>Ga0209656_10000263_pt1 | contig 35102 bp, 21 predicted proteins | sample BogFormECP12_OM2_FD_188239 | JGI IMG/M metagenome (GOLD analysis project Ga0209656, IMG submission 188239) | Bog forest soil microbial communities from Calvert Island, British Columbia, Canada - ECP12_OM2 (SPAdes) (version 2) | ecosystem: Environmental > Aquatic > Freshwater > Wetlands > Bog ...
ATTTTCGCCGGGAGTTGTTGGCTCAAATGTTCGATGCGGAACTCCTGCAGCATCGCGGCGACGCGTTCTTTTCTGGCGGACCGGGGCAGATGCGCCAAACCATAGGCCGTATTCTGTTCGACTGTCAGGTGCGGAAACAGCGCGAGATCCTGCAAGACGTACCCAATGCCGCGCTTGGCAACGGGAACGCAAACGCGAGGGTTTCCGTCGAACAGGACGCGCTCGCCCACGAAAATCCTTCCGGAGTCCGGAACGGCCAATCCGGCCACACAATCGAGCGACGTAGTTTTCCCCGCGCCCGATGGCCCGAACAAAATGGTGAATCCGGGCGCTGCGTCGAGGTCCACGTCGAGGGAGAACTCGCGCTCTGTGGCAGCGAAGCGCTTACGGACGCGTGCGCTCAGCGACGGATTTGCGGATGCGGTTGCGGATTTTAATTCCGCGGTCGTGGACATTGAAGTTTGTTTACTCAGGACCGATGGGCCATGATTTCTGCTTTGGCGTTCTCCGATGCACTCCATATACCACGGTGAGGACGACGAAACAGAAGACTAGCAGCAGCAAGGCCATCCCGTTAGCTGCGGCATAATTGGAAGCTTCAACCTGATCGTAAATGCTGATGGAGACGGTACGGGTCACGCCGGGGATATTGCCTCCAATCATGAGCACCACGCCGAATTCTCCCATGGTGTGCGCGAAAGCCAAGGCTACCCCTGTGATTAATCCGGGAACCGATAGCGGAAGCACGACGCGGAAAAAAGTGCGCAATGGAGAAGCACCCAGCGTGGCGGAGGCCGCAAGCAGTTTGCGATCGACCGACGAGAAAGAGGTAGCAAAGGGCTGCACTGCGAATGGCAAGCTATAAAGGATGGAGCCGATCACTAGCCCGGTGAAAGTGAACGCCAGAGTGTGGCCGGTAATGGACTGCCACCATTGTCCGAGCGGACTGCGGGAGCCGAGAGCAACCAGCAGATAAAATCCAAGCACCGTCGGAGGGAGCACGATCGGCAAGGCGACCAGAGCTTCTACAAAGAATTTCCAGCGCCAGCGCGAGAAGCCGATCCAGTAGGCGAGTGGCAGGCCCACCAGGAAAAGAATGGCGGACACCAAGCATGCTAGTGCTACGGTCAGGCGGAATGCTTGCCAGTCGATATACATTTTATTTCGCCGTCTTTATTTAGGTGTTTCCTATTTAGCTGTTCCCTGCTTCGGTTCGGGCAACATGAACCCATAGAACTGCAACACGGACGATGCTTCCGTGGTCTTTATATAGTCCAGAAATGCCGCCGCATTTTGTTTGTTCGGCGAGCCTGAGATTACGACCACGCCTTGATCCAGCGGAGGGTAGACCTCGGCCGGAACGATCCAGTATTTTCCCTTGCCTTGCATGGTTGGTGCCGCGGCGTGAGCTAGCGCGACAAAACCAACCTGCGCATTCCCGGACTCGACAAATTGCGCCGCTTGCGAAATATTTTCTCCGAGCACCAGCCGGTCACTGACTTTTTCGTACAGGCCATAATGCTTCAGCGCGGCAACGGCTGCGCGGCCGTAGGGAGCATGCTGCGGGTTGCCGATGGAAATTTTTTTCACGGATGGATCGAGCAAAACATCCATGCCCTTCTGTTCGACATCGAGCGGCGAATCCTTGGGAACCCACAACACCAATCGTCCCACGGCGTAACGATATAAGGTTGCGGCGTCGGCTTGGCCGCCAGCGATCAGCTGGCGCGGGTAATCCATGTCGGCGGAGAAAAAAATGTCGAAGGGTGCGCCGTTTTGAATCTGCTGGGTCAACGCGCCCGAGGCGCCAAAGGAAAGCTTCACCGTGACTCCTGTGCGTTTCTCGTAGCCGGTTGCGAGTTCCTGCAGAGCGGAGCTTAAGTCTGCAGCAGCAGCGACATTGATCTCGCGATCCGCAGCTGCAACCTGCGGGATTGAAAGCCAACACGCCGATACGACCAAAGCAATCAAGCTGAGCGAAAGCAGACGCCGCATCCACATCCCAACACCTCGAAGCGTTTCCCATCGATACGAGAATCCGAGGAGATTGTACAGGCACTCCATTGCCAGATCACAGCAGGCCCTGATACCGCACGCAACTGCGTGGTAATTCCCAAAATAGTTTCCCGAATTGGTTTTGAGCCGCCTTTATTTGTTTTTGAGGTTGCTTGACGCTCTTCGGCACTCCGATACTGGCCTCATTGATGGAAGATTATGACTTGCTCCAGGTTCTCTTACGTAGTTCGCACTTCCCTGCTGGCATTATTCTTAATTTCGTTGCAGCGGATCACGCTAGCGCAGGGCGGCAAGAAACCACTGCCGGAGACACCGATTCGAGAGGCTGATGCGGATCACGAAGAGGAGCGCTCCGAGTGGTTCCTGCATGGCCGTGTCGTGCCGGGGAAATCATCTGCCGAATTGCGTCACCGCGCATATCAAAGCAAGATGCAGGCCCGCGCGCTCCGACCATCCCGCGCTCAGGCCCCACAAACTGCGCCACAGGCGGAGTTGTCGTCGGGTGGATGGATGCCTTTAGGTCCGGTGCCACTCGCTTCCGACGCCACGGGTACAGGCTTTCAGGATTATCACCAGGTCTCCGGCCGGGCGACTGCGATTGCGATTGATCCGGCGGATGGTAGCGGCAATACGGTTTATATCGGCGGGGCACAGGGAGGAGTGTGGAAGTCGACGAATGCGGCTACGAGTATCGCCAACAACGTCACATGGACGCCGCTCACCGACGATCAGGCGACGCTATCGATCGGCTCGATCGCGATTCAGCCGGGGAATACAAATCCTGCCGAGAGTGTGGTTCTCGTCGGGACGGGCGAAGCTGACAATTCCGCAGACTCTTATTTCGGGCTAGGGTTTCTGAGGTCTACCAACGGCGGAGCCACGTGGGCGCCGCTGATTTCTACGGCGAATGGCGGAACACTGTCTTTCAGCGGCTTGGGCGCGACCCGTGTGGCATTCAGCACCGCCAGCGGACAGACCAATATCGTGGTTGCGGCCATGGCGGCGACCGGGGAAGGCATCACGGCGGGGGCTCTGACGAGCAATTCCTACCGCGGCCTGTACACCTCGACCGACGCCGGACAAACCTGGACGTACGACGCACTCTTCTCCGGAGGCGCGAGCCAGGCGACCTCGGCAACGTCGGTGGCTTACAACGCCGCCGCGGGACTGTTTTTCGCGGCACTGCGCTATCACGGCTTTTACTCTTCCCCCGACGGCGTGACGTGGACAGCTCTAGCGAATCAGCCGGGCGCACCGGGACTGTTGAGCGCGACGGCGTGCCCTCAAAGCTACGTGACGACGTGTCCAATCTATCGGGGTGAAATCACTGTGGTTCCGGGACGAAATGAAATGTATGTGTGGTTTGTTTCGGCGAACTCGAACGGCGATCCGGTGGATCGAGGAATCTGGCAGAGCACGACCTCCGGCGCTTCATGGAACCAAATCAGCGACGGCGCCATCATCAACTGCGGCGATTCCAACGGCTGCGGAGTGGAGCAGGGATTTTACAACCTGGAACTGGCCGCTGTTCCGAACTGCCCCACCAATAACCAGACCTGCGCGACCAATACAGATCTCTACGCGGGCGCGATCAATCTTTATAAGTGTTCAATTGATTCGGACAACTCAACGTGCGCCAACCAGACCTTCATGAATCTCACGCACGTTTACGGCTGCGATCCGTTGAGTGCGCTGGCGCATGTGCATCCGGACCAGCACGCGCTGGCTTATACAATTCCGGGGTCGGGCGCGGACCTGATGTATTTCGCGAATGACGGCGGCATCTACCGCGCGCTCAACGGATTCGCAGGGCTCATGACCGGGTCGTGTTCCGGCACGAATCAATTCGACGATCTGAATCAAAATCTGGGTTCGATGACCCAGTTCGTCAGCTTCTCGCAACATGCGAGCAATCCCAACACGATGTTGGGAGGCACGCAGGACAATGGGTCTCCGGCAACGGCTACGGCTACTACCAGCACGGGATGGGGCAACGTCTTAAGCGGAGATGGCGGGTACAACGCAATCGACTCCCACACCGGCGATTGGTTCGCGTCAAACCCGGATACAGGATCGGGGAGCCTGGCGATTCAGGAATGTCCGTCGGGCGTGAATTGCACCGACAGCCTGTTTAGTGTGGTCGTAAGCAGCGGCGATGTCGGTGGCGACGATGGATCGTTTTACTTTCCCTACATTCTCGATCCGGAATCAACCGGTTCCATGTTGGTCGGAACTTGTCGAGTATGGAGTGGGCCGCGATCGGGCGGAGCATTCACGCTGCTCAGCCTTAATTTCGATACGCTTGGTGTCGGAACCTGTGCCGGCACCGAGGTGAATGTGGTTCGCGCGTTGGCAGCCGGTGGTCCCGAGAACTCCAACGGTTCGGAAGTAATCTATGCGACCACCGACGGGCTTGGGCCCAACGATTTATCAACACCGATCGGGGGAAATGTCTGGGTCACCACGAATGCGCTCGCGGTCGCAGGCACAGTTTCAACATTTTCCAATGTCACGACCAATGGCCCCAGCGGCGACAGCATCAATCCCAACCAATTTCCAATTTCAGGCGTCGCCATTGATACTTCTGATGCAACCGGCAACACGGCCTACGTTACGGTAATGGGCTTTACCGGGGGCCCCGGGCATGTGTGGAAAACCACCAATGCTGGAACAACCTGGAGCGACTTCAGCGGGACTGGCGTGAAAGCCATTCCAGATTCACCTGCCAATGCAGTCGTGATCGATCCGGTGGCGCATATGGTTTATGTGGGCACAGACGTGGGAGTTTTTCAGAGCTCCACGTCGGCTTCCGCATGGACCGAAGTGGGGCCGATCCCTAGCGCCACGTCAGCCGGATTTCTGCCGAATGTAGCTGTGACGGCGCTTGCGCTTTTCAACTCCGGCGGGCAGAAACTGTTACGCGCGTCCACCTATGGCAGGGGGCTGTGGCAGTTCAATTTATTGGCTAAGCCTGATTTCCAGATCGCAGTTTCGAATACTCCTTTGACAGTCTTTGTCAGCCAGAATGCTGTCTTCAACGGCACGCTGACCGCCGTAAATGGATACGACAGCACGGTGGAATTGAGCTGCATCGCGGGTTCTTCGAGTCCGCCCAATCCCTGTGTACCGAGTCCGGCGACACTCACGCCGACTCAGGACGGCGCTGCATTTTCAGTGAGCGCCGGCGCCGCCGGTGTGGCCGATTACTACTTCAATGCGCAAGGCGTTGGATTCGATCCCAACAGCACGACGCACGTTGCGGCGATTACCTTGCATGTGGTGAATTGGACCGTGACCGCGCCTTCTCCGAGTAGCGTGAATGAGCCTCGGGGCGCAACTTCCCCGCCGGTCAGTTTTCAAATTGCCGCGCAAGGGACGTTCAATCAGAGCGTAGGTTTGAGCTGCAGCTTCACTCCTAGCATTCCGGGAGCAACCTGCAATTTCACTCCAGGCGCAAGCTTCAACTTGAGTACCGGTTCGCCGGTAACCGCGACGGCGACGGTAACCGTGCCGGTGGGAATCACGACTGGCTCCTACGGAGTCACCATTCTGGCCAGTACGGCGGGGGCGACCCTAACCACTTCGTTCATTGCGAACGTCGTTCCAAACCCTACCTTCGTCCTCAATCTAACCAACGCCTCTTTCTCAAACGTCAAAGCCGGCAGCACGGGCACGACCGGCTCGATTACGATTGCGTCTCAGGACGCGTTCGCGGGCACAGTCAACTTGAGTTGTGTGTCGGCGTTTGGAAGCGGTAGTTGCAGCATCAGTCCGGCTTCGGTGAGCGTCGCGCCCCCACCAGCCGCGCCAGCAACGGCCACTCTCACCATTAACGGGACCAGCTTTTCCGCCGGTAGTTACGAGGTCGCCGTGCAGGGCACGTCAGGTTCGATTACAAATTCGTTGGAAGTTCCCTTTAACGTCGGCGATTACGTAATCGCCGGCCCAGCGACAGTGATTGGTCTTCCGCTCGGTCCCGTCGACCCGGCCACGGCGAATCTTACGTTCACTTCGATCGACTCCTACAGCGGCACCGTCAGCGCTAAGTGTGACGCTACGGCGCTGACCGGCGCACAATGCACACTCAGCCCAGAGGGCCCTATCGTGATCGGCAGCGGGGCTGTCGTGGCTGTGATCGCGACCATCGCCGTTCCGAATGGCTCTGCTCCCGTCACGTACAACATCAAGATCAATACCCAGGACGCCACGGGCGAACCGAGCCATGTATGGATAACCGCTCTCAGTGTGCAGGATTTTACGTTTGGCGCAGTAACGCCTCCCACAGCCACCATAGGCTCGGGGCAATCGGCCAGCTACAACCTCAGCGTCATGCCGGTGGGGGCATCTTTTGCCAATGCTGTAAGTCTGTCCTGCTCGGGTGCTCCAGCGAACTCCACTTGCAGCGTAAGCCCTAACACCGCAACTCCTGGCAACAGCCCCGCGGCAGTCGGGGTGACGGTCGCCACCACCGCAGCAACAGCGCAAGGCTACTACAACCTCGTAGTTACTGGCACGTCCGGCTCGCTCTCGCACTCGGTTACATTTCCCCTCACGATAGCGAATAGTTTTACACTTGCAGTCACTCAGCCTTTTCCCAGCGGGGTGGATGCTGGATCGCAGAACGTGGCGGCCAAAATCTCTGTGACGCCCGACTACAGTGGTTCCGTCAAGGCAGCCTGTGATCCCACAGCGCTCTCGGGAACCCAATGTGCGCTCACTCCTGCGAGCCCAATTGCGATTAGCGGCTCTCCTCTTACGGTGACCGCGCTCATCAATATCCCTAGCAACGCCGTGCCGGGCACGTACAACATCGGGATTAATGTCCAGGATTCCAGCGGCACTCCCAATCATTCAGTGACGATTCCGTTTACCGTGATCCAGGACTACGACATTGCCAACCTCTCGGCTACCAGCCAGACCATCACCGCCGGACAGTCCATCACCTACAACCTAAGCGTTTCGCCGGTGGGAGGGACGTACAGCAATCCGGTCACTCTCAGCTGCAAAGTGAGCCCGGCGCTTGCGGGATCAGCGTGCAGTTTCTCTCCGAATCCCGCGGAATTACAAAGTGGCCCAGCGGCGGTGGTCATGACAGTTACGACGCAGGCAGCGAGCGGACAGTTATGGCTTCCACGGGCGAAGGCCGATCCGTGGTTGTACGCGGTTTGGCTGGCCCTTGCGGCAATCGTGCTTTGGGGCACGACGGGCAGGCGCCGCTTGAGTCCGGCGTTACTGCTGGGACTGGTATCTTGCCTGATAATTTATTTGCCTTCGTGTGGCGGGGGCGGACAGAACGGCGGCAGTAGCAATCCAGGCGGCAACACAACCCAGGGGATACCTGTAACCTATACGATCACGGTGACCGGCTCACCTGCCAGCGTCGGCCAATCCAATGGGGCATCTGTTACGCTCATCGTGCAGTAAATTGGGTATGTTATGGCCGATGGGCGCTACGACGTCATCCTTGTGGGCGGAGGTATTGTCGGCCTGGCGGTGGCTCTCGAAATCACGCGGCAGTTCCCGCGGTTTCGGCTGTTGTTGCTGGAAAAAGAAGAACGCGTGGGCCGGCATCAAAGCGGCCACAACAGCGGCGTGATCCATTCCGGTGTCTACTACAAACCGGGCTCGTTGAAAGCAAAGTTATGCGTAACCGGTGCCGCCGCCATGGTGGAATTCTGCCGCGAACATGGGATCGCGCATCAGATTTGCGGCAAAGTAATTGTGGCTACTCGCGAGGAAGAGTTCCCGCGCCTCGAAGAGTTGCGTCGGCGCGGCGAGGCCAATGGGCTTACTGGCCTGCGTTCTATCGGACCGGAAGAGCTGCGGCAGATCGAACCCCACGCGAGCGGGCTGCGGGCGCTGGTCGTCCCCTCAACCGGCATCACTGACTACGCGGCAGTCTGCGATAAATATGCAGAGCTGATTGCCGCGAGAGGTGGATGCCTACTCACGTCGACTGAAGTGACTGGCATCAGACGGCAGGGGGGCGAAATCACGGTTGGGACCCGAAGAGGCGCATTCTCCGGAAAATCACTGATCAACTGCGCAGGACTATTTAGTGATCGCATCAGTCACATGGCGGGGGACAATCCACCAGGAATGATTGTGCCTTTTCGCGGCGAGTACTATGACCTGATCCCCGGGCGCTCGTCGCTGGTGCGCTCGCTTATTTATCCCGTTCCCGATCCGCGGTTTCCTTTTCTCGGGGTTCATTTCACGCGCCGCATTAGCGGCAGTGTGGACGCCGGACCGAACGCCGTGCTTGCATTTCGACGGGAAGGCTACCGGCGGACAGACTTCAACATGCGCGACTTAGGTTCATACCTCGCATTTCCCGGATTCTGGCGAATGGCGGCGAAAAACTGGCGCAGTGGATCGGGAGAATTCTACCGGTCGTTTTCCAAAGCTGCGTTCGTGCGAGCGTTGCAGCGTCTGGTCCCCGAAGTACGCGCCGAGGACCTGGTTCCAGGTGGATCTGGAGTCCGTGCCCAGGCTGTTACGCGCGAGGGCACGCTGGTCGATGATTTTCAGTTTGTGCCCTCAGAGCGAATGCTACACGTGCTCAATGTCCCGTCCCCGGCGGCAACGGCCTCCCTAGTGATCGGCCGCACGATCGTGAGCACGGCCGCGGAAGGACTACGTTGGCAGTAGATCAGAAGCAGGCCTTGTAACGTCTGGCTGGAATCAGATTTCAGCTGAAACCCGGGACGGGGCGGCCAGGGTTATCCGGTTGGCCGGCTTTGCGGACCGGGCGAGGAGAGCGGGCCCCAACGATTCGGGGGAACTGGTGGCGGAAGCGCCCACCCAGTCCTTGCGAAACCGGAAAACGTAAAGTACGACTTCCACGCGGCTGGATACACCCAGCTTATCGAAGATGCGGAAGAGGTAATTTTTGACGGTGTGTTCCGTGAGTCCGAGGCTGCTTGCGATTTCACGGTTCGATAGTCCCTCCGCCACACAGCGAACCACATCTTGCTCGCGCTTGGAAAGAATCGCTGCGCCGCCGGAATCAACCAGCCGTATCGGTTCGGATGCACGCAGGGCTTCCATCACATAGCACAACTCCGCGCTGTTGGCCCAGACCTGGCCCTCGTGAACGCTATGGATGCACTTAGCAAGACTCTTGGAAGATTCCGTGCGTGAGAAAATTCCACGGGCTCCGCAACGAAATGCCTGAACCACGGCGGAGGGGTTGGATGCGTCCATCAAAAGGATGACTCGAGTGCTCGGAACCGTTGTAGAAATCTGCCGAGCCAGATCGAAACCCTGGGTTCCGGAATCCTCCAGCGCCGAACTGATCAGAACCACGTGCGGCTTCTCCTGAGCCACAGCCGCCAGGATTGAAGCTGGCTTCGGCTCGATCCCGGTGACTTCCAGCTGGCTATCCTGCGCCAACGCATCGGCCAAAAGCTGACTGTTCATGCGAGTGCTTTCGGCGGCAAGCACTTTGATCCTTCGGAATTTCTCTGGTAGTGGAACTGCGTGTTGAGCCATTTCTGTTTCTCCTTGGATGCTGATCTGGACGCAGTTAAAACGTACCCATATCCGGCGCAGATGATTCGGAATTACGAAGGGGGACCACTTAAACCATCAAGACGCGGCAACCTTGAACCAGGAATACCCGCTTGGATACACCGTTGAGAGACTTTAGTCTTCAGAGACCGGGGCGGTAAATGGCACAGACGTGCTATGTGGGTGGCCGGGGACAGGGTGAGAAACAGGGTCTGGTTGGACGCGGCTGGCGTGATTTTTGTGCACCCGGCACTGGTAACCGGAGGGAGGGTTACCGTCGTTGACGCAGGCAAATAGAGTAGAAGGTCTCTTGACACGGTGATCGAATAACGGTCATAGTGGGCGAACACAGAACGTTGATTTAACCCCCCAAAAGCAAATTTTCGCCATACCCCATCTTTCAGGCACACTCGGAACGTTAAAACAGACCACAGGAGGAAGCGTTGATCATTACAAAGCCCGATTTTGATGTCGCCATTATTGGCGGGGGACCGGGTGGGTCGTCTATGGCGGCGTACTTAGCCAAGGCTGGGGTAAGTTGCGTGTTGTTTGAGCGGGAACTGTTCCCGCGGCCGCATGTTGGCGAATCGCTCGTGCCATCTTCGACGAGGGTGTTCAAAGACCTGGATTTCATTCCGAAGATGGAGGAAGCGAAGTTCCCGCACAAGTTCGGCGCCGTGTGGACGACGGATGACAAGAAAATCCCGTACGAGCATGACTTCGAGGGCCTATCGCCAGAATGCAACGTCGACATTCGCTTCGATGAGCGCGAGCAGGCTGGCGTGGATAAGAACCATACCTACCACGTGGATCGCGGCAAGTTTGATTTGATGCTGTTGCAGCACGCCAACAAGCTGGGCGCGGCGGTATACGAAGGTGTGAAGGTGAAAGAGGTAGATTTCGGGCCCAAGGAACCGATCGTTCGGTTCAATATGGGCTCCAGGGAAATGGGCGTAAGCGCGAAGATGGTGGTGGACGCGAGCGGCCGCAATACTTTCCTGGGCAATCAGATGAAGCTCAAGATCAAAGACCCAGTGTTCGATCAGTACGCCATCCATACATGGTTTGATGGATACGATCGCCGCGCCTTCGCCAAGAAAGAGGCACAACTGAATTTCATCTTCGTCCACTTCTTGCCGATCTCGAATACCTGGATCTGGCAGATTCCCATCACGGACTCGGTGACCAGCGTCGGCGTGGTGACGCAGAAGAAACACTTCGCCAAGTCACGGAAGGATCGCGAACAGTTTTTCTGGGAAGCAGTGGGAACGCGTCCCTTGCTGCAAGAGAAATTGAAGCAGGCCGATCAGATGCATGCCTTCAAAGACGAGGGCGATTACAGCTATGCGATGAAGCAACTCTGCGGTGACCGGTTTCTCATGGTCGGCGATGCCGGGCGCTTTGTAGATCCGATCTTCTCCACTGGCGTGAGCATCGCGCTGAACAGCTCGCGCTTCGCGCACAAGGATATTCTGAACGCCCTGGAAAAAAATGAATTCTCGCGCGAGAATTTTGCCACCTTCGAGAACACGCTGCGCCTGGGAACCAAGAACTGGTATGACTTCATCACGGTTTACTACCGTTTGAACGTGTTGTTCACCTATTTCATCAACGATCCGCGCTACCGCTTGGACGTGCTGAAGTTATTGCAAGGCGACGTTTATGACGAAGCGAGGCCACCCGTGCTCGAGAAGATGCGCCAGATGGTCACGGAAGTTGAACAGAACCAGAAGCATCCGTGGCACAAGTTGCTCGGCGATCTCACAGCGAACGCGTTCAGCCAGGCAACGTCCTAAACGGATTGATTGGTCATCGAGACAAACGTTGCTGCTCCCCGGCTGCAACAGATAAATTCAACTGGAGGCCCCCAGGGTTTGGGGGCCTGCTTCCAGTTTCAGTCCTGATCGAATCTTACTGGAAGAATCTCACAGGATCCCTTCGCAGGGGCCAGCCGTTCGGACACTGGCATCGCCTTCCGCGGACAGAAATGTCCGCCTGAGAAGATGCAGCCCGGTGGCTTTGATAGACTCGTTCCTGTCCGCCATCGATTCATCAACAAAAGCAAATGACTGGCCGACGAGACAACGGCAATTCGTCATTCGTGTAGCTGACAAGCCTGCAGAGTCAGATAGCGGCGTCAAGAAAAACGAGGTGAGCACGCATGGGAGTTGATATCGCGGGAAAGCGGATTGCCGTCCTAGGCGCCGGAAAGATGGGGGGCATCCTGCTCAAGGCGCTTCTGGATAAAGGATTGCTGCGGCCGGAATTAGCGTGCGCCACGGTGGCACACGAGGAGCGAGCGCGGAGTCTGAGTGAAAAACTTGGCATTGCCGTGGGAACGGACAACGTTGCCGCTGTTCGCAATGCGGACATCATTCTCATTGGCCTGAAGCCACAGATGGTGGAAGAGGTTGCGAACCAGATCCAGCCCGTGGTGACGAGCGGACAACTTTTTATTTCGGTGGCAGCGTCGGTTCCGACGGGCCATATTGAGCGTGCGCTCGGACACGACGTGGCGGTGATACGGGCGATGCCGAACACGCCGTGCCTGTTGGGCGTTGGCATCACGGCGCTTTGCCGGGGCAAGTTCGCCACTGCCAAACATCTGGACACGGCCTGCGCTCTGTTTGCAGTTGGAGGAAGAACGGTCGCGGTCGACGAGAAGCATATGGACGCCGTGACTGCTCTGTCGGGAAGCGGCCCAGCATACATCTACATTATCCTGGAGTCGCTAGCGGAGGCGGGAGTAAAAGTCGGTCTACCGCGCGACGTGGCAACACTGCTTGCGGCGCAGACGACACTGGGCGCAGCGACGGTAGTGCTGGAGACCGGCGACCATCCAGCTCTGCTGAAAGATGCGGTCACGACACCGGCGGGATGCACCATCGATGGCATCCTGGAGCTGGAAGAAGGCAAATTGCGCGTGACGCTGATCAAAGCCGTCGTCAAGGCTGCGCAAAGGGCGAAAGAGCTGGCATATCGATGAGATGGCTCAGAAAGGAAGGAACGAGTAAGGATCGCTCCTCGGCTCCTATAGCTTTCCGCAAAGATAACCACCGATCACTACATTACTTGACCAACGATCCGATGAGGCCGAAGGAAGCCCTGGCACATTGATGAAGGTTGAGTCCGAAGGTTGAATCGCACCAGTTCGCGTAGGCGAAGCCGAAGAAGCTGGAGTTCACGAACATCTCACCCTCTACCTGAGCCCCACCGTGGACGTTGTTGGCCCGGTTGGTTGTGTTCGAGAGCAATATTCTACCGACGCTGCAGCTGCCGTCCTGCTCGCCATTGGTACAGGCCGGAGTAAGGTTGAACCAATATTCGCCGGGAGCAATCAAGAGCGGAGCGGAGAGCTGAACTGCCACCGTGTACTCGTTCAGACCGAGAAAGTTCCGTCCTGTCGCCGCTACGCTAATGCTCGAGGTTCCGGAAGCGATGCTGGTGCCTCCATTACCTTCGGTGACGCCGGTGCGGACGTCATACGTGGCAGTTTGAGGATCGAAGTTCGCGTCGGCCTGGAGGTTGAAAACAATTCCGGTCACGCTCGCCGAAACTCCCTTGAAAGTGAACGAGGCGTAGGTGGAACTGCCTCCCAGAATGAGAAGAGTATTCTCGTCCGACAGTCCGACAGCGTTCGCGTTGGCCGGATCGATGTCTCCACCGTAGAACAAGCATGGGTCGCATAGAGTTGGCGGAACACCCTGGGCGGCGACCGTGGATGCTTCGTCACTGCCGGCAAGATGCTGGGAGGGTGCCGGCTTCTTTGCCGCTGCCGCTGAGAGGGTAAGCGCTACTACGAAAGTCGCTGCCAAAAGCGTTCTTTTCACTCAATTCCTCCTGTTCAATTTTTTTGCTGTCCGGTTTCACAATCAACGGTCCTGCACGACGCGCTGGAACCGTTCCCGCAATGCCTAGGCAACGGAAATCAGCGGCTACTTAGTTCCGCGCAGACCAAACGACGCATAGCCGCATTGGGTTGGGTTGAATCCCAGGCTTGCGTCGCACCAATTGGTCCAGGCCACGCCGAAGAACAAGGAGTTGAGGAACGTTTCGTGAACCGGTTGCCACTTGCCGTGGATGTCATTGGCTCCCTGCGTGGTGTTGGAGACGAATTGCCGGAAAACACTGCAGCTGCCATCGAGCGTATTGAGACACTGAGGAGTGAGGTTGAACCAGTATTCTCCTGGCGTAAGGGTTACCGGTGTTGACCACGACACCGCAACGGTGTACTCGTTGAGGCCGATGAAATTGCGGCCCGTGGGCTGGATCACAGCGGTGCCGCTGCCGGAGGCAATGCTGGTGCCGCCGTCGCCATCAGAGACGCCCGTTCGGATGTCATAGCTGGCCGTGATGGGATCGAATGCGGCATCGGCCTGGACGTTGAACAGGATGCCATAGACCGTGGCTGTAACTCCGGTAGGAATGTTCACGGCCGCATAGGTGCTGGAGCCGCCAAGGATCAGGAGAGTGTTCTCATCCGAGAAGCCAACGGAGTTGGTGTCGCCGGGATTCAGATCGCCGCCGTAAAACAAACAGGGGCTGCACAAGGAAGGTGGAACCGAGCGGGGATTGTTCTCAGGTTCCTGAAGAAGGATAGATGGGTCTCCGGCACGGTGCTGTGATATCGCGGGCTTTTTCGAGTTAGCCGCAAAAGCCGTGACACCGAGCGACAAAAATAGCGCGACCGCGGAAAACGTTGTTTTCACTACATTCCTCCTCTATTTTCCCCCGAGACAAGAAGCGAGTTTGCCAACGGCAGAGCCGTTCGCGGAGTCTATACTCGCGGGAAATTTCGTGCAATGGAGAAGAAAGTACCGGCAGGGTCGGATGGCGCACAGAGCAGGGCTTTTGCTTAGGGTGCACTGGATTCGGGGCCGATCAGGATTGACTGCGTGGACCCGCAAGAATCCGATCTACGATTTGTTTCTGACTGGGAAGCAACGATGCCTGGATCTCGGTGAAAGGACGCCAGCTTGGCGATCCTTCCCACGAGTCGGCGAGGTTGCCGCTGGTTTCTACCTCGAAAACGCTGAGGATGCAGGGGACGTCGGCTGAAGTTCGATACTCGAAAAGTGGCGAAGCTTTCTCGATCTGCAGTCCGGTCTCCTCGAGTAATTCTCGCCTCATCGCTTGTTCAGCTCTTTCCCATGGCCAGGCAAGACCGCCAGGAAATGAAAGTCCCCGTCCGTCGCTGCGGTCGATGATCAAGACGAGCGGGCCATTTCTGACGACAGCAACCGAGGCACGAAGGAACCCAAAAACGGGTACGCAGGAATAGACCGCCACTCCAGTCCGCGATAACACCGCGAAGAGGGTGCGCTTAATATTTTCGAAAAGAGTCACGAGCAGCGTTCGCGGCTGCATTCACCCTTAGCCGAATCAGATTACCAGCGCCCACCGTTATGCCTCAGTTGCATGGAGCGGCTATTTCTTAGTTGCAAGGAGCGCTGGTCAGGCCGAACACGTCCAGTCTTCCGCGAGTATTGGTGGTGTCGGTCGGATCCATCGAGCCTAGAAAAACCATTCCGTTGGCAATCGTGGGCACGACAAACTTGGTAGAGTTTCCGGTCTGGTCCCGCGTGGGACACTGGCTGCTATTCCACAGCGTCGGAATGGCCTTGGAAACAACATGCTCGGCATCAAAGGCGTACAGCGTAACGGGCGCTGGAGTGGTTGCCGTGGGCCATCCATTGCCCGAAGCAGCCCACGCAATCCCGGATCCCTCGGCGGTACCTGAAGCGGAAAGCGAGAGGTTGGTTCCGTACTCGAAACTGACGGCCGTATGCACGGTGTTGGTCGTGCAAACCAGGACCGAAGGGCACGCAGGAGAATTGAGCTGATACTTGGTCATGGTGCCAAACATGGGTATGGCATACATCTGCGAATCCCAATACCCCGGCGTCGTGTAGTACTGGTGGGAGGAGCCAAGGAAATATTCAGCATTCGCATTTGTGCCTGTAGCCGGGCAAGTGGAATTGGTCGGCGGGGTGTAGCCTCCGGGATCTGCTCGGTTCATGACAAAAATATCTCCCAGCTTGCTGGCAGCTATGGCGTAGTAGGTGGAACCGCTATTGGGGAGCAGCATCACACCGCTGGAGCCAAAATCCATGTCCGCGGGATTCATACAAGCCTGCGCGAAAGGCGTGAAGTAGGAAGCCGGAACCAGGCTGGGGGTCAACTTGACGAAGCTGTCACCATAGTCAGATCCGCCGGTGTTCGCGGTAAAATCGCCATCCCCGGTGGTGAAGTAGATATAGTTTGAGCCGCCTGGCGCATCAAGTCCCGCGGCCAACCCTGCGCCACTCGCCCAAACCCCGCCGCCTTCGCCGTTTGGAGTACTGCTCCATACGTGAGGTGCGGCCTTGAGATTCTTGGCGTCGTAACCCAATATCCAACCGTGAGGGATGCTCACTCCCGGGGTTCCACCGCCATCCGCCTCAGAAAATCCGATGTAGATTCCGCTGTCGCCATTTGGCATGGCGTCACTTAGCTCAAGCAGTCCGGGACGTTGAATGTGATTGTAAGAGGTGAACGAAATGTTCTGATAGCTGCCGGCAATCGTCACGGGGCCATCGTACTTTTCTGCAAACGTTGTAAAGTTCAGGGCGTGCAAGCGATGGATAAAGCAATTGCTCGGTTTCCGCTTCGTGGTGGCAACGCATTGCCCCGTGGTTAACTCACTTTCGGTGACCACATAAATCGTGTTCGTGGTCGGATCGATCACCGGAGTTCCCAGAATCCCGAAAGCGGGACTAACCGTTCTGCACTTTGCTCCCCCCACATCCGCACATTGAACTGGTTCTTCGGTCGGCTCGAGCAGCGACACGCTGTTGATCACGCTGCAGTTTGTGGGGTTCACGGCGTAAACCGAATCATTCTGCGTGGCTACATAGACCGTGTTCTGGCCACCCCTCGAAACTACCAACGGCTGAGCATAAATCTGACCATCGAAAACTGCAAAGCAGATCTTGCCGAACTGGGCAGAGTTCACGTTAGTTTGGTTCAGAACCGTCTCGGTGGCATTTAGTCCATCGCGCCCGATATTGTTCCGCCAAGTCAATACGTTTGTCTGGGCGCCCAGAGTTGCAGTGCAGGCAAAGATTGCAATGGAAACAATAACGTGGCGCTGGAATGCGTTCATTTTTTCCTCTTCACGTGGTCACAAGGAACAAGGTTGAGTCAGTTGGCGCGGGAGTACGAATGGGACCATTCACCAAATCCAGGGTTCTGCGGGGAGGGACAACGTGCGCTATTGTGGTGTATCAGCCTTACCTTGTCAAGGAAAAATGGGCATTTCCGGCTGCATGGCGAGTGAAGGAAATTGCACAGGCGACCGTCCGAGGAGCGCCGCCGCTTCTCACGTTGGTGCTCCAGCCAGCCCAACCAAGCTGCGATCGGAGGTTGCAAGTTATTTCATCTTGACACCATTTCGTTTGAAAGGCAGACTGAGGCGCGTGTAAGATCGGTCCCCCAGAATCTCCCTATCAAGATTTGCTCCAGAGCGAATACGTTACTCATGGCGCTTTCAGACGAATTGTGCCGGTTCCCTCTCGAATCCTCGATGGGATCGATTCGAAGTCATAGCAAACCTCCGCTACTACTCTGGGCCGCGCTAAACTGCGACCGCCAAAAAGGGGACTGACAAATGTTCACTCGCTTCAAGTGGTTCGAACTCGCGTTGAGTTGCTGCGTGATCGGGTCGGTGCTGGCTGCGCCAGCAACCGCGCAGAGTTGCCTGGCTATCACTCCGGCCACCTATACGATCAACTTTGGGAACGTAGCGATCGGGACGACAACCCTGACCCACGACATCGAAGTCGTGAACCTCTGCAGCCCGGTGGTAAAAGTCACGAGCTTCACCATGCCATCGACCCCCGAATTTCTTTTTCTCGGCGGCTGGGCACCGGTCAATCTGACAGAGGGAACAAACATGATCTTTGAAATCAGATTTGCTCCCGCAGCCGCCCAAACCTACACCGGTACTGCGACCGTGAACGTGGAGGGTTATAGCCCAATCGTGGTTTCGATGAGCGGCACAGGTTTTGCTGCCGATGCAGTTCCCAGCTGGAGTGCTTCTTCGCTGACCTTCGGCAATGTTTCTTTAGGAACGACGAGCGCGCCTCAGAGTGTCACTTTGAAAAACACGGGTACGAAAGGCGTGACCATTTCCGACGTTTACGCGAACCCGCCTTTTTCGGTAGCTTTCTCCGGGCAAGAGAATCTCAAAGCCGGAGGATCTCTTACGTTCCCGGTGACGTTCTCGCCATCGTTTGCTGGATCCTTCAATGGCACGCTGGTTGTGACTTCAAATAATTGGCCCCCAACCGGGGTCACCCTCTACGGGACCGCAGTCGCGCCGAGTACATTGGCGATCACAAATTTCCCGACCTTACCGGTCGTAACGCAAGGAGCGACCTATCTCGCCCAGCTGCAATCCATCAATGGAATCGGTACGGTGACGTGGAGCTTGGCCGCCGGATCGATTCTTCCCCCTGGATTGAGCCTATCCAGCACGGGCAGTATCACCGGGACTTTGGCTTCTACGGAACCAGTGGGGGATTACCCGTTCTCCGTGACCGCGACAGATTCGAGCTCGAACTCAGCGACGTTGCAGCTGACGCTGCCAGTTCAGAAGCCGACGGGTGCGAATTGCAACAATATCGATTGGGATGTAACTGGAACAACCACGCCGATGATTCCGCTCACGGATCTGGGCACTGGAACCTATCTAGGCGCTGAAGGCGGACTCTATTTGAATGGCAGCAATGTGATGCCCTCCAGCCACGACGCGGACGGCGTAAGTTTAGCGCAATCCATTCAGCCTCTGGATGCAAACGGAAATCCCGACCCGAGTGGCAAGTATGCGTTGATATCGATGGGCATGTCGATAGCGTTTGATACCTACCAAAAGTTCATGCAAAACGCCGGAGCTGATCCTTCCGTCAATCCCAACCTTGTCCTCGTGCCGGGCGCGCAGCCACGGCTCGGAGCCGTGGATTGGGCCAACCTCAAGAGTCCAGCATGGGTGGATACGTTCAATTACTTCCTGCCGCAGTCCGGGGTCACGGCTAAGCAGGTAGTGGCGGCGTGGGTGGAATCCGTCGACGCCAACCCACACGGAAGTTTCCCCGGGGATATGACAACATTGCAATCGGAATTTGAAACGGCGGCTCAGTTGTTGCATACGGAGTTCCCTAACTTGAAGCTGGCGTTCTTTTCGAGCAGAGAGTACGCCGCCTACGAAAATGGCCTGGCGCACCCTGGTGACAAAGAGCCCTATGCCTACGAGACGGCGTTTGCCGTGAGAGGAATGATTGAGGACCAACTGAACGGCGTCGCCGCCATGAACTATAACCCGGCGAACGGCCCGGTTGTGGCTCCCTGGGTGGCGTGGGGACCCTATATTTGGGCTAACGGTTTGATCGCGCGTGAGGACGGATTGGTATGGCCCTGCTACTACTTCGAGACCGACGGCCAACATCCTTCCCCGACGACGGGAGGCTCCCTGCAGGATGCGAATATGCTCTTGAACTTCATGAAAACCGACGACGCGACAGCGCCGTGGTTCCTGGCGCCCTCGGCAAAATAGGGGCGAGAACGGCTGAACGAATAATCTGGAGAATAGTATGCTCATGAAACTGTCTGCGCTGCGGCAAGTAGTTTTGTCCGCGGCGCTTTTTTCTGCCCTGATGCCGTCCGCAGCGGCACAGGGGTTCGCCGGCACTTTCACACAGCACAACGATCTCAGCCGTACCGGGCAAAATCTCAACGAGACGGTCCTTACTACCTCCAACGTGAGAGCTGCGACCTTCGGCAAGCTGTTTTCGTATCCGGTCGACAACCAGGTGTACGGGCAGCCGTTGTATGTGCCAAACGTGGCCATTCCGGGCCAAGGCCCGCACAACGTTCTCTATGTGGTGACGGAGGGAGATAGCGTCTTTGCATTCGATGCGGATGGGCTGAGCCCGACCGTACTGTGGTCGCTGAATTTCACGAATCCTGCGAGCGGAGTCAATGTCATCTCGTGCGTGCTGAGCGGGCTGGCGTGCGGCGTCTATCCCAACACGGGGATCACCGGAACACCAGTGATTGATCCCACCAGCAACATTATGTACGTGGTGGTGCGAACCGCGGAAACCTCGGCTGGCGTGACGAGCTATGTGCAGCGTCTGCACGCACTGGATATCACAACCGGAGCGGAGATGTTAGGTGGACCGGTGGTGATCGCCGGTTCGGTGAAGGGCACGGGCGTGGGAAGCGTTCACGGCGTAGTTATATTCAATGCGCTGCACGAGAATCATAGGCCAGGGTTGACGCTGGCCAACAACACGGTATACATCGCTTATGCCGGCAGCGGGCACGGCTGGATTTTCGCCTACAATGCGCAGACGCTGGCGCTGGTGGGCATTTTCTGTACAACGCCCAACGGCAGTTTGGGAGGCATTTGGGCTACCGGCAACGGGCTTGCGGTGGATTCCAATGGCAACTTGTACGCTGCCACCGGAGACGGTCCCTTTGACGCAAACACAGGGGGCTCCGATTACGGTGACAGTCTCATTCAATTCAGTCCGACGCTACAGGTGCTGCAATATTTCACGCCAAAGGATCAGGCATGCCGCGCGCCAATCACAACTGATCTGGACTTGGGATCCGGCGGGCCAATGATTTTGCCGACTCAAGGTGGTGCGTTTCCGGATGAGATCATTCAGGCGGGCAAAGGGGGCGCACCTTGCGATCTGTTTCCTGATGGAAATTATGCGGTGCCTATTTACGTGGTGAATCGTGACAGCATGGGCGGGTACAATGCGAATCAGGACGCGGACATCCAGACAGTTGAGGGCACTGTCCACGGGTATTGGAGTAATCCTGCTTACTGGCAAGGACCAACCGCCGCATATATCTATTATTCGGGAGTCACGAGCGAGGGGAACGGCGGCGGAGACTACTTGAAGCAATACACGGTGACGAACGGCGTGGTTTCTGCAACGCCGACCGCGCAGACCTCCAATGTGTTCCCGGTCGGCGCTACTCCATCCATCTCGGCTAACGGCACCAAGAACGGTATCGTGTGGGCCATGCAGCGGAACGATCTCCTCTCGAACGGTCCGGGGAACCATCCGGCGGTGCTGTATGCGTACCCTGCAGCCGACGTCGCGAAGACGCTCTACAGCAGCGGCCAAACGAAGGTGGGCAAACAAATCAGAGATCAGATGGGATGCGCCAATAAATTTCAGACGCCGACCGTGGCCAACGGCAAGGTCTACGTCGCGACGCAGAATGAAATCGATGTTTTCGGATTGCTGGCGAACGAGCCTTCTGCTCCTTTGCCCTCAGTTTCTGTTCCATGTTTCTCGTTCAGCGGCGAGGCGGTAGGCACGACGAGCGCGGCGCAATCGACAGTCATCACGAATCTGGGGCCGGGAACGCTGACCATCAGCGGCGTAACGATTCAAGGCATTAACCCCAGCGAATTTTCGCAAACCAATACCTGTGGCAGTCCTGTAGCACAGGGAGCGAGTTGCAAGATTAGCATCAGGTTTACGCCGAGCATCGCAACCATTCCACAACAGGCGTACGTGCAGGTCAGCGATAACGCAGTGGGAGGCGCGCTCACGCTTCAACTCGTAGGCACCGGGAAGTGAAGGGTTCAATCCGTCATTCATCCAACGCTTCCCAGGGACGCCCGGTTGGTGCAACTGGATTTCTGGCTCGCCTTCGTGCGCCCGCTTTTCTTGGCAGCATGCTCCTGTTCGGGTTGGCCTGCATGCCGCATCCCAGCTGGTCTCAGGCCACGCCGAAACCGCTGCCTGAAGGAATCACGCTGGTCGACGTAACGGCGCGGATGCATCTCTCGTTGCCGCCGCTGAGTCATCTCCCTTCCGCGCAAACTTTGCAAAAACCGATCGCCTCCGGGGAATACTCGCTTGAGTTTGCACGCCAGGTGCTGATTCCGGCGATTGGCGGTTTTGTTGCCGCCGGAGATTTGGACGGAAGCGGATATCCTGACCTCTACGTAGTTGTTCCGGGAGGCTCGAACCATTTTTTCCGGAACTTGAGAAGTGGCACTTTCGTCGACACGACAAAAGAGGCTGGAGCGCCGGGAACCGGCAGCGACCTTTCCGCTACGTTCGCTGACTACGACCATTCGGGTCACGCGAGTCTATTCGTTGCCGGATTAGGGGGCGTGACCGTTTACCACAACAATGGAGACGGAACCTTTATCGACGTCACAGAAAAAACTGGGCTCAAGAGAGTGCCGGGGGAGTTGGCTACTTCAGCTCTGCTGTTTGACGCGGAGGGTAACGGAACTCTGGATCTGTTGGTCACGGTTTACACGGATTTGAACACTCCTCCCACGAAGGCGTCGTTTCTGTTTCCCAACGATTTCGCCAGCGCGCGCAGCCATCTCTACCACAATCAAGGTGACGGAACTTTTCGAGAGATGAATGTAGCGGACAGCTTGGGCGAAAATCCTGGACGTACGCGTAAGGCATTAGCCGCCGATTTTAGCCACAGCGGGCGATTGGACCTATTGCTGCTCAGAGACAACAAGCCTCCGGCACTTTTTCGAAACAAGGGGCAAGGCACATTTGAAGACCAGACCTGGCAGGCGGGTGGTGAGAATTGGAAGTATGCCTACGTGGACGGGCAACTGTCAGACTTTAACCACGATGGCAAACTCGATGTCGCGCTGTGGTCGACCGTCGGGAATGAAGTGCTGATCGATCAAGGTGACGGAAAGTTCGAGCAGGAAAAAACCTTTCCGATCGTATTTGCCGCCAACCGCCCTTTTGGATTTCACGGCGCAACCGCAGATCTTAAGGCAGACGGCTACGACGACCTGCTAGTTGTCGATAACAACGGCGAGTGGCATTACATTGTCAATCATCGCGGACGGTTTGCGTTGGCTGGGCTCGCGCTGCAACCGGCAGGCGCACAGGCCAAAGGGGAGCACGGGCAATCTGTATTTCCCAACTTGTCGTGCCTGGTTCCGGTCCGCGTTCAGAAGTCGGGGAAGGTTGTTCTGATTGGAGTAAGAACGGACGGACAACTGATCGCGCTCGAGGCGCGACACATGCAAAGAAGACCAACAGGCCATCCATCCCATTAATTTATTTCTGGACGTGTCACGGTCTCATGTACGAATGGTTTCGAACGAAAAAAGACGCAGAATATGGTCTTTGGACTCTTGCCCGAAGCCGCGCCGCGATATAGTCTGAGCTTCCAGCTAAGTCCAGACTTAGGGCTGGCCACTATGCAAGAGATTGCATACGGCAGCGTAATTGTCAGGGCTCGGCGAAGCTGAACGATTCATCTCCCCCCTTTTGGGCCTCGCTTGCAAAATAATGCACTCCCGTCGAGGGGTGCGGTCCGCTTAGGCTTGTAAGTGCTTTGGACTAAAGGTTTCTGCAATGGGAGAAGGGTGTCGTACGTGCGCCACTGTGAGCCGCGACTCCTCCCACATCACTTAGGGGAAGACATGGCAATCCGAAGATTTTCGTGGAGCGTTGCGGTTTTCGTTGCCCTTAGCAGCTTGGTTTCTGCGGCGCAGAACAACTGCAGCGGCTCACCGGCGTACGGAACCTGTGCCGCTCCGGCGCCTCCCGTGCAAGAGTGGTGCGCCGGGAATAACAGTGCGAGCACATGTGCGGGAGGCAAGAATTGGGTGGGCTTCTATACCACGTCGCCGGCGGCTGGATCGTGGTCTGGCCAGCTGGAGGGGTTAGATGCGAGCAGCATCCTGGCGGTGCCCTCTCAACCTGGCCCCCAGGCGGATCCGGTAGGTGGGATCGGGCCGACAAATGCGAGTGGGGTGGGCCAGTACTTAGAGTTTGCCGGCAGCTACACGCAAGCCTTCGATCGAGCCACGGGTAGCGGCATATTTGCAAACACGGTAGATGGGACTGCCGCTCCTCAGTTGCTCAGCTCATTGTTTGCTCCGGGTGGCTCCGCATATTGCAGCAACCCATCCTTTGATGGCTTCGCAAGCTATGATCGGATTGACGACGTTTTTGTCCTGGGAAATATCTTCCGAGCCACTGGAAGCGGAACAACCCTTTACTATCTTTGCTTCGGGGTAAGCGCAGGGGACGGTCCTGTCCCCGCGAGTAACCTGCAAGGAAATAACGGAAAGAGCTACTGGAACGCCTATGTTTACGAACTCAATCCCGCATTGCCCAAGAATTCTGCAGGAACGGCTTACTTTCCGGACTACGCGAGATACGGCACCTGGTCAGATGGATTTTATGTCGCGTGGGACCTGGAAGACCCGGCGCATTCCTACAACATTGTAGGATTCGAAGTTTGCCAGCTCGACAAAAACGACATCGTGGCGGGGCTTTCCTCGAACGCACCGCGATGCTATACCTACATCCCCAGCTACGTGGTCGGGACCGGTGGAACCGACAAGACTTTGATCCATACTATTCTGCCGGCGGACTTCGAAGGCGATAACCCGATCCCCGGGGACACTGCCGGTGAGTACTTCCTCGCACAAGTGAATCCCAGCAATGCGGGTACGAATGATCCGTGCTCGACCTCACCCTGCACGTCGAAGGCGCTAGCTTTCTGGACGTGGTCCGGCCTTACCAGCGGCGCGGGCCCGACACTCATGCCCGTTAAGTTTCATGCCTACACTCCGGGTTGCTATAACACAACGAGTCCGGCGAACACCTACTGCATTCCTGAGCCGTGGGGCGGCAAGATTGACAGCATAGGCGACCGGTTGATGTCTCGCCTGGCTTATCGATACGTCACGGCAGGAGTCGCGGGAGAATATTTGGCCGTTGCTCACACGGTCCAAGAAGCCGCCACTAACCGACGCACCGGGATCCGTTATTACAAAATCCTGGCAGGCAAGACTCCTTCCCCCGTATTTATCGGGGACATACAAGACACGAAGACTCACAACTTCATGTCCGCGCCGAGTGTAGCAATGGATGCTGCCGGCGATCTCGGTATCACTTATACCGTGACCGGAAGCACCGCTCACGGCAGCGCCACCAACTATGATCCTTCACCCTACTTCGTTACCGTAAATACCGCCGGAACTCAGGGCAGTCCGGTAGCGATCCTTGCTGATAGCGGGGCGAGCGGGCAAGACGAGACCGATATGTACTGGGGCGAGTACGTCAGCGTTACCTCGGATCCGGATGACGATGTTACGTTCTGGGCGGTGAATGAATATATGAAGGGAAATCAAACTGCCAATTGTTCCTCGAGCAGCACACAAAGGTCTGGTTGCACATGGGCATCTAGGATCTTTACTTGTCAAAAAGGATCCGGCTGCTAAGAACCAGCGACAGCCAATCTGCCATCCTGGTAACGGCCCTGGTTTGATCAAACGACGCCATTATCGCTGCAACGACTTGACTCGACTGTTCTACCGACATAGCATTTTTTCGGCGATGGTTGGTTGACCGTCTCGTCTTCGAGGAGTTGCATTGAGAGACTGAGCGCTGGCGATGGCAATCACGTGATATCCACACCAACCATTGACAACCGCGCCCGGCAAGCTCAGCCAAGGTGGAAAAGCAACCCGAGGACCTAGTGAAGATTGCTCTGGTTCACAACACCTATCAGCAGGCCGGCGGCGAAGACGCGGTTTTTGAGCAAGAATGCCGGATGCTGGAAAACGCTGGCAATAAAGTGGTGACCTACTGCCGGAGCAACTGGGATACGGATGGTTATGGCGGAATGCGGCGCTTCAGCCTGGCCAAGCAAACCATCTGGGCGTCCGATTCGCGACGTGAGTTCCTGGAGTTGTTACGCAGAGAGAAACCGGACGTGGTCCACGTGCACAACACGTTCGTGATGATCTCTCCTTCGATCTACTCGGCTTGCTACGAGGCCCAGGTCCCGGTGGTTCAGACGCTGCACAATTATCGTCTGCTCTGTCCAGCGGGTACATTTTTCCGCGACGGAAAGGTGTGTGAAGAATGCCTCCAGAGTTCGTTGTGGCGAAGCGTAGAACACTCCTGTTACCACGATTCCTATTCCGCTTCGGCGGTAGTGGCCTTTATGTTGGCGTATCATCGCTTTCGCGACACCTGGAAGCGTGAAATCTCCTGCTTCGTCGCCCTCAGTGAATTCGCACGGAACAAATTTATGGAAGGTGGTCTGCCCGGCGAAAGAATCTTCGTGAAGCCGAACTTCGTTTCTCCCGACCCGGGCGCACGAACCGGCATTGGCGATTACGCTTTGTTCGCCGGGCGCCTGTCGCCCGAGAAGGGAGTCAAGACGATACTGGCGGCGTGGAAGCGCCTGTCTCTCTCTGTGCCTCTCGTCATCATCGGAGGTGGTCCGGATCAGGAGCAATTGCGGACCCAGGCGGAACGCGAGGGTCTTAGCAATATTCAATTCAAAGGGCAGTTACCGCGGAACGAAACCCTGGCAGCCATCAACAATGCCCGCTTCGCGATCATTTCCAGCGAATGGTATGAAACATTCTGCATGGCGATTGCGGAATCCTTCGCCTGCAGCACCCCGGTGATCTGCAGCCGCATGGGAGCGATGCAAGAACTGGTCGAGGATCATCGAACCGGACTTCATTTCGCTCCCTCTGACTCTCAGGACTTGGCGAGCAAAGTGGAATGGGCATGGACTCACCCCGAGGAAGTGCGAGTCATGGGTATCGCAGCCCGGGCCGAATACGAATCCAAGTACACGGCGGAGAAGAATTATCCGCAACTGATGGAAATTTACCAACGCGCGGCGCACAATCTGCAAGGTGCTGCGCGTTGATGCACATCGAGCAGAGGCCATATGCATTTTCTATTCGCGCGTGTCCGATCCATGCCTGTCCGGTCCATGACGTCTAAGCTGCTTTGGCTGTCTGCCATTGCATTGGCGAGTGTCGTGGGCATCTCGGCTTCGTCTCTGCTTGGGCGGTCGCTGGGACTGGTGACATCAGAAGGATCGTCCGGACGCCTTAGCTTGAATCCCCCAACGAGCCCGGTGACCCGCGAGTTTTTCGGACTCCACATTCACCGAGCTTTCTCGACCACTCCCTGGCCTCCGGTTCCATTCGGTAGTTGGCGGTTGTGGGACGCCAAAGTTCACTGGCCTCAGGTAGAGATAGAAAAGAACCGCTTCGACTGGCGGATTCTCGATCGCGAAGTAGATCTTGCCGAAAAGCACCATGTCGATCTCTTGATGACGTTCGGCTTTACCCCAGATTGGGCGTCGGCTGGGCCGGTGGAAGCGCCTATGGGTCGATTCCGTCCCGGCCATCGCACTCGGGGCGAGGTAGTCGGAGACATCGCGGATCTGGAGGATTGGCGAAACTATATTCGCACTCAGGCGCTACGTTATAAAGGCCGCATCCTTTATTACGAAATCTGGAACGAACCCAATCTTCCGGAGAATCGAATCATTGGCACTCCCGAGAGAATGCTGACCCTGGCGAAGGAAGCCTATCTGACGTTAAAGCAGGTTGACCCGAACATTAAAGTCGTTTCTCCAGCGCCGGTAAATCCCAACGGCATTGACTGGCTCGATCGTTATCTTGAGCTGGGAGGCGGACAGTATGCCGATATCATCGGTTATCACTTCTATGTCCGCAAGCGGCCGGAAACCATGCTGAAGATGATCCTGCCCGTTAAAGACGTCATGCGGAAGTATGGAGTGAGTGACAAGCCTCTGTGGAATACCGAATCTGGCTGGATCCGAAATCCTCTGACCGATCCTATTGATCCGGTGCAGCAGGCTCCTGGATACACTGCACGAGCCTATATCTTGAACTGGGCGGCAGGGGTGCAGCGCTTCTACTGGTACGCCTGGGACGACGATGGTGGCGACAGCGTTCCTTTTACTGAAGAAGATGAGGCCACCACAACCATCTCTGCCCATGCCTACGCGGAAGTTCAGAAGTGGTTGATCGGGGCGCGCATGGATTCGTGTACAAGAGACGACAGTGGAAGCTGGGTCTGCAAAGTGACGCGCGAATCTTCCGGGCCCGCCTGGATTTTGTGGAACGAGGACCATGGCTCCAAGTTTGATGTGCCTAAGTCGTGGCAGATACAAACCTGCGCCAAACTTTCTGGCGAGCACTCCGCCTGCGGGGCGAGTCCCGTGGACGTGAGCGAGATCCCCATTATGCTGGAGGGGCCGTCAACACGACATTAGTCGTCGAAAACTTTTTGGGAATTTAGTCGCGGTCAGAGTCAGCTCGCGGATTTGTGATCTCAGATGGTCGTGCCGCATTGAGATGCACAGAAGCACTCGATGAAAACAACTGCGGTGAAAAACACGATGGTTGCGTCGGTGTTGCTCGGGCTGTTCTTGAGCCTGGGTAGTTGTGGCGGCTCGTCCTCTAGTAGCACTCCGACGGGTCCCACGACGCCTACAACCCCGGGCTGTGCCACCGATTGCGGGACACCGGCGGCTTTGGGTACGGTTAGCGGGGTTGCTCCGCTTTCCTCGTGTCCTTCCGGTGACAACTACGCGGCGGGGATGAGTTGCTTTCAGGCCACGGTGAGCTGTCCGAATACTGCAGACATCGGCGTAACGTATGGCTACCTGGCGCCAGTGGGTACAGTAAAGGGGACCGTCTTTTTCCACGCCGGTGGTTACGGCATGACGGCCCAGGATATTTCTGACTATGCCGAGGCGTATTCCGCAGCCGGATACGCGATGGTGCAGATGGCGTGGACGGCAGAATGGGAAGATACCGGCCTGGCCGTCAAGAATGTTGGCGAGGCAGCTTGTCGGCCTGCGACGTTAATGAACTATATCTTTGAGAACGTCGCGACCTTCGGTGCGGCAAAATGTGCGCAGGGATTTAGCGCGGGTTCTGCGGCCGTGGCCTATGCGCTCGCCTGGTACGGTGCAGGAAGCTACCTGGATAATGCCGAATTATTGTCGGGGCCGGTGTTCAGCGACATACAGCAGGGTTGCGAGTATCCGCAACCTCCGCTGCTTACGGTGTGTCCCGCGGGGCAGTTCGGTTGCACCGGCAGCCCGTTTCAGGATTCGCCGTCCTATACACCCGGAACCGCTTTGGGCGTCGGTGGAATCACGGGCGATACTTCTTGCGGCGGCAACCCTAATGGCAATACTCCAACTTCAGCAACGTCCAATACCAACTGGAAAGCGATGTCCATTGTGAACGGAACGTCGATGCCGAGTTTTTCCTATCCTCAAACTTCCTTGGCTGGTTGGGTCTGCAATAACGGCACTACCTCGGTGGGAAATAATTCGGCCGCTCAGGGAGACATCTTTTACCAGCAGTTCACCAGCACGCAACAGGCGGGCGGGTCGTTCTCGCTGAATCCCGTCAGTAACTGCAACGGGGACGAAGGAGTCGATCCAGGGACTGTGGTTCTATCAGGGGTCACGGTGGTTGGGTCGACCGCAATCAGCAATGACACGATTGCGCATTGCATCGTGCGGCACTAACCCGAATAAATCATTATTTTGCGGCGAAACTTTTTGTGCTGCGAGGGGTTGCCACTACTCTGGGGCGATGTCCTTTCTATACAACCATCGCGTGAGATTGGGTGTAAGAATGATGATTGGGTTGTGATGCAGGATATGAGTACTTCGGGCGCATCTCGCGTCGGATCGCATCTTGGGGAGTGCAAAAATTGTTTCCAACTGGTCGCGGGGCTGGTTTTTGCGGCCTCTCTGGTTGCATGCGGAGGAGGTACGGCGTCGACACCGGCCTCGACCACGCCGCCGGCAAATTGCTCAGGATCGGCTTCGTCAGTGGCACCGGCCGCGAAGGCTGCGGTCGCGACCACGTCGGCCCAGGCTCTTTCTGCGTTGTCGCCGCAATACTTTGGCATGCACATCGACGTAGGGGCGATCGCCACCCCGCCTACGCTGCCATGGCCTGCTTTCGGCACAAGTAATTACATTCCGTTTGGCACGATCAGGATGTTGTCTACCGAGACTCGCTGGTCCGATATGGACCGGGGCAACGGCCAATACGATTTCAGCACGCTCGACCAGTGGCGAACTTTGTACCAGCAGAACGAGGTCGGGAACCTGGCTGGCGACTACCAGATCATGTTCACTATTTATTCCGTTCCGAAATATATTTCGAGCGATCCGACTGACGCCTGCGCTTTCAACTCAAGCAGCGGCCACCCTCCAGGGTCCTGCGATCCGCCAACGGACGTGTGCGCTGACGGAACGGGAACGGATGCCGCGTTCACAAACTTCGTAACTGCCCTGGCGCAGCACGTGAACAACGACAGCCTGCCTAAGATCCACTACTGGGAAATATGGAACGAGCCCAATAACACTCCTTTCTGGAGCGGAACGCTTCCTCAATTAGCGCGCATGGCCCAAGATGCGCGCTGCGTGATCGTGGGAACCAATTGCAACTCTCTGACTACGTATCCCGCCACCGGGATTGATCCGACCTCGCAGATGCTAACGCCCCCGCCGGTGACTACTTCGGATGAAACAAACACTGCTTTAAATTCCCCCAGCGGGTGGATGACGGCATATCTGCAGGCGGGAGGTGGGCAGTACGCAGACATTATTGGATTTCATGGTTACGTAGAACCGGGCGATCCCGTGGAAGGCGTTCTCACGGTCGCGCAATCGATCGAGCCGGTGGCAGCAGCTGCGGGCTTGTCCTCGAAACCGGTTTGGGATACCGAACTCGGCTATTCCTCGGCTGACGTAACGGATCCTTATACGCAAGCGGGATGGCTGGCGAAAGCTTACCTGCTGCAGGCTGGAGTTGGAATTCAGCGCGTGAACTGGTTCGAATACGGAGCTACCAACTTTGGCACCCTCACCCTCGCTGGTGGCGGATTGAATCAGGCCGGCATTGATTACTCAACGCTCTACAGCTGGCTGGAGGGCGCTACTCCAACCGGTCCGTGTACATCATCGGGAATGGTTTGGACCTGCGGCTTTACCTTGGCGAGCGGAGCGCAAGCGGAGGCGGTTTGGGATTCATCCCAGAGCTGCAGCGTTGTGAATAGTAGCGAGAGCTGCACCTTTTCGAATTTCTCGCCCAGTCCCGTCTATACGACGTACGAAGATCTGCAAGGTGGATCGCACGCGGTTTCTGGGTCCGTGCCGATCGGCGTCGAGCCAATCCTTCTCGAAAGTCCGTAGTCTGCGCTTCGGACTACTCTAATCGGGCTATTTCGATGCCTGGGCCAATCTTTCGTTCTCCCGAGACTTAAAGGCGTGTACGGCAGGCCATGCCTAAATGTGCCCCTTCGGCACCTAGCTCCTATTCTCTGCCCTACCTAAAGTGGGAAGGACCGCAAAACAAATCGTCTTCCCTAAGGATTGCCATGTCCCCCGTGTCCATTCTTCAGGCCTGCACGGCTTTTCGCCGGCCAGCCAAGTTCAAAGTTCAAACAGTAGCATTTATCGCAATCATATTTTGTGCTTTCATCGGAGCTGCCAGAAACCTTGCCGGCGCCCAGACGATTCAGGTGTACATCAGTCCGACGACGGCAACTGTTGCTTCTACGCTGACCCAGCAGTTTACGGACAAGGTCACGGGAACCACGGATGTTTCCGTGAAATGGTCAGCTACTCAAGGCTCCATTTCCAGCTCGGGTCTGTTTACCGCACCCAAGGTGACGTCAGATACGACCGTGTCTGTGACGGCAACAAGTCTCGCGGATTCGACCAAGTCGGCAACCGCGGTTGTGACAGTGACGCCGCCGGTGAGCGTTACGATCAGTCCGACGAGCGTAATGATGAATGCTTCGAAGCAACAGGTTTTCGAAGCCACGGTCAGCAACACTCAGCGAACGCAAGTCACGTGGACGGCCACGGCGGGAACGATCTCCGGAGGCATGTTTACTTCGCCGAACGTAACGCAAAATACGACGGTTTACATCACAGCGACAAGCGTTGCAGATCCGACGAAGTCGGCGAGGGCCACCGTGACGGTGATGCCGCCACTCAGCGTTACCATCACTCCCGGCACCGCAACCGTGAATTCGTCCTCCACTCAGCAATTCACGGGAGTTACGGAGAACTCGACCAATCCAGCGGTCACGTGGACTACAACGCTGGGCACTATTTCGAGCAACGGGCTATTTACGGCGCCCTCCGTGTACAAAGAAGCCTGGGCCACGGTGACGGCAACCAGCGTGGCGAACCCCAATCGAGCGGCACACGCAAACGTGACGATTATGCCCCCGACATCAGCCGCGCTAGCCATTGTGACTCCGGCATTGCCGATCACACCTACGGGGTCGCCCTTCTCTTTCGCCATGAGCGCGAGTGGCGGATTTCCTCCGTATTCGTGGAGTCTTCTCTCCGGACCGCTGCCGACAGGACTGAGCCTCAGCTCGTCGGGCGTTCTTTCCGGAACACCAACGCAAATCGGGACATTTCCCCTCACGATCAAAGTGACGGATCAGGGCACGAATCATAGCCAGCAAAGCTTTCACTTCACCGTCAGTGGCTCGGCCGTAGGCCAGGAAATTCCTCTGACATTCTTTGGCCTACACGTCGACTATCCCAACTCGCCGTGGCCAAACATTTCTTTCGGCGCACAGCGATTCTGGGATAGCGACATACAATGGGCGCAAATCAATACCGCTCCCGGAGTGTTCGATTGGAAATTGGCTGATACCCGCATCAACACGGCGCTGGCCAACCACGTCGACATCTTGTTTGACTTGGCGCGCACTCCACCCTGGGCGCAGTGTTCCGGCACCGATAAAGCCTGCGGCTCTGGAGCTGGAGATTCGGTGTGCAGCTTCAACCAACCCGGCCAGGGAGGTCCTGGTCAGTGCTTCCCGCCGGCCGATCTCAACGCGGATGGCACCGGAACGGATCAGCACTATATCGACTGGGTCACGGCTCTGGCTTCGCGGTACAAGGGCGAGATCAAGTATTACGAGATCTGGAACGAACCCACCGCGCCCATTATGTGGCAAGGCACAACCGCTCAGTTGGTGAGAATGTCGCAAGATGCCCGGTGCGTCATCATCGGGACAGGGTGCAGTTCCTTGAGCACGTACACGCAGAAGGCGATTGATCCTTCGGCTCTGATAACAACGCCTGCCTATGTGACCGACACCGGCATTAACGTGGCCACGGCGATGAACGAGTTCCTGACTGCAGGAGGCGGCCAGTATGTGGACGTGATTTCCTACCACGGATACGTGCAATGGCCACAACCGCCGGAGAATGCAGTCACCGATGCCGCGCCGTTGCAGAACGTGCTGGCCGCGGCAAATCAACAGGGAAAACCGCTCATCAGCTCGGAAGGAGGGTTCGGAGCGAAGGTTACAATCACCGATCCCGACCAGGAGGCAGCATGGATCGCCCGCTTCGAGATTCTGATGCAATCGATCGGCATTGCCCGATCCTACTGGTACGCGTGGGATGGAGCTACGACACCGTTCTGGTTTGAGTCGACCGGTACCCAGGTCGGCGGGACGACTTACAACGAAATGACCGAGTGGCTGGTGGGAGCGACCTTGAGCTCCCCATGCGTGGCAGCTGGAACGGTTTGGCAGTGTGGCTATACGCGGCCGGGCGGCTACAAGGCAATCGCGGTATGGGATACCTCGCAATCGTGCAATGATGGAAACTGCACGACTTCAAGTTTCACCGTACCAGCCGGCTACGATTACACTCTCGATCTCACGGGTGTGAAGGCCAAGGCAACCAGCTCAACGGTGCAGATCGGGATCAAGCCGATCCTGTTGGAGAATCAATAATCTGGTTGCTACTGCGCGTCCGCTCCAGGACAACAGGCCGCATAGCCTGACTGTCCTGGAGTTTGACGTTTTAAGAGCAGAGATCGCCCAGAGGGACTTTGCGACCAACTGGAGATTCTACGAGGCAGGCGGCCAAGCGCGAGAGCCTGGCAATTCAGAGGGGTGAAAAGGCAGGGAGAATTCTAGGCAGAGAACTTTGCGCCGGAATACTCCAGCGTTTTAGCTCGACTTTGGAATGGAACCTTGGACAGCAGAAAATTATTGATCATCAAAGCGTCGATACCGGAGCAGTGATAGCTTCGAATCGCATCGAGAGGACTCACGACCAGCGGTTCGCCGAAAAGATTGAACGATGTATTGATAAGGATCGGCGCCGGAGCATACAAGCCAAAATGTTTCAGCAAGCCCCATAGCTCCGGGTTGACGCGCCTCTCCACTAGATGCAGGCGAACAATGTTTCCCGGAAGCACAAATGCCTCCGGCAGGCACTGTACGTCGGGACGCACTCGCGCCATCGAACTCATCGAGCGGCAAAGACGAGAACACTCGAAATAGTTCGGTGCATCCTCCTCGGGAACCGACAGGGCAAAGGGCCGGAACCATTCTCGATGCTTGATAAAGTCGTTGAGATTTTCTTTGACGTACGGAGCCCATGGAGAAGCCAGGACACTGCGGTTGCCAAGCGCGCGCGGACCGAATTCCGCGGCACCCTGAAACCATGCGATGATCTTGCCCGCTTGCAGAAGCTCCACCACAGCGTCGGACCTGCGCTCCTCAGTCGTCTGCAACGACGCACGCGCCTTGCAGTTGTCCAGGATATCTTTGATCTCGGGCCGCCTGTACGAAGGTCCGAGGTAGACGCTGTTACAGGTTTCGGTGCGCGGTTCTCCTAGCACCTGATGATGCAGAAGCAGCGCAGCGCCCAGCGAGCATCCAGCGTTTCCAGAAGCAGGCGGCACAAAAACTTGATTCAGTCCCAGACTTTGTTCGAGCGCGTGAACCAGCAGTGGATTCTGATATAAACCACCGGCAAGACAAACCGCATCGATTCCCTGCTGCTTGCGAAATTTCTCTACGCTTGCGATAACGATCTCAGTACAGACTTGCTGAACAGTTGCGGCCAAGGCGCGCCGCTGCTCGTCGCTCAATGAATGGTCTGGGTCCGCAATTCCGATTCGTCGACGAAACTTCGATGACAGTACAAAATGCCCACCCGCTCCATGGCTAAGGTAGCTGGGATCAATGCGGGGCAAACCATCGGCGCTCTTACGCAACATGTCGTGAAAAACGTCGCGATATTCCGGCTTGCCCTCGAGGCTGAGCCACTGCGTCTTGTGCTCATCGGCATGCGGAGTGAATCCGAGAAGGCCGGTAACCTGCGAATAGAGCCAAGCTAGAGAATGCGGATATTGCATGCTCCGCATGGGTCGAATGCGGCTTCCCGTGCCCACAGCGAGCATGGCAGACCTGCCATCGCCTTCTTCGTCCATGGTAAGAATCAGGGCACGGTCAAACGGCGACAGAAAAAAGGCATTCGCGGCATGGCAGAGATGATGCTCGAACTGGACAACTTTTGCAGCATCTACTTCGTTGGGATGCCGCAGAAGGCGAAGGTTACCCAAATCACGCGCCACACGGCCGATCTCACTGACCTGGCAATACGCGGCCGCTATTGGCGAGAAAGGGAAAATTCTTGCGCCCGCCAAGGACCGGCGAAGCCATCCCTGCAAAGGCCGACTGGACACGGCCACGTAGTCGAGATCGCGCCAGCTTACGCCAGCGCTCCGCAAACAGAATTGAATGGCGGCATCCGGCAGGCCGCTCGTGCTCTTCGTGCGCAGGAGCTTGCTTTCTTCCACCGCGGCGCGAACTACGCCATCCTCCAGCAACGCAGCTGAGGTGTCGTGGGTA
>Ga0209656_10000264_pt1 | contig 34974 bp, 29 predicted proteins | sample BogFormECP12_OM2_FD_188239 | JGI IMG/M metagenome (GOLD analysis project Ga0209656, IMG submission 188239) | Bog forest soil microbial communities from Calvert Island, British Columbia, Canada - ECP12_OM2 (SPAdes) (version 2) | ecosystem: Environmental > Aquatic > Freshwater > Wetlands > Bog ...
CGCTATTGCAGACTCGACAGCTAGTCCAGATCTTCATCTAAAATTCCTCTCTCCGCACTACTTGCGCCATCGCTGGTAGCCTTCAGCTCAGTCAATGGCATGGGTGAAGAACATCGCTCGGTCTTGGTTTCGAGCAATCGTAGATCGGCGTCCACCATCATCACCACGAGTTCTTCGAAGCCTACCTCGGGAACCCACCCCAGAACACGCAGGGCTTTCGCGGCGTCTCCAACCAACTGGGCTCTCTCCGCCGCTCGGAAATTCTCCCGATCTTGTATCACATAATCCTGATATCTTAGCCCGACGTGCGCAAAGGCTATCTCGCAGAATTCTCGAACAGAGTGGGTTTTGCCAGTTGCCACAACGTAGTCGTCGGGCGCAGATTGTTGAAGCGACAACCACATCGCCTGAACATAGTCACCAGCGAAACCCCAGTCGCGTCTGGCGTCGAGGTCGCCGATCCGAAGCTCGGTGGCCAGCCCCAGCTTTATCATCGCCACGCCTTTGGATATCTTGCGAGTGACAAACTCATCGCCTCTCCGAGGACTCTCGTGGTTGTAAAGAATGCATGTACATGCGAAAAGCCCTCGCTGCTCACGATATACAGCGGTGATCCACTGCGCAAAAGCTTTGGCTACACCATATGGATTGCGGGGCGAAATCGCAGTCGTTTCCCTCTGCGGCACCTCGGTTGCATTGCCGAATACCTCGCTGCTGGAGGCTTGGAGAAATCGTATCCCGTTGCCCACTCGATGAATGGCATCTAGTAATCTTACAACGCCCAAAGCGTTTACTTCCCCCGTCGAAATGGGATCCGTCCACAATTCACTGCTCGAGGCACGCGCCGCCAAGTTGTAGACCTCGTCCGGGCGAAATCGATTGAGCAGTGTTTCCATGGAGGAGTTTTCGACGAGGTCGCTTTCTACAATCTCGACATCTTTAGGAACAAAGCGGAGTCGGTCATCGTCACCCCGCCGGTCTGGGTAACGCCTCACCGTTCCCATGACGCGATACCTCTTCCTAATCAGCAGCTCCGCCAGGTATGAGCCGTCCTGCCCGTTGATCCCCGTAATGAGAGCAGTTGTCATTGATTGCCAATCGAAACCGAGTCTGCCATGGTCTTGCAGCGCCCGAAGCGGACCGCTGTTGGTTTCACATAGCTCCAATCAACTGGTGTCACAGTGATAACGAGACTTCGAGTATTGCGCTTCGTCATTGACCCTTGTCCCCACCATAGGTTCGCTTACCGTAGCTCACTAATGGGACAAGGTTCCTGGTAGAGGTTGAAGCCAATTGCTCCAAGATTTTCTCCAACCTTAGTGCGCTCTTGGACCAAGCGAAGTTATCTTCTACAAATTTTCTTCCATTTCCCGATAAATCATGCCACCCAATGCCATTCAGCAGATCAACCACCTTACTAGCAAATTTTACCGGGTCGTCGGCTACATGTAGATGTTCACCAGAAGAAGCTCCGACGCCATGGTTTCCAGCCGAGGTTGTGACCACTGGGGTACCACAAGCCAAGGCCTCCAGTATCTTAGTTTGGGTACCGATCGCCAGTCGAACGGGACAAACACTTATCATTGCTTGATGAAGGTAAGGGCGAATATCGAGCACCGAACCAGTGACCTTGACCCGTGAATGGTTAGCCCACTTTCTGACCCGCTTTGCGGGACTGGCTCCAACCAACCAAAGGTTAGCGGAGGCCACCTGTTCGCACACGAGCGGAAAGACATCCCTACAGAAGAAGTCTACCGCGTCAACATTTGGGATGTGAAACATGTTTCCGGTAATCACAATCATCCCTTCCCGGCGTAGTTCCTCTTCACAGGGACGGTAAGCTTCCGTGTCAATTCCATGAGGAACCCAGTCTGTGCTTGCCTGAGGCACGATGGACTTGTATTCGAGAGCGTCCTCTTTGTTCACAAAAGTGACGCGATCAAACTGGGATGCTTGCTTCCTTTCGTAGCGTTGCAGTCGATCACTCCGGACCCGGTGCAGCAACCGCGAATACCATGGGTACATCGGCAACATTTTTTGTATTTTCAGCGCGCTGGGATCCTCTAGGCTCCAAATCGTAGGACCCCGGTACCATTCAGGTCGAAATTGAGCCGACAGCAGTGTTTGAAAGAGGACGGCATCGTAGTTTCCATCGGCGAGCCGCCGATCGACGGCCTCTGACATGCTCCTGGACCTAAAGCGAGAGATATCTAGGACCGGGTCGCGGGTCATGCGACCAATCATATTGAGCAAAACCTGCCAACGAGGCGGCCGATCTACCAGTTCGACGTTGTTGCACCAGCGCGGCAGGTCGCCCAAATCGTTCGCTTTCTTTCTGTCCGCAAACGCGATCAAATCTACCGTGTGGCGCGTTGATAAATCGCGGATGTGATTCAGGGTGATCACGGCGCTCCCGAGGCGAGGCGGATAGGGCGACAATGGAGAAACGAATAGCAACTTCATTTCTGGACAAGGAGGCCGCACGAGGTTTTTTGCACAGGCCCGGAAGCAACAGTCTCGTAAAAAGTGGTGTGAGCCTGAGCTATCGAATCCCAGTCGGAACTCAAGCCTTGAGCGGTTGTATTATTTCGTTTCGCGATGAAGGTTTGCAGGGCGCCCCGCAAGTCAGCAACATCATCAGGACGGGCATAGTAAACATTGTCCTTGAAATCGTAACCGTGCCGTTCTCGCGCTGTGGTGAGGACAAAAGTCCCCTGTGTTATTCCAGCCCGTATTGAAGTGTTCCACATCCCTCCACCGTCCCTAAAAGGAAGTACGATAGCGTCGGCGGCGGCCAGTATCCGCCCTACTTCTTCCGCCGGCAAATAACCGGTTACCGTCACCTTTCCGGCCCACGGCGCGCGATTCGCACAATCCAAAATTGATTGTTGATACGCATCGGTTGAATTTAAATCGCTGATAAAAACGAGATGGTGCTCCGTGGGGTCAGCGACTTCAAACAGTAACTCAACTCCTCGATCCGGGTACGCAAAACCAAAGAAAACCACGAATTTCGACGCTACCAGGGAAAAGCGCAACCGTAGATCCATTTTTTCTTCTTCCGATAAATGGGTCGGCGGAATCGTAGAAGCATTGGGAATAAATCTGACATGCTTTCGCCGATTCAGCCAGCGGTACAAGGGTTCCATCTGGTCAATGTATTCTTGCCTGACAACAATGAGACCACCAGCCAAAACCGAGTTGGGGATAAAGCGGCGAGACATGCGCCGTGAATCATATCCATGCCATGTCTGCACAACCGGTACACCCACCATTCGAAATAAGCTCGGTAACAACCAAGGCAAATATCTCTGCCCATAACCCTGCGTCGGATATTGAATATGCATAATGTCTGGCCGCCACCGACGCACCGTCGCACCAATTCGAATAACATCTGACATTCTCCATCCGCGGGCAACGGGAAATATTTCAAACTCGAAATCAGAAGGTTTTGGTGTCGCCGACACATCAGTTAGAACCGCCACGACCGCGTCCCTGCGTCGGCTTAACGCTTTCGCGAGATGTGCGGTGTAGTCGCCAACGCCGCACTTCATCGGCGGCAACGAACCGGAGATAAGGAGGATTCTCAAGACGCCCAAACGAATTAGAAACTATTTTCCCGTCTCAGGTTGGGTCCCACTCTTCTGCAAGGCCAACCACGCGAACGTGTAATCTCGATTTCCGCAACTTATGGCTCTCTCGGAACCGGTCAGATCGATTTCTCCACGAGATGCCAGACCATACTCGGTTGCCTCTTGTAGGAATGTCCTTACTTCTTGTGCAGAGAATATCCTCCAGTCCATTCCGAAGATTGAAATTCCATCCGTATCAATCTTTTCCGGCCAGTAATCAAATGAAGCAATAAAGTAGCCGCCCGGACGAAGGAGCCGGGAAAGTTCTCGAAGCAGCAAAGCGCTGTTGAAGCCATGTTCAATTACGGAAACCGCCGTAATAGCCTCAAAAGACTCATTTTCAAAAGGCGTATGCATAAAATCCGATACTTCGTAACGAACGTAATCCGGGTACGGCATCTTCTTAATGTCTGCGTTAAGGTCGAGTCCTACCACATTTGAGTAATGAAGATTGTGCAAAATGCAAGGTAGTTCGGAAGCAAATGCTCCCATGTCCAGAATCGGCGCGTTGCGCGAAATATTGTTTTCGATAAAATGAACGGTTTTCAAAACGTCCCAGCTCTTCAAGTTGTCGCCCACATCAATCGCTTCCGACAAACCCATTTTACGCACCTGACGCTCCCACCAGCGACTGGTAAACGACAATCTCCTGCGACGGAGTTCGCGGCGCGCCTTTTGAATTTCTCCTTTCGACTTCAATACTTCAACGCACATGGTGAATCCCCGGCTTGGTCCAACACGAACACGATTTCGAAGAGCGTGGCTTGTTGGGCATTTGTTAGCTATATGCTGGACAATTTTGTGAGCAAACTCCCCCGTATTTGAGGAGCCGAGAAAGTTGCCGCGGCTAGTGCTGCGAGAAGAACAAACAACAGCACCACCAATGTCGCAAATGGCGACATCTGATCAGTGATCAGCATACGCGCCACTCCGACGACCAGGACCGAGGCTGCCAGGGGAGGAGCTATGTCTTGCAAAAACCACTTTGTCATCTCCTGCCGCAGCAATCGCCGATGCGTAAGCGGTACTCCAACCAGCATATTGACTGCTTGCAACCCTAGGAACACGAATGCTGCACCGATAGGACCGTAGTGTTTTGCCATAAACCAAATGGCTGGCACAACTACAACAGTTAGGCAGATCGTGATCGTAAGCCCAATACTCGTCCACCCATATGCCAGTTGTAAGGTAAAGGGCAAGAACATCAGTGCGTTCAGAGCGGCTCCGAGCACTAGGATGGTCGCAATGGGACCAGCATGGCGTGCGACCTCCGCGTTTCTGGTCCATAGCTGCAGAACTTCAACGGAGAACAGCGCGAGAACTAACGTCAGAGGAATTATGAGCAGCAACATCAACTGGGTCGCTTTGTGATAGAGGCGAATCATTGCTTCTTCGTCGGCTTGCGCCACCAGAGCGGAAAACTGCGGAAAGATCGTGTTAAAGACGGCTGAGACGATCATGATCAATCCGGCTCCGAAAATTCCGGCGATAGTATAGTAGCCAAAAACCGTTAAGCTAAATACCTTGCTGAGAACCACTTTGTCGGCTTGGCCCAAAATCAATGAGAATGTCGCAATCCCGCTCATCCCAGCAGCAAAGCGCCCGATATTTCGCAGTAGAGCGAAGTCGACCCTAGCAGCACGATTTGAAAGAGGCAAGCTTCTCCATAGAGAGGTCGTCCAAATAACCACCATAATGGCATTAGTGACCACCAGCCACACAAAAAAAGCTTGGATTGTAGGAGAGACTAACCACAAAACCAGGACGGCCCCCCCATTACTCACAGTAGCCGCGATAATGCGGAAAATGTTGAAGAGGACCTGTTTGCGCAATCCCATTAACCCCCCCTGGTAAAAGCTAACGGGCCATTGGAGCACTGCCAGGATTCCCATGAGCTTCACTGCTTGTTTGACGCTTCGGATGGGCAAGCTGCTGGCTTTGATCCAATGAGTTGCAATCCAAGGAGATGCGAGCACCAGTGCTAATCCGATAATGACCCCGATTAGCCAGTAGCCAACCTCTAGCGTGCGCACCAGATCGCGGGCCTCGTTAGCTCTTTCCGGCTGGACCGAGTAGCGGGCCATTTCCCGGTTCATCGTGGGGCTGAGCCCTAAATCCAGGACTTGAAGCATGGCTTGCAACATCAGATAGAAACCAATTAAGCCGTAAGCCTCGATGCCGAGGAATTTGATGTACAGTGGGATGCACAACAGTTGCACGACCATGCTCCAAGCCGAGCCGGTCAAATTCGCTGCTAACTCAAGCTTAAGACCTGAAAGTGATTTAGCGATCCAGGGAAATTTCATGAATAAGAAGAAGCGAATATCTTGAACCCTACCGTCTCAAGAAGCGATGGGAATCGGGGAAACCGCATCATTCTGGCAAGGAGGACTGCCGGACTAAGCGTCCCTCAACCTGATCCGCGAGCTGCTTGGTATCAGCGTCAACCATCAATCTGACCAAACCGTCAAGTTTCACCTTTGGTCGCCACCCGAACGTACGCTCTGCCTTACTGGCATCACCCTGTAGGATATCTACCTCATTGGGGCGAAAATACTTCTGGTCAATTTCAACGTATTTCTCCCAATCGAGGTTCACACAATCAAAAGCCGTTTGTACAAATTCACGCACTGTGTGAGTTTCACCGGTTGCTACTACAAAATCGCCTGGTTCGTCGAGTTGCATCATGCGCCACATCGCATCCACATATTCTGGCGCATAGCCCCAATCTCGCTTGGCTTCAAGATTACCCAAATAGAGACGTTGCTGCAAGCCGGCGCGAATCCGGGCAACCGCCCGCGTGATCTTGCGGCTGACAAAGGTCTCTCCTCGCCGGGGAGACTCATGATTGAAAAGGATGCCGTTACACGCGAAAAGACCATACCCGTCCCTGTAGTTGGCGGTCGTCCAATACGCATAGAGTTTGGAACAACCGTAGGGGCTACAAGGCCGAAACGGCGTAGTCTCCCTCTGTGGAGTTTCGACAGCCTTCCCGAACATCTCGCTACTCGAGGCTTGATAAAACTTGGTCTTAATGCCTGAGGCTCGTATGGCTTCTAACAGCCGGACAGTTCCAAGTCCCGTAATATCGCCCGTGTATTCAGGAATCTCAAAGCTGACCAAGACGTGGCTCTGAGCACCCAAGTGGTAGATTTCCTCAGGCTGAAGGCGACACAACAGCCTGATCAGGCTTGTCGAGTCGGAAAGATCAGCAAAATGCAAGAACAAGCGCGCCTCGCGCTCATGCCAGTCTGGCAGTACGTCGTCAATGCGGGAGGTGTTAAAGCTACTAGAGCGGCGCTTAATACCGTGCACCACATAGCCCTTATTCAACAGTAGTTCAGCTAAGTAGGAACCGTCTTGACCTGTGATTCCTGTTATTAGCGCAGTCTTTGCCATAGGTGTACACTCATTCCTTGAGGTCCGCGGTTACGACGTGCATCATCACGTGGCCGATCACGCGGAGATTTGCGAGGAAAAGCAACATTTCCAATCGAACTAGGGACGCGCTCTTCGCCCGGAACTCTCTTTAGGCTTGAGGGAAAACGGATAGATCTGACCCAAAACCATCGGATCGAGTGAGAATTCCTCGCCAGCGCTTCTAGAGACTGATCGGAGCAGCTCAACCAGAATTCGTAAACCTCCACATCAGTCCGCAAGGTGCCGAGCAATCCCCCACCGGTTTTATCACATCTTGAACTATGGAGCAAACTTCGTAAACGATTCGAACGATTCGCCTTTTACCAAAGGGTTGCGCAGCAGACGAACCACACCCCTACTAGGTTCGACGCCCCGGGGTTCCGCTGTATTCGCACACATTCCACGCTCGCTTCTAAAGCCGTGGTTTCGTCTAGCTATTCCGCCTGTGTCGCGCACTGAACTGCTGGGCACGCTCCTCGAGGAAGTCATTGTTAGCCCAAGCATCTGCGTTCTATATATCGTGTTACGATATACATTGCATCTCGCACCCCCAAAACGCTGCATTAATGCTTATCAAGGCAGCTGCCCACCGGTGGTGGGCAGTTATTCGTATCACGAAAAAGCTACGAAATTGATTTGTGGCAACCCGCGCCGGCCCCAGACTTCGCGCCACGCACCTGCATGTTTTTCGACAAACCGTGTGGCAGTATGTGCAGTAAAGTGCGGGCGCCCGTCAGCGTGGTGAAAATGATGAAGCAGCTCACCCATATTCAGGCAGTAACCATGCTCTATCCGGCAGCGCAACTCGACCAAGAACCCATCGCCCGAACCGTGCTGTCGACGACGAATGCCCGGCAGAAGATGATTACTACGCTGGGCCGCGAGCGCTATCGCAACGATTAGGTCATACGTCCCAATCCTCTCGCACCCGCGTCAACAGCGGCTCTGCAGCAGATTCTCGCTTTGAGCCTGGTAAACTCGGGCTAGAGACCTCAACCACAACTGATTGTGTTGCTGAAGCAACCGGATAATCAGAAGCTTGCCAATTTTGGATAGCAATGGAATATAATGCTCGATCGTTCGCGGCGGATCGAGGCGGGAAGGGCTCATGGAGAGCTTCAATAATTACTCGAAACTGTCGAGATCTGTTCTGGAAAAACCCGCCTATTAGTCAGTCGCTAGATTGCTGTTGACAGGTGCAAGAACTCTTGAGTCGAGGGAGGGCGTCTCGATGAACCGGGGTCTCACGGCGACCGTGGTTTTAGTCGTTTCAGCTTCGACGCTTGCGATGACCGGTTGTTCACAGTCGTCGCTGCCCCCTGGAGCAGTTGGCAATCTTGGGAGATATAACTATTCACCTTCGATAATTGAAAACGGAAATATACGGCAATTCTGGTGGTGCAGCCAGGGTGTTAACCCGAGCGAAAGCTCTCAGGATTCCGATGCGATCTACTACGAGTCGATGGATCTATCGACCCATGATTCCTCCAGTCCGGTATTGGTGCTCGCCGAAACTCCCGGAGCCTGGGACTCCCAATACACCTGCAATCCGAAGGTGATCGGCGGGCTCTTCGAGAACCCTCTCGGTGATGGACACACCTACAACTACGCCATGTACTACGTGGCTCTGGGGGCGACAGGTAACAATAACATCGGGGTAGCCTTCTCCAGCGACGGCATCTCCTGGAAGAAGTATCCCGAGCCGGTGATCCATTCAGCCAGCCCGGCTGGATATGGCGTTGGCCAGCCCGCTGTCTACAATGCCGACCATAAAGCCGCGATCTCTATGTTTTATGAGGACACTAATCCAAATGTTCATCACGTTGCCGCAGTTTCAACGGACGGTGTGCACTTCACCGTGCAAGGGACGCTGACGTCCAACGGTCTGGATCCCGACGATCCGCAAGCGGGTTGGGGGGACATGTCCTATGATTCGAAGGCGGACGAGTGGTACGCCATTTTTAATCGTCCGGTTCGGCCGCCGTCGACAACCGCTGGCGTGGTGGAACGCGGGCAGTATGGCATCGAACTATATAAGATCTCGCAATCCTCACTTCTAACCGGGACCTCACCCTGGCGACAGCTCGCCACGATCGACACAAATACTACTGGCTTCGAATCGAACTTCATTGCCGGTCTCGTTCACGATCTGTACGGCAATATCAACGTGGCGGCCTATCCCACAATCCAGATGTACATCTCGGAGTCTTATGCGCTGCGAAGCTGGGATGCCACTCCTCAAGCCTTGGCGCTTTCCGCCATCCCTGAAAGCTGGATTCTCCTGCCGGGGCAGTGGGTGCCAAGCACCAACCCCGCGATTCCCCTGAATCGGTATTTCAACGGGATCGTCCATGAAGTCACTACAGGTTGGATTAGCCCGAACGGGGGGTTCCAATTGCAGCAGATTGTCGGCCATCTCTATGCGAGTCCGCTCCACGGAGCGACGCTGCCGTTCTATGCCTGCAAGGCCGGGCCAATAGACTACTTTGTATCGCTCGACGTTGGTTGCGAAGGGCAACGTACTCTCGGCAAAGAGGGCTATGCGTATGCGCAAGCCGTTTCCGGACTGAACTTGGTGGCGCTGTACCGCTGCTCCAGTGGGTATGATCATTTCGTTAGTAAAGACCAGAAATGCGAAGGCCAAGCAACGGACGAGCTTCTGGGGTACGTGCTTCCCTGAATGGTCCGGGCTAATTCTAATGTAATCCCTATTATCGGCTAACGGAAAAGGCGTGCTTTCCTCGGGTGCCTACACGTTTCGGTGGTTTCTGCCCGGAACCATGTTGTAAGCTTCGCGGGGGTTGAGAGTTTTGCGAATGGAAGGTTCCAGAGTGAGGAGGACGGGATGAACGCGGCTGGGCCGCCGGTGCCAGCGGAAGCCGCGGGCAGTTGTTCCAGAGCGGCGAGCGCGTCGCGCACCATGGCAGGGAGGTCTAAACTGCTAGGAGGTTAATCCAGAGCCCACTTTGCCTCCACATAATCGGCGTCAAGTTCAAAAAGCTGGCGGAGGAGTCGCTGCGGATCTCCCTGGGCGACAAGTTCATGGTGTCCAAGGGGCGAAACAGGGTCAGCAAATCGAGACGAGCGGCTTCTAAGCGAACGCGCAGATCTGCCCGGGTAGTTGAGTGTGATCGCAGCATAAGCGTCCTTGCTCTGGGGATGTTCTCCTGTTTCCGGTCAGGCTGTAATCCACCCAGGATGTCTGGAGTAGCAGACTAGGCGGGCAGAGACACTATGCGGAGTTGGTCTAACCGCGTCCAGTCATCGTTGAGCAGAAGCAAGCACAGAGCCTAAAGACGCCGAGCAGCTCCGGCTTCGCTCCACCGCATTCCCGCTCGTCCAACCCTAGCTTGGCCTTTCTTCCTCGCAACGGCGGGAGGATCCGTGTTTTGTTCGCAATCGCGGGCGGTCCGGAGTGCTTCTAGCGACGAGTTCTAGCGGAAGCCAGCTGCCATCGACTGTGCGCATTCATGCCGGCGTTTGGAGAGATCATCGGAGGGCCTCGAACTCGAAGTGGTAAAACTCAACATCGGCCTGCAAGTCGCTGGGCAATCGCCACCAGCTTTATTTTATCTCGACTTATGGGGCAAACTTCGAAAACAATTCCCTCTTGACCGAAGGGTGCGCAGCAGCCGAATCACACTCCCGCCAAGTTCTACGCCACGGGATTCCGCTGTATTCACGCACAGGGCGCGCTCGATGCTAACGCCGTTGCTTCGTCCAGCTATTCCGGTTGTGCCATGCACTGGTAGAATGACGACGGTTTGAACCTAATTCCCCGAGTGCTGTAGGATTCCTCAATCCATCATGCAAAAGTTGCTGCTTGCAGTATTTTTCGTTTTCTCTTTCTCTGTTGGGTTGTGTTTTTCGCAATCCCTCGATGATCCCTTCAGTCAGGGCCTATCCCAGGGCAACTCTCAGGGCCAGGGCACAACTGTGGATTGCACTGATCCCACTATGGCGCAAAGTGTCCAATGCAGCGGCGCTGCGCAGGGTCAGAGACCCAATGTCCAAGGACGCGATAATTCGTCCTCGTCCACGCGTAATCCGGTATTGACAAGCCCTTACGGTTTCAGTCCGGATCAGTACACCCCAAGCAGGCCTCCGCTCAATCCCTCACAAATCTGGCGCCGTCCGACGCCGACCCGGCCGGAAACTGAGTTCGAACAGATGGTGGCTGACTCGGTCGGCAGGCCATTGCCATTATTCGGCCAGTCTTTGTTCGTTCAGGCTCCGAGCACGTTCGCTCCGGTCGATTTCATGCAGATTCCGAGCGATTACATTATTGGCCCGGGCGACGAACTTCAAATAAGTGTTTGGGGACAAGTCGAGGCTAACTTGCGCGTAATGGTGGACCGTTCTGGCCAAGTCTACATCCCCCAGGTTGGGCAAATATCTGTTGCCGGCATCCACTATGGAGATCTCGAACAACATCTGAAAAGCGAAATTTCAAAGATATTCAAGAACTTCAATGTCACGGCAAGCTTGGGCCGCCTTCGCTCCATCCAGGTGATTGTTGTTGGCGATGCTCGCTATCCTGGCACCTATACGATCAGCTCGCTGAGCACGCTGGTGAATGCGATTTTCGCATCTGGAGGGCCGACTCCACAGGGATCATTGCGGCACATCCAGGTACGGCGCGACGGCGCTACCATCACAGATTTCGATTTTTACGACCTGCTCATCAGGGGTGATAAATCCAAGGATGTCCGTCTTTTGCCTGGCGATATCCTTTACATTCCTCACGTTGGCCCGTTGGTCGCAATCGCAGGCTCGGTGAATTCACCGGCCATTTATGAAATGAAGGACGGTTCCACCCTGACCGACTTGATTGAAACTGCGGGCGACCTCAGCAACGTGGCCGATACCAGCAAGATCACGATCGATCGCTTTGTAGCCCATCAGGCGCGCAAGACTTTGGAATTTCCGTACGACGAGCAGTCCCGCGCTTTAAGGGTCGAGGATGGCGACATTGTTCGCGTATTTTCCATCGTCCCGCGTTTCGAAGACACGGTAACCTTACGAGGCAACGTCGCCAACCCCGGTCGTTATCCCTGGAAGCCGGGTATGCGCGTGCGCGATTTGATTCCGGACGCGCAGGCGCTGCTCACGCGCCGCTACTGGCGCAATCGCGCCGCCATCGTCAATGGCAGCGCGACCGAGTACCCGATCAGCACGCCATTTTCGCAGAACACTCGTGCTGGGACTCTCAATCAACAACAAGCCAATAGCAGAATGCCCAATGCAACTGGGTCCAACCAAACCATGCAGCCCGTAACTCCAAACGGCAACTCTCAAAGCAACCTGCCCGAGACCGTAGGTTCGCCAAATCTGTCGGATTCCCTCTACTTGCAGAACGAGCAAAATCCGCCCGGCAATGACTTGTCTAGAACTGGCACTGGAACGAATGGGAGCCAACCGCCCTCTCAAACCGCAACGAATAATCCAAGCAATCCCAATCCAAACACGGTCAGAGACATCGCAGAGGATGTGCGGCGCTATGCTCCCGAAATCAATTGGGACTACGCCATCATTCAGCGGGTCAATCCCATCGACCTGACTTCCAAGCTTCTTTGGATGAGCCCGCGCAAGGCAATCCTTGAACATGACGAAGCCAGCAACCTGGAACTGGAGCCGGGCGATATCGTAACCATCTTCTCGCAGCGCGACATCACCGTACCGCAGACCGAGCGCTCGCAGTATGTGATTATCGAAGGCGAGGTAGTGCGTCCCGGCGTTTATAAGCTTGAGAGCAACGAAACCCTTCACTCCGTTTTGCAGCGGGCCGGCGGTCTGACCCCCGACGCCTATGTTTACGGTTCGCAGTTCACTCGCGAATCGGCGCGGGTCGACCAACAGAAGAGTTTGGACGAACTGGCGAATACTATGGAGGTGCAGATCCGGCAGTCGGCGATGTCGGTGGCAGCGTCCACTAATCCGGGCGACTTGCCGCAAATGCTGGCGGCGCAAGAAGCGATCATCACGGGACTGCGTAGCACGCGCGCCAGTGGTCGAGTCGCCCTTCCCGTCAAGCCCAAGGACAAAACCCTAACCGATTTCCCCGACATGGCAATGGAGGACGGCGACCGGCTGAGCATTCCTCATACTCCTTCCACCGTTTCGGTGGTAGGTGATGTGTACAATCCAGGATCGTTTATCTTCGAGCCCCGGAATACTGCCGGGGCCTACCTCGACATAGCCGGCAAGGGAAAGCCGCAGTCGGACATGCATCACGCCTTCGTGTTGCGCGCCAATGGCGTTGTGGTCGCCGCCAATAACGTCAACGGGCTTTTCACAGGGACAAAATTTTATCGCATCCACTTATATCCCGGTGATCAGATTATCGTACCCTATAAGATCCCCACCGGAGCTTTCGTTCGCGGGCTGCGCGACTGGACGCAGATTACTTCGCAACTGGCAATTACTGGCGCCGCGCTTGCGATAATCGCACCATGATCTGTGCCGGTCAGAGATGCATTGGGGACCGGCTACCCCGGCAAAGAGGTCGTGCCTTGGAAGCTACCGATGGAGACCTCTCTCCGATATCGCGCAATGCAACGCAAAACTATTCGCAATCAGACTCAACTCTGTGCGCCGTGGCTATTCTTAATCGCGGTATGATCTGCTTCACCCTTCCATCGGATGAACACGACGTTTTCCGTAGTCGACATAGTCGACAGCCGTGTTTGGAGAGCGTCGCGGTGGATATGCTAAACTTTCCAGTCGCGGAGTAGTACATCTAATGTCGGGCACGGCTCTCATTACGGGAATAACCGGTCAGGATGGTTCCTATCTGGCGGAGTTTTTGCTTCAGAAGGGCTACCGTGTTTTCGGTCTTATTCGCCGTAGCAGTACAATCAACTTCGAACGCATCAAGCATCTCCAGAACGATGTTGAGCTCATTTCTGGTGATCTTCTGGATCAAAGTTCGTTGATTACCGCTCTGCAGAAGACGGAACCTGATGAGGTTTACAATCTCGCGGCTCAGTCTTTTGTCCCCACGTCCTGGAGTCAGCCCGTTTTGACGGGAGAATTCACGGCGCTTGGGGTTACGCGGATGTTGGAGGCAATCCGAGTCGTCAATCCCGCTCTCCGCTTCTATCAGGCATCCTCGAGCGAAATGTTCGGCATGGTGCACGAATCGCCCCAGACAGAGTCGACGCGGTTCTATCCGCGCAGTCCTTATGGAGTCGCGAAGCTGTACGGTCACTGGATTACGGTTAATGCACGAGAAAGCTACGGTCTGTACGCATGTTCGGGCTTGTTGTTCAATCACGAGTCGCCACGCCGTGGGATTGAGTTCGTCACCCGACGCATCAGTTACAACGTAGCTCGCATCAAGCTGGGCCTCCAGCAAAAACTCAAGATGGGCAATCTTGAGGCTGAACGTGACTGGGGCTTCGCCGGCGATTATGTTCGGGCGATGTGGCTTATGCTCCAACAGGAGAAACCGGACGACTATGTCATCGCCACCGGGAAGACGCACAGCGTGAAAGACTTCCTGGAGATTGCCTTTTCCCGTGTCGGTCTCGATTATCGAAATTATATTGAAATCGATCCTGAGTTGATCAGACCAGCCGATGTGCAGCATCTCCGTGGCGACTACGCAAAAGCTCGTCGCACGCTGGGATGGTATCCGGATGTAACTTTTGAGAAACTGGTCGAGATGATGGTCGATAGCGATCTTGAACTCGTTTCCAAAGACACTTCCGGAGCGATTTCTCTGGCAGGCTGAATGACCCCGTTGCCTTGAGTCGGGGTGATGGAATCTACGCAACAGTGCGGCGCATCCTTATCACCGGCGGAACAGGCTTTGTCGGCCCCTACCTCATTCGCTTTCTGAAATCTTCTGGCGCGAAATTGGCCGTGGTTTCTCCTGATGACCCCGCAACTCGAGAGCCGGAAGTTGACTATTTGAAGGCCGACATTCGCAACTCGGATGACGTCGCTGCGGTGGTTCGCGCGGTGAACCCGAACCAGATCTATCATCTTGCGGGTATGTCTTCGATCGGCGATTCCTGGAACAATCCCCGGCTGACGTTCGAGGTCAACGTGGCGGGCTCATTCAACATTTTTGAAGCCGCGATGCGCCTACCGTCTCCTGCAAGAATTCTGAACGTCAGCACCTCACAGGTATATGCGCGCTCCGACACCGCCTTGACGGAGACCAGTCTCCTCGATCCTGACAGCCCCTACGCGGCTAGCAAGGCAATGGCGGAACTGTTGACCGTGCAATATAAGAAGTGTACGAGCGGGGGCATTATCACCGCCCGAGCATTCAACCACACCGGGCCCGGGCAGTCTCCAGGTTTTGTTTTGCCGTCCTTCGCGAAGCAGTTGGCTGAAATGGAAGCGGGGATGATCCCTCCGATGCTGAAGGTCGGAAACATCGATGTGATGCGCGACTTCAGTGACGTCCGCGACGTCGTCGTGGCATATTACGAGCTTCTTGACAAAGGTGAGGCCGGGGAGATTTACAACGTTTGTTCCGGTCGCGCAGTGCTCTTGGCAGACGTCTTGAGAGAGATGCAAAAAAATTGCAGCGTAGCCGTCAAGGTGGAGATCGACCGCTCTCGCCTCCGGTCAAATGAAACCGCAATTATGCTGGGAGACCGTGAAAAAATTGGGCGCGTGACGGGATGGAGACCAAGGATTCCACTGGAGAACACTCTCAAGGACCTGCTCGTCTACTGGCGGAAGAGAATCAAAAACGATTCAGTAGAGAATAATGACGCACGGACCGAGAGCTTGCCGTGATCTACGCCGATCAGCGGTGGATTGGAGACCATGGCATCGGTCGGTTCGCGCGGCATGTGCTTGCCGATCTCGATTATTCTCCGCTCACCCTAAGGACGCACCCCGCCGCGCCCCTAGACTCCTGGCGGCTTGCCCGTGCGCTCAGCCACCTGACCGGGCACGACCTCTTCTTTTCGCCAGGTTACAATACGCCGCTGTTCTGCCCCTCCCCTTTCGTCTTCGCAATTCACGATCTTAGTCACATTCACTGTCCGGAGAATAGCAACCCACTGATTCGGCTCTATTATGCAACGATCCTGAAACGCGCTTGTCATCGTGCCGCCAGCATTCTTACGATCTCGGAATTTACCCGCATGCAGATTGTGGAATGGTCCGGAGTGCCGCGCGAAAAGGTCTACAACGTCAGCTGCGGGGTTGACCCGACCTATCGTCCCGAGGGTGATTCCTACGGCCTTCCATTTCCTTACCTTCTGTCTGTCAGCAACCGCAAGCGCCATAAGAACGAGTTCCGAGTGGTGGAAGCTTTTGCTCGTTCCAGCCTCGCCGCTGAAATTCGACTGGTCTTCACCGGCAACAGCACGCCCGAGCTTGCCGGGTGCATGGAACGGCACCATGTAACCTCGCGTGTGCACTTCGCGGGCGTGGTTCCGGAAGCAAAATTGCCATCGCTTTACCGGGGCGCTGAAGCGTTGATATTTCCCTCCCTTTACGAAGGCTTTGGCTTGCCGCTGGTGGAGGCGATGGCTTGCGGCACGCCGGTCCTGACCTCCAACATCACCGCCATGCCAGAGACGGCCGGGGATGCTGCCCTGATCGTAGACCCCACTTCGGTCGAGCAGATCGCCGCGGCGATGGGGCAAATCGTAAGTGATACGGCATTGCGCAGGCGGCTTCGCGAAAAAGGGCTGGCGCGAGCCGCTAAATTTCCCTGGGAAAATACGGCGGCCGGAGTGAACCAGGTCCTTGCCCGCGATGTGGCTCACCCCTGCCAATTCGCAGAACGGGGTGTATAGTACATCGATCCATGTCATTGCACCAAGTCATTTCGCCCAACAGTGGTAGCTGATCCAGTACGCCGTTGATGCCAATAAGTTTGTCGGGGTGGTCCCGTTGGTCCAGGTAAACAGATCGCTCGATGGGGAGGGGTTTTTGTCTTTCATAACCGCCAATCCATTCCAGCTTCCTCTGCCGGCATCGCTCGCCTGGTACTGACAGACCGGCTTGTTGCTCCCGAACGGCGCCGGATTGAAGGTTAAAGTAATCGTGCCGGTTCCGGAAGGAGAGCCGGTCCCGGTGCCGGCAATGATCGTTCCTGCGCTATTCGTAGACCCCGCATCAAGGGAACAACCCGGGGCCGCTCCGCCGCCGCTGGTGAAGATACAGGACGGTGCCGTCCCCGCCGTCTTGATGCTGCCGACAATCATCTGCTGCGCAGTCGTCAGGTTTCCGGCGGCGTCAGAGGTCAGGCCGACCAGCGGAACCGCTATCCTGCCCGGCGCCGTTCTCGGGAACAAAATCGGGGCTCCGGTATTGGTCACCGCTCCGGCTGATCCGTACCAAGTGGCGATGACGTTCTGGGACGCTCCATTTCTGTTTCCAATCGTCACTTGAATTTGCGGGACGCCGGGCCTTTCGCCACTGAGTTTGATCGTCGGATTCGTGAAGACCGCCTGCCCCGCGTAGGCGTAATTCACCGGGACGTTCAGGGAACAGCCAACGACGCTTTCATATTGGGCGCAGGCCACATCAACAATCATCGTCGCCATGCGGTTTGCATTGTTTGGCCAACTGAGGACGAGTCGGCCCTGAAGGTCGCCCGCCACCTTTGATGATGATGAACCTGCCGGCTGGGCTACAACAATCGTGCCGTCGGAGCTGATGGGCCGGTATCCGGTCTCAATCATCGGCTTCTGATTGGGCATGAGGATACTGCTGGTTCCGGGGTAATCGAGCGAAACCCAGGGTTCAACCACGTAGAACCCTCCGGCATCGACCCGCGGTGCGGCGATCCCTCCCGGCCCTGATCCGTCCCAGATTTGCGCTGAGCCTTGAGCATTCACCAGGCCGGTCGAGCCGACATGAATCGCGTTTGGGTACGATCCAACGTTTAGTTCCGCAAACAGACTCAAAGTGCTTTGAAACAGATCGCCGTTCACCGTAAGGAACGATGCAGGACCAGTATCCATATTTCCTTTGAAAGCGATGGTGGAATGGTACAGTTGCGCCGAAGCGCCTACCAGCACCCCGATCTGATTCGATTCCACGTTGAACCACGCGTCTAAATCACTGTAACCAAAACTGTAGGTGCCCCCGTTCACGCTAAACACCAGGCCATTTGTGTTGCCGGGAATAGGAGCGGCCTGGTTGGTGTACCCGATGTGCACATTATGCATGGAAGTCCGCTCCGTCCATGCCCGCGTACGTCCGATCAAGGCGTTTTCGAGGAGAATGCCATTGGCCGACCCTCCCGTGCAGCCGGAAACCGTCACATCCTCCCAAGTAGAACCTGTCAGCGAGCCGGAGTGAACACAGTTCGCGGCCGAGGAAGTGCCGACAACCGACAATCCCTCGAGGGTTCCCGCCTTCTCGATCGTGAACGGATTCATTTGCCACTTGATTCCGTCCCCTGACCCCGTGTAGTGCAAAATTGTCAAAAGACTGCCCGCGCCAATCAGGGATTGCGAGGGTCTCGTCATTTGGATCGTGGTGGTATAGGAGTAATCTCCCGGAGGGACGGCAACAGCACAGTTGTAGCCACAAGCGACAAAGGCAGCATTGATCTGTGCCCCAATGTCGGTACCGGCAGACGTGATCGGAACCGTTAGTTGAGCCTCAACCAGCGGCCCTAACAGCAAAAGCAGGGCAGCGGCAGCGAATAAAGTTCTCCTGGACATTTTGCCCGACCTTCCCGCCAGGTCCCCGCGGAACCAACTGGAGGCCTAGGCCTGTTTGAGAGTTCCAACTAGGTCTGGCTGTAATCTCTTAAGACCGCCGTCGGAACTTCTTCTCTTTCCCTGGTGGTGCATAATCGTTTCATTTTTATGCGCGCAGAGAATGGCAAGAGCAAATACCGCTCCGAAGGAACTGAACACGATGTTAAAAATACCGGCACACGCCAGCGTCGCCCAGAAACTGGCTGCCGCTATGGCAAATGGCTGCCCGCTCGCCAGGGCCTCGCGGCGCAAATAAAGCCACATCTGGACCAACAGAGCACCGAACAGCATCAGCCCGACTACACCGACGTGCAAGACCAGTGCCAGCGGAGCGCAATCGATAAGCATCGGCAAGTCTGAACTGAGCTTCTCATTCTGAACGATTCCGAGGCCGAACACCTTATCAGTTGCACTCGATTGCAAAATGAGTTCAGAATAAAAACCCCACTGCCCAATTCGCATAATGAGAGACCCTGTGTCCTGCAGATTGCTTTCCTCCGCAGTGAAGGAAATCAATCCGACAAACATAATCGAGATACCCAATGCAAAGTAAAGAAGCGGGTGCCAAAGCCCTCGCCGCGCCTTCTTCCCGAAGGTGAGGACCAGGGCATAGCTGCAGGCGCAGGCAAACACCAAGTAGGAAAGCCTGGTCAGCGTGGCGTAACATGCAATCGCCGAAGCAACGAACAGCAAGGCACCCTTCGTCGGCTTTTCGCGGTAGAGAGCCACTCCAAGCGAGCCAGGTAATGCGCAGAACAAGCCGAAGTTCATCGATGATGTGAACAAGCTAAAGGCCCGGACGTTATCGAAAAAGTTCCAGCTATTGATGTGGAAGGTCCCATCACTGCTTTCCGTGAACAGCAGCGGCTGACCTGTAAAGAACTGGGCGAGGCCTATGATTACGCAGACAGACAACAGGAACACAGCGCAGCGTGTGATCGCGCGCTCGGAAACCGCGCCCCGAAATGCCAACAATACCGGGCCAATTAAAATTAACGCGTAATATGCGTTGTACGACTGCAAGACATCTACCAGGGTCATTCCACGCCCGGACATAAGATGTGGCATGTCGCCGATCATATAGGCGATGCAGAGCATCCATGTGATGATTGGCAGCCCTGTGTGTCGCAATTTTGGATAAATCAAGAAACCAAGGCCTGCTATCGCCAACACTGCGATTTTAAATATGAAATTACCCACCAGAATGTTCCCGCCGGTTAAAAACATTTGCAACTGAAGCATGGCGGCATCCACAATCAAGAGGAAGAGGAGAATGACCACTAGAAACGCCGCAAGACGCCGGAAGGAAAGATTCAGGAGATCATTCATTTGCGCACTTCGTGCTTCCGGCCATCGGAATATACGCCCGGCGCCATCCCCGGGGAAGACAGTCTAGAGGATAACGGAATCCCCCCATGATAGTCTTGCGTGCCCAGCCACACGCTCCGGCAACGGGCAAATTCGAGCCGCAGCAGACGTCGAGAAAAACGGACGGTCAGGAATAGGAAAGAAGACAGCTGAGGCACAGCTGAATGAAGCCGCAGGAGGCGCAAGCCGGAAGCGGTGAAGTGACGATCGATGATAAGCCAGTTTCCGCCCGTGCTGGCATTCACTTTGTGCAGGACGCGGGAATCCGGAGCAGCAGCGAGCCGCCATCCCTTCCTGCGCAGGCGCAGGCAATATTCAGTATCCTCCCAGTAGAGAAAGAATCCCTCGTCAAGCAACCCGGCATCTTCGACAGCCGCGCGCGAGACAAGCATGCTGGCACCGTTCAGTGAATCAAACCAATCATCTTCGTGGGGCACTGTGGCAAGACGCACATACCCAATCCATAGATTCACGCGCGAGCCCGCCCAAGCCTGAACGGTCGATTGAGCATCCGCGTAGTAGCAGATCGAGGCAACTGCACCAATTTTTCTATCGCTCAAGGCCTTTGCGACCAGCGCAGAGAGCGCATCGGGAGCCGGTCTGGTGTCGTTGTTCAACAGCCAGAGATACTCCGCACCATGAGCCAGAGCGTAGCGAATTCCAATGTTGTTGCCGCCCGCGAACCCCAGATTCTCCCCACTTTCGAGCAGCACCACATCGGGACAAGCAGCCCGTATTCTCGCAGCCGAATCGTTCGTAGAACCATTGTCCACAACGATCACCGTAACCTGCGGGTAGGTGCACTCTTGTAGCGCGGCGAGGCAGTCGATCGTGTCCTGCCAACCGTTCCAGTTCAAGATAATGCATGCAACTTTGGGATTCAAACTCAACGAGACTCGCTTCCCAGATCTCGCGTTCCCATCCTGCCGGACAGACCATCCCAGACACCGAGAAGGAAGCTTCGAAACTTACGCGCGCGATCCTGCTCGCCAACGAAACATTTGATCGTCTCGCGCAGCGAATCGTTCATGGATTGCAGAATCCAGCGAGGAAAAACGCGAAAATACTTCCGATAGAGAGCAATTCGATTGCGCGACATATAATATCGCCTCACCGCACTGTGATGAGTAGGTCGGAAACCGAATCCCAGAAAGCTCAGGCCTTCGCCCGCGCGACCGGACGCATGCATCAGCACAGCCTGCCTGGAGTCGGCGATAAGGTAGCCGGCGGCGCGGATGCGGAGGCAGTACTCAAAGTCCACACAATCAATGAAATACTCGGACGCAAAAGCTCCGATTTTGTCGAAGATCCATAGCGGCATCAGCGCTCCTGACGTGGGGGAAAATACTGGCCCACCATCGCTGGCGCGTCGCACCACTGGCTCAATTCCCGTGTCCGGGTCCACATATTTGGGGTGAATCGAACCCACGCGTTCGCGGTCAGGGTGGGATCTCCAGTCCGCAAACATCTGACCAACAAAACCCTCGGTGATCCGGCTGTCCTGATCGAAGAGAAGAACCCAGGGATAGCCACTGCTTCTAGCCCAGCGCACGCCTTGATTCAAAGCCTCGGCGATGCCCAGGTTCTCTCCATTCTCAATCAGCTGAAAGCCCAGGGTCTGGCTCATCACCCGCAACGGCTCCAGCTCGTCAGAGCTTGAGCCGTTGTCCACAACAACCAGACCCTGCATCTGGGCGAGAACCTTGGAGACATTTTCGAGCATCTCGCGGGTCGGATGATAGGTCACAATCACGGCGCAAACAGATTGCGCTATCATTCTCTCCCTCATGCGATTCCTGCCCATCGCGGCGACTCCCCCCTAGAATAAAAATACTAGCAGAAGCTTGCGGCTGACAGTGTCCACGGTCAGAGGAAGAACTCCAAAACATACTACAATGACTCGGGCATTTCAGACGCGATTCCTGACATCCAGCATCCATGTGGAATGCACTCAGGCGACCCAGAGCAGCGCGCTTCACCAGGGAGAGGAAGAGTTTGAGTCTCAGCATCTCGGTTGCCATGTGCACGTTTAATGGAGAACGCTTTCTCCGCGACCAACTCCAGAGCATCGCCTCCCAAGATAGGCTTCCGGACGAGTTGGTGATCTGTGATGATGGCTCTTCAGACGGTACCGCCGAAATCGTCAGGGATTTTGCCCAGCGCTCGGCCTTCCCCACTCGGTTTGTAGTCAATGATAAGAATCTCGGTTCCACCAAGAACTTCGAGCAAGCTATTTCGTTATGCCAAGGTGCGATCGTCGCGCTGGCCGATCAAGACGATGTTTGGTACGGCTACAAATTAGACCGGATCGAAAAAGCCTTCCTGCATTCCAGCGCAACCGTGGCGGCGTTCAGCGATGCCGATCTGATTGACCACGATTCCCGCTTGCTGGGAGTCCGGCTTTGGTCCAGCTTTTCCTTTGATCCTCGAAATCAGCGGCAGTTCGCGAATGGTCACGCGGTGAATGTTCTATTGAGACATCCCGTCGTGACCGGCGCAACCCTGGCATTCCGGAGGAATCTTTTCGATCTCCTGACTCCGATTCCCGCGGATGATATTCACGACCGATGGATATCCTTCCTGCTGGCAGCGCACGGCCAGTTCGATTTAATTGCCGATCCTCTCATGCAGTATCGTCGGCATCAGGGACAACAAGAGGGACTGCCACCGGTGATTTTTCGGACAAGAATGGCACATGCAAGAAGCAGAGGGGAAGATTCGTATTTTGAGGAAATACAACGAGTTCTAAAAATCCAGGAGAGGTTGAAGAGGCGCAGGCAGGATTTCCAGTACGCGGAATACGCCCTTGAGGAGATCGATGGCAAAATCTCTCACCTTGAGCATCGCGTGCGATTGCCCCGGAGCAAAATTGCGCGGATCCCGAAGATTCTCCAGGAAATCTTGAACCTCCATTACTGGCGCTATTCTGGAGGGTGGATCAGTATCGGGAAGGACTTGCTGATTCGTTAAGAGCCCACGACAAAAGCAACTATCGAGCCAAGCAATCACGCAAGAACAAGTTCAAAGTTGTGGCTCGATAGTGTTTTTACACTCGGGCAGAGTTTCATGGGGCCGCAATCGAAGGAACGGCACGCGGGTTGGAAACGCACATAGGGTCTGCTAAAATCACTGCGTGTCTGCTACTCGTGGATGAGTAGCTCAGCGGGAGAGCGCCTCGCTCGCAACCAGGAGGCCGGGGGTCGAATCGCCTCCCGTTCACCAAACTATTAAATTTCAAACCGCACGGGTTGCGCTAGGTTTGCCTCGAGGGAAACGAATGGACTTCACTTTGGAAACAATCCTGAAAGAGTGTCCAGAGTGGTTTCATTCCATCGAACTGTCACCGACGGTTATTACCCCAGGGCGCGCCACACCGGAGAAGCTCCGTCGGCAATTATTGTTGTTGCGGCTGCCAGATTTGCGGGGCAAGTCAGTGCTGGACATTGGCGCTTACGATGGTTATTTTTCCTTTGCCGCTGAAAAATTAGGGGCTCGCCGGGTAGTAGCGCTAGACCATTATGTTTGGTCCGCCGACATGGCTGCCTATATGAAGGACTGGCGGGAATCAAAACAGAACGGGAAGTTGATTCCGGCACCGCATGAATCCCGCCATTGGCGTCCCGACGAATTGCCGGGGCGCAAGCCTTTTGATTTGGCGCGAAAAATCTTAGGAAGTAAGGTTGAACCGTTGGTCGGTGATTTCATGACAATGGACTTGGCGAAACTGGGCCGGTTCGATCTGGTGCTTTTTTTGGGGGTTCTGTATCACATGGAAAACCCTTTGTTGGCGATGAAAAGAGTTCGCAGCGTCGTCGCTCCGGGAGGGGTAGTGGTCGTTGAGACCGAAGCCATGGGGGTGCTGGGGCTGAGAAGCCGACCGATGTGCGAATTTTTCCCAGGGCGAGAACTCAACAACGACGCCTCAAACTGGTGGTCACCTAACGGCAAGGCGGTTGAGGGCTTGTGTCGAGCGGCTGGATTTTGCGACGTGACCGTCTTTAAGAACCGTTCGCTGTCGTTGAAGTACGGTTTCCCCAGGCGATTCGCTCGTTCTTTGGGGGACTTTCTCAAGGATTGTTCAAAGGGACAATTTGGACTGCCCGTCGCGAGATACCGTGCTGTTGCACATGCCCGAGCCGCATAGAGCACAAGGTGCTGCTCTGCAGGCTCCAAGAGGCACTTTGGTCCACTTTGAGGACGGTCATTCGGCGGATGGCGCAGTTGTTGGTGTTCGCCTGGCTGATGTCTTCGCGGATGCTTGCTGATGGCGCCGAATCGATCAAACGGACTTCGCCCGGCGCGCTCAATGCCAAGATCGTTCCACATCGCGGCGCGGTTCACCTCGTAGGGCTGCTCCTTACATTTTGTTATAGAGCTGGAGCATCGCATCACCGTCCTGCAGCGAACCATCTCACATTGGATTTCTGGCACCGACCCATCACCACCTTCGACCTCGGCGAAACGTCTCTGTCCGAGCGCTCGGCGGGCGCAGGTTTAAGGATGCACGTTAATTAGAGCATCAGCAGACCTACCAATACAAAGTTAGCTCCAGGCTGGTTTGGAACCAAAAACGGGTTGAACGCTCTTGCGTTGGATGGGCGTGACTTTGGGCTTATCCAAACCATCGACACGGTGATCATCTCGTGGAATGTTATCTTGAGTTGACGCCTCTGGATGCCTGGACGGCGCGAGACAACTGGAATACGTTGCCAGGTTGCCCATTAACCCCGCTGGCCTGGCCTCCGCAGAAGGCGTGCACCCTTCCGGGGAGAAAATAATGCGCGTGGCATGCCTTTGGATGACTCAATCGGTCTGGTAGAATTCTGCGGTCGGGAGTTCGAGAAGCGTGCTCGACAATCAAGCGGCAATCGGCCGAGTGAGCGTAGGCGGCGTCGATTCATTCTTGTAGATGGGCTGGAGAGGGCAAAGAGGGGAATCCGGGACTTGGAGCAGGCCAGCGTCTTTGTTCAGAATCCGCCCGCGGGGGATACGAGAGAGCCGAGCAAGCGTTCGACGGCTCCCGTCTTTGTGCTGGGCAGTGGACGTTGTGGAACCAAGTACCTGTACTACTTGCTGCTTTCCGCCGGCGGGTTCGCTGTAAGTCATTCGGAAACAAACGCCTTTAACCTGTTGGGGGTGTGCTTCGGCAGTCTCGCAAAGCGCCGCAATCGTCGGCGGATGCTGGACGCCTACTTGGCCAGCGCGGTGTTTCTCGAGAGCGGCGCCGATCCCGAAGAAATCAGAGAGAGGGTGATGGAAGAGTGCCGAAATGCCGGCGATTTCCTGCGTATCCTATTGGAAGCCGTCGCCCGCAGGCAAGGCGCGCGCCGCTGGGCTGATTCTACGCCGTCGCACTTGCTCTATCTTCCGTTGATCAAGAGGCTCATCCCCGATGCGCTGATCATTCACATTATCCGCGATGGCCGCGACGTGACCGCCTCCATGCATCGCAGGGGCATGTTCGGTCCGATGCCCTGGGATCGCGCCCGCGCGTGCGTCGCGCCGGCGATCTATTGGCGATGGATCGTTAGCAAGGGCCGCCGTTATGGCCAGAAGCTGGGCGGCGATTACATGGAACTTCACTACGAGGATCTAGTGCAGAATCCGCGCGAAACGCTAGCGCGCGTCGGGATGTTTATTGAGCACGATCTGGATTACGATCGCATCCAGCGAGTGGCTCTCGGGTCGGTTCGCGATCCCAATAGTTCATTTCGCGGGGATAGCAAGGAAACCGACGCCAACAGCGTCGGCCGCTGGAGGCGCATCTTTACTCCATCCCAGCTTCGAGACATCGAGTCAAGCATCGGGAATCTGCTCGTCGATACCGGGTACGTGCTCGAAACACCCGGCGCAGAACTGCATTTGTCATTACCGCTGCGTTTCATGAATTTTCTCTATCCGCTGTACCTGGACTCTAAAGTTTGGCTCAAATCGAATACGCCGCTTTCCCGCTTCGCTCGCAGGGGGTGGCTGAATCCGCCTGCGGCCGAGACGAAATTCCCTAAAGGGGTGGCCCGCACCAGCTAAAGCCGCCCGAGCCACGGCATCGTCTAGACCATCCTCAAGAGCCACCGAAAGGAAGATGGTCGCCACAATTGCGCGAAGCATCCGCCCGTGCGGTGAGGAAAGGCAGGCCAGACCATCCCCGCCAGCAGCATTATCAAAACATGACGCCGTGGTTCGGCCCGGTTCTCGCAGCGCTCGTCGGGATGCGCACTTCCGCTTCGCCCTGAACTCCAGGCCTTCCCTTCCCTGCGAGTTGCAACGACAATATTCATCAAGGGGGCATTTCTGACTCTAACGAGTCTTGACACTTGCAGCCTTTGATCCTGTCGGGCTTGTCGGGCGAGAAGCCTTGCGCGAAAAAGGCAATCTAATATAATGTTCGGCGTTCCCACAGTCGGATCCGTCGCGTCTGGAACTGCATTTCCATTACCCGCAAGACCAAGTTATCTATGCGCACCCATTGCTGCCGGACGAAGCGTCCGTTCAGTCGCAAATCGACATGCGCAAAAACCCCTGGAGGGCAGGCATGAGTGTTTCCAGGAACCGCGTTGTCACGACGTGCTCAATTCTAGTTTTCCTGAGTATCCTGCTGGTGACGACCCGCTGTTCGACCTCTCGGTCGCTTCCCAAGGGAGCGGTCGGTAACATTGGCCGATATAACTATTCACCCTCGGTGATTGAGACCGGAGATACAAGGCAGTTCTGGTGGTGTAGCTGGGGCGTCAATCCCAATGACAATTCCCAGGCGTCAGATGCAATCTATTTTGAAGCCATCAATATGTCGACACTCGCAAGCCTCGGGCCAGTGTTGGTGTTGGCCGAAACTCCCGGTGGATGGGATTCTGTTTTCACTTGCAATCCGAAGGTAATCGGCGGTGTTTTCGTGAACCCTCTCGGCGACGGAGAGACTTATCGCTTGGCGATGTACTATGTAGGCTTCGGAGCGATGAACGGGACCAACAATCGTATCGGTGTCGCCTTTTCGAAAGATGGCTTGGTCTGGAAGAAGTACCCACAGCCGATTATCTCCTCAACCTCCCAGGCCGGATACGGCGTGGGCCAGCCGGCTGTCTACAACGCCGATCAGAGATCCGCAATCCGTATGTTTTATGAGGATAGCAATCCCACCGAGCATCACGTAGCCGCTGTTTCAACCGATGGCGTGCATTTCACAGTCCAAGGGACGCTGACCTCCTACGGGTTGGATGCTGACGATCCCCAAGCCACTTGGGGAGACATGTCCTACGACTCGAGAGCGGATGAATGGTACGCCGTTTTCAATCGCCCCCTTCGCCCGCCATCGACCACCGGGGACGTAGTGGAGCGCGGACAATACGGCATTGAGCTGTACAAGATCCAGCAGGGCGCGCTCTTAACGGGAATCACGCCGTGGCAACGGTTAGTCACGATGGACACGAATGCAACTGGCTTCGAATCAAACTTCATCGCTGGTTTCGTGCGCGACCTTTACGGCAATATCGCTGTGGGGTCCTATCCCACGATCCAGATGTACACTTCCATCTCCTATCCCCCGCCGAACTGGGAAGCGACTCCGATTGAGGCAGGGGTCTCGGCTGGCGTTGGAAACTGGATCCTCATGCCTATGGAGTGGTCACCAGCGGTCAGCGCAACGATTCCCTTCAATCGGTATTTCAATGGCAGCGTCCATGAAGTTACTACGGGTTGGATTGATCCTAATGCTGGGTTTCAACTGCAGGAGACTCTTGGTTATCTCTATGCGAATCCATCGGACGGGGCGACGGTCGCGTTCTATGGCTGCAAGGGAAGAGAAGAAGACTACTTTGTATCGCTAGATATGAGTTGCGAAGGTCAGCGGATTCTCGGCAGGAACGGGTATGGATACTCACAACCGATTTCTGGACTCAATTTGGTGGCGGTATACCGCTGCAGCACGGCGCAAGATCATTTCGTTAGTCAAGACTCGAAATGCGAGGGCAAGACCACGGACGAACTCCTGGGTTATGTCGTTCCCTAGAATTGCAGAGCTAGCCTGTCATTCACGTCGACGAAAGAACCAGATCGAGATCTTGTTGGATTGCTCGGATTCGCACCAGATCGCACTCTTCACAACCCTTCTCGTTTTCCCATTCTGCCGAACAAGCCGTCCCAGGTTCCCAGCAGGAAGTTGCGGAGCTTGCGGGAGCGGTTCTCCTCCGCCAGGAAGCAAATGATCGTCTCGTGCAAGTGCCTGTACAGAACATTCAGAATCCAGCCGGGAAATGAGAAGAAATATTTCCTGCAGATCACAATCGTATTACGGGAGATGTAATAGCGACGGATGGCGCTGTGACGACTGAGATGGAAAGTCCGGCCCAGGATCACGGCTTTTGTGGGACTGCCTGGAGAGTGTAGGAGCTTGGCTTGCCTGCAATCGGCGATAAGATAACCCGCTGCCCGGATGCGAAAACAGTACTCCCAGTCGACTGCATCAATGAAGTACTCGGATGCGAACCATCCGATCTTGTCAAAGATCCATGCCGGCATTAGCGATCCCGAAGTCATGGGCAGGACTGGGCTGCTGTCGCTGGCGCGCGGAACCGGCGCCTCGATGCCCGTGGCCGGATCTACATACCTGGGGTATATCGAACCCACCCTTCCATGGTCGGGGTGGGCCTCCCACGTCGCGAACATATGGCTGATGAAGCCATCGCTGATGCCGCTGTCCTGATCAAAGAAAATTATCCAAAGATAGCCCTGATTGTGAGCCCACCGTGCACCTTGATTCAAGGCCTCGGCGATGCCGAGGTTCTCCCCATTCTCGATCAGATGAAAACCGAAAGACTGCCTTTTCTCACGCAGTGAGTCCAATTCCTCGACGCTGGAGCCATTGTCGATCACAACCAGTCCCTGGACCTGGGCGAGAACCTGGGGGAGGTTCTCCAGCATCCTAGCGCTCGGGTGGTACGTAACGATCACGGCGCAGACAGATTGCGCTGTCATTTCGACGGCTCCTCGGGTCAACCTGAATCAGTTCCGCGAAACGATCGTTCCGCCTCATGCACTTGTGGTGCTCCTGAAGGAGCTATCCTGCAAGCCGGAGCAATGCTCCAAGTTCTCCCCAAAGGTATTCGGTTCGATATTTTGGTAAGTCCCGGAGTTTAACGGCCATGCTAGGGCTGGACTCGAGCACGATGCACCAACAAGGAATCCACGTGGTTTTCCCCCCGAACTTCAGGGCGTAACCTGCTTAATTCCTCCTTCAGCCTACGTTCAAGACGGTCCACAGAGCTGTCGAGGGACCACTTCGCCTGAGCCACCTGGCGGGCTCCATGACTTAAGCGCTGGTGAAGTGCGTCGTCAGCCAGCAGGAGCTCAATTGCCTCAGCTAGATTGTGGGGCTCGTGTTCAACCAACAGGCCGTTGATTCCGTCCTGAATGGTTTCTCTTACTCCGCCTTCCGCAACAGCTATGACCGGGAGCCCGCAGGCATTGGCTTCGAGTGGAGCGTATCCGAATGGCTCTAAACGGGGAGCGTAAAGCATCATCCACGCTCGATTAAGAAGGTCAATCAGTTCCGCGTCTGTGATTCTGTGTTTCAATTCGAAATCGACACCGGATTTGTCGGCCAGGTTTTGTATTCGATTCAGATAGGGTTGCGAGATCATGTTACAGATCAGGACCAGTTTGGGACGACGAAGCGAGGAAATTGCTGCTAAGGAGGCTACAAGGAGTTCAATATTTTTGTTGGGTAATAACGCTGCCACGCAGACGACAAACCTTTCACGCTTCCTGTTTTGGCAGGCGAACCGTTCAGTATCGACCCCCAAATAACAAACTTTGGAGTCAACTCCGAAAGCTCTCAGGACACTCTCGCGTGAAAAAAAAGAATTAACCAGAATCCGGTCGAATGCCATCGCGCTGATTCGCTCCTCCCGCGCTTGCAGCCGAATGCCGGGAAACTTTAGTTTTCGCTTCACGGCCCTCTCCCAGAACTGAAAATCGAGCAAATCCCTTCCCGTCCACGACATGGACACCCAAGGCAATTCGGGCGAAGACTCGTAAACTGGCCGATTTGGCTCTTGCAAATAAAGGACACTGGGAATCCTGACGTGTCGGGCGATTTGCGGTGTGAGAAAGAACATGCAAGAGGCGGCGAACAACAAATCAAATCCCTGGGCATGGATCTGCCGAGCACACTCCAGACAGTGTCGGTCCATGGCTCTCAAGCGAAGCCGCGTGCTCCAATAAAGCGGGCGTAATTTCCGCGAAAGAGGAATAACCTGCTCGTCAAGAACCGTCAGCCTTAAGGGCACGACATGCTCACGCACGAAGTCGCCCAGTGGTAAGTAGTCCTGATCCGCAGTGGGCGGACACCACGCTTCCACTTCGTGACCTCGTGCAACGAGGCCTCGGACCTGATCGTAAAGAGCCCGTTTGGCACCCCCACTCGGTAAGTTATGCCAAACCGCAATTCTCATCGAGGCGGCACCATCGAGCCCTTTCCTGGAACCCCCTTTAGCTCAAGGATGTGCAGCCAATCATTGCTATAGAGGGGAGTCAATCCTCCAATAGAGTGTTTCTCCATGGTCTCAGTGTTAACCACAGGAAGGTCGCGAATCAAATGCGTACGTTCGAGTCCTCGAGCAAAGCATAGCCGCCCGGACTGATCCAGAGACTCACGGAACCTGGAGGGCCACGCCATCGGTTTCGTCAGCGCTGAGTCAAAGCGAGAAGCATAGTCCTCCCGTACAAAAAATGCATTCACGCCTTCGGAATTCGTGCCCAGAAATCGGTATCCTTTGCGACTAGCGAGGGACTGGAGCGCCGAAATGGACGCCCCAAAATACAGGCCCCTGAATTCAGGGCGAGTCCGAACGAAATGCGGCTCGTAGGGAATCGATATCGGCCAGACATCGCCAAAAACTGCATTGTACTCACAGATGCAAATAATCGGGCGAACCACGCTAATTGCGTCCCACACCCAATAATCATTCCCGTCGATGTCGATGCTCAGCAGTCCAATCTCTCCGGAGAAACCAGCTTCAATGAACAAATCGTTTATGTTTTCCCGCGTGATGAAAGCAAATTTCGCAGTCAAATCATAGCCCCAGAACAGCTGCGTCTCTTTCTTGAGGCGTTCAATTTGCTGCGGATTGCCGTCCAGTACGAGTCCGCGCCAGTTGCGATTCTGCAGGAGGAATCGGGTATTGGCTTCCGCGTAGGATTCAACTCCAAATTCGATGAAAGTCTGCAGATGCGGAGGAATCTCGGCTCGCTCGATCAGCCAGTCAACAATTCCGTCCTCTCCCCACTGGGAAAAAACTTTAAACTCGACTTTATCCAGCGAGGGGACGGCTGCCATCGAACGAACCTGCCGACTCGCCATACGCCCAAGCAAAAGAAGGGAGACATCAGTGGTTGCTTGAACTTGCCGCGTAAAGTAGGACCTGATGCGACGCAACGGCTCGGAATCCAGCAAGTTCGATCCTCGTTGTCCTATACAAAGGTCTCCCCGGTCAGGGAGCCATTACTCGCGCAGACTGCGTTCGACCTCAACCGTCTGCGGAACCACTACACAAATCAGGAACGCGCCCACTGTTCCCATGATGACACCGACGAGCCCAAGCCTTTGCACCAATACAATCGAAAGAATGAGATTAACGACGGATGCTGCGATCGAATAAATCACTTGTATTTTAACTCTGCCCGAGCTTGCGAGCACACAGGATTGGGAGTTCATCGCGCTGTAGATCAAGCTCCAGATTCCCATCCACAGCAGAAGGCTTGCGGGAGGAACTGCCACACTCCCGGCCCATTTCCGAATAATCCACTGCCCAAAGAAGACGAGCGGGAGCGCCAGTGCCAGCGTCGATCCAATGGTGATTCTGAGATTTATTCGAAATCTGTGGCGCACCCACGCCCGGTCGCCACGTGAAAATGCTTCCGCATAAGCTGGCCAATACGAGGGACTGGCCACGATTTGGAAAAGCGCCGTGTAGGTAAACAGTCTCCAGGTCACACTATAAGGAGTCACAGCGGCCGCGCCAAGGTAATGGGCAATAATAAGATTATCCGTCTGGAACAGAACGAGTGCGGCGATTTGAATGGCAAAGAACATCCCTCCGAGCGACGTCAGCTTTCGCATGGCGGGAAACGTCACCCGGTCCGGCCTGGGGCGGAGCCAGGGCTTCGACCACGCGAACAACCAAACCGCGCTTGCCACGTTTACAAGCCATAACGCGCCGGACACGGCAATCACCAAAGAGACCAAGCCTCCTTTGAGTTGCGTAACCGTGATGAGAGCGGCCAGGCCGAGAAGGTTGCCTGCGGCGGACCACGCGTTACCTTTGGCGACCTCTTGATATGCCCCGTAGATTTTCGTGACGATTGAAGCGGGAAAATTCATTACAAAAATCCCAAAGGCAATCGCCACTGCCGGGCCCACTTCCTTGCGTGCCAGTGCGGTTTGCACATTGAAGACTCGGTCCCAGGGAACGCTCGGCCAAATGCAGAAAAATATGAGAGCCAGCACGGTTGCAATCCCCGTTAAAGACCAGAATGCAGCAGAAACATAACTCTGCGCCAGATCCTGGCTGTTCTTCGCATACCCTTCGGAAACCGCGTTCGTCAGGCTATTGCTCAAGCCGAAGTCGGCAAGAGCCACCCAGGCTATGACCGTACTGATCGTTACCCACGCGCCGTACCTCTCCGGTCCCAGATATCTCACGGTTAGAGGAACGGAGATGAAGCTGACAAGTGTCGCCACCCCTCGTCCAGCCAATCCGGAAAAAATGCCTCGCACAATTCGTACGTCGCGCCCCTGGACGCGATCCTGGACTTGGCCGACCCCTAAAGCCAGTTGCACATGACGAACTGCAGAAAACAGGAACGCGCTCATCCAAGGATCCGGCGACTTCGTTCAGACCCGCTTGAGAATGCCCTGACAGGACGCCGCGCCCTGATCCGAAGCGCAAGCGACAGAGATTTGGAAGGGGCATTATTGACGAAGAGTATGCCTAAGTTCATGGAAGTGAATCGATCGGTCAATCCTTGTATTCAACGCTCTGCCAAGTATCATAAGAAGAATACACCAAGCATGTACTCCGGTCGGTCAGAGGTCGCGGCAGGCACGGAATGCGATCCGGCGCTTCCACTCCGCTGGTTCGAAGCAAAGGGTTTTCCGGCCTGGGGCCGTCTCCGGCTCCAGCCTATTCAAGACACAAAAGACCGTTGCGCATGGATCCGAGCAACGGGTTTATCGCCTCTTCGAAGCTTCGAAGCGCAATTCGATTGGACGACGGGTGGCACCTGAGCAGGAGGCGGCATCGTGGCTGCATCAGTTCCCATTCGAAGAACGGCCCAACTGATGGCGAAATCATCCCGACGCATTCGTGGTCGCATACAAAAGATCTGTACTCTAATCTCTCGGGGAAATGGTGGCGACATTTTCGCGCAAGGTACAACCAAGCCTCAACCGATGGCAAGTTCGCTCCCGCGTCCACCGCGTCCTTTCGTCGCCGCAGATTCGCCCAACGATGCTTTTCAAATCTCCCCTTCCTATACGGCCTTTGCCCAGACTGATGGTGTTAACGAAAGAAGCGAAAGACCGCAGAAAGCCGCGCCGACTGGCAAACCGGAGAGATTCCGCTGACAAAACAGTTGTTTGCCACCGCACGAGCGCGAGCTTTAACCAGTTCAGGCTGCCGACTTGGTCGGGATCTGGGCAGACTTGTGGCGGGCATAGAACAGTCCGGTAGCGACTCCTAGCAACTGCGCCCAGGCTCGTGCGGCGAGCAGTGCCGGGGAAAGCAATCCCACGATTGCGTCCTTCCTGAACGCCCGGAGGGTGAAGGGCAGCGTGCTCATCAGAAACGCAGCTAGCACAAGCAGCGATGCAGGCCACGTCGGCCGCAGCGCTAGATCGACGGCGACGGCAAGCAAGAGCGCGGGCGCGAACAAGAGCTGGAGTTTCATAAGCTGTGGCGTGTGGCTGTCCTTCACGGCCTTGCCGGGGTTCTTCCGCACGGCGAGCACGCGCCAGAAAGCGAATTTGTACTTCTTCTTGAGATATCGCCAGATCGTGTCGGGATGCGTGTGGTAAACGATCGCCGCGGGAGCAAACTTCATCTTCCAGCCGCGCGCCGACATCCGGTAAGAGAGTTCGATGTCCTCGGCGCATGCCACGGGAAACGAGATATCGTAACCATTCATCGCCAAGAATCGGTCGCGCCGAAACGCTGCCGAGTAGGTGTCGACAAAGTCGATCGAGGATTGACTCCTCATCAGGCGATAACGATCCTCGTATTCGATCTGCACGAAACGAGCCACCAGGCTCGTTTGGCGTGTACGGTAGACTCCCTTCGCTCCCACGACCTCTGGATCTTGAAAGGGTTCAAGCATGGCGTCCAGCCACTCTGGCATCGGGACGCAATCATCGTCGGTGAAAAGGATAATCGTACCCCAAGCTTCCAGAGCACCGCGATTGCGGGCCGCCGCCGGTCCGGCATTTGCCTGGCTGATGAGGCGAACGCCGGAAAAGCGTTCGACCGCACCTACCGTGTTGTCGGTTGAACCGTCGTTGACAACCAGAATTTCAATATTTTTCGGCGGGGTCTGCTTGAGAAGCGCCTCGAGGCAAGTGCCAATGCGACAAGCTCCATTAAAGGTCGGAATAATGATCGAAGCCTCGATTGGAATCCCGCTCGCCACTTTCAACATCGGGGGGCGACTCCTGAAGGATACAATCGTTGGACTTCAAGCTTAAGGCACGCCGTAAGAGGACACCTCCGGCTTGTTTCAGAATCTGCAACAATAGACAGACGAGGAGATCTAGTCACCACCTTGGGGGCTCGCGACGGGTGTTATCCTACCTCGCTCCGGCTCGGGTGTGACAGCCT
>Ga0209656_10000265_pt1 | contig 34935 bp, 53 predicted proteins | sample BogFormECP12_OM2_FD_188239 | JGI IMG/M metagenome (GOLD analysis project Ga0209656, IMG submission 188239) | Bog forest soil microbial communities from Calvert Island, British Columbia, Canada - ECP12_OM2 (SPAdes) (version 2) | ecosystem: Environmental > Aquatic > Freshwater > Wetlands > Bog ...
GCCCATGGCTCATGCGCTCTTAGGAGTCCAGGTGGCGGTAAGCCAGAAATCGCCCGCCTTGATAGCCCGTGCCTCGCATTCGCCGTCTAGGCGATGCCAGACATAAACCCCCTCATCTGTTTCACGCGCATGAGCTGCCCAGCCATGGGCGCAATCCGTGCTCATGGTCACTGGCAATTCAAGATCATCGGGGAGTTCCTCAACCAGAAACTCATAAGACTCAACCAGCTCATCAATGGCATCATTTACCTTGGCGCGGATGGCACAATCCGCAATCCCCGCCGCGTATCGCACCATTGCCGTTTGCCACTCGCTGGCTTTGAATTCAGCGCCGCCGCAATCGGACAATTCTTCAGCTTCCGCGCCATATTCGGACTCGTAACGCTGGATAATTTCCATGCAATCCGAATGATAGATGCACGCGTTATCGACTTCCGTGCCGATTTCATCCGCAACGCTCTCGCGCAATTCATCGAAAAAATCGGTCGATTCGATCTTCAAATCCTTGCCATAGAACGCGGCGGCAATGGCGGAAGAGGCATTAAGAGCAATGTTAACAGTCATTTTGGTATCTCCATTGTGACGCTGGCCCCGTGCCAGCGCATGGTTTAGTTCTAGTCCATCGGAATTTTAAAGTCAAACGCAATTCCGATGATATAAGCGAAAAAAAACGAAATGCCGGAATTCTAATCGAAAAAAAATCCCGGTAAGCGAAAAAAATCAGGCTTCAGATGCCGGAACATAAAACCAGGCAGCACGAGTCCGGCCGATTTCCTCCGCCGTCAAAGGCGGTTCGCCTATCCCCTTCAAGAGCGCATCGCGGAGTCGATCATTGAAGCCTGCCCCGATAGCGGCGCGCGGGCTGGCGCCGTTGCGCATGTCTTCAAGGCAATCATCAATACGCATGAAGTATTGGGCAAGCGCATAGATGTTGTACCCTTTGCGCGTGGAACGGCGCCGGTCATAGGCGGTTGCAGCATGAATGAGCTGCGCCTTGATTTTATCTAGGTCAGACATTTTTATACCTCCACCACGTAACCAAGGATATTTTCGACATTCCCGCTATTGTCGGACACTTCCCATGAACGGGATTCGCCCCGTCCCGTATACGGTTCCTCTTCAACCTCGATTCTATCAAGATCAATTTTGAAATGGGCAGCAACATAAGCAGCGGCATCTTGGCGGCAATTGAATTCCAGACCGACATGTTTGCCGTTAATGTAAGCCTGATATGTCATGATTAACCCTCCACAAGCTTAGAGATATCGGCCAGAGTCCGGCCATAAACACAAGGGAATTGCGACATGCGGCAGAAGGCAACCCAACCTGTTGCGGCGCGCCGAACGGCCCAAACCGCGCCGCGCCCATAAGCCACATAATCGCCATTTACAAAGGCGCTCTTTTCAACATTGTGCAGTGACTTCATTCTGGTAACTCCATATTCGCGCCAGCCCGTGCCAGCGCTTGCAAACTTCTAGATCATCTAAATTAGAATGTAAACCCTAATTACGATGTTTTTTGAATGCTGGCATTCATTATAGCGGCGCCGCAACGCCGCTCAAATGAGTGTCAGATAACGCCTAGAATTCGTGCAATGCGGCGGCGTGACGCGGCGGTAACGTGATCCGGGACATGAAGAGAGAGAGATTCACGCGCCCCAGTCTCGAATTCAGCGCCGTTGTAAATGGTGAACCACCGCGCGGCTTCAATTCTGGAGTCGCTGGCTTCAATGCCCATGATTCCGTCAACATCACAGGTGCGCGTGAGCTGCACTTCCTCCACCGCCTCACGGAAAGAAACGCCTTCCGCAATGAAGCCAATTTCATCCGCCTCGCTGTTCTCAGCCGATTCGGGGGTGACGATCTCATAAGTTACATTGAATTTTGCCATATTATGCCTCCCCATAGGCGGATTCGATTTTTTCGGTGCTATGGGCGCAATACAGCTCTGTATCTTCCCAATTGACTTCAACCCCGGCCGCTTGCCAGCTATCGCGATAGCAAGAAAATAGGGTAGCACGGGCAACGAGAGCGAATTCCGCTTTAGCCGCTGCAATGCTGAGCGCTTCACCATCCGCCATAACGATATAAAGAGGATAGCCACTAGGCCATGCGTAGGGCTGGCGAATCGCCTCTTTAACGCGGCGCAAAATTTCAATTCTCTTACGGTCTGCCATGATTAACCTACTCTTCTAACGTTTAAGATATCGGCCGCGGCCGGCCGATAATTTAAGCGTTAATAAAACGTTGCGTAGTCAATATCCATGCGCCAGATTTTTAAGCGCTCGTTGGGGATACAATCCAATTTGACGGATATGTAATCACTTTGTCCCGGCTTGCCAGAGCGCCATGATGTCACCACGCCATAGCGCGCGCCTCGCATCCATGCGTCATAGTGAACCGGGATTTGAATCCGCTTGCCCACATATTGTTGAAGACTTTCAGACATACTCAATTCTCCGCCAGATTGTTTGACACTGCCACCCCGCAAGGTGGCAATTTTAAGCGCTAGGAAATTTCCTTCACAATGCGGCGCAATGCCGTATCAATATGTTCATCATGTGCATATTTATACATGCGGTCAAAAATCGGCTGGCGCACAATGTTAGGAACCGCCCACAATAAATCCCAACGGAAACGCTTATCAGACAAGCCTTGCGCCTTGTATCCGGCTGCCAGCTCCACCGCATTGCGGTTGCCAATAACGCCGAGGATTGCAGTTTTCAGGGAAGAAAAATCTTCATTGTTGATCTTCATATCAGCCCCCGAAACAGACATTGCAAAAGATGAAAACCGGGACCGCGAACATGAGAAACGCGATGCAGGAAAGAGTCAGGTAATCTTTAAGAGCCATGGTTATTCCAATTTTTGCCGGATGATTCCAGCATTCTAGGCAAAATCGCCACCTAATCCGCCGCAATGCAGCGGATTAAATTGTGATTTACCGGGCGTTATATCGAGAGTTGGCAATTGCCTTAATCTCGTGAAGCCGCGCCACAAGCGCACGACCGCGCTCTGTTATGTAATCCTCATCATCCCAGAATTCAGGATCACGGCGAATCGTGTTCACTTCAAATTGCTCATCTGGCGTATAAAACGGCCGCATATTACGGCATGCGCGCCTTGCGTCAATTTGACCCATATCAACCATGGTAATCTCCATTTTGCGGCGCCGGCCCATGCCAGTGCATGAATAAGCTTAGACAACATCGGCAAAAATAATGCAATAGCCAATTACGATGAAAAGCCGAAAAATACGATTTTTTTTGCAAGCCTAGGGATTCCGCCATATTTTAGGCCATGGCCAAGCATAAACCCCTACCAATGCCGCTAGAGCCTGTTTTACACTCAAAACACATGCAATTCGCGGCAGGCTCAGTATACCGCGCCATTTTGGCAGTATCGTGCGCGTTTTGGGCGGGTGGCGCATGCCTAGATGGATTTAATGACGCAAAGGCAGCTCAGATATCCCGCATGCCAGTTGGCGCGTGGAATGCCATTAAATCCCCTGTCATGAGCGCCTTGGCCGACATTCTGCCAGAGCTGGCAACATTGCACGCAACGGCACTAGCAAAACGCGAGAATATGAAGCGCAGTCTAGCGGCTGGCCAGCTCAAGGGCAGAATCGTTATGTTTGAACGAAGACAGAAACAAAAAGCTGCCACAGAACAAAAGATAAACCTACCAGTACGTACGCCTAAAACAGCCCGTAGATATGTCAATGAATCCGCGTGCATGACGCCTCAAGCGCTCGCTGCTCTTTCAACGGCTAATGAGGTGGCAGCGCGGTTTTTCGATAAATAGGACAACTTCAATGTCCTACATCGGGCCTGTTTTAGCATCGGCTTTGTAGCACTCAGATAGCAGTACAGTAGCAGCGTTGCAGCACTTCCTAGTCACGTCAGACAGACTCTTGTGACTCTTTGCCGATATGTGCAACCAGGCGGCAAATCATCCATAACTCATTGATATTGCTTGAATTTACCTTCGACCATCCATCGTAATTCACATGAATCCCGATGGTAGGCGGGGGAATGCCTATTATTCGCAACTGTAACTGCAAATGAGAATTATTCGCGGCCGATTTTTCATTGCGAGCGGCGATCAACTTTCAAAAATAATTGGGTCATAGGAGTCAGAAAAAATTTCCTCCCTTCCCGTTTATTTCCGGAAAATTTTTTCATTTTTCCCCGCCGACTACTGACGCACTGACGCACCTGACGCACTGCCCTATATAATAGCTACCACGCACACGGCATTAATAATGCGCGGTCCGTCAGATGCGTCAGGTGCGTCAGTGATTTCTGATCCAAAATCGTTCGCCGCGATTGCCTCTCGGACCCCTAACCCATTGCAATCTTTCGAGAATGGCGATAATTCGCCGCTGTTCGGCGGTGCCGAGCCGCGCTGTCTCGATGTGCAGGGCTTCGCGGGCGATTTCCAAAACGGTGGATTTTGAGACGTTCGGTAGCCAGGAAATCACCGCTTGCGACCAGGCATCCTCCTCGTACCGGCTGTCCTGGTGTGGTTTGATGTGTTCGGCCTCGAATGCGGCGGTGGGCCACCAGGGGGTTTTGGAGCGGTAGAGCGCGACGGCTTCGGCAAAAAGTTGGTCGCGGTCGCGGGCTAGGGCTTCCAAATCGACAACACCGCACAGAACGGGCCAGAAGCGCCTGCCACCGGTTTCATCGCGCAGGTAGCACCCTTTGTTCGTCGTGCCTATGAAAACGCACTGGCGGGCCTCCCAAACGTCTTTACGGCCATAGCTGGGACGGTACTGCTCTATGTTCCGGGTGACGAACGCTTTCAGGGCGGAAGCTTCGGTTTTATCGAGGGCTGACATTTCGGCAACCTCGATGAGCCATTTCCCGTTCAAGTGCTGGCTGATGTCCTTGCCGCCCAACTTCAGATCGGGGAGCGCATCGGAGAACCAATTCCCGGCCAAAATGGAACAGGCGGTTGATTTGCCGATGCCCTGCGGCCCCTCCAGGATCAGCATGTAATCCGCTTTGCAGCCTGGCTCGAATATGCGGGCCACCATGGCGACCAGGAACATTTGGCCGATTTGCGCGGTGTATTCGCTATGCGGCACGCCGAGATATGCGTTCAACCAGCCGCGAAGTCGCGCCTGCCCGTCCCATTTCAGGTCGATCAAGTAATCCTTGACCGGGTGAAAGGCATTTTCCTCCGCCCGCTTTTCCACCGCCTGGTGCGTGGTGTCCTTGGAAAGCCGCGTCATCCCGGCTTGCTGGAGGTATTCTTGGATGTTCGTTATGTCAGTGTCTTTGACCGGTCTTGGTAGATCGTCTTGATCGGTCTGCCCGGTGGCGTCTGGAGATGGTTTGACCAGGAGGATAGCTCGCCTCATTTGGTCATAGGACAGGATCGTATTCAGTTTTGGGTCTTCTCGTAACCCGACCAGGGCATTATGCACATTTGGGATTGGCGCCCCTCGATCCGTGGTCTGGCATTTGGCCAGCCATCCTAACTCATCGCCAATTGGGAATGGCCAGGTTGGGATATGGGATGTCATGGCTTTGCTGCCCTTTTCGGCCGTGCTTTTTTAAATCCCTGGGCGATGGCTTCAAATTCATCGCGGCTGATGAATGGCAAATCATCGGGGAAGTCTCGGCTGGCGTCGCAAAAAACCTGAGCTAGATTTTTGCTTGTGCCGCCATGGTCGATGTGATGTTTGCCGATGCGTATTAGATGATTGCCTAATTCTTCTGATTTATTCAGGGCCATTTTCCATTGCGCCCGGTAGGCCGTGTATCGTTCGGTACTGCTGAGATGGTAGATCGCGCCAAGCCTGAGAACTAAATCAATCGCTTCGGATTCCGGCTCGATGATGGTGCCATCAACGTAATAGGGTAATCGGAAATAGACCCTGGCGGCGAGATCGGCATAACATGGTGCTATTTTTTGTCGTAGCCATTTCACTCTCTGCGGAGAGTCCAGCTTCACGAGCCTGAGTCTTGTTTGCTCGTCAGCCGTCAACATTATTGGATTCCTCCAATTTTGTTGTTGTGTTCTGTAAATGAAAGGACTATCAAGGTAATCACCGAGGCTAATTGACCCTAAATCCAATAATTACCGCCGACCATACGCCCCCGGTCGGCGGGTTTTTTTTGGAAAAACATTCCCTTCCCCTACGGGACAACCCTCCTCTTAAACCCCCAATCTTTAAAAAACCAAAGTAAAATCCTCGATTCGGCATCACTTGTTTCATGGACGAAATTTTACTTTGACCATCCCAAAATTTGCCGCTAATTTCCTCAAGCTGCGGGAAGTACGGTCTCCTGTTGAACACGCCCATGGGCTACGTGTGCAGCAAAACCCATGGATAAATGCGGAGGGTCAATGGATAACAACGTCTCGCACAACCAGGTGGCTCCTTCCGGCGCGATTTTTGTCTGTGTCCACTGCGGCAAGCGGTCACGAGACTTGTACGGATATCATAAAATATCCCGATCCTGGGATGTAAGCTGCGTGATGAACTCGATGCTCTGCGTTGAATCCTCGGTAGTCATGATGGGCGATATGGTTGTCAGCGCCGACCCCTGGGAGGAAAAAACCGAGACTGAGACCGCATCCCCGCCGGGGGATGACGTAACCCACGCTCCCCCGCCGCAGGGTTGAGCTTGGGTGTCGAACACCGGGGCAACGATTGGCCTTATGTCGTGACAGCACGGAGAGACGGCAACTTACCGCAGGAGGCTAAAATGTCAGTCAAAGCCCGGATGCTCTGCCAGACTGTGAACGATCACCGCCAGGGTAGCGGATCACCCGATGTGCCAGGCGAGAAATACGGCGAGAGCATCCGCTTATCGGCCGTCTATTCGACTGATATTGGCTCACCGAACTATACCTATAGCCGGTACACGCCATATGCCGAAGTGATGATGTCCATCACCAATGATGCCGTGTTCGATTTTTTCGTGCCAGGCCGGTGCTATGACATTACCTTTGAGCCGACCATTGAAGAACCGTGAATTACCAATCCTGATCTTCCACCCGCTGGCTAAGACCCCACCCCACCACGCTTGACCAGGCGCCGTTGAAATAGGCTTTCACGTCATCGCCCATCATCTCCAGCTCGTGGTTAACAAGCGCCCGCGTCACCATATGCTTGCGGTTCTTGTCGTAGATCAGCGCCGGTCCAGGACCGCTTAACGGGATTTGCACCTTCACGATTTCAACCATTATTACCACCCCTTCCCTAACGAATTTCCATATTGTACTTCGATATCACTTCATGAATCGGAGATAAATATGATCGACAAAACCACGCGCTTAACATTGATGGCCATAGCCTTTGGCTTATGGGCCAATGTATTTTCTCCATTTCTGATTCCGAAATCAGCTCATGCCGATGATAACTCAGATACAATCCTGTACGGGATCGCATCCGATATTTCAGATATGGCTTCTGATATTCGGCAAATCTCCATTGGAACATGCTCAAACGAAAAACTCTGCCATTGAAATTTCCAAAGATGGTGGAGCATTGCCGACTCCACCATCCTTCTGCAATCCTTTGGTTCTGTCTTATTGTGATTCCAATTTGGCGTATGTCAATCTTGTTTTTACCCGAATACCGAAGTCCAGATTTCTCGCGGCGTAATCCCCAAGCCCCAAGCCCATGAAACACTCAGGACCAACATAACGAGCAGAAAAACCGAAAACCGCATTTTCAATCCCTCCTGCACTCATAGTCGATATACGGCCGGTCTTCCGCCCGCTTAGGATCGAGGGTGCTGCAAAACTGCTGCAATGGCGTGATCCCGCCCCCTGCCCTGCCATAGCCTGGCCCCACAGGCTGATCGGTCTGCACCTGGCCTGATGCCGCCGGCATCACCTGAGCTGTCTGCACGACGCCAGAGCATGGCGTACCCGCCGCTGCCATCGCCTGCTTAACGCTGTCGATCTGGCACATGATCTGAAGCGCCGCCACCCGGTCGCCAAGGGAATTGAGCGCCGATGCGTTCGCCCGGTTCTCACACTCCTTGTCCTTGTAGCTCATCCCCAGGGCGATACCGACCACAGGCGATGTCCCCGCCCCCGATATCACCCCCATGCAGGGCGAGGCCGTGACAAAGGGCGGCGCCGTGGGAGACGGTGTGTTCTGAGGGTAAATGCTTTCGCTAGTGCCGCCGTAAAAATTCGCATTCGCGCCAGAACTAGAACCTGAATTTGCGGTGATGTTCGATTTTTGCACGCTCTGGGCTTGCGCGTGAATCGGAAACGCCAGTAGGCATAACGTGACGAGTGAAATTGTCAGCGATTTCATATCGTTGTTTCCTAGTTGAGGGAAATAGACCGGCCGGGTTGCAGCATACCGGCCGGTCGCCATCAGTTATGAGGGTCCGTGATTGTGATCCACGGGCGGGAACCCGGCATTCGGATCAACAGAAACGGTCCCATATTCGTATCCGCTTGCATTGAAGCTGGCGCCGCCCGCCTCTCCGCCGAAGGACTGCGTTCCGCCGCTCTCCAGAGAGGCGGTGCCGGTGGTGGTGGTGTTTGTCACCGATACATCGTGGTAAGTCGTTCCATTGCCATCAATTGGCGATATGGCGGTATGAGCCGTATCGGTATTATAGGCTGTAAAGGTGCTGTTCTGGATGCCGATATTGGAGGACGACCCAGCATAGGCGTTTTCCAGAGCGCCTTTCGGAACAGAGCTGACGCTGGAAGAGCTTCCGCCCGTGATCGTTTCCGGGCTTGGCGTGAAATTTGGAGTGGCAAAGGCGGGAGCCGACATCAGTGCGGCCAAAGCCGCCATGGTTATGATCTTACGCATCGTGTTTCCTTGCAAAAAAACGCCGCTCAATCCGTGACCCCAGGCGCGGCAACTCTGGCGGATTGCCTTTATCCAATTTGGACGCCCATGCTTAGGTAAAAGATTCCGTTTTGGCAATATATTTTGCGCTGCAATAACCAGCAGACATAAAAAAACGCCCCGGAAAAGGGCGTTTCTTTAGTCGTCTCAAGTCCTTGTTTCTACCTGCTCACAACCGAGGTGAACACTGTGTCCAGATTGGCTTGGGCGGAAGCAGCCAGGCGCCGCATGCTCACCCGCGCCGCCGCCTCAGTGCGGGAGGCCTCCGTCTTCGCGTCTCGAAGCACCGCCTTATAATCCGTGTTGTCGAGCAGCAATTCAGTGATCGTTGTGTTGTACGGGCGGAGTCGCTGGTACAGCTCGCTATACTGGATCGCTGCCTTGGTACGGAGCGTGAACGCCTTAGTATCCTCATGATAGGCAATCAACGGATAGAAAGAGTCCTCAATCGACTCATCAACTTCAACACGGTTAAACACAACCCGGATTTTCTTGGCCCCTACCCCCAAGCTCGAAAGCGCGGAAATGGTGGCGATGGTATCCTTGATCTGCTTGGCCTCCTTCACGGCCGGCACAACAAACAGGTCAATATCTTCATGAGAACCGCGATACTGACCCATCAAACGGAAAAAATCTTCAACATTTGACGAGCCAACATCCACAATAATTGCATCACGCAGCATCAATTGCTCACTAAGAGCGCCAAATTGTTTACCACGCATCGAATTACCATCGCCCTCATCGGCGTTTATGGATTCCACGGAAATGAATGTGGCGTTATTGATGCGCGGCGCCAGCATATGCTTTGCCACGGTGGACTTGCCGACGTTGCCGCTAAAGTTAATGACTGCGATCTTCATTTGTTTTCGCTCCTGATAATTGGTTTGCGGCGAGATAGGTATTGATCCCCAAGGCTCTCACGGAACTGAGCATGCAGAGGGTCTTCAACCTGTTCTTCGGCGTCTGGCGCCTGGTGGTGTTCTTCCTGGATCGGAGCCACCGCATCCGGCGCCTCAGAATCTTCAGGCTCAATCAATCCAGCCCGCACCTTCTTTCGGTAGCTGTAGAGGGCTGACCGGAACGTGTAGATATTCACGACAATGCCGGCTTCGGAAAGCGTGGCAATGATATCCTCGTGGGACACGCCGCGTTTGATCTGAGGATCAATCACCGGCATCAAATTCCGAAGCTTAGAAGAAGAACTCCTCCCACTAAGGCATCTCAGTTTTTCGATCAAATCATCATTCACATCAAATACCTCCTTGATGAATTGTATATTAGTGATGAATGATTTCAAATCAAGTGTCAAGCGAAATACATCAATTTTAAACAATAAACAAATCACCCGGCAATTACTGTATTAATCACAGCCAATCACTAGATATCACTATCTATCGCGTTCTTTTCGTTGACATTTTGGATCGTATATTTCTACAGTGGAATGGTCCATCGCCCATCCCAAGCTTAATCTGCGATCCAAACCCCATAGAGGGTGGAGTTGGATATTTTTTGTCGGAGGCTGCCGTGCAAGAACCAAAAGAAGCCGCGCCGTTTTTGATGACCAGGGAAGTGGTGTGGAGGGAGAGGGCTATCGCGGCCGAACTCTGCCTGGAAAATCTCAGGTCATACCTGGAGCGGCGATTGCGTGACCTGGACAGCGGCCGTCTAGTCACGGGCCACAATGAGTCCTGCCAGGAAATCATGGATAGGGTGGGCTTTAAGGTTGTCCCGGCCCAATCATTGACGGTAGTGAGAAAGTGATTGGATTGTGATCTGTGGATTATGAATTTTCATTTTACGTGCTGCTAGTTGCGTTCATCATAGTATTGTTTTCATGCGTTATTACTGAGCAAATTGCTTACCGCAATGGCTTCAGTGACGGCGTAAAAGCAGACAATGACAATATAAAGAAGACACTTTCGGAGGAATCAGATTCCTAGACATGAAAATAACAGAGTTATAATTGAACTAGAGCTGTCTGAATTGACGGCTCTGTTGATGGAAACCATTCTTGAAATTAAGCGGCCAGGCGGGATGACCGCATCTCAGGCCGTAGAGCAGGCATATCAAAGCGATCCTGAAATGTGCAAACGCTTCATTTCAGCGGCCAAAGAGTGCGCGGCCTACTTTGTTAAGCAGGGCAAAAACTGTAAAACCGTCCAATGATTACAGCGCGATTTTCCGACTCGCCCATTTGCGATACTCCAGTTTCAGATTGTGTTGATGTATTTGAAAGCCCCGAAAAGGTCTAGGTTGGGCGATTACCCGCCACCCCCGACTTCTTCCTAAGCCATTCTCGCTCGATGAAAGACGTTCTGGACGCCGCCAAGGCTTCCAATGCCTTCCGCGCACCTGGCGAATCATGGTTATCCACAGATTCCATCCTCTCTAATATATAAGATAAATCTTGAGTCAGTGTTCCGCCCTGTTTATCGGATTTAGGTCTTTTAGCCATTTTACGCTGCGGGGATAAATTCCCTAAATCGTTTTGTGGCAGGTGGAACGCATAGGCGTTGCTGGTCCGGATGAGCTTTGGAATGCCCCGGAATGTCACGCGCACCAGCCGGTTTGCCCATGTAAGGAAGCCAGCCGCCTCCAGAGCATCGAGCGCCTTGGCAACAGTAGACACCGCGCATCCTGCTTTTTCCGCGATGGCCTTATGAGAGGGGAAGCACCGGCCGCTTTTGCTATTGTGGAACACCCAAAGCAGCTTGTTCAGTACCTCAAATGTGGCGCGGGTGAGGGGGCCTTTATGCTGTCCTGGCTTTCTGTTCTTCCATGACCAGGCTCGGGCATAGACCTCGATTCGGGCCTTCAGGTTCCGATCCATGCCCCGGCCAAAGTCATAACCAAAAATTTTTTCGCGCCGCTTTTTGAAAGCCTTCACGTCAATCTCCACTGTTTCCAGCAAAAACCTGCAAGAAGGACAAAAACCAGAGCGCAAAACCCCGATAGCCAAAGATATTCTTTGACTTGACGTAGATTCCAATTTGTCAGAAATTATAGAGGCAATCCGGCAAGATATGCACTTCGTAACTTCTGGGGTTTTGCGCTCTAGTTTTTGTCCTTGTCCTTCCGGCAGGGTTTTTACTTTCTAGTCTCCAAAATAGTCAGGGGAGACAATCTCCCCTGACTATGGACCTTGCCAGATAAATTTCCGACACGGAAGACTCAAAACGGCAATTTAATTGTCTCCATCATTTCCCCCATCATGGCCAGAATCCCCATCTGAATCCGGCCCCTCGTAGTATGGCGAGGTCTCATCGTGGGTATATCGGTTGGTCCCGGTCTCTCCGGTAAACGGATTCACGTTCCCCTCGTAAGAATAGTTGTTCGCCACCGACCCATCCGGCTCGCTGCGGTAATACGGCGCCACATAGGTTCCGTTCGACCTGGTATATCCATGAACGTATTCCTGCGCGTGGGCGGGACTTAATGAGCTGGCGGTCATCATCAATAATGACGCCTTACAAAGCACTGAAACAGCTCTCAATTTAACACTATACTTCATTACATCGCTCTCTTATAGCCGTGAATGATGATGACATATCATCACCCGGTAGTAATTATATGAGCCATGAGAAGGTGATGGTCAATCATCAACAAATTATTTACTCATCATCCCGATATCATCTTGCATAATTAATTTTGTCAGTCATTATAAAAAAGTTGATGGATGATTCGTTTGGGTAATACAAAACGGAAAGAAACGAACGGAGAGAGTAGTGCCGAAGTATTACGTTCTTGATGAGGACAATAACCCGGTAGAGGCGGCTGACCATTATGAATGGGTCAAGTTCTTCCGATCTGGAAATCGGCAAACGGCTGAAGATTTTGTGCGAAATGCCAGGGTCTCGACCGTCTTCCTTGGGTTGGATCACAATTATTCAGGGGAGGGGCCTCCACTCCTGTTCGAGACCATGATCTTTGGCGGAAAACTTGACGGTGGACAGTGGCGCTATTCGACCCGAGAGGAAGCGCTTGCTGGTCACATCGAAACGGTGCGCCGCGTACTCCTGGAAGACCGATGATGAGTTTCCAGCCCAAGCAGTATCATATTTCACGTCAATATGAGTGCCAAGAACAGCTCCCCATGTGGACGGTCTATCGGCCGATCACCGAAGATTATGAAGGAATGTGGGTAGCTAGAATGTTCCTGACTCTCCCCAAGCCAGAGGCGACGGATTTATTGATTGCCGGCGAGACACTAGAGGAAGTGCGCCAGCAGTTGCCGCCAGGACTTACCAACATCGGGAGGAATGATATGGACGATCCTGTTATTGAAGAGGTCTGGATATGACCCTCTCGACTAAAACGACTAGATCACATCCAAAATGTATTGACAGATATGTTCCTATGAATAACTTTGACTTAACTTCCTGTTAAATAAGGAAATACTTCACAGTGTCACAAGTCCGCAGAAAAGTTATCGACATAAAGCCGGAACCACAGTCAAAGCCGGCGCCGATCATGGACGATGTGTTCTTTCACAAAAGCCAGATAGAGTATGGCACAAGAATTCTTTGCCTCGGCCGTCTAACCCCAAACGCTATTTGGAGGGTGACGATGATCGAAAGCAATTTCTTGGGTAGCAGATTAGGCGATATAAAGCTCAAAAAAGTAAATCAAATACGGTACTTGAGCGACGTGATTACGCTCAAGAGCGAGGAAACCGGAGAGGTCAGGAAAATGACGTTTATCTATCTAAGCTATAGCGCAATCTGGAGACTCGCATGAAGGTTATGGTTAACGGCGTGGAGATTGAAATCAAAGGCAGCTCCCGCCTCACGTATGATGTTGATAAAGACACGCTGAGCGTTGATCCAATTATCCGCGAAAAAAGACAATACATCAAATCTGACGCTAGAGATGCGATCTCCAAAGTCAGAACTATGAAGTCGGCCGCTGAGATTAACTATTCTTCGATGTCTAAGGATGAATTGAAGAAGAAGGTTATTGTTGTGATAAAAAATGGCGACCAGCCTATGGCTCAGCAATTTATTACGTTGCAGTGCATAGGTAAGGGTGCGAAAAATAGAGACAGGGATTACTTCAGCAAACTTCTTAATCAAATGTCGGAAGACGGTGAGCTGATTAAAAATAGCAGTTCTGGCAGAGCGCGGTATTCTTTGCCATGACAGAGGAAGGACCATCATTCTTCATCTATGGCCATCCCATACGAGGCCGATCATGCGGGAGTTGCACGCTATGCTGCACGCTTCTCCCCGTCGATCTGGCCAATGGGAAAAAGCCAGCCAATCAGAAATGCGAGCATGTGTGTTCCAAGGGTTGTTCCATTTACGAAAGCAGGCCTAACCCTTGCCGATATTTCAATTGCCGATGGCTTTTTGATGATCGCACCGGCCATCTCCGCCGACCTGACAAGGTAGGATATGTGATTGATCCAATGCCAGATGGAATTATAGCAAACGGCGATCCCGTGAATGTGATTCAGGTTTGGGTTGATCCAAAAAAACGCGATGCCCATCGTGATCCGGCATTGCGAGACTATCTTTCCGAGATAGCGAAAACCTACGGATTCCCGGCCATAATCCGCTGGTCTTCAACCGATGCCATGTTTCTTGCCGCGCCATCGCTCACTGAAAGCAAAGAGTGGCTAGAGCTGTCAGGGGACAAGATGAACATGCGGACAGAAGAAGAGATGAGGAACATTTACAAATTAGCATCAATTGGAAAATCATGAATGGCTGAAGGTGCTGGAAGATACGATGATCTGTGCGTTGAGGTTATGAGAATAACAAACGCTGATTGCGCCATCGTGCTTGTCGTCAACGGCAATCATGGAAATGGATTTTCAGTTAATTCTCTAGATCACGATGTTATATTTCGCCTTCCTGCTATTCTTGAAGAGATCGCGTCTCAGATAAGGCAGAATGTATTAAAGAAAAAGGCAAATTAAGCGTCCATAACGGGCGGTATTACGGTGCGAAAGAACCGTTGCCGCCCGATTTGCACGATAAATTCCGTCCCTTTTGCCCAAAAGGGCGGGGACATCGTTATGGCAAAATAGCTGTCGGCTCCCCTCGTGATGTCCATCAGAACGCCTTCGATAGCCCATTCAGCGATCATAAGCGCGCTTTGATAGAGCTGGTCGCCATTCACAATAGCCTCCTGGACCAGCGGAATTTGCGTTGATCCTGCATTCCAAGAGCTGAATTGCTTTGGCTCCAGGCACACGGAAACGATGTCTTTTCCCCACCACATTGGGTGATGCACTCGGTTCATCACCACATTGGCCACGGCCTGCATTCCCTCCTGGCCGTCTGATCGAGCTTCCATCCATAGCGTACAAGCTAGGACGGTTACGGGATTAGTTGGGGGCCAGGGGGTCAGCATTACTTATTAGGCGTCGTCTTCATCGGCCGGGGCATCCGTGGCCGGCGCAGAAGGCGCTTCCTGGCCATCTTCCGGTGCGGGATCGGGCGTATCTGATACCGGGTCGGGGGTGCCGGGGTTTTCGACTTCTTCAGGGGCAGGGGGCAGAGCCTCAGACATTTTTATTCTCCTGATTTTGGTTGGCGGGGTCGCCGTGAAGCCTTTAGCACGTTCCGATACGGAAATCATCTACTGTATTTAAGTGGTCAAATTAGCTGGCTGGAGTCGGCGTGACCGTTGTTTCTGCGGTTTTTGGGGAAGATTGAAAGCAATTTGGCGTTGTGAGGTAATAATGGATAGCGGCGGTTAAGACTGTGGCAAAGGCAGTCTGAACGTCCGGTGTCATGCTGATATGGACAAATGACAAAAGCCATTCGAGGATGACCGCAATTGACATTGAAACACTGCTGGCTGCGGCTGCGGTGGAAAGGGAAGGGGTGCTGTTCATTGGATAACCCTCACATTATATGTCTCTGAGGCCGGTGTGGCGGAAATGGCAGCGCATACTTCCACGGTTACAGTTCCGGAAGATGAGACATATCCTTCCCACCATATTCCGTCGCCCGGATATGCAGATGGCGTAGCGACAACACCCATCGAAGTTGTTGAGTTTGGAACCGAAACCGTACCGCTGGTACATGCGCCAGCCAGCAATGGATTTCCGCCGATGCTTCCAGTTGTTGCCGTGAGATTTTGAAGTGGAATCAAAGGTGAAATAGTTTGCGCATGAGCTGATGATAATCCAAGAAGTATTGGTAAAATTGACAATGATTTTTTCATTGTGAAAATCCTACATAAGAGGCTGTTCCAGAGTTTCCTTTCATGCCGATTCCATCTGTTAAAACAATTTCTCCGCTGGTGCATGAGATTGTCTGTCCCGGTGACAACTGAAAACTGTTTGATGTTGTGGCGGAAGCTAGAATTCCAAAATACACATATTCAATATCAGTCCCGGTATTTTGAATGGTGCATCCATTTCGTGTTGAATTACTAGATAAAACACTTGAAAATGAACTATTTGAAAGCGTTCCACTAAATCCTGTTGATGTAAAATCTGTAGGTCTTGTAAACCAGGCATTCGTTCTGCTCACCACTAATCCATTCTGGATAATCTGCGTGTTCACAGGATTTGGAATGGAATTTGAGATGAACACAATTCCAGATGAAGATGCGGCGTCAGATGCAACCGTAATCGTTCCTGATCCTGTTGATGAAACACGCAATCTTACATTAGTCGAGGCAGATGTATCTACAGAATAAATGCCATCAGACGTGATTGTTGTAGATATTCCTGCTGAAGATGATTGAGGGCTGGCAACCCATGTGGTTCCACCATCAACAGATTGTTCAACGGTCAATGTTGCTCCTGATGCCGTGAGTCCAACGATAGAAAATTTCGTGTGAGCGCGGGCGTTTGAAAGGGCAATTGAATATGTCGCATTTGGAGTTGCGGCATTGATCGTGTTTCCGGTCGAGGTCACATCCGGGCTTGGAAGGTTTCCCGTGATGGGAACAGATACGCCGCTGGCATTGCCCTGGATGGTCAAGGCGGTCGTCTGAGGTGTTCCGGGCGCCGACTCCACATTGGTTTGATTGGCGGCTGTGGCGGCGCCCGTGGGCAAGGGGAGGGAGGATGCGCTGATCGGAAATGTTGATCCGGTTCCTGGCTGAACTGCCAGAGGATTGGTAACGCTTACCTCTGCGCCGGCAATATATGGATCAAAAAACCATGTGCTGCCTGCGGCGCTCGCGGCCTGCGTTCCTTGATTGACGATGCTGGAGCCGCCGCCGCCAGAGCCGGTAACGAAACATGGGAAACTTGATGTTGTTCCGCATGCCGAGCCTGGCCCGATCTGGGCATAAGAAGTGCCGAGGTAAGAAAAGAAAATTATCGCGGAAATTATGAGTTTTTTCATGACGCATGTTTCCCTTAAGCAGCCCACGCAAACTTATATTGAGCGCCAACCGTTGTGGAAAAAACTGAGGCCTGTTCTACGCATTGATTTGTTCCATTTTCAATGTATGATTGTCCTGGTCCAATTAAGAATCCTTGCGTCATGCCTCCAAAGAATGGATCAAAACATCCATATCGGTCGCTATCGGCATTCCTGATGTCAACATAAGGCGCGAATGCGTATCCAGCTCCGGGATCGTCAACGACGATAGAAGTTATGACACCACCCGTCAAAATAGTATGGGCAATCGCCGGCCTGCCTCCCGCGTTGTTTGGGAAGTTGTTTGGCGCGGCATATCCCGGCATGCCAGCGCCGCTTGGACCGAGTCCAACTAGCGGGCAATAAGCGGCACCGCCGAGAAATTCGATGATTGGTGGCGCGGTGAAGCCAAACCCGCCATTTATGACAGTGCATGCCGTGACTGATCCGCCCGAGATCGTTGCCGTCGCCAGGGCGCTCCCTACACCGACATACATGATAGCTGTTCCAGATAGATTCTGGAAAAACAGATATGCGCGGCTGGTTGGTATAGGCGTTATCAATTGGGATGCGGTAGCGCTCGCTATCGTTCCAAAAAAACGATACCGGCGATCCGATACTTGTTGGCCTCTTGCGCCTATCAGATACATGTTGGCGATTCCTTGATTTAATTATACTCATAGACGATGATTATTCCGCCAGTTGGATTTCCGCCAGCCACAGCAGCGCCAGAATTAGAACTAACGCCACCTGAACCGCCGCCACCATTCCCTTGTGCTGAACCACCAGAACCATTCTGAGCGACTATTCCTCCGCCTACGCCCATAAATGAATTTCCACCTGCACCTGAAATTACATTTCCAAGACCCGTCATCATAATACCAGGACTCGGGGCACCTCCGGCAGTATTTTTTATGGTTGTTCCTCCCGAAATCGTGCAGGCGCCTTGTGGCCCAGTTGTGGGAAGAGCAAAAAAGAAAGTCGTGTCTGTTAGAGCGCCAGAACCAGCCCCAGTAGCGCCTCCAGGACACGAAACTAGCGATCCAAACGATGCGGTAGAACCTGCGGTTCCATTATTGTTTCCAGCGCTGCCGCCAGCTCCGGCAGTTCCAATCGTAACTGTCTCAGTTGCCGCGCTTGAATAATAGACCTCAGCATATGATCCTCCGGTCCCCGAACCGGAAACGCAATTTTGCGTTGAAGAGGTTGAGGCGCATCCGCCGCCGCCGCCGCCCTGAGCTTGAACTTCAACGATAATAGATTGCGTTCCGGTATCTGGCGTATATGTTCCACTGGCCGTAAAACGCTGAACGCCGATCAGGCCAATTCCAGTTACCGTGCTTGTGGCTTGGAGTGTGGTGAATTTACCGGCCGCAGGCGCAGTTCCGCCAATGGATGGTGGGGAGGCGAGATAGGTTGAAAATCCCGTGCCGCTGACCGTGCTTGAGGCGCTTAGAGTGGTGAATGCGCCGCTAGAAGCGGTTCCGCTCCCAATAGCCCCTGGGGATGCAAAGGTAGCGCCTCCCAATGTCCCGGCATTTATGGATGCGTTGCATCCAAATCCTGTTCCAGATGTCCAAAGAAGAGCATTAGTTGATGCGCTGCAAGACGGGACAGATTGACCAGATGGCGTGGTAGCAGTCAAAGACCCTAAAAGTTGATTTGCTGCTAGGGCTGGCAGGCCGGAATAAGGGATTCCAGTCGAATTGGTAAGGTTAATTGACGCTGGCGTATTTAGAACAGAACCGCTTGGAATGGTGACGGTCCCGGTAAAAGTTGGGCTTGCCAGAGGGGCACCGCCAAGATTCGCCAAGGATGTGGATGCGCTATCCACATCATCCAGATTATTCTGAGCTTGTAGAGGTCCATAAACTGGAGGCGTTGCAAGGGCGTAATGCCCAAACAAACACAAAGCTAATATAAGACTGAATTTTCTCATGATATCCACCATTGCGCTCCTCCAGCGAAAGTAGCTATGGCATTTCCATTTGGTGCGATACCAGATGGATTATTGGTCCCAAGCGCTTCAATCTGCGCTCCAACAGGGGGGTATAGGCTGGCGATATTGTCGCCGCGGTTGAATAGTTTGATCTCCGTTCCAGACTTTATAGGATTTCCCGAAGAAGTAATCAGAGGCAGTATAAATCCAGTTCCAGATGAAACAGTAGTTACAATATTTATGTTTGCAGTTAGAGGGGTTGCTGTACCCTGCGTTGAACCTGTTCCAGAAAGTCCAGTTACCAAGGATTTAGAAAGAATTCCGCCAATGATAACGTCTGATTCAAGATTTACGAGACCAGTTGCAATAAGAGTCGTAAAAACTCCAGGTCCAGTGATTGATGAAATTGTTAGACGTTCCCATTCACCGCTGCCATCACCATTTGGAACGATGTAATTGAAATTATCATCTGGTTCTGTTCCGCTTGGATTCCACCAGAAAAATCCCCCATTTCCATCATTGGCAAAAGCAACGCCCTGGAGAAAAATTAACATTCCTGGAAGGCCCGTGAATTCACGGAGTTGCGATGTCATCTGTGCTGTTTGCGTAAACGTGTTTAGATTATCAGCGGAAATTGTACCCTGACCCTGTATGGCGGCATTAAGAGCGGGGGCTGTCATCTTCGTTCACCCGACCAAAATACCAGAAAAATATGATGTGACTTCCGATGACAAAATAGACATATTGTTTGATCCAGAGCCATAAGCAATCACATTAACAAAAGCAATGTCTCCAGTAGCCATGAAAAATAGATCATTCACCGAGAGATTGAAAGCTCCTGTAGATGGCAAATCATCTATTTCACCTTGAGATGTTTGCGAATAACCTCCTGTTTGTTCGATCTGAATTTGCGCGAAAGTCTCTGCTGATCCACCGGAAAGACGGACTGATGCCGTCAAAAGATAAACCCCGGCTATTGGCGCCGTGAAAACCCCTGTTGATCCGTTATATCCAGATTGATTGTTTACTGTGATCCCGTCGAAAGGAACAACATAAACAGCACTATCTCCGGTGACATTATTTCTGGATGTATTCGCGTATGCGCGGAAAGAGACGCCATATCCTGATTTTGGATTTATCCCACCCCTATTGAAATCCTTGACGACAGCAAGAGTAGATATGCCAGACAAAACATTTCCGGCACATCCGGTATCTATCTGGATGTCAAAGCTTGTGTTGTTCTGAAAATTATTATCTGAAATTATATTGTACGATCCAAAAAAACTTCCGTTTGCAAACATGTGAATGCCGCCACCAGTATTATCCGTGATGGTGTTTCCGGTGATCGTGCAATAAAGAGAGCTTGCTAGGTTATTTTGAAATTGAATTCCAGGCCTGCCGTTCCGAGAATTGTTTATCATGTTTCCTGTAATCACGCAGCTGCCCGCCTGGTCAAGACCAATTCCACCAACACCACCAGTTAGGCAATTTGTGACTGATTTATTTCCAGTTATGACATTTCTATATGAGTTTCCATCATTAGTGAAACCCTCAAAATTATTATTGTAGGCTATATTTCCAACTCTCACATTATCAGGAGCATCAAAGCAGGAAAATCCAACTGCACCATTTGAATATGAATAATTATCCTCCATCCTGTTATTAGTACATGTCGTAGAAGAACCATCAAAATAAAAACCATGGGCTCCATTATTGTAAGATTGGCAATTAGTCACAAGGTTTCCAGAACCATGAACCCCAATCCCGGATGCTCCAACGCCGTTACCGTTGACTTGCATTAGGTTTACAGAGCCATAGTTTCCGTTTAAAGCGATGGCGTCAAATGCCGATGAACCAGATTTTACGAGAATTGAATCGCCACTCCCGATCATTGATTGTGAATTGGTGGTAAGAATCAAAGTTGATGATATTTTATAGGTTCCGGTGGGGACAAAAAAATCAACGCCGATGTTAATTATGGAAAAAAAAGAAGAGGTGTCGTTTGTCGTTCCATTTCCCGTTGCGCCAAATTGCTTGACGCTGATAATACTAGTTGTTGATAGGTAATACCTATGATTTTGTGAATCAACTATGATGGTTCCGCCATTGCTAGGAGTTGTTACATCTGACGGATTGTAGATGTATATACCGCCCCCGCCATCTGCCGCTGTGTAATATCCCTCAACATAAACGACTGGGATTGTGCTGCCACCTTCTAAAGCTTCAAGAGACGCGATATTGGTGACATTTACCGGAGAAGTTTGCGATATCGCCAATCTTACCCATGCTCCGGGAACGCCGGGCTGAGGAACAATAATCGTTGAATCATTGTCAGGACCAATGGAAGTGGTGTTCCAGTAAAATGGACCTGCTCCTCCATCTCCTTGTACTACAGAACCATCAATGAAAACGCACATGCCTGGCAATCCGATAAAGGATCGGAGCTGCGCTATGTTCGTGCAATTTTGGATATAGGTATTCAGGTTATCGGCAGAAATAGTGCCCTGTCCCTGGATAGCTGCATTGAGTAGAGGCGCTGTCATATCATAGCCTCACAGGTGGGCGCGGTGGGCGCGGCTTGATCGGAAACCAGATTGGGATTTGTATCCATCTCCATGGCGGGCCTTTCCACACCCTAATACCGCTTACCGGCGCGACCGCCGCGCTTTGATTTCCGGGCATTTGAGAGGGCAATGGCGACACTCTGCTTCTCTGGCCTCCCAGATTTTCGCAGCTCGCTCACATTCCGACTCACGACATCGCGGGTGGAACCTTCTTCAAGCGGCATTTCATCCTCCTATCGGCTCCCGTACCCACGGCCACGGCTTGGCTTTCCGCGTCCATTGGTACGGGTTGGGGTGGAATATCCGGTGTTTTTGAGGCCCATATAGCCAACGCCGCGTTCAGCCATTTTGTCCTCCAATTTGGATTTTCCGGCCGTATTCTATGGCCGAGACAGGAAATATGACCAGAACAGAATATGCGATAAGAACCCAAACCGAGATGGCCGTTTGATGGCCCATGGCCGATACCGCCAAGAAGAAGCCGCCGGCCAGGGTCAATAGGAGCAATAGACGCACTGCCAGGACGATAGAGATGGCCTGGAAGACGCCTAGCGCCGCACCGGTCACGGAAGCCGCCACGGATGCCTGTACGGCTTTCTGCTGCGCCGCTATGGCGCTATTAAGCCGCGCCTCCACCCGGTCCATCATTGCTGTTAGCATAGACGTGTCCATTGATGGTGTAGGGATCGGCGCCGGGTGGGGCGAGGGGGTCTCTGAGGGGGATTGCGGGCTGCTCGGGTTCGGCTGCTGAAACCTCACGACGCTTTCGGCCACGGAGTCCTTTTTCTGGATTGGCGTCACTGCGATTCGTTCCACGGAGTTCATCTAGCATCCCCTCAAACTCAGACGGGCCTTCCGGCTCATCGGCGGTTATCTTCGCCTTGCACGCTAAGAAGCTGGTTGCCGTGCTGGCCACTTTCAATTTTTCGGCAAAACTCGGTCCCTCGATGGCAATTGTTCCGTCTGGATTTCGGACATCACCGACCGCCGCCGCGTGAACCAAATTGGAAAGCAGCCGTTCGACGCCAGACATGAGTTTGTCTGATTTGGAAACTTTGGCCATGGCATCGCTTTTATCAATCTTATGCCACGACGGATGAAACTCTCAGAAAACCCAGCACATCGGCGGGGTTTTTGGTCTATTGTCCTGAGATATCAGACTCAAAACTGCCCCCCGCCCGCGCTCCCAAAGCCGCCCCAATGGGGCTAGACTTCATGGCCGCAGAGGTAAACCCGCCAGGCGGCGGGGCTTCCGATGCAGGCAGGACTTCACCTGGTACGTCAGAAAGCTTGATATTTGGATCAGATAGAATGCGGGCGATCTCCTCACGAACTCTCTCTTTTTTCGCCAAATCGAGGTGGCTGGAAAAACGTAAAAATGATTGTATCGCTCCAATTGGATTATTGGTTGCGACATGGCCAACGGTTTTCGCAGCATCAAGGTATGGCTGAGCATTATGAGTCGCATCCTCAACCATGCGTTCTGCCGAAGCAGAATTTCCTATGATTGATTGCCTAGCGTTAAAGATCGCGCGCTCACCTGTCACAGAAGAAAGAAAATCATCCAACTGATTTTTGGTTTTGAAAATAGGCTGAAGCCTCTTTCGCGCTGATAGCATTTCATCTTCTTCAGAGATTTTTCTCAATTCATTGGCTTTTAAACCTAAATCGGAAATTTCATCCATATACGCTTGGGCCGCGCCAATGCGGTAATGTTCTTTCTCTGCCGGCGTCATGTGATTGAAAATATGCTCAACATCCTCAGGGTGAGTTTGCATGATTTTCTGCCCTTGGATCATCGCCGCTTTACTTGCCGCAGGGCCAGCATAAGCGGCGCGGGCATATTCATAATCAGGATTTATGCGATCAAGTTCATTGATCCAGGCGCGGCGTAATTGATCTATCGCCCTTCCCTCTTCATTTAGATTTAGACGGCCGGTTACTGAATCACGATAATCTTCCAACATGCTATCAATACCCCTTTTCCCGGCGTCAAGCAGACGCATGTTGGGGGTTTTAAAGATTATCGGCTCTCCCTTTGCGTCATATTTAACGGCATATTCTGTTGGATCGAACGGGATATTCTGTGCATCTGCTTCGTCTTGCTGAATCCTCATTCCGCGCCGAATTCCTTCCTGCAATCTGGGATTTTTAAGCATCCTCGAAATGTGAGGACTCCATACCCCTCCACGCTCTCCATTTATCTCGGCCTGCTGAGCCGATTTCAATAGAGTTACGATATTTCCATGCTCCTGATCCAATGACTGGATTTTTGCATGAGCATCTTCCGCATTCGCATGGGCATCGCGCAATTCCCGGAGAGCTGCCGAATTTGAATAGACATCATTTCCAGCGCGGGAGACCTTTGCCGCAGCCGATGTCACGGCTTGCTTTGCCTGGTTTAATAGCTTCTGAGCTTCCTTTCTGGCGCGAGAAACCTCATTGAAAGATTTCTCAAACTGAGTTTTGAGAGGCGCAATGCTTCCTGGCTTGAATGCCTTTTTATATGCTGGAGCTGACGATTCCCTTTGACTAGCCGTTAGGGCTTCATGAACTTCTCTTCTTGTGTCAGGCGCATCGAAATTCTTTTTAATGGATGCCGCAAGACGTGTTGTGGCCCCTGCGATACGATCTTTGAAACTTCCCTTAATAATTGATCTAGAAGCGCCAGGAGATCGAGCAACATGGCCAGCCAATCCCTGAATATTTGCCCCGCCCGCTTCCATCAACGTAAATGGGACGCCAGCAGCATGAGACGTGTTCATAAGGTCAATTACGTCTTTTGCTGAGCTATTCCCGTGTTTTTCATCTTTAGCGATAGTAGATGCAATTTTTTTTACGGCCTCATGCTCCGCCGCTTCCGGCTTATATTTCGCCATAAACCGGCCGATGCCGCCCAATCCTTCAAAAAGCTGAGAACCGGCCACGCTTCCGGCGACATTCAAGGCGGTTTCTTCAGCCTTTTGCTTCCAATAATCTGGGCCAGATATGGGCTGCTCAGCGCCAGACACCAGGCCAGTACGCGCCGCCTGTCCAGCTCTGCCAAGCCAAGTTGCCGCCGGCTTGAGCAATTTGGCGCCTTTAGGCGCTTTAGCCAAAAGACCTTCTGGAGCCAAAGCCGCAACCGCCTGGCCTACTATATCTCCTGCTCCAGCGGCAATCGGATGGGCCGCTTGATATGGCGCTCCCTGCTGCTGCAATTTCGCAAGTCCAGCCGCCGCGTTTTGCTGTAGCCAGTTTGCAGGTACGTTTTGAATATCACTGATTTTGTTAAGAAATCCAGCAACTCCGGTTGTGGCTTCTCCTGGAGGTTGACCGCTAATCAAGGTATTGAGAGATTGCGGCGCCTGAAGGGTTGGTGCAGCAAGAACTTTTCCAACAAGCTGCTGCGCGCCAAGCATGGATTCTCCAAAGCCCTTACCAGCCCCAGCTCCGATAGAGGACAAAACGCCTGGTGTAGGGGCGGGAGGGGGGGATGGTTCAGCACCGCCGAGTGATCCCCAATGCGATTTGGCATAAGCCAATACCTGATCCTGTGTGGCCCCTTCAGGCGCAGTTACCTTGAACTTTTTACCATCAGGTGAGGTAATGAGGTAATTTGGCATTATTGCACCTGTTGAATACCCCAACCTCCACCACCGCCACCACCACTAGGAGCCGCCGGCGCGGATGATCCTGGATTATCAGGGATGGCATCTGGAGAGACTGATCCAAGAATTTGGATCGTATCTGGAGACAGAAATTTGTTAAAATCGTTGAGTCCAGTTCCAACTTGATATTTCTGCCGATAGCCAGCCAATTGACCAGCGGCGAGCTGCATATAGGTATTGATGACGCCTGCGAGCTGGGCAGGTGTATTTGCAGAATCAAGCGTGGATTGCGCCTCCTCACGATCCCCAAGAGCGCCAGAAGCACCAGTCACGGCTTTGACAATTTCATCAGAGACAATCCGTTTAGCAGCATTGAATGATGTAGGAGCAGACGTACCAAATTGTGATCCAAAAATATTTGATATCCTATTTATGCTTTGAACGTCATTGTTATTAAGGGCAGTTGCAAGTGTGTTCAGGGTTTTCAAATGCGATACCATGACATTGAAAGACTGCACGGCTTTTGATGCCGTTCCTGAATCAAAATCTTCTTTTACCTTTATGATTGGCTGATAGTTCGTAGAATCATAATTAGGATTTATGGCAGTAACCAACTGCATCAGTTTTTCATTCTCAGGCTTTGTGAGTTCAAACGATGAAGGCGGCGCGATATCATAATGCGCCATCTTATAAGCTGTCGCGTACAAGGATGGGTCTTGCTGGGCAGCTTTATTCAAATCAACTGAAGCAGGAGCAGGAGCGGGCGCATTTGCCCCCGCCGGCGCCGGAATAGGATCGCCAGTTGGGCCAGGAACGGTCCCTGATGGCGCTCCTGGAGTGGGGGCAGTAGGGGTAGGGGTATTTATTGGCAAGGTAGGCAAAGGCGTTCCATCTTCTGCCGAAGCACTAGCAGAAAATATGGATTTTCGAGCTGCAAGGGCTTGTTGAGTCCATGCTGGCATCTGGGCTGGATCGGTGGGCTTTGGATTTTCTGTATTCCACTCATTCCATGCCTGATTCTCAAGCTGCATGGTAACAAGTTTCTCTGATTGCCCAGCCATTGAGGCTGTAGCCCTGCCCATTTTTGAGATATAATCCATCATCCCATTCAGGCCACCAGCATCATTTGCAGCCAGCATTCCGCTGTTTTTGGTTGCCGTCGCATCAGCCAATAGGGCAGCGGTAAGAGCCTTATCATCACCCTGATTGTTTTTGACGGTAGCGCTATAAACATCCAATTCATATTTTGCCAAATTTAGAGCATTGGCGTTCTGAGTTTGCCACACGCTGAAAGCCTGATCTGCGGCCTGCTGATTCTGATCCTGATATGCCTTCATCACCTGAGAACCGGCATTTAGGGCCGCGGTGAGAGGATGGCGAGTTAGCATAGAGCCAACCATGGCTAGGACCATGGCCGTTGATCCCCATGCATGAGCAGGATTGAAAGCCGGCGGGGTAGGGGGAGGAGCCATAAACGGAGCTGGAGGAGGATTTGGCCCCATTTGAGTCGTGCTTGTCGGCAAATTATCAACTAAAGTTTTCATTTGATTTTGAATATCTGACCAGAAATTGGCCGGCGGCGCTCCACTCACTGGTGCTGGAGCTGGCGGCAAAGAGGTTGAGTCATCGGTCTCTGCCGAAGTTGATGGAGCAGCGGGCGCAGGTTTTTTGGCATCTCCAGGGCCAGAAGGACCGAATAGAGCCGTTGTCATCGGCCCTTGGCTATTAGCTGCTGGCGCGGGTGCTTGTGCTGCCACTGGTCCCTCCTAATCCGCCTGCCGCCATGACTGCGAAATTCCCGATGGCGGATGACAAATCGTTATCTTCAGACATGCTCTGGTTCATAATGTCCTGGTAAAGCTGATCGGACATCTGCGTTGATTGAATGCCGGTACTGAGCAATTGCGAGGCCATATTAGTAGCTTGGGTCACGCCTGCCTGCTGAGCTGCGGCCAGGTCTTGCGCTTCCGCCGATGTTCCGCTCATCCCCATGGATGCATATTGGCTTCTGATGGCGGCTTGGGCTGCTGACGTAGCCTGATTGATCGCCGCCTGCGCGCCAGGCGGAAGAGTCCCGGTTTGAAGATAGCTCTGGAGTTGCGTACCCTGTTGCCCAAGTTGCGCCGCCGATTGCTGGAGTTGATTTTGACCTTTATATGCCTGGTTTCCACGAAGCACATCGAGCGCGATTGGAGCTGCTGATAGGAGACCAAGCGCGGTACTGCCACCAAATAATCCACCGCCTTTTCCCCCGCTTGTCCCCCCACCGAAGAGACCTGCCAAGCCTCCACCACCTCCTCCTGCTGCTGATGGCGCTGCTGGCGTGAGAGGGAGATTTCCGGCGCTAAATCCTGGTGCGAATGTGTTTGCATTTGCGGGGATGCCCGCCCCCCCAGTTCCGGCCCCGGCAACCTTCCCCCAAAGATTGGATACGTCGCTCGTAAGCCCTCCAGGGCCAGTGATTCCAAGGTCTTTTCCGGCCGTACTCAAGCCACCTGTGATATCGCTGGTGAGTCCGCCTTGCCCCGTAATACCTAGATCGCTTCCCAAGCCAGAAACTTCGCTGGTAAGCCCGCCTGGTCCAGTTATGCCAAGGGATGTTCCAAGAGAACTTCCAAACCCTGAAATGTCACTTCCAGCAGTATCTAAAGCATTTCCAACTAGGGTTCCTGACAATTCATTTCCAACAGCGCCACCTAAACTCCCAGCTAATTCTCCACCAACGCCAGAAATTGCGCCAGTTTCAAGGCCGCCAAGGGCTGACTGTCCGAAGCTTTTTCCCTCAGATAGATTGCCGACCGTACTTCCCAAACCAGCGCCAATGGCTGTTCCAATACCTGGAGCAATCGCTGTTCCGACAATTCCACCAAGAATTGGAGCTATGGTTCCAAATACGTGTCCCATCACTGAATCCTACCGATGAGAGGTTTTGAGAAATATTGGCTTGCGTGCTTATACCCTCGTTTATGGGCGATTGGAGTCAAATCGTCTCCATTGATGTTGCCCCATCCGCATTCACAGGCCCCAATTCTCCGCGCAAACCCTTCCATGGCATCCAGGGCAGCAAAAACCTCACGCAAATTCGTGCGCTTTGTGAAGATGAAGATCGCTCCCACTGTTGGCTGCGGTTCCATGAATGATTGAACAGCCGCAGCACAGAAAAACACGTCCTTGCCGCGAATTAGGAGGTATCCTGGATTCTGTGATGCCATAAGACAGAAATTCCACGCGCCTTCATATGATAGGCGAGGGTGAAATTTTTGGTATTTTTTAATTGCCAGAGTGATCGCCTCATCAAAATCACAAGGCATCATTGGTCTGAGAAGTGGATATGTTGATCCGTCCATGATTAACCTGTTGGCAGATATCCGATAAGCGCATTACGCACGGAATTATGATCCTGGATGTGATCGAACACGTATTCTTCCATGCCGTCTCTATCTTTTGGGTCAAAATCCCCAAGATCGCTCGATTGCTGCCCAGTTGCATCAAGCATTTGTTGATGGATTAGCTGGTGATTTATATTCCAGGTATCCAGATCATTCATAGGGATTGGATCAAGTTGGAAAACCTGGAGGGATACGTAATTTACCGTAGACGAAACCTCTAAACCAGTTCCACCACCACCTGAAACCGTTACAGTTGGAGCCTTGCTGTATCCAATTCCAGGATTTGTCAGATTTAATTGAAGCTTGCTGTTTACTATGGTGAAATTTCCTGTTGCCTGAATTCCACCCGGTAAATCTGGCGGTCCTATCGTGAGAGTTGGCGCCGATGTGTATCCCGATCCTGCCGCAGTAACAGTTAGGCCAGCTATGACGCTGCTTTTACGGCTGATCGCATAGTTTATATCGGTATGGTCAATGTAATTCGCCGTACTCCAGGTTGCTAATTCATTTGGAGTGTTTGGCTGATTCCAAAGTTGTGACGTACTCATTTTCTCTTTTTAGACACAATGCCAGTTGCGACTAGGCCAATCATCGGGCCATTTTCGTATCCGTTTGGCGGCTGGAGAATAGGGTTGTCATTCCATTTTTGACCATCTGCATGAGGAGGCCAGTTGTATTGGCATCCATCCCCGCCTGCCACGCCTTGATCCGTGACATAGATTGTGCCGGCTGGTGCCTGAGATATGTGTCCAAGAGGATTATGGACTCTGGTAGCATTTGCAGGAACGTCAGGCTGGCTTGTTTCAACCATTCCAGGCCAATTTATTGTACCTTTTGAATTACGCTTTACCATTTTACCCTCCTAACTTTGTCCTGGAACAACGAGACCGATAGAGCCAATTTGGAAAGTAGCCGGGATATAGGTTATTCCAAGATAGTTTATGGTAATATCGGCATTATTTGTTGATAAAGTTACGCCCAAATATATGCCTACGGCATTTGTAAGGCCAGTTACGAAAAATGGGTATCCAAATTCATATCCGCTAGAAAGAGAAAACGTATAGGTTCCAATAGGATACTGGCCACCATCTGTATCCAGATCAATCGTGAACGTGACCGGCGCTCCAAACGATCCGGTGTTCACAGATTGGATCATGACTGTATAGGCTTCTTTGGCGACAATTGGATTATTCCCGCCAAAAAGCTTTGTGGAAATGCTCTTTTCCAGAGCCGTGTTTGGCGTTTGGAATAGGGGATAAAGGGATTTTCCATCTGATCCCCATGCCGTTAGATCGGAATTCACCTCTTGTGTTAAGATGAATGTCAAATCCACGGTTTGGGATGCAATATACCAGTTCTCCTCATCCCAAAGGATCATCTTATTCTGATATGTGAAGGTAACTGGATCAAGCAGAGTCATAAGCAGCAGGTAATATTTCCCGCCATAGATGTTTGCCACGGCTGATGTTGGCGTGAGAGCGCCAGAGGAAGGAGGGAATGATGCAAACGAAAATAGAGGGTCAAGCTGCTGGCTGACTTTAGTGACTGATCCACCATAAAGGCCATATACCCCAAGGGGATTTGCAAAAAGAATGGTCCTGCCAAAATCCTGGCAAGAATCTCGGAAAGAGGTTCCAACTTGAGGATCGGTATTCTGGTAATTGAATGTGGTGGTGGGTGGATTTCCGCTTGTTGTCACACCAGAGATAATTGAAACTGATGAATCTCCAATCGGATACAAATACCCATTCGATTGCTGGAGAGCCACAAATCTTTGGCGCAAGAATCTGTCCGTGGCAGTATAGATCAATCCTCCATCGCTTGTGGCAAAATCAGAAAGTGATCCAGGGGCGGATACAAACATCCGGTTCCCATTATTTTTAGATGGAGGATTTGAAGCTGGCGTAAATGCATTAGCAATCCATACGCGGCTTTGGAATGATTCAAGCGTTGTCCCGCTTATACCGTAAGGCATAAGTGTAACGGTTGCAGTTGCCCCCCGATTTGTCCCGCTTTCGATTTCTACTGCCGGGACAGAAGTATATCCTGATCCTGGATTATTTACTGTTACTGATCCAATGGATGTTGGCGTTAAGGTAGCCATCGCGGCTGCGCCAGTTCCACCACCACCTGACAATGTGACGGAAGGTGCGCTGGTATATCCGCTACCAGCATTGGTAACTGTAAATCCTGTTACCTGTTCATTGGTGACAATAGCCGTAGCGGTGGCTTGCACTCCTCCAGCCATGTTTGGAGCGCCAATTGCAACTGTTGGAGTGCTTGTATATCCAGAGCCGCCAGCAGTTGGCGTAATTGTGGCTATGGATGTCGGAGTTAAGATTGCTGTTGCCGTTGCTCCAGTTCCACCGCCTCCAACTATGGTTAAAGTTGGAGCTGATGTGTATCCAGAACCGCCGCTAGTGACATTTATGGCCGTGATATATCCAGGAGTGATGAAAGCGCTTGCCATAGCGCCAGTTCCAGGACCGCCAAAAGAAACAGATGGAGTTGATGTATATCCCGATCCGCCATTTGTCACGGTAACAGAGGTAACAGCATTTGATGTAACGGCAGATGTGGCGGTTGCTCCTGATCCACCACCACCAGAAATCGTGACTGTTGGAGCTGATGTATATCCAGTTCCACCGGCAGTTACCACGATACTAGATATTGTGTTGTTTGAAAGAACAGCAGTCAGTTGTGCAGAATTATCACTTCCACCTCCAGTGATGAGAAGTTGAACCTGATCGTTTACTGCATATCCTGATCCTGGGTTTGTCTCAGTGATTGAAACAACCGATCCATTTTGAATTGTTGATGTGAATGTTGCTCCGGTCCCAACACCGCCATAGGCTGTGATTGTTGGCTCTGAAGTATACCCGCTTCCTCCATCGGTTATTGTGATAACCGGAGATAATGTTCCTGCGGCATAGAGAATTGATCCATCCCAAATCCAATAATTATTTTGTGCATTGTTATTGCCTATAATCAGATATTGAGAACCCCATTGGATGCATCCAGGCAGGCTTCCACCTGCTATGTAGAATGTTGCCGTAACAGATGAAATAGTAGTGATGTCACCATTGGATACTTGGATTTGATAAGCGGTTCCATCGCTCAAAAAAACCACTGCATATTGAGTTGCAGCAATATTATAGAAAAACCCATTTACGATGGTTTGGCTTCCAGAGACCGTGTAAAGAGCATCTCCATTATCCCATAGAGTTCTCAGAAACCCATCACCAATTCTGACAAAATTCTCAATGTTGTAGAATTCCTGATCCCGTATTGATGGCCGAGAAGAAGAAAGATTCAGCCCTGCGAATGGGAAGGATGAATAAATCTGTAGGCCAGGAGGGATGCCAAGCGCATCTGATTGGCTTTGACGTGCCATAATTAAATTAACCCCCACGCATTGCGCGAATCCACGACTCGATCTATGCCAACCTCATGACTAACTCGCCTTTGAAAAAGACCTGGAATTCTTTGGAATTTACTCTTGATGAACGGAAGGAAATTGATCGGAGATATAAATCCGGTGAATCTGTCGCCAATCTTATTAAAGAATTCGGCGTGAGTGACGTGTTCTTGATTAGAAATTCCAAAAGATTTCCTGGAGAAAAAATACGTTATGGAAAATCTCTTGGTGTTGATGAGAATGTTTTTTCTAAACAGACACCAGAATCGTCTTATTGGGCGGGATTCCTCATAACGGATGGAAGCGTTGATGATAATGGAGTCATCACACTGAGGCTTGCTGAAAAGGATATTGACCAGATTTTTGCCTTCAAATCCTTTGTTAAATCCGAGCATAAAGTTTGTCAAAAATCTATAATCACGAAAAGCGGAAAAATTTGTGGACAAGCGTATATTCGATTTACCGCCAAAAAAATGGCAAAAGATTTGGAAAAATATGGAATACACCCAAGAAAAACATACACTGCAAAGGCGGTCGAATGTAACAATAGAGATTTCTGGAGGGGTGTAATTGACGGTGATGGATGTGTGATGATTCCAAAAACCAGGAAACCAAAAGGATATATAACCCCACAGAAAACATTTGGTACTATCGCCATGGTTGGAACTTATGAGCTTTGTTCTCAATTTCTTGAATTCTGCAAAAAATATGGGATTAAACACAACTGTAATCCGCGGAAGCATTACGATAGTTTCCAAGTATCCTTGTCTGGCAAATATGTTATGTATGTTGCTGAACTTCTTTACAATAATGCCTGCCATGCCCTTCCAAGGAAGGCCGAAAAAGCAAAAATTATTTATGACCAGATAGAACATCAATAACTGCTCGCATTATACCAATCAACCACACGCCCATGTTCTGTGGCGCCACGGCTGCGGCCAAGTGTGGATTGCCATATCTGGAACATCACTTCTGCTTGCTGCGGCCTTTGTGTCCCAAGATAGCTTAGATATGCTGCATAGTATTTGACGGCATTTTGGAACGGGTGAGGAATGGCATCATAATCGCTATCTGTTACAAGTGCCGCCGGCGTGCATCTACATTGCCACTCCATTTCCAATGCTTGACTAGGAACAGGCCAAAGCCAGACATTTGCATTTACACCATCTCCATCCGTCGCCCATACAAGCGGATAGCTGGAGACGATGTAATTATAAGATCGTGCATAAGCCTGAAAATCATCCCATGGCATGTAATTCAATGCAGGCCGCATTGACCCCCATGAAATCGCAAGGGAGGTAATGTCTGTCACATATTGGATGCCAGCATTGGTATTCTGGATAATCGCCAATGCCATGGAGAATGGGTATTTTTCCTGATTCACGATGGTATTGAATGGCGGCATTGTCGGGCTACCAGGCGTAAATCCACCGGGGACCATAGAGCCAGGCTGAGCCGCATTTCCATTTGGAGCCATGCCAGTAGCCAAAAGGTTAATGCATCCAGTAGAATACGCTATCTGCCGCCTTGCCTCATTGATCCAGGTCGTAAGCTGAGAAACAGGCGTAAGCAGCCCCAGATTATCATGGAGCAAAGATTGCGTGTCGGTGATGTACTGGCTGAGCTGCACTCCATGTCTCCATTAAAAAACCCGGCGGCGATTCAACGCACGCCGGGTTTTTCATTGCCTGGCAGGGAATTAAGACGGATAGATATAGTTCTCGTTGTCGGTCAGGCCGCCGACTGTGACGGTGAAAACCGCCGCAGTGGTGATGATGCCATTGGAAAGCACGTTGATAGAGCCAACCGCCGGAATGCTTTCATAGGAGCCACCATCAATCACAGTCTGGTTCGTGGTGGATAGCGCACCAGCACCGCTTGTGGTGGTAGCCACAATGGCTGGCCGCATGGTGACGATATCAACCTGAGTCGCTGGATTCAGGTAGGCTGATGCTGTCCCCAGGGCCACCGGAGTCGGGGTAGCGCTGACAGTCACAAAGCCAGCCGCAGCCGTATAGCCAGCACCGGCCGTGGTGATGCCAAAAGCGGTGATAGCAAAGTTCATAATCGCGGTTGCTGCCGCCCCCGTACCGCCGCCACCGGAGAAGGTGAGGGTAGGAACAGAGGTTGTGGGGTTGCCGTGATTTGTCACCAGAACGGCCGTGACCGTCCCGGCTCCAGTCAGGGTGGCAGTAGCCGCAGCATTGGCGCCCGTGGTATCACGCGGATCATTGAAGAACGAAACCGTGGGCGGATAAGTATATCCGGCGCCCTGGTTCGTGACAGTAACGCTCGTCACGACGCCGCCAGAGATGGTGCAATAGCCAGTTGCAGGCACGCCAGGAGCAGGCGGGGCAGAGAAGAACACATCGGGCGGCTGGGTGTAATTGCTGCCGCCATAAGCCACGGTCACGGTGGTATTCACCGCGCCGCCAACTAGGGCAAGAAGGGTGGCGCCCGTGGTGGTGGTGACGGTGGGGGCAGAAGTGTATCCAGAACCAGCCGCAGTCAGATAGGCGCCGGTCACGCAACCGCTGGTATTGGCAAGGCGCTGATTTACGCCATCGGCCGAGAAGAAAACGGCTTTCTTCACGCCAGAGATGGGAATCCAGGTTGTGGTAATGGGATCGTATTGCTGGAGCTGCGTATAACGCCCCAGAACAGCCCAATATCCATTGGCCGGAGGCGTCCAGACACCGCCTGCCTGCAAAGCAAACTGGTTACTCGTAAGGTCCGCAAGGGTGTTTGTGACACCAGGACCGCCAAAGCGAATAGGCATTTCCTAAATCTCCTGAAAAATGGTCATGGGATCACAGCACTGCCGGCGGGCCAGGCACATTCGGCCAAGCCGGGGCGGCAAGGCC
>Ga0209656_10000269_pt1 | contig 34731 bp, 25 predicted proteins | sample BogFormECP12_OM2_FD_188239 | JGI IMG/M metagenome (GOLD analysis project Ga0209656, IMG submission 188239) | Bog forest soil microbial communities from Calvert Island, British Columbia, Canada - ECP12_OM2 (SPAdes) (version 2) | ecosystem: Environmental > Aquatic > Freshwater > Wetlands > Bog ...
GCCGAGTGCTTCGCGCAGCGGACCGATGTGCTCTTCCACAAGGCCGGCATCGAAGCGGTCGTGGCCGGCGGGAACTGGAGTGTGAGTGGTGAAGACGACTTCGCGCGAGACGCGCGGCACGGCGGCATCGAAGGCAATGCCTTCATCCTCCATGCGCATGCGAATCGCTTCCAGCACGGCGAAGGCGCTGTGGCCTTCGTTGAGGTGAAGCACGCCGGGGGAAATTCCGAGGGCGCGCAGCGCGCGCAACCCTCCGACGCCTAATAGCACTTCCTGACGAATTCTGATGCGCAGATCGCCGCCATACAGACGCGAGGTCAGCTCGCGGTCTTCGGGAGCGTTTCCTTCGACATCAGAATCGAGCAGCAACAGATCGCGACGTCCGACTTCGACACGCCAGACTTTGGCCTGAATGCGGCCGCTGCGGGTTTCGATCTCGACGACAATGGGCCGGCCATCTTTTCCGATGGCGACTTCCATCGGAAGCTGGTTGACGTCGGTCTCCAGATATTCTTCGCGCTGCCAGCCGCCAACATCGAGGCGCTGCCGGAAATATCCTTGACCATAAAACAGGCCGATCCCGACTAGCGGAATGTCGAGGTCGGAGGCTGACTTGATGTGATCCCCGGCGAGCACGCCCAGGCCGCCGGAGTAGACCGGCAGCGATTCATGAATGCCGAACTCGGCGGAAAAATAGGCCACGGGATGCGGGCGCAGAACTCCGGCGTGACGCGTACCCCAAGTGCGATCTTCTTCGAGGTATTCGAGCAGGCGGCGGTAGGCGTAATTGACGCGGCTGTGCAACATCAATTCGGCCGCGCGAGCCTCCAGCTTCGCCAGAGGAAACTCTTTGAGAAGCGAAATCGGGTTGTGATTGAGCTCGTTCCAGCGCGCCGGGTCGAGATCGAGGAACAGGCTGGAAGAATTGGAATCCCAGCTCCACCAGAGATTGCGTGCCAGGGCCCAGAGCCGCTCCTGCAGCGGGGCGATAAAGCGATCGAGGGTGCGGGCTTCACTGACTACATGAGCGACTTGCGTGGCGGCCTCGGTCAACATGAGGATTTCGTCTTCGCTGTAGACGCGGGCCTCGACCGTCTGCACCACTAGAACGCCCTGCAGCACGCCGCGATCAACTACAGGGACGCCCAGGAACGACTGGTAAGCTTCTTCGCCGGCTTCCTCGAAATACTTGAAGCGGGGATGATTCTTCACCTGGGTGACGGCGATGGGGCGAACCTGCTCGGCGACCAGGCCGGTGAGACCTTCGCGGACGGCCATGCGCAAACTGCCAACGCACTCGCGGCGCAGTCCCACGGTGGCGGCGAGCACCAGGTTGGCGCGATCCGGCTCGAGCAGATAGGCCGAGCAGACGTCGGTTCGGAACCGCTTGGCGATCAGGGCCACGACGTTGTTCAACATCTCCGCCGGCTGGCCGCCGTCTCCGGCGAGTTTTCCAACTTCCTCCAACGGCAAAACGTTACTGCCCTCGGGCGAAAACACGTCTTTCATCTCTGCAAGTACCTTATCCTGTGGGTTCAAGTTAAATTCCCGGTGGTCTGGGTCTTTTCCTTTGGCTACGGCTGGAGTGGACTCTCATGATGATGGCATATTTGGCGCGGTTAGGCGAACCGGTCACCACCGGATTACGGCACGAAAGCTAGTAGCGGCTCAGTTTGGACCTCCGCGGATAAGCGAGACAGTCGCTTAGAGGGAAGTTGATTGCTTCGGGGTTGTGGGAAGTAGTAGAATTTCGGCCATTCCAGCCTCACCGAGTCGGGGACGTGTGCCCAGTCTGCGAATTGGTGAATTCAAAGTTGCGGCAGCGAACAGCAACGGGCACCGAAGCAGCTGCAGTGGCGGCTCAACAGCAACGACGTTTTATACTCCAAAGTTCTTACCTGAACAGCGACATCGAGGAGCGAGATGACAGGAAGCATCGCACGCATTCGCACTGTCACAGGAGTCATGGGACTGGTCATCGTAGGGTGGTTTCTGACCGGACGCGCGGCTCAGCCGGCCTCGGAGGGCCTGCCGACGGACTGGAGTCACCGGCACGTGATCTTCTCGCAGCCTGCCAACGCCGAGCAGGCGGGGCGCGTCGCGCACGATCCGCGCTACTGGCAGCAGTGGGTGCGGCAGAACGTGGTTCGGGTGCTGCAGGATGAGAATCAGGATTCGATGCGCCCCTCCCTTCACCGGGTCGCGGATCAGAAAACGCAGGCGGATTGGTCGGAGGATCTGGGCAGTGGCGCGAACATGGGCCCGGGAAATTTTCCGGCAAAATATACGTTTCAGCTCACCAACGCCACCTGCAGCAACGCGCCAGCGCCCGATTATGTGGTGTTCAGCACCGGGCTGACGGGATCGGCGGGGCAGCCCAGCGTGGTGGGTTTCGACAATCTGTACTCGGGATGCATCTCGTTCGGAGCAGTGCCTACCGTTTATTGGGCCTACAACACGGGCGGCCAGATTCTAACGTCTCCGGTGATCTCCACCGACGGGAAGCAGGTTGCGTTCGTGCAGACCAACGTTGCCCATGAGGGAACGCTGGTTCTGCTGAAGTGGGCGGCGGGAAGCGGAACTCTGAGCTCTCCCGTGACTCTGACGCCGGTGACGAACAGCGCTTATCGCAACTGCACAGCGCCCTGCATGACCACGATCCTGCTGAAGGACAAGTCGAGCGTTGATACTGATGATCTGACCTCTTCGGTGTTCCCCGATTACAGTCACGACACGATCTGGGTGGGCGGGGCCCTGGGCTGGCTGCACAAGATTACGGGCGCGTTCCAGGGAACGCCCGCGGAAGCGACAACGGGTGGGTTCCCGGTTCAGGTGGGCACGGGAAATAGTCTCTCCAGCCCCGCCTACGATCCGGGATCAGGATTTGTTTTCGTCGGTGACTACGGAGGGTTTTTCTACAGGGTCAGTTCTACCGGGACTGTGACAGCATCGGCGCAGGTGGATCACGGGACCGGTCTTGTCTCCGCGCCGATTGTGGACACGACGTCGGGCAAGGTGTACGTATTTTCCTCGAACGACAACAGCACCTCCTGCTCTGGGGGCCCGTGCGCAGCCGTGTATCAATTCCCAACCAATTTCTCAGGTGGGGCTGCGGGGACTGAGGTCACCGTCGGTGCGAGTGCTCTGTCTCCGAATCCGCTCTATGAAGGCACGTTTGATGCGAACTATCTCGCGTCGATCAATGCGACGGGAAATCTCTACGTCTGCGGAAATACGGGCGGCCCTCCGGTGATTTATCAAATTCCGGTTGCGGCCGGCGTGATGAAAACGCCGGTGGCGGGCCCGGTGATTTCCAATACCACCACGGGATGCTCGCCCGTGACCGACGTCGCTAATCCCAATGCTGCTGGCGGGGCTACCGAGTGGTTCTTCGCGGGCACTCAAACCCAGGGACTTGGCAACTCCTGCGCTAATGGCGGGTGCGCCATGAACTTCAAAAATCAACAATGGAAGGCGTCGACATCCTACGTGATCGGCCAGCAAGTTCTAGACAGTCACTTTCAGGTGCAGACCGTGCATATCGCTGGCACGACGGGCGCCACCGCTCCCACCTGGAACACCACCCTTGGCCTTCTGACCAACGATGGCGCGGTGAAGTGGGTGGACCAGGGGCCGCACTCGGCCGGACACGCGCAATGGGCGGCGACCCATGCTTACGCGGTGAATGCCGAGATCATCGATAGCAACAACAACATCGAACTCGTCATCACGGCGGGAACCTCGCGAGCCGGTACGCACCCGGCATGGAATGCGAACGTCTACGGGACAACCACCGACGGAACCGTTCACTGGAGGAACATGGGCGCGGTGGCCACGGCCAGCATTGCGGCTGCGGGCGGCACGAGCGGAATTATCATCGACAACACCGCTTCTTCGGGAACCATGGCGGGCGCTTCTCAGGTATACTTCACGACTCAAAGCAACCAGGTCTGTGCTACCTCCGGCGGGACGGGAGGCTGTGCAGTTCAGGCCTCGCAATCTGCATTACAATAGTCAGACTCAGATAGGGCTCACTTATGGCTACGAACGACTTGTCCTCCGATACGATGAATACTCCGGTAATGACCAAAAAGCCGTATGAGAAGCCGGCTTTCCGCCACGAACAGGTCTTTGTGACGACTGCGTTGACGTGTGGAAAGCTTGGCGGAACGCAAGGCAGCTGCGGGATTGTCGGCAAGGTGTCGTGAATGTCTGCAACTCCGCGGTCGAGCTCTCATGCGCTTCGGTTTGAATTGGCGGTCGAGGTTCTGCACCGTTGTGGAAGTGTGCGGCTGCGGGCTACGGGCCGGAGTATGGTGCCTACGATCTGGCCGGGCGATACGCTGGTGATTGAACCCTTGCGCGATGGCCGTGTGGAATGCGGAGAGATCGTGTTGTTCAGCCGTAATGGACGGTTTGTGGCTCATCGCGTGATCGCGCAAAGCCGCTCGGACGGCAAGCAGCAGATTCGCACCCAAGGAGACGCCGTCGCGTCCGCCGATGCGCCTCTGTTTTCCGCGGATGTGATCGGGAGAGTCCCGTTGATTGTGCGCGATGGAAGAGCCATCGAGATCAGCCGCACGCGCAGCACTACGGACCGCGCCGTCAGTACTCTTATGGGCCGATCCGATATTGCCGCCCGTGTGGTTGTGGGCGTGCACGGAATGCGGCGAGGGTTGCAACAGAAAGCTTCGCAAGTGCAGCAACAGAGTTCTCACGTCCGGGTTTCTCCTTGCCAGAATTGAGCGCCGAAGTCGATAGGTTGAGCCTCGTCATTGAAGTCGGGGACATGCCGGTGCGCGTGAACACAACCGATCCGGAATTTCTTGCCATGCTGCAGGAACGCTACGCAGGATTCGTTGGGAGTGCCGAGCGGGCGGACATGGAGTTTGATGTGGACCTTGCCCCGCCGCGATTCTCGGATCCGGAGGCGGATGTTCGCGTCACCCGTTCCCAGGGGCGGTGGTTGTTGGAGCGCGGAGATTTTCGCGCCGAGTGGTCGCCGGCTTTGCGCCGTGGCTGGGTTCGGCAGTCGGCTAATCCCTATTCGATCGATGCAGTGCTTCGCATCGTGCACACGCTAGTGCTGGCGCGGCAGGGGGGATTTTTGCTGCATTCAGCGAGTGCGATCCGCAATGGCAGGGCGTTTTTGTTCGCCGGCGTTTCTGGCGCAGGAAAGACCACGATTTCTCGGCTCGCTCCTCCTGATGCAACGCTGCTGACCGACGAAATTTCCTATGTTCGGCGGCAGGAGTCAGGATACATCGCTTTCGGAACGCCGTTCACCGGCGAACTTGCCAAGTTGGGTGAAAATGTTTCGGCGCCGGTGGCGGCTTTGTATCTGCTTGCGCAGGGTCCCGAGAACCGCATCGATGCGATTTCTTCGGCGGAAGCGGCGCGGCGACTGCTGGCCAACGTGCTCTTTTTCGCAGAAGATGAGGAACTTGTGCAATCTGCATTTCATTCCGCGTTTGAGTTTGTGAGCCGCGTGCCGGTGTCGCAGTTGACGTTCGTGCCCGACGCGCGAGTCTGGGAGTTGATTCGATGAGCCGGCTTTATCTGGCGCGAAATCCGCGGGTGGCCGCCCGCGCTCTGGATGGCGAGATGATGATCATGTCGGGCCGCGATTCGACTTTGTTCACGCTGAATAAGACAGCGACGATCATCTGGCAATCGGCAGACGGCTCGACTCCGCTCGACGAAATTGTCGAGCGCAAGATCTGCGTTGAGTTCGACGTGGAGCGAAGCGCCGCGCTGCATGATGCCGAGTCGCTGGCGCGCGAGCTGGCCAGCCACGAAATTCTGCAAATCTCGGAACAGCCGATTCCGCCGCGCAATCCAGCGGGAGAATCCCGATGAGCGTCCTTCTGCAGGAAATGACCGCGCGGGCGCAGGCCCTGAACGTCCCGCTCAGCGTGCAGCTCGATCTTACTTACCGCTGCAATGAGCGCTGCGTGCATTGTTATCTCGATCACGACGATCATGGCGAGATGACCACGCCGGAGATCAAGCACCTGCTCGACGAAATGGCCGACGCGGGTGTTTTTATTTTGACCCTTAGCGGCGGCGAGATTTTTCTTCGCAAAGACTTCTTCGAGATTCTGGAATACGCGCGGCAGCTTATGTTCTGCGTGAAGCTGAAGACCAACGCCGTGCTGATTCGCGAGCGCGAGGCGCAACGCCTGCGCGACCTGCATGTGGAATCCATCCAGATCAGCATCTATTCGCATCGCGCAGAAGTGCATGACGCGATCACGCTGATTCCGGGGTCGCTGAAGCGCTCTCTCGATGCGGTGCGCTTCCTGAAATCGCAGGGACTGAAAGTAATTATCGCGAACGTTCTGATGACGGGGAATGCACAGGATTATCCAGGCGTGCGGGCGCTGGCCGCGGAACTGGGCGTCGAGTGCACGCTCGATCCGACCATCACTCCCATGATGGACGGCGACCGCTCGATTCTCGGCCTGGGCGTCGATCATGAGGCTCTGCGGCAGGTGATGCGCGATCCGGCGCTGGTGGGAGACGTGGACGAATTCTGCGCGATCGCTCCTCCGGCGGGTGAGGACGAACTGGAGAGCCTGCCGTGCAGCGCCGGCCATACAGCTTGCTATGTTTCTCCGTACGGCGATATGTATCCTTGTGTGCAGTTTCCGCTGCCGACGGGCAATGTGCGGACGCGGCGGTTCGTTGATATCTGGCGGCATTCCGATCAGATGAACGATGTGCGGTCGATTCGCGTAAAAGATTTGACGACCTGCACGCAGTGTTCGCACGTTTCGAAATGCTCACGCTGCCCGGGCTTGGCGTTTATGGAGGGCAATATGCGCGGGCCGTCGTCGCAGGATTGCGAGAAATCGTTCGCGCGCACGGGAGTTCCTTCGGCGAACATGCTGGCGAAAAAGCGCGGCGGGGCCAATCTGGTGCAGATTCGAATGCTGCCGACGATGGCTGGAGCGATGGCGTGAGGTTTGCGCCGGACGCCGCCACACTCCGCTGATTTATCTCTGATTCATGCCCGAAAGCGCCACGCCCGAGTGGTCCATCTTGCTCGCGGCAGCTTCCGTAGCTTCTCCCGCCGAGAAACAGGCGCGGCTTCGATCGTTGCTTCAACAACCGGTCCGATGGAAATTTCTGTTCTCGCTGGCCGACCAGCACGGCGTTCAGCCACTTGTCTATCAGGAGCTGTCTGAAGTTGCTGATCAGGTTCCTCCGGAAGAATTGCTTTCTCTGAAGCAGAGTGCTCAGACCAATCTGCATAAGGCAATGCTGTTGTCGCGGGAGTTGATTCGGATTGGCGGTCACCTCTCCGCTCGCAACGTCCAAGTGATGCCGTACAAAGGACTGGCGTTGGCCGAACTGGTTTATGGCGACATTGCGCTGCGTCAGGCCGGAGACATCGACCTGCTGATTCGCCCGGAGGATTTCCACCGCGTGCGCGAGGCTGTGGGCGAGCTCGGCTACACTCCACACGATTGTTTTTCGGAGGCAGAAGAGCGCGCGCAGCTGAAATCCGGCTACGAGTGCGCATTTGACGGAACGGCAGGGCGCAACCTTCTAGAAGTGCAATGGGCGATTCAGCCCCGGTTCTACGCCATCGATTTTGACATGGCGGGATTGTTCGATCGGGCGACGAGTGTGATGGTTGCGGGACAGCCGATGAAAACGCCATCCGCCGAAGACTTATTTCTAGTGCTATCGGCGCATGCGGCCAAGCATGTTTGGGGACGGCTGATCTGGCTGTGCGATCTGGCGCGAATTATATCGTTGCCGAATTTGAATTGGGGGTGGATTCGATCCCAGGCGGATGCTCTGGGAATTGTGCGCATATTGCAGGTGACGATGCTGGTGGCGAACCGGCTGCTGGAAGCGGACATTCCCGAGGCGATGAAGCTCGCGGGTTTCGGCGAAGGCGATCCTGTCGCGCCAGCCCTTGCAGATGAAATTCAGAACTACATCCAGCTTGAGACTCCCTTTAACGTGGAGTCCGCAGCTTATTTTCGTTTGATGATGCGCTTGCGAGAGCGGCCAGCGGACCGGCGCCGATTCCTGACGCGTCTTGTTCTTACGCCCGGCCCCAGCGAATGGGCGGCAGTGCGCCTACCGCGCCCGCTGTTTCCGCTGTATCGGGTGGTACGCCTCTCACGGTTGGCTGCGAGGTTGGTGCGCGCTTAGCTTACGCTTGGTCGCGCGTCGGAGTCCACTTCCACCGGTACAGCAATAACATTGTGATGCTTCCGATCAGCGGTACGTTCATGCCGGCCTTCAACGAGCCGAACTGTCCGGACGAAACTCCCACCAGCCAGGGCAGAGCGCTGCCGCCTAAATTTGCCACGGTGAACATCACCGATGCTACGCGAGAGGAGCCCGCGCCAAACTCGCGGGCCAGCAGCGAAATGGTGATCGGATAGACGCTCGAGAGCCCCATGCCGGCGAAGCAGGAACTTGCGGCGACGGTGAATGTCGAGTGCGAGAACAGCAATCCGGCCATACCGGCAGCAGCAATGAGCACCCCGATTTGCGCCAGCTTGATCTCATCAATTGTTCGAAGCATGATCGGGGCTAACAACCGGCCCGCCGTAAGAGAGCCGTAAAAAAATGACGGCATCATCACAGATACGGCGAGAGTCATGATGCCCATGCTCTTTGCATACGATGCAACCCAGCCACCGAAAGCGGTCTCGGTTCCGACGTAGACGAAGAAGAGGGCCGCGACCACGAAGACCGTGGGTTGGCGCCAGTCGATCGCCGGAGCTTGTTTGCTCCCGTTGCTTCCGCTGACCGCGGGCTCGACGATGCGTTTGGGCATGGCGGCAATCCCAATCGCCACGGCCGCGCAGAGCGCGGCGACAAGATTGAGGAACAGCGGCACGTGATGGCCGTTCGCGGCAGCGGCCACCAGAAACGGACACGCCACTGCTCCCACGCTCCAGCAAAAATTCAGCGTATTCAGCGCAGCGCTGCGGCGGTGCGGATTCACTTCCGAGACCAGAAGATTCGACGGCGGAACCGTCAGTCCGAAACCGGCGCCATAACCGGCGATGCAAATGATGCCCAGTATCCGCGGGCCGGTGAGCAGCAATGCGATGCTTACACCCGTGAGCAATAGCCCGGCATTCATTGCAAAGCGGTACCCCCAACGGGCCATGAGCATTCCAGAAATAATCACGGCAACCGTGGACGCGAGAAATTGAGCGGGGAACAGAGCACCGGCCTGCGAGTAGTTCATCGACCAGCGCGCGGAGAGCGTGGGCAGCAGCGGTCCCAGCAGCACGGTGACAATGCCGATGGGGACAAATGACGCATAGGCGGCCCAGGTAAGAGCCTTCGCCGAGGACACTGACGTTTCTGGGTTAGAGGTGGACATGGATCACGAAAATACGATCGATGCCGCAGCGCTAATTGGCGCCGGGCGCCTTTGCAGTAGATTCGCGAATGACGAGTTCCGGTTCAATGGCTATCTCAGCAGGATAATCTTTCTTTCCTTCGATGCGCTCCAGCAGGCTCTGGGCTGCAACTTCCCCCATGCGGCTCAGAGGCTGGCGCACGGTGGTGAGACTGGGAGTGTGAAAGGCGGCGCCGGGAATGTCGTCGAATCCCATCACCGATACGTCGTGAGGAACACGCAACCCGTGCTCCTGAAGCGCCCGGATGGCCCCAATAGCCGAGATATCGTTGTAAGCGAAGAGCGCTGTAAAGAGCTTCTTGCGGGCCAGGAGCTGCTTAACGAATGGGTATCCCAGCATGGGCGTGGCGTCTTCAGAATCGATCTGGACGGTCAGCTCGGGATCGATGCGCAGGCCGATCTGCGAGGCGTGCCGGCAAATCCCATCCCAGCGGTCTTTCGAATCCGAACTCAAAGGACTGCCCTTCATAAAAGCAATGCGCTCGTGGCGCATCTCCTTCAGATAATTCAGGGCCAGAACCGCAGCCCGCTCGTGATCGAGCACAATGTTGGTTACGCCCTTGATCTTTCCGTGTCCGGCAATCGCGACCATTGGCACCACAGGTGACTCGTGAATGGTGGTGTCCACGGTGATGATGCCCTCGACGCCGCGCTCAGAGAGAATTTGCGAATAGCGGTTCAGCAATTCTGGATTGTGCCGGTGGGCAACCGTAAGGAAGAAGTAGTCGCGCTGTCGCAGGTAGAGTTCGATGCCGCTGATGATCGTAGACCCGTAAGAGTCGCCGATCTCCTCCGCAATGACTCCGATGGTGTAGGTGCGCTTGTTGCGCAGGGTGCGGGCGAAGAAATTCGGCCGGTAGTTCAGTTCTTTGGCGGCCGCGTGAATTCTGTCTTTAGTTTCCTGCGGAATGGAACGTGCCGACGGAGCATCATTGAGGACCGCGGAAACCGTACCCGGAGTCAGTCCCAGATGCTGCGCGACTGTTTTTAGCGTGACCACTGGCGGCTTCTGGCCAGACTTCTTGGTCGGCGCGGTGTTTCCATCCGGGTTATTTCTCAATCACCCCTCGAATCTTGAAAATTATTGCAAGGCTGAGATGAAATTCCGCCTCATGCCTTCGCATAGCGCTCGCTGTTCGGTTTCGATCCGCTCAACGCGAAGAACAGAATATACAAATAGCAAATCACTGGAAGAAAGAATGCGTGATGAATGCCGATGCGATCGGCGATCCAGCCTTGCGCCAGCGGGATAATCGCTCCGCCGACGATCGCCATGATCATGACCCCGGAACCGTCGCCGGTGAGCGGGCCGAGCTCTGCCACGCCCAGTGTGAAGATACTGGGGAACATAATGGAATTGAAAAATCCGACCAGGATGATGCTGTACATGGCAACGTGGCCAGTCGTGAGCATTGAGATGGCGACCAAGGCCGCGGCGCAAACCGCGCAAATGCCGAGCAGCCGCCCCGTCTTCATTTTCTGCAGCAGCCCCGACCCGATGAACCGTCCCACCATGGCGCCGCCCCAATAGAAAGCTACGAAGCTGGCTGCCATTTTTTCCGTCAGGCCACCGATGTCAGGTTGGATGAAGTAGTTCACCAAAAAACTGCCAATCGCGACTTCGGCTCCAACATAAACGAAAATGCCGATCGCGCCGAAAATCAGATTGGGATGCCGCCAGATGGAATCATTTACCTTCTCGCCGACTTTGTGCTGGGCGTGCTCGATCTTCGGCAGCTTGAAGCTGCCGATCGCAACTGCCAGCAGCACCAGCGCGATCCCCAGGCCGACATAAGGCATTTTTACCGTTGCCGCTTCATGCAGGCGATAGGCCTGCAAAGCGTCGGGAGCCAGAGCGCGAATCTGATCCATCGTCATCGGCGCGGCACTCAAAATTAGGATGCCGCCGAAAAAAGGCGCGAGGAACGTGCCCAGCGAATTGAACGCCTGCGTAAGATTCAGACGGCTGGAAGCGGTTTCAGGCTTGCCCAACACCGTGACGTACGGATTCGCGGCGACCTGCAGGCAAGTGATGCCCGCGGCCAGGACGATCAGCGCGCCGAGAAATAGCGGGAACGATGGCACGCTCGCCGCCGGCACAAAAAGAAAAGCGCCCAGGCCCATGGTGAGCAGTCCCACGACCATGGAACGCTGGTAGCCGATCCAGTCGATGATCTTTGCTGAAGGAATCGAGAAAATAAAGTACGCGCCGAAGAATGCGAATTGGATCAGCATGACTTCGGCGTAGCCCAGATCGAAAATCGATTTCAGGTGTGGGACCAGAATGTCGTTCAGGCAGGTGAGAAAGCCCCACATGAAGAAAAGCGTGGTGACGGTGGCCAGTGGTGCGCCATAGCTCTTGCCTGTGTCAAACGAAGTCGAGACCGCCGACTGATTCGGAGCCGTGATCGCCATGATGTGAGTTGCCCCACTCTCCTCAGAGAGATGTGCCGCAACGAACGCGTCGCCATCATAGCATCGCCGGGGCCTCTGTTTTTGAGTTTTTTGCGAGATTACAGTCACTTTGTGGCCTAGAAAATCGTTTCGCTAGCTTGACAATCCCCGGCCATTATTTGAGACTGCCCTCGCAGGTCTCGACCCCGCGAATGCCCATGTTTAGATACCTAGCGCTTAAGTCTCTGATATTTGCAGCCTCTATCGTGTTACTGGCGAGCGGCCTGTTGTTGGCCGAGGATCGCATGGCCGGCACCGTCGTATTCAGCGAGCCCGGATTTCCATCGGCCGATTCCGTGGGTCCGTCCGCCGCGCAGGTCGCGGCGATTTTGCCTGGAGCGACGACGGTGGGAGTCAACCAGCTCTCCAAGCAGCTCGCCGAGCCGACGACGCGGCTTCTGGTGCTCCCTTACGGCTCGGCTTTTCCGGAAGAATCCTGGCCCGCGATTAAGGAGTTCCTCGACCGTGGAGGCAATCTTCTCGTGGTCGGTGGACGCCCCTTTACGCGCGCCGCCTACCGCGACCAGGGCCAGTGGAAGCTGCGCGAATATAGCGTTCGCTGCACGCGTCCACTGATGATCGACCAATACCAGGAGACGCCGGGCTCCGAGGGCGCGCAATTCCAGCCCAATCCTGAGATCCCATTGCAGCTGGCGGAATTCCGCTGGAAGCGCGCGTTCAGCCCGGTCATTCGGCTCAGCGCCGTTGATCTGTACCATCGGGGAGGTGCGGCCGGATCGATTGACGCGCACCTCGACACCCTCGCCTGGGGCGTGAAGAACGGGCGCAAAATGTCTGCTCCGGCGATTCAGGTCGATCACTACCGCAACGGATTCGACGGCGGCCGCTGGATCTTCGTCAACGCGGAACTTTCATCTGATTTTTTTGGGAACACTGCGCTTGTGCAATCGCTGGCCGAGCGTGCGCTGCAGGGCGCGGAAGAATTCACCGCGCGGCCAGTATTGCCGCTTTATCTCCCCGGTGAGCCGGTGCAGTTGCAGGTTCTCTGGCATGCGAGTTCGGGGCCGAGGGCTGCGACTCTGAAGATCGCTGCATATCCGGAGGACCAGCCTGCGAACCGTTCCACGGTTACGGCGCAGCTCCCATCGGATGAATCGATCGCGCTGCCTGCGCCATCCGGCAAGGGGTTTTATATTGTCGAAGCGCAGTTGCTGGAAGGCGACCGCGTCCGCGCCATTTATCACTCGGCGTTCTGGATTCGCGACGAAGCGTATTTGCGCTCCGGTCCGCGTCTCTCCGTGAAGCACGATTACTTTGAAGTGGACGGCCATCCGCTCGCGGTTGTGGGCACGACTTACATGTCGAGCGAGGTGCAGCGGCTGTACTTCGAATATCCGAATGTTTACGTCTGGAACCAGGATCTCGCGCAGATTCACGACGCGGGGCTGAATATGATCCGCACCGGTTGGTGGACCGGTTGGGACAAATTCTTCGATCAAAATGGCCAGCCGTATGAACGCACGCTGCGAACGCTCGAAGCGTATCTAATGACTGCGCGCAAATACAGCCTGCCGGTGCAATTCAACTTCTTTGCGTTTCTGCCCGACAATTTTGTTGGGACGAATGCGTTCCTCGACCCCGAGGTTGTGCGCAAGCAGCAAACGGTCGTGTCAGCGGTGGCGGGCCGTTTTCACGATGTTCCCTTTCTCGCGTGGGATCTCATCAACGAACCAAGCTTTTCGCAGCATGTGTGGACCATGCGCCCCAACGGCGATGCCATCGAACTGGCGGCATGGAATCGCTGGCTGAGCGAACGCTATCCCGATCGCGCCAAGCTGGCGGCGCTATGGAATGTGCCCCCGGCCGCGGTTTCCGGCACCATCTCTCTTCCCGGCGAAGGTGAGTTCGTGCCGCGAGGCATGTACACAGGCACGAACTCCCTTCGCGTGTACGATTATTTTCTCTTCGCGCAGGAAGAGTTCACGAAGTGGGCGGCGAACATGCGGAGCACGATCCGCGCGACCGGATCGCAGCAGCTTGTCACGATCGGGCAGGACGAAGGCGGCATTCAGGATCGTTTGTCTCCGGCGTTCTGGGGCGCGTCTGTGGATTTCACTACGAATCATTCGTGGTGGCAGAACGATTACATCCTGTGGGATTCTCTCGCGGCCAAACAGCCTGGCAAGGCGCTGCTGATTCAGGAGACAGGATTACAACGCGAACTCAATCTCGATGAAGTCGCGCGACGGACGGTGGAGTCGGAGGCTGCGCTGCTTGAACGCAAAGTAGCAACGGCATTTATTCAAAGCTCGGGCGCGATCGAGTGGCTGTGGAATACAAACTCTGATATGACGGAAAGCAACGAGACTCCGATTGGCGCGATACGCACCGACTACACCGAGAAGCCGGAGGCGACCGTCATGCGCGGCTTTGCGCAGTTCGCTCCGCAGTTGCAAACGCATCTGCGCGATCCGCAGCAGCCGTCCATTGCCATTGTGACTTCACAGGCTGCGCAGTATTCGGCGATTGCCGATTTTCAACTGGAAGCGCAACGCCGCGCCGTGCGCGCTCTTGCCTATGACGTGCATCTGCCTGCTTATGTGATTGCCGAGAATCAGATCGAAAAGTTGGGATCGCCCAAGCTGGCCATTCTGCCTTCGCCGCAGGCGCTGACGGAGCATGCGGCGCTCGAACTTCTGCGCTATGTGGACGAGGGAGGAAATCTGCTCATCACAGGGCCGGTCGATCGTGATGAGCACTGGCAGATTATCCCGCGCGCGGAAAACCTGGGAATTCGCTGTCACGTCGAGCCGCTCACTTATCACAATGCGACGATTCGAATCGGCGATCGTACCGTTCCGCTCGCCTTCGGCCAGCCACAGCAGAACTGGCTCGATTCGCTTAACTTCGAAGACGGCTCGACTTTCAAGGAGATTCCGCACGGGAAAGGGCGTATCTTCTGGGCGTCCGATCCGGTGGAGCTCAACGAAAATTCGCAGACCATCGCGGCGCTCTACTCGTACGTCGCCGGACGGGTGAATATTGGGCCAATGTTTACCACGCCATCCCCTCTCCCTGCGGGAGTTCTGGCGTTTCCCACGGTGCTGGCCGATTCGATCTTTTACGTTTTCGTCTCCGATTCGGCGAACGACACAGCCATCAATCTGCGCGACCAGGCGACCGGAGCGCAACTCCAGTTCAATCTCCCCGCTGAACACGCAGCTATGGCGGTGATTGGTGCTAAGGAAAAGAAGGTTCTCGCGAAGTATGGGTTCTAGTTTATGAGGTCAGGGCTGTGCGCCGCTGCTCAGCCAGTTGTTCCGACAAAAATTCCAGATACTCCTCCATGCCTTGGCCCGTTTTGCCGGAGAGGCGAAAGATCTTCATCCCAGGTCGCACTGCCTGAATGCTGGCGCGTGCGGCTTCCCAGTCGAACTCGACCGCACCAGCTAAATCGTTTTTCGTGACCACCGCGACGTCGGCGCTGTTGAAGATTGTGGGATATTTGAGCGGCTTGTCTTCACCCTCAGTGACCGACATCAGCACCAATCGCAGATTCTCGCCCAGATCATACGAAGATGGGCACACCAGATTTCCCACGTTCTCAATAAAAAGGAAATCCATGTCGTGCAGATTCCAACCTTCGAGTGCGGTCTGGACCATGGCCGCTTCCAGGTGACAGAGCGTTCCCGTGGTGATCTGCTTTACCGGCGCTTTGCTGCGCGCGAGACGAACCGCGTCGTTTTCCGTAGCCAAATCGCCGACCAGCGCCGCTACGCGATAACGCGGCTGCAATTGCGTGAGAGTCTTCTCCAGAAACATCGTCTTACCCGATCCCGGGCTCGAAACCAGGCTCACCACGAACACTCCGGCTGCGCGGAACTGCTCACGCAATGCGCGCGCGATCAAATCATTCTGCTTCAGAACATTTCTGCGCACTTCCACCAGGCGCGGCTCGCTCATTCCTGCACCTCCAAGGCGAAGACTTCCAACTCCTTGCCCTTCCGTACGTCGATCGTCGGTGTGCCGCATTCCGGGCACGTAAACGACTGCACCGACTCCAGCGTTCGCTGATCATTGCATTGTGGACAGAACACGACGACCGGCACATCCTCGACGATCAAGGTCGTGCCTTCGAGCGGAGTATCCTGGCAGGCGACCTCGTACGAGAACAACAGTGCATCCTTGACCACGCCAGAAAGCGCGCCCAGCCGGAGATGCACGCCGGTCACTTGCACGCCACGACGAGACGCCTCTTCCAACGCCGCATCCACAATGCTCATCGCGATGGAAAGTTCATGCATGCACTATGCACATTCTATATCTGATTGCGGTCGAGAGGCCGTGGACGGCTCGCCCTGCTGGCGGTATCATCCTTTCCTGTCCGATTTCGCTTCGGCTGATGGGCCGCAGCTTTGAGGGAATATGCCTGATCTTTCCGCCAAGTACCTTGGCCTGAAGCTGCGTACGCCGCTGGTGGCTTCGGCTTCTCCGCTTACCCACGAACTGGATGGAGTGCGCCGCTTGGAGGATGGTGGAGCGTCGGCTATCGTCTTGCATTCGTTGTTCGAGGAAAGCGGCGCAACGTCGAAGGGACGCACTGATGAGCGCCCTGCACTGGACCAATATCTGAGCCTGTTGCGCACCGCGAAAGAGGCAATCGCTGTGCCGCTGATCGGAAGTCTCGGCGCGACGACGCTTGACGGCTGGACGGATTACGCCAAGCGGATCGAACAAGCTGGAGCGGATGCCCTTGAATTGAACGTTTACCAGGTCCCGAGCCAGGCCGACGTCGCCGGGGCAGACCTGGAAAATGCCTACGTAGAAATCGTGAGGACAGTGAAATCAGCAGTGAAGATTGCGATTGCCGCAAAACTCACGCCGTTTTTTACCAGCATGTCCAACATGGCTCGGCGTTTCGATGAGGCCGGCGCAGACGGGCTTGTGCTCTTCAACCGCTTCTATCAGCCGGATATTGATTTGAATGCGATGGAGATTCAGCCGCACGTGCTGCTGAGCACCTCAGAGGCTCTGCGCCTGCCATTGACGTGGATCGGCATGCTCTTCGGACGCGTCAAGGCCAGCCTTGCTGGCACGAGCGGCGTGCACAGTTACCAGGACGCTGCGAAGTTGATCCTGGCCGGCGCCGACGCGACCATGATGTGCTCCGCCCTGCTGCGTCACGGAGTCAGCCAACTGCATGAAGTTGAGAACGGGCTGCAGCGATGGATGGAAAAACATGAATACGCGTCTGTGGCCGAGATCAAAGGAAAGCTGAGCCAGCTAAACTGCCCTGATCCTGCGGCTTTCGAGCGCGCTCAATATCTGAACGCCGTTAAAGGAATTCAGAATGTCGTCGTCACGGGCCGCGAAGCCTGGAGAATTCTGACTGGGCAATAGAATCGCCACGGATTCTCGCGAATAAGTCTCGGTCTAGATCTATCCGTGATGATTCGCGAAATCCGTGGCGCGTGTCGTTTACTTAGTCAGCTGGCCGATAAAAACTCCGAATGGCTCTAACGACACGGTGTCTCCGCTCGCCGATGACTTTCCTGTCGTGGTCAATGCAGTCGCCGTTTTATACCCATTCTTGCTCAATTCAAAATTAACCTTTTGCGCACTCGCCGTCATATTCAGAGCGACTAGCACTGCCTGATCCTTGTACACGCGCATGTAGGCGAGCACGTTCGGATCATTGTCATCCACCGGAACGTAGCTGCCTTCCAGTAGCGCCGGGTTCGTGTGGCGTATCTTGAGCACGCTTTTGTAGAACGCGAGCACCGAGTTCGGATCTTTCGACTCGTCGGCGACGTTGTGCGTCTTGTAAGTCGGAGGCACAGGCAGCCACGGCTTCGCCTCAGAAAACCCGGCGTTCTTGCTCTCGTCCCACTGCATCGGCGTGCGTTCACCATCGCGGCCTTTTTCCTTGGGCCATCCGGTGCGGCCAATGGGATCCTGTACTTTCTCTTTGCGGCTGGGAGGCGTGGTCTTCATCCCGATCTCTTCGCCGTAGTACATGATCGGCGTGCCCCGCAGCGTCAGGTACAGCCCGCCCATCAGCTTCGCGATCTGATCGTTGTGCTTGCCATCTCCGTAGCGGTCGTAGGAACGAACGATGTCATGATTGCTAATGACGAACGTCGGCCAGCCTGAAGCGGAATTGACCGCAGCGATCTGCTTGCGGAATTCCGCCGGAGAAAGCTTGTTGACTGTGGTGAAGAGGAAATCCATGGGCAACTGCAGTTCATTGTTGCCCGCTCCGTAATAGCGATTCAGTTCGGTGATGTCGGCAGTCCAGGTTTCGCCGATCAGCACCGCGTTGTTTTCGTCGGCAACCTGCCGCAGGCCTCGGAGCACGTCGTGCACTTCGGGCAGCTTCTGGTTGTACTTGCTGTCTTCGTTGTCGTCGCCGAAGGCGTTCTTGCCTGGAAGAATCGGATTGTCATGCAGGTTGGGATCTTCGAAAAGTGTGTCGACCGCGTCGAGACGAAATCCGGAGACTCCGCGCTTGTACCACCAGCGGGTCACGTCGAACATGGCGTCTTTGACCGCCGGGTTGCGCCAGTTCAGATCCGGCTGCGCGGCGTAGAACATGTGGTAGTAGTACTGATTCGTCGTGGGATCGAGCTTCCATGCCGAGCCGCCGAAGATCGAGATCCAGTTATTCGGAGGCTGCCCCGGACCTTTTCCGTCGCGCCAGATGTACCAGTCGCGATACTGGGAGGTACGCGACGATTTCGAGTCGAGGAACCACTTGTGCTGATCGGAGGTGTGGTTCACGACGAAGTCGAGGATGATGTGAATGCCCCGCTTGTTCGCCTCTTTGGCGAGATTGTCGAAATCGGCCAGCGTGCCGTACATCGGGTCGATATTTTCGTAGTCGGAAACGTCGTAACCGAAATCGACCTGGGGCGAAGGAAAGCACGGCGAGATCCAGATTGCATCTACGCCGAGATCCTTCAAATAGTCGAGCTTCGAGGCGATGCCGTTGAGGTCGCCGATGCCGTCATGGTTGCTGTCGGCAAAGCTGCGCGGATAAATCTCGTAGAACACAGCGTGCTGCCACCATTCGTGACCTTCCGCGTCGACTTGCTTGCCGGCAGTCTGAGCGGAAGCGCACAACGACAGGGATAGGGCTGCAATCAAAACGATCCAGGACGACTTGGTCCTCATAGGTTTTTACTCCGCTTCAAAATGAGCACAAATGTTTGCGAAGGCATTCTACGCCGACTCTGCCCGTGACCGCTTAGACTCTTGGCGCATGTTCTCAACTTAAATCAAGGGCGCCCGAAGTGGAGGGTCACTGTCTGCTGTAGATACGATCCGCCCGAAGCCTCTGGGAACTGGATCTGCAGGTGTCCGGATTGCGTAATTGTTGCGCCTTCTACGGATGAAATCTGGCTCGTGTTCCAGGTTGCCAGTTCATAACGGTTTCCCTGCAAGCCGGAAACCTGCAGAGTGAGCTGGTTTCGGGCGGAGTTCCAGGACTCGGAGAGAACGCGCAGACCGCGGCTCGCGCTTCCGAGCGGCGGGAGTTCGTTGGAAAGTGAGATACCGAAATCATTTTTTACGCGCATGGTCACGGTGTTCGGTCCGCCATAGATCGGGAAGCGCACGGCCACGTGCTGATCGTTGGTATTGGCTTCGATCTTGAACGGTAAGGGGCGCCCATTCATTTCGACGCTGACCACTTGAGCCCGCAGACTGAAGGCAGGAGAAAATTCGATCCAGCAATCGCCTTGGCCGGTGCGCCTGGTTTCAAGCACGACAGTGTCGGCGGTTTTGTGAAATTTAAAATCCACCCCGGCCTGCCCAAGCTTCACGTTATGAATAGCGAACGAGGTCCAGTCGGCGGGGATGTGCGGAGCCAGCGCGATCTGGTGTTTCTCGGCGTCGGCTTGCAGGCCGAACATTCCGCGCAGGATCGGGCTCACGACCATCGCCGAAGACCATATCTGATGCGGCGAACTCGTGGCGAACGATTGGTAATAATCGCCGGACAGTACTTCGGTGAAGTGCCCGAGTGCGCCATCGAGACCGAGGAGCGCGTTCGCGTGCAGATTCAAATACGCGGGAAAGGCGCGATGGTAGCGGTATTCGGCGACTGACGCCCAGCCTGTGAAGAGCGGCCAGACTGCACCGAAGTGATATCCGGAACCGTCGTAGACCTTCGATTTGTCCGAGATGATCCGCATGCCCCAGTCTGTTTGGTGATCGAGTGACGAGAGCTGGGAGATGGTGTCGTCGGCATGAGCGGCGCCCGAAAGTTCGAACCACATCGGGACGGTCGTCAGCACCGTTGGTTCGTTCACGCGCTGGTTCTCTTTGTTCAAAGCGAAGGCGTAGCTTTTGCTCTCTGGCGACCAGAAGGCTTGGTCGAGCGCGGATTTTTTCTGGTCGAACTCGGAGGCAAGTTGTTTGGAAACGTCTTCTTTGGCCAGGAGGTGCGCGAGGTTCGAGAGTGCGTGCAACGCTTCCACGCCAAGCCCTGACTGGTAGTACTCGTTCTTCACGGGAAGTAACGGACCGCCCTCCACCCAGCCGTGCCCGATGCCGATATTTTGCGCAAAGCCCTGCGCATCATAAGTGGAGCGCAGGAATTGATAGGCGTGCCAGACGTTGTCCCACTTCTCGCGAACAAAGTTTACGTCGCCACTTTGAGTTGCATAATCATTCAGCGCGATGATGAACAGCGGCGTGGCATCGGCGGAAGCGAAGGCATAAGGGTAATCCTTGAACCACGGCACCAGACTCGCACTCTGCGAAATCTCGTGCGGAATCTTGCCATCGTCGCGCTGGAATCTGCTGATGAAGTCCAGAGCGGTGCGGGTAGTCGAATGATCTCCTTCGGCGTTCAGTGCGAACGAAGTCCACAGAGAGTCGCGCCCGAAGAACCAGGCGAAGCCCGGCCGCTGGCTCGTGCCCGAGGTGCGATATCCCGCGATTAGGCCCGACCCGAGATACGGATTATTCACCAATCCCTGAATGGTGCTGATGCGTGCCCAGTCGTAAGCTTGCTGCAAGGCGGTATCAGGGAGTTCGAGGCTGACGGTTCGATCGAGGTACTCGCGGTAGTAACCGGCGGAAGCGCTAACAATCTCGTCGCCGGCATTCAGCAGGTGCTGGTAGATTTTCTCCGCATCAGCGCTTCCTGCGACCGAGGCCGCGATGGCCACGACTTTCGAATCTTTCCCTTTCTGCGTGACGCCAAGGCGCATCGAGTTTTCTTCGGTAGCGGAATAGTTGGTCTCATACGCCAGATGGGCATCAGTTGCCGTCGGAGATCCGATGAGTGCAGCAAATTTGCGAGACTCTTCGCCGAAGACGAAGGCATGGCGAACCGGATCCCAGTCTATATATGTGCCGCCGAGCCCAGCGGGCCATTCGAGTTGGAAATCGCCCGTGAAGGCGGCTTCGATTTCCAGCGGCGATTCGGTCTCGACATCCAGTCGAATGATTGCGCCGGCTTCATTGACCGGCACGCACAAGGTTTCGCGCACTCGAAACGAATCGCCGACGTAGAGGATGGACGCCGATTCGGGCCTCACGGTTAAAGTGCGGGCGAGACTTTCGGCAGGAAGAGCGCGATCACCGACGTGGAAGATCAGATGGAAACCACGAACAATCTTTAGGGGATAGACCCAGGCTTCGAACCGTCCAGTTTCGTTGCCGAATAATCCGGCGCGGCTGCCGACTACGGGAAGGAACTCCCAGGTCCGAATGGTTCGGGAGAGCTCCAGAGCTGACGATTTCTGCGCGAACGAGAGGCCGGCGAACAGCAGCCAGATAGTCAGAAAAAAACAGGAGCGAAATCTCAGTCGCCAGAAGCTGGTCCAGAATTGTGTACGCGCATTCCCTCGAACAGGCATCCGCCCCGCCAGACTTGCAAAGTAACGGTTCACTGCATATAAGGAAGAAGGGCGAATTCTAGCACGAGCCAAGCGGGCCAGGTAGCGACCTCATTGTTCCCTTCACGCCGCGTATTTCTCAAATCTCTCAGCCGTTCCGCGTTGGTGTTATCGCTGGAGCACGTTCTGGCGCTGGCGTGGCCGCGGCGGGCGCGCGCGAGCGTGGAGCAGCAGAAAGCGGCAGATCCTGGCGCTGATCTGGGCATCAGCTTCCTGAATGTTGGGCGCGAATCCGGTCTGAATGCCAAAACCATTTTCGGCGGTGAGCACAAGAATAAATATCTGCTGGAAACGACCGGGTGCGGCGTTGCATTCTACGATTACGACAACGACGGCTGGCTGGATATTTTTCTGGTAAACGGGTCGCGGCTCGAAGGCTTTCCCAAGGGCAGTGAGCCTACTTCGCATCTGTTTCACAACAATCGTGACGGAACCTTTACCGATGTCACGGTGAAGGCTGGCGTGGCTCATTCCGGCTGGGGGCAGGCGGTTTGCGTCGGCGACTACGACAACGACGGCTGGGACGACCTGTTCGTCACCTACTTCGGCAAGAACGTTCTATATCACAACAACGGCGATGGAACGTTCACCGATGTGAGCGAAAAAGCCGGCGTGGCGGGTACCGGCACGCGCTGGAACACGGGCTGCGCATTCGTGGATTACGACCGTGACGGACGCCTTGATTTGTTCGTCGCGAACTACATTGATCTCGATCTGGCGACGGCTCCCGTGCCGGAATCCGGGCCCTGCCTCTACAAGAGCGTCATGGTGGCTTGCGGACCGCCGGGACTGAAGGGCGGGAAGAACATTCTCTACCACAACAATGGCGATGGGACGTTCACCGATGTTTCTGAGGCATCGGGAATTCTGCGGGCGAACGGCACTTACGGCTTGGGCGTGCTGACGGCAGATTTTGATAACGACGGCTGGCCGGATATTTATGTGGCTAACGATTCCACGGCGAGTGCCCTGTATCAGAACAAGAAGAACGGGAAATTTGAGGATATCGCGATTGAGGCCGGGTGCGCGCTCAGTCCGGATGGCAAGCCGCAAGCGGGCATGGGAGTCTCGGTGGCGGACTACGATCTCGATGGAAATCTGGACATCGTGAAAACGAATTTTGCCGGCGACACGCCTTCGCTCTATCACAATCAGGGTGGGGCAAGTTTTGAGGACGCGACTTTTACAGCTGGGCTGGGGGCACACACGCAGTTCCTCGGCTGGGGATGTGGGTTTTTCGATATGGATAATGATGGCTGGCCCGACATTCTGATTTGCAACGGGCATGTGTATCCCGAGGTTGAGCAACTGAAAACCGAGGCTGGATATGCGCAACGCAAGTTGCTCTATCAGAATTTGCATAACGGGCACTTTGCAGATATTTCGCTGCGGGCGGGGCCGGGAATCTCTGAGCCGGTTGCCTCGCGGGGCGCGGCTTTTGGGGACTTCGACAATGATGGGGATATTGACGTTGCTGTCAATACAGTGAACGACTATCCGCAACTATTGCGTTGCGACACGAGGCTCAATAACAACTGGATCAAGATCCGAACCATCGGCACCAAATCAAATCGCAGCGGCATCGGGGCGCGGTTGGTGTGCGTGACGCAACTGCCCGGAGAATCGAAGCCACACCGGCAGATCGATGAAGTGCGGAGCGGCGGAGGGTATTTCTCCCAGAACGATCTGCGGGTGCACTTTGGGCTGGGCAAGGCCGAGAGAGTCGATTTGTTGGAAATTCACTGGCCCAGCGGACAAGTCGACACGCTCAAAGATGTGAAGGTGAATCAAGTGGTCTTCGTCAAAGAGGGCGAGGGGATTACGCGGACGATGCAGTTTGCGACTAAGAAAAAAGCTTGACCACAGAGGACACGGAGGGTCACCGAGAACTACGGTTTCTTCGGCTCCGGCTGGACTACTGCGCCTTGGCCTTCCGTTAGCGTTTGGATCTTGTCCACTTCAACTTTAACGAAGCGCTCCGTCAGCCCGCTGGGCCAGCGGATCTCCACCCACTCGATCTTGTCCGCGCTGCCCAGGCCGAAGTGGACGCGCATGTCGCTGTTGGAGATGTAGCTGGAGCCGCTGCGGACTTCGTCCACCAGAGTTCGCGCTGCGGTCTTCACGCGAATCCGGGCACCGATGCCGTCGCGATTCGACTTCGTGCCGACCGTGTGAATCGCGACCCAGTGATTTGAATTGCGGACCTGATTGACCAGCAGGCTGGGAGCGGCATTCATGTTGCTGATCACGGCTGACATCCGGCCAGCATTCCACAGGTCGCCCACTGCCAGCCCGCGCGACGAAGCCGCGGTCGTGATGCCTGATCCGCCCGAGGCAGAGATGTCGCTGAAAGTTCCGTCTCCATTGTTGTGGTAAAGGATGCGCGGCTCTTTGTAGCTGCTGCCCAGGTGCTGGCTGTCCACCTCAGGGTAGACGTGGCCGTTCACCAGGATCAGGTCGGGCCAGCCGTCGTTGTCCATGTCGAAGAACATGGTTCCCCAGCCGAGATATTGCGTGTACAGGCCGAGTCCTGCGGCGGAAGTGGCGTCGGTGAAAGTGCCGTCGCCGTTGTTCTTGTAGAGCGTGGAAGTGTCGTCAGAAAAATTTGTTTTGAAGATATCGAGATGACCGTCGCCGTTGAAGTCGGCCACCGTCGAACCCATGCCCGCCTGCTCGCGGCCATCTTCGTTGAAGGCTGCTCCGGCTGTGACCGCCACGTCCGTGAAAGTGCCGTCGTGATTGTTGCGATAGAGAATACTCGGCGTGCTGTCGCAGGCGATGAAAATGTCGGGCCAGCCGTCTTCGTCGAAGTCGAGCGTGGAGACGCTAAAAGCGTAGTGGCCGTCGGTGCGATCAATGTGCGCTTTGGTCGTAACGTCTTCAAAAGTTCCGTTGCCGCGGTTGTGATAGAGAATGTTCTTCGCGCCCGCGAGGCCGCGCGGACCGCACATTACCGGAACGCCCTTCCAAATGCAGGTCGGGCGCTCGCCGGGAGCGGGCGCGGTAGAGAGGTCGAAGTCAACGTAGTTGGCGACTATCAGATCCAGGCGGCCATCGCGGTCGTAGTCGACGAAGGCGCAGCCTGTGCCCCACGCTTTGCCCGATCCGGCGACTCCAGCTTTTTCGGAGACTTCGGTGAAGACTCCATGATCGTTGTGGTAGAGACGACTCTTGCCGTAGTAAGTGATGTAGAGATCTTCCCAGCCGTCGTTGTCGTAGTCGCCGACGCAAACGCCCTGGCCCCATCCAGTCGAAGTCAGGCCGGCTTTGGCGGTGACATCGGTGAAGGTGCCGTCGTGATTGTTGTGATAAAGGCGGTTGGTGGGGCTTTGCCCTGCGGGAAACCCTTCAATCCGCGTGCCATTGACCAGAAAAATATCGGGCCAGCCGTCGTTGTCGTAATCGAAGATGGCGACGCCGTTGCCCGTGGTCTCGATGATGTATTTCTTGGTGTCGAGGCCGCCGAAAATGTTCTGCGCGGTGAGGCCGGCCTTTTCGGCGATGTCGGTGAAGTTGGCGATTGTAGCCGGAGGCGACGTCTTCGCTTGCTGCCCGAAGAGAATTGAGGCGAGAAGGAAAGGCCCGCAGGCTAATAATCGAATGGCGAGATTGCGCCAATGAAAAGCTGAAATGTGAAACCGCATGGGCCTAGTTGATGTTAGGAGCGGACGCAGGACGGGTCAAGCGACCGCGAGTGGGAGCGACTCCCCCTAAATGCCGTAGTTCGCTCCGCGCAGCGCATCTTTGTAGGCCTCGCGCGCTACCGTGACCTTTTCATGCGCATCGTGCTCTTTGAAGTGGGCATCATCCCAGCGCTCCCAGGCGAGCATGGAATGGTCTGAAGTGGCCAGCGCCTCTTCAGCGCGGATGGTGTCCACCCATTCGTCGACGGCTTTCTTGTAGGCTGCGCGCAGCTGGTCTAGATCTTCTTTGCTCATAGCCTCTGAAGGATAATGCCGGGCGGGCGCTTGGTCAAATCGCGGGGGGAATTACCTGATCATCGCTTGATCTGCGCTTCCGCAACGCCCACGTAGGCGTCAGCCCCTCCGTAGTAGAAAAGATAGCGGCCGTGCTGCCTGATCATTCCTTCGACGAAAACGACGCTGGGGACCTGGCCGATTTTTTCCCATTGTTTCTCAGGTGAGAAGATTGGCTCATCGCTCCGCCACAGCAACTTGGTTGGGTCGTCGCGGTCGAAGATCGCGACTCCGGTGCGGTACACCAATTTCTCGTCGGCTCCGTTGTAGATGAGGACGATTCCCTGCGGCGTGATGATCGGCGGCGGACCCGGCTCTGCGACTCGCGCATCGAAGCGCCCCGGCCGCACCGGAACCACCGGCGACTTCGTGGCTTCGGCCCAATGCAGCAGGTCCGTCGAATACGCGAGTCCAGTCTGATCTTTGTTGTCAGAGCTCGTGCCGAGAAAATACATCCAATACTTGCCGCCGATTTTCTCGGGAACGATTGCGCCGGACTTGGTCCACTTGACATTCCAGTTGCCCTGATTCGCTGGAATGATCACTCCTTTGCGATCCCATAGGATCAGATCCTTCGAAGTCGCCAGACACAGCTGCGCGTCTTTCTTGTTGTATCCGGTATAGGTGAGGTAGTAAGTGTCTCCAAACTGCACCAGGCGCGGGTCTTCGACACCCCCATCTTTTTCGTAATCGGTGGACGGGCTGAGCACCGGTTCATTCCTGCGAGTGAAGTGAATCCCGTCGATACTCTCAGCGTATCCCAGGCGTGAGGTGCCGTGCTTGTCCTGCGCGCGGTAGAGCATGACGATCTTTTCGCCGCGGGCGGTTTTCTCGACGACGACTGCGGGATTGAAAGTTCCGGCCGATTCCCAATTGGCCCCGCGTGGAGCAATGATTGGCGAGTCGGAGACGCGATGCCAACCTCCGAATGGAAGGCGTGCATGGGTCTCGCCCGCTGCGAGTGTCAAAGCCAGCAAGAAGAGAGCAGATCGTTGGAGGCGTAGCATTCTCATGCGGGCAGCAAAAAACGGCAGGGCCGACCCCCTGCCGTTTGCACAATCCAGAAATCTGGCCCTACTTCTTGTTCACAGCCTTTTTCAGTTCGGCTCCAGGGGTAAACTTCGCGACGCGGCGAGCAGCGATTTTGATAGTGGCGCCGGTTTGCGGGTTGCGCCCGTTCCGCGCTTTTCTTTGCGACACAGAGAATGTGCCGAAACCTATCAGAGCTACTCGATCTCCTTTGCGGAGGGCGGAGGTAATGCTGTCGACGGCGGTATCAATCGCAGTCGTGGCCTGCGCTTTGCTGATCTCACAAGCGCCTGCGATCTTGTCAACCAGATCGGCCTTGTTCATTGGTATCTCCTCACAGGTCTCTTTTGGCGCCCAGCCTGCACCGGGAGGAAAACTGGAACGGCTGAGTTGGGAAACCCGTCGGCTCGTATTCTCCTCCGTCTGCGGTGAATGTCAACTGTGAAAATCCGCATGGGAAGCCTGTTTTGCACCTCCCTGTGCCCGATCCGGGCCACAGGCGCGGATTTCGCGGCGATTCACGTTCGCGGCCGGCGGGCTTTTCCTACGGCGTCCACAAGCGACGGACTTCGTTCACAGGATGTACACAGGCAGGCATCGCTTCGCGCTTGCGCGGGACGTGCCCGCTGATGCAAAGTCAAAGAAACGACAATGTTGAAAATGGGATCTCAAGGGATCAAGGCTGCGGTGGATATTTGTCCGCTTTGTGACGGTACGGGATGGAAGACCGTGGCGGACTCAAGCTTGCAGGAACGCCGGGTAACGCGTTGCGATTGCCAGCTGCGGGCGCGCTCGCAGGGGCTGTTGGCGGCGGCCCGTATTCCACGCCGCTACGAGCATTGCGAACTCAGCAACTATGATACGGACTTTCCCGGGGCGCATCCTTCGCTGGCCGAGGGGCACTTCGTGGCGACGAATTTCGCGAAAAAATGCGATCCCCGGGGCGATAAGGGATTGCTGATCATCGGCAAGATCGGCACCGGGAAGACGCATCTCGCCGTGGGAATCGCTAAAGAATTGATCCTGAACCGCGGTATCGCATGCCTTTTTTACGATTACCGCGAGCTGCTGAAGGAAATTCAGAATTCTTACAACTCGACGGTGCAGACTACGGAGCTGGATGTGTTGCGGCCGGTGTTCGAGACGGACGTGCTGGTGCTCGATGAACTCGGCGCGGTGAAGCCGACCGAGTGGGTGTGGGACACGGTGAGCCTGATCCTGAACACACGTTACAACGACAATCGCACTACGATCATTACGACGAATTTTGACGATCAGCCCGCCGCGGGGGCGGTTACGCCGCTCAAGGCCGCAGTGCGCGGCGAGACGCTCGGTGACCGCATCGGCGAGCGCATGCGCTCGAGGTTGCACGAGATGTGCCGCATCGTCACGCTCGACGGCAGCGACTTTCGGCAGAAATTCCGCAGTGCTAACTTCCGGTAAACTTCGTCGCCGCGGATTCCGCGGATCAATGCGGATCGAGTCCGTCAGGCAAACTTCTCTTCGCTTCCACTTGGCCCGCCCCAGGGCTAATAGAATAGCGACGTGCTGACTGAGCAGCTTGAATTCTCACCGGATCGGGATACGGAAGTGTTTGCCGCAATTCCGGCGGCTCCTGCGGTATTTCTGCTGCGCGGGGAGGACGCGCAGGCTGAGCCTTATGTCAGCAAGACGGCGAATCTCCGCAGACGGCTGGTTCGCCTGCTGGGGCCGGTCGAAGAGCGAACAAAGAAGCTCAACCTGCGCGATCGCGTGCGCACGATTGAGTACACACCTACCGGATCGGATTTCGAGTCTGGATTTCTCCTGTACAAGGTACTGCGAGCGGCGTTTCCCAAGTTTTATTCCGATCGGCTACGGTTCCGCTTTGCCCCGCTCGTAAAGCTTCATCTGGAGAACGAGTATCCGCGTGCGTCGGTCACGACGCGGCTGAGCCGCCTCAATGGACGCAATCTTTACTATGGACCGTTTCTTTCGCGAGTCGCGGCCGAGAAGTTCATGAACGATTCGCTCGACTTCTTCAAGATGCGGCGCTGCGTGGACGATCTGCATCCCGATCCGCAGTTTCCCGGCTGCATTTATTCCGAGATGAAGATGTGCCTGGCGCCGTGCTTCAAAGGCTGCACAGACGACGAGTACGCAGCAGAGGTGAAGCGGGTGCAGGCGTATTTCGACTCCGCGGGACATTCTCTGATGCGGGCGTTCGAGATGGAACGCGAGGCCGCGTCGGCAGCGCTGGCCTTTGAAGATGCTGCGGCTATTCATGTGCGCGTGGAGAAGCTGATGCCGGTGGTGAACCAGATTCCGGAGATCGTGCGGCGGGTTGATCAGCTATCGGCTGTTATGATTCAAGTGAGCCACGTCCCGGGCTCAGTCGCATTCTTCCGCATCGAACGCGGGAAAATCTGCGGACCGATTCCATTCGGCATCGAGCCTGCCGAACGTACGAAATCGCAGTCGATGGAATCGCGCATCCAGGAAGTGCTGGCTTCTGTGCCGCATGAAGAATCGAAATCCGCACTGGAAACAATGGAGCATCTCGCTTTGCTCAAGCGCTGGTACTACCGTAGCAGCCGGATGGGGGAAATCTTTTTCGCCGACGCGAAAGGCGAGCTGCCCATGCGACGCCTCGTTCGCGGGATCTCGCGGGTCTTCCGCGGTGAGAAACCCGAGGTTGAGCTTGCCAAGCCCGCCGAGAACGCTTAACCTGCCGCGCTCTCTTTATTGCTGCGGCATTTCGCTACCACTCCATCCGAACCAGCGGCGCCCGGTCCACCGCAGCAAGCGCCACGCGCCGAGGCCAGCCCCACAAATGGTCGCGAGCCACAGCAGAATCGCTGGAAGATCGAACAGAATTGTGGTCATCGCCGACGCATAGGTCGCGAGACTGTCGAGGCCGTCCCTCGCCGCAAGCTTCAATTGATAAAGCGGACGCCAGTTCAGCCCGAAAACCTGCGCTTCTGCCTGCGTGCGGAGTGAAATTGTGATGGCAACAGTCTCGATCTGCTGGGACAGCGAGTTGAACTCAGCCTGCTGTTGCTCAATCTGGCCGCGTACCTCACTCAGCTTTTCGTCAACCGCGAGCAGATCTTTCACGGTATGCGCCTGCTTGAGGATGGTGAGATATTGCGCCTCTTCGGCCCGCAGGTTGCGCAGCGTGGCATCTTGGTCGACATATTGCCGCGTAACATCCTGCGCGTCGACTTTTTCGCTTTCCACCTTCAGTCCAAGACTTCGGATGTGCGATCGCGCTTCGTCAAATCGAGCGGCTGGCACGCGGATCGTCAGGGTCGCCGCAGCGGAGTTTCGGCCCACGTCGGAGCTCACCAGGTATCCACCGAGGCTCTCCGCCATTTTCGTGATGCTTTCCGCCATCTCCGCCGGATTCTGCACGAGCATCTCGATGGAAGCTGTGCGGATGATCTTGCGTCCAACGCTCGCGTCGAGTGCTGGGGAACTTGCAGAAGCGGCCACTAGTCTGGCACTGAGGTCAGCTCGCTCTGAGCTGATCGCCTTATCCGCCGCCGGACTAATCTCGGCGTAGCTAGCCAGGCCGCGCTCATGAGCGATTGCAGAGTGTTCTGCCTGGCTGCGGGACCTCTGAAGATTCGGCAACGTTATCGCTGCCAGGACCAACGTCGCTATGCCCCCGGTTATAATCCACTGCAACGGCTTGCGGAATTCTCCCCAGGAATACGTCAAGGTCGACATAACGTTCCCTCCGCGGAGAGAACGTCGCGTATGTGCGCAACTTGCGGGATTTATAACTTGAATTCGGGGAGAACGAAAGCGACGCGGGCAGGAGTGCCCGCGCCACATGTGCGTTCGCTTAGATGTCCAGGTTCTTCACGTCGAGCGCGTTTTCTTCGATGAATTTGCGGCGGGCTTCGACGTCTTCGCCCATGAGCGTGGTGAAGATGGTCTCGCACTCGGCGATGTCTTCGAGCTTCACCGAAAGTAAAGTGCGGCGTTCGGGATCCATGGTCGTCTCCCAAAGCTGCGGCGCGGTCATCTCGCCCAGACCTTTGTAGCGCTGGATGGTGAAATCCTTGCGGCCTTCGTTGATCACGTAGTCGCGCAGGTCGCGCACATTCGTTTTCTCGACGACTTCGATCTCGGCCTTGCGCCGGGCAGGCTTCGGGGCTTTCTTGTCAGACTTGTCTCCGTCCTCCGCCGCCTCTTCCGTGTCTTCCCCGCTGCCGTTCGCAGGCGCAGCCTTCACCAGCGTTTCGATGATGAACGGCGGCTCCATGAAGGGCTCGATCTGTTTGTACTTCGAGATCAGCTGCCGGCACTCGGCGCTGGCAGCCAGCTCCCAGTTGATGACGTGTTCAGCGCCATGCTTGTTGACGAAGACCACCTGCCACAGGTTGTGCTCTTCGTCGAAGCGCGCTTCGACCGTCTTGAAGCCCTCATCCTTTTGCAGCTTCTTGATTTCTTTTTCTAGGCGCTCGATTTTCTTGGGCACGCTGTTCTTATCGCCTTCGAAATCGGCGCGCTTGGCGAGATCGAGCTTGGGAATGAGTTCGGTGACGCGCTCGTTGCGGATGCGCTTGTCGAACTTGTCGAAGAAGCCGATATATTCATCGAGCACGGTCATGAACCGCGCCAGGTCCTTGCCTTCAATCTTCGCGGCACCCTCGCCGTACCGCACGCTCAGGCCCTCGGCGGCGCGCTTCACCATGACTTTGACGAAGTCGCGCTCGTCCTTGATGTACTGCTGCGACTTGCCCTTCTTGAGCGAAAACAGCGGTGGCTGCGCTATGAATACGTTGCCGCGCTTGATCAGTTCCTGCATGTGGCGGAAGAAGAACGTGAGCAGGAGCGTGCGGATGTGGCTTCCGTCGACGTCGGCGTCGGTCATCAGAATAATCTTGCCGTAGCGGACTTTCGTCGGATCGAAATCTTCTTTGGAGATGCCGGTGCCGAGCGCAGTGATCATGGCGCGAATTTCTTCGTGGGCCAGCATCTTGTCGTAGCGGGCTTTCTCGACGTTCAGGATTTTTCCTTTGAGCGGGAGAATCGCCTGGAATCGCCGATCGCGTCCCTGCTTTGCAGTGCCGCCTGCGGATTCGCCCTCGACCAGGAACAACTCGCAGCGGTTCGGATCGCGCTCCGAACAATCCGCAAGCTTGCCCGGCAGGCCGCCGGAGTCGAGCGCGCCTTTGCGGCGCGTTAGATCGCGGGCCTTGCGGGCAGCTTCGCGCGCGCGCGCCGCATCCACGGCCTTATTGATGATTTTCTTGGCGACGGTGGAATTCTGCTCGAAGAATGCGCCCAGGCGTTCGTTCACAAACGCCGTCACGGTCCCGGCGATATCGGAATTTAACTTGCCCTTGGTCTGACCTTCGAACTGCGGCTGCGGCAGCTTCACACTGATGACTGCGACCAGGCCTTCACGCACGTCGTCGCCGGTCAGGTTTTCTTTTACATCTTTGAACAGGCCCATCTGCTGGCCCGCGTAGTTGATCGTGCGCGTGAGCGCGGTGCGGAATCCGGAGAGATGCGTCCCGCCGTCGACGGTATTGATGTTGTTGGCGAAGCTGAACACGGACTCGGAATACGCGTCGTTGTATTGCAGCCCGATCTCCATGTGAACGCCGTTGCGGTCGTCCTCCATGTAGATCGGCTTGTCGTGGAGCACCTGCTTGCCACGATTGAGATGCTTGATGAACTCGGCGATGCCGCCGTTGTATTTGAATTCGGAGTGCTTGGGCTCGCCGGTCTTGGCGTCAGTGGAGCGCTCGTCGGTGAGCGTGATGATCAATCCCTTATTGAGGAAGGCCAACTCGCGAAGGCGCTGCGCCAGCGTGTCGTAGTTGTATTCGACGACACCTGTAAAGATCGAGCGATCGGGCAGGAAATGAACCTTGGTCCCGGTCTTCACTTTGGCGACGCCGGTTTTCTTGAGCTTGCTGGTGGGCTCGCCTTTGGAATACGTCTGCTGCCAGGTGGCGCCATCGCGCCAGATTTCGAGTTCAAGTTCTTCACTGAGCGCATTCACGCAAGAGACGCCGACACCGTGCAATCCGCCAGAAACTTTGTAGGTGGAAGAATCGAATTTGCCGCCCGCGTGAAGGGTGGTCATGACGACTTGCGCGGCAGGAATTTTTTCGCCGTCGATCTCCATATCGTCGACCGGAATGCCGCGGCCATCGTCGACGACCGTGATGGAGTTATCGAGGTGAATGGTGACTTCGATTTTCGTGGCGAAGCCCGCGAGGGCTTCGTCGACCGAATTGTCGACGACTTCGTAGACGAGATGATGCAGCCCAAGCTCGCCGGTCGAGCCGATGTACATGGCCGGGCGTTTACGCACCGCCTCCATGCCGCCCAAAACCTTGATCGAATCGGCGTTGTAATCGCTGGAGGTTGTGGCGGCGCTCGCGCCGTTGCCGCCGTTCGCGGTCGTGATCGGCGTAACTTTTCCGTTTTTTGTTTTGGTGTCTACGATGGGAGTATTGATCTCTTTGGTGGCCATTCCGCTCCGCGAAAATGTCCGAAGTATAGCTTCTCGGTCCTGCTCACGCCCTGGATTTCGGCTGGGAAATTCGCCCCGGTCCACGCTTCCTGAAATCTACCGCAATAGACTTCAAGTTATTGAATTGCCGACTACTTAGGACCAGTTGTGAATGTAATAATTATAGCACAAAACAGGGCGTGGTTCGGCGGCGTAAAAGCGTGGAATCGACACAGTAATTCCGGGTTTGGGCTGTGTTTATTAGGGCGAAGAAAAAGTGTAACAAGAATATCGTAGACAAAAAGAAAGGGTGGCTCGAAAGCCGCCGCCCCTCTAAGAAACTTCTGATCAGCTACGCGGTCGCCGGTCTTTCGCCGCCCTTGGCGCGTCCCGCTTGAAGATCGGGCTTGATCACGTGCTGCACGCCATCGTCGGACTTCGACGGCGGCGGTTGCACCGGAGGAAGTTCCTGGCCTTCGACCAGCATCTTGATCTCATTGGCGTCGAGAACTTCCCGCTCAATCAGAGCGCGCGCGATTCTCTCGAGCGCGTCACGATTGTCGGTAAGAATCTCTCGTGCCCGCGAGTAGCCAGTGTTGACCAGTTTGCGGACCTCCTGGTCGATCTTGATGGCTGTGTCTTCGCTGTAATCGCGATGCTGCGCGATTTCTCGGCCGAGGAATATCTGCTCTTCCTTCTTGCCGAAAGTCAGCGGGCCCAGATCGCTCATGCCCCATTCGCAGACCATCTTGCGCGCCATATCGGTCGCGCGTTCGATGTCGTTGCCGGCCCCGGTGCTCATGCAGTTCAGGAAAATCTCTTCCGCGATGCGGCCGCCCATCAGGATGGCGATCTCGGTTTCGAGATAGTTCTTGTAATAGTTGTGCCGGTCGTCGATGGGCAACTGCATGGTGACGCCCAACGCCATGCCGCGCGGAATGATGGTGACCTTGTGCAGCGGGTCGGAGTTCGGCATCTTCGCCGCCACCAGCGCGTGTCCGGCTTCGTGATAGGCCGTGTTCTTCTTCTCTTCGTCGGAGAGTAGCAGCGACTTGCGCTCCACGCCCATAAGGACCTTATCCTTAGCCAGTTCGAAGTCGTACTGTAGAACGGCCTTGCGATTCTGCCGCGCCGCTGCCAGCGCCGCTTCGTTGACCATGTTGGCAAGGTCAGCACCGGAAAATCCTGGAGTTCCACGAGCCAGCACGGAGAGATCGACATCCTCAGCAAGAGGGATTTTGCGAGTGTGCACGCGAAGGATTTCCTCGCGCCCGCGCACATCTGGACGGCTGACGACCACGCGGCGATCGAAGCGCCCGGGCCGCAACAATGCGGGATCGAGCACATCGGGCCGGTTCGTGGCGGCCATCAGGATGACGCCTTCGTTCGATTCGAAGCCATCCATTTCGACGAGCAACTGATTCAGAGTCTGCTCGCGCTCATCGTGTCCGCCGCCGAGGCCTGCGCCGCGGTGACGTCCAACGGCATCGATTTCGTCGATGAAAATGATGCAGGGAGCGTTCTTCTTGCCCTGCTCGA
>Ga0209656_10000270_pt1 | contig 34657 bp, 30 predicted proteins | sample BogFormECP12_OM2_FD_188239 | JGI IMG/M metagenome (GOLD analysis project Ga0209656, IMG submission 188239) | Bog forest soil microbial communities from Calvert Island, British Columbia, Canada - ECP12_OM2 (SPAdes) (version 2) | ecosystem: Environmental > Aquatic > Freshwater > Wetlands > Bog ...
GCGTAATCGGCGCGGATGCGACCATAGCCGCGCATATCCGGGGCGATGCGGCGGAAACCGAGGGCGGCGACCCGCAAGCCGTGAGCGTCGAAAAAGTGTTTCGGGAACCGGCGGGCGGAAGCCAACATACCGCGAGACGTTAAAATCTCTCAGGGGAGAAGCAATATGGCGGACAAGATTCGGCTGGGTCTGATCGGCGCCAGTGTCAAGGGCACGTGGTCGGCCCGTTCCCATCTGCCGGCGACGCAGGCCAGTACGGATGTCGAGTTGACGGCGGTCTGCACCACCAAAGCCGACAGCGCCGAGGCGGCGCGCAAGGCGTGGGGTGCCCGGTTGGCCTTCGACGACTACCGCAAGATGATCGCCTCGCCGGAGATCGACACGGTCGCTGTCGTCGTGCGCGTGCCGTCGCATTACGCGCCGACTAAGGCGGCGCTGGAGGCCGGCAAGCACGTCTATTGCGAATGGCCGCTCGGGCGGACGACGGCGGAGGCCGTGGAGCTGTCGGCATTGGCCAAGGCCAACGGGCTCGTCACGGCGGTCGGCCTGCAAGCCCGCGTCAATCCTGCCTTGATGTACATGAAGGAACTGGTCGAGGCCGGCTTCGTCGGCGAGGTGATGGCTGTCAACGTCAGTCTGATGCGTGAGGGTGTGTTGTCCCGACCGTCGCACCGCACCTGGCAGCGGGACGCCGAACTCGGCGCCAACACGCTGACCATTGCCAATGGCCACACGGTGGACGCAATGCGCTTCGTCACCGGCGACTTCGGGCGTCTGTCCGCGGTGGTGGCGACCCAGGCCAAGCAATGGCTCGACACCGGCACCAACACTTGGCTCGACGTCACCTCGCGCGACAATGTATTGCTCAGCGGGCGGCTGGCGAATGGTGCGGTTGGTTCGGTCCATATCGGCGCCATTCCGTTTGCCGGCAGCGGCTATCGGATGGAAATCTATGGCCGCGCCGGAACCTTGGCCGCGGCGGGCACGGATTCTCCGCAATTGAGCCAGGTTGTCCTGCACCGGGCGAAGGGCGACAACATGCTGGCACCGCTCCCCGTGCCGGAGCGTTTTACGTTCGCAGCACGCGGTACGCCGTCAGGCGAAGCCGTCAATGTCGGCCAAATGTACACGCTGTTTGCTCGCGCGATCCGGGACGGCACAAGCCGCCAGCCGACCTTTGCGACCGCGGTCGACCTGCACCGCCTGGTCGATGCCATCAAGCAGGCGTCAGATACCGGTCGCGAGGTGACGTTCGAATAATCTCGAGGTTGCGTTCCCGGCCGAATTTCCAGCGAAGACGCCGGATTGAGGCAGATTTTAGCTCGCTCGGGGGCTCGTGTCATTGCGAGTCCACGGGTCGGCGCTGCGCGCCGCCCGAGGGCCGGCTCCGCGAAGCAATCTCGGGGAAACGAAGGCTCGCTTGCGACCACCAGATTGCTTCGTCGCTTCGCTCCTCGCAATGACGGCGCATATTGAGCGGAACATGCGCTAGTAGCCCAGCGTTATGTCGATTTCCTGCAAAAGCCGGCCCCCGGCTTCTACGCTGCGAATGTTCGCCGCAATCTCCGTCACCAGCTGAAGAACGGTCGGTCGCCGTGCCACGTGCGGCATCACGGTGACTTTGGGGTGGAGCCAGAGCGGGCTTTCCGGCGGCAATGGCTCGGGCCATAGCGCATCCAATGCGGCGTAGGACAACTGCCCCGAATCGAGCGCCTTGATCAGGTCCTCCTCGACCACATGCTTGCCGCGCCCGACATTCACCAGCATTGCTCCTCTCGGCATCATCGCAAAGGTGCGGGCGCAGAGGATGCCCTCGGTTTCCTGAGTGAGCGGCAATAGGCAGACGGTGATGTCGGTCTGGTTCAGAAATGGCTCGAGCTGGTCGCGGCCGTGAAAAATCGGCACCTCCCCCTTTTCCCGCGGCGACCGAACCCAGGCCGAGACCGGAAACCCGAGCGACTTCAACACCGACGCCGGCGCCTTCGCCATCATGCCGTAGCCGAGGAACCCGACGCGTCGTTCCTCGGGCCGGACGATCCTTTTCCTCAGCCACTCCCGATTGGCCTGAGCCGCCTGATAGCCAGGCATGTCCCGATGCAAGCGCAATACGTGCATGACGACGTATTCGGTCATCATCGGATCGCCGCCCGGCGGCTCCATTTTGCCGAGCGGGACCTTCGGCAGCTTGGGATGGTTGACAAACGCCTCCACGCCGGCCGAGCGGCTGAACATAGCCTTCAGATTCGGGAATACAGGTAGCGTGTCGAAATCGGGGTGCATGAAGGCGAGATACTCGATTTCCGCCAACTCTCCCGGATCGGGCCAGATGCGAATTTCCAGATCGGGGAGCTGTTCCGCAAAGGTGTCCCGCCACGCCTTTGCGTTGCCGATCCGCTTGTCGAGATCGATGATCAGCAGCGCCATAATCTTATCCTAGGCTCCTCTCACCGCCGTCCGGCCTGTGCGCGGGCCTCATCGAGATCGGGGACGTTGCTCGCCGAAGCCACCTCGCCCAGCCGCGATCCCCTCGTCACCGAGAGTGCCGCGACCGCGGCCTCATTCTCGCTGATCTTCGCCATGATTGCTTCCTTGGCCCGGTCGAAGACGCCGCGGTTGGTGGCGACGAAGTCCTGCGATTGGCGCAAGCGGGCGAGATAGCCGTTGATTTCAGGCACGACGTAGCGGGCCACCATGTCCCAGCTGCGCATCGTGTTTTCCGGATTGGCCCAGTCGTGGACAAAGCCGACGACGGTGCCGAAGCCGCCGCTGACCTCGAGCACGGATTTGATCCGCGCCACCAGATCGTCCGGGGTGCCGATTGTCGCCGCGGCCCCGTCCGAGAACGCGGTCTTGTCCACTGCCTCGTCAGGATCACTGAATGGCTTGGCACCCGGCCGCTGCAACGTCCCGACAATGTATTGGTTATGGTGGCGTAGCAGCCCCTCGCGAGCCTCGGCGCGGGCCTTTTCGCGGGTCTCGGCGATGTGCCAGCTCAATAAGACGCGCCAGTTTTTGCGGTCGACCGTCTTGCCGTGCTTCTTGGCGGCGGCCTCGGCAAAGCCCCATTGCGTCGGCAAGGAGTTCAGGCCTTCGCTCGACATCGATCCGATCGAGATGACCCCGATCCCGTGCTTGCCGGCCAATGTCATGCCGGATGGACTGATCTGCGAGGCGACGGCGAAGGGCATATCCTCCTGCAATGGCAGAAGCTGCAATGCCGCGTCCCGCAACGTGAACCAGTCGCTTTTCGCGGTCACCCGCTCGCCGTTGAACAGCCGACGGATGACGCCGATCGCCTCATCCTGGCGATCGCGTTGCACCATCGGGTCGATCCCGAACGTGTGCGCGTCCGAAGCGAGCGCGCCGGGACCCGAGCCGAAGATCGCCCGCCCGCCGGTCATCCAGTCGAGCTGCACCATGCGCTGCGCGACGTTGAACGGGTGGTGATAGGGCAGCGAGATAACCCCGGTGGCGAGCTTGATGCGATTCGACCGCTCACCCGCTGCGGCGAGGAACATCTCGGGTGAGCCGATCATTTCCCAGCCGCTCGAATGGTGCTCGCCGCACCAGAACTCATCATAGCCGAGCCGGTCGAGCTGCTCGACGAGGTCGAGATCGCGACGGAACTGCAACATCGGATGCTCGCCGACCGGATGATGCGGAGCGAGGAAGGCGCTGAAATTCAAACGTGGCATCAGGGGTCTCCCGTAAATGGTGGTGAGGGGCTACTCCACGCCTTCGACGATCCGCAGGTCGCGATCCGCCCCATTGCCGAGGACCTTGAGCGCTTCCTGGTACGCCGCGCTCTCGTGGGCGGCCATAGCCTTTTCGCTGTCGAATTCGATGATCACGACGCGTTGGACGACACCGGCCTCGTAGTCCTTGGCCGCGTCCCGCGCGCTAGAAACCGCCCGCCGGCGGCCTGGATCGCCGGACCGGCGAGCTTGGCATAACCGGCCAACGCTTCCGGGTCCGAAATCGAAGGATACGCCGCCACCCAATACGCCTTTGCCATAGTCATTCTCTTTTCCGTCGCTGCGGGAACGAGCGTACCCTGCATCGAGCCCCTTCGCAAAATACAGTTTATCGGCTCGTCTCCTCGGCTTGGCGGGCTGCGGCTCCTTCAGGCGAGCTCCGCCGCAACGGCAACGTGCCCTTTTGGGTAGATCGCGAGGTATTCCGGGCCGCGCTGCTCGTTGGTCACAAAGCTGACCCACAATCGAATACTCGGTGCCCGCCTCCCCGAGCACCCGCGATTCTAGTCAAGGAGATGTGTCATGGCACGCAATGGCGATCAGCAAGCGTCGGAAGCCGCGGGACTAGCGGTCGCCACCTTCGCCCAGCGCCCCGACCTGCAGGACAAGGTGTTCGGTCCCGAGATCCAGTCAGCGGTGCCGGAATTTATGCGCCACGATCCGGTGGCCACGCTCTATTACGGCACCGGCCGGCTCGACCGCTATCGGGAGTTTGGCCTGGTCGCCGTCGATCAGGCGGAGCCGGATCGGCCCATAGCACGCGCTTTTAGTGTGCCTTTCGCCTTTCGTGACCGGATCAGCGGACGCGAGGAGCTGCCCGACGGCGGCTGGGACGCGGTGATCCGCTGGGCCGACGAGGACCGCCGCGCCGCGCGCTTGGTGACGGCGGTCAGCGCCCTCGAAATCATGGTGGCGCCGCGTTTACAACAGCGCGGCATCTCGCGGCTGATGCTGACCGCGCTGCGCGACAATGCGCGGCGTCTCGGCTTTGCCGACCTTTACGCGCCGCTGCGGCCCACCGACAAGCACCGCGAGCCGCTGACGCCGCTTGACGACTATGTCGCGCGCCAACGCGAGGACGGCTTGCCGCACGATTCTTGGGTGCGCACCCACGTCCGGGCCGGCGCGCGTATCGTCAAGGTCGCTCCGTGCAGCATGGTCGTCGCCGGAACGATCGCCGAATGGTCGCGTTGGACGGGCCTCTCCTTCACCGCGAGCGGCCCAGCAATCGTGCCGGGCGCGCTCTCACCGATCCACGTCTCGCTCGAGCAGGATTACGCGGTCTATGTCGAGCCGAACTTATGGGTACACCACCGGCTCGCTTGAGCTCGCCTGTTGCGGTCCTGCCCTCACCCGGGCTGCAGGACGTGTATGACGCGGCTTGCGATCAAGTCGCGAGTCTTGGCGGCGTAGGCGGCCATGTGCGGTGATGTGGCGTGAGCCCGCAGCGCCTCGGGGCTCTCCCATTTCTCGATCACGACGAAGGTGTCGGGCCCAAACTTGGCCTGAAAGCCTCCGATCCCCTCGGCATCGATCGCTGGGCCATATTCGATGCAACCTTTCTCGGCGTGAACCGCGGGCATGTTGGCGCGGAATTCCTTGAGGATCGCCTCGCGCATGCCGGACTTGGCGGTGATGATGGCGACGACGTGGATCATTTCTTTCCCCTTCTGTCAGGCGATGCGCTCGAAGACGCTATGATGACGGCTCGTCAGCTTTGGGCGAATTTTCGTCGCCCAGTCGCCAAAGCCACCGGCTTCCTCCCAGGCCGCGGTCTTCATCACATCGGGCGAATCGAGCTCGTAGATCGTTAGGTAACGCTGCATATCAGGAACGGTCGAGTGCTCCAGCCGGTAGCGTGCGGCCGAGCGCACGCCGGGCACCTTCGCCAGCATCGGAAAATGCTCGGTGTCATAGACGCGGTTGAACTCGGCCTCGTGCTCGGCCGGTATATCCAGCTGCACGACAAAGATGTGCGGCATGACGATCGTTACTCCTCGGGGTCAGGCGATTTTCCGGAAGACGCTGTGCTGCCGGTTTGTCGTGTGCGGCCGGATCTTGGGCTTCCACTCGCCGAGATCGGAGGCCTCCTGCCAGACCGGACTGTTGATGATCTCGGCCGAGTCGACCTCGTAGATCGCCAGATAGCGCGGCATCGTCGGGATCGTGGAATGTTCGAGCCGATAGCGCGCGCAGGAGCGGACCCCAGGGACCTTCAGGATCGTCGGCACGTGATCCTCGTCATAGATGCGGTTGAATTCGGCTTCGAGGTGCTGCGGAATGTCCATTTGCACGACATAGACGTATGGCACGGCGTTCCTCCCTGCTCTGGGTCCGACGATCGGGAGCTTAGGCGAACGGGTCCGAGCGCGATAGGATTTCCCCGCTCGATGAGGCGGAAGACCGCGAACGCCGGCTCCTCTTTGTCGCCGAAATGCGCGCCCGCCGCGAGGTGAAAGTGCTGGTTTCAGGCGACCCGAGCCCGCTACTTCCCCCCATCGGAGACGCGCGCGGCGCTTCCCTGCTGCTTCCCTGATCGGCCGATTTACCTCCCTGTTCGGCGCAATTATTTCCCTGTTCGGTCAAGTAGGGAATCGGATTCATAAGTATTTGATCAATAACGCCTTGGTGATAAAGCCCTGGTCGATTCGAGCACCAAATCGGCGTTCTACGCTGTATTTTCCTGTCTACCAGCGAATTCTGACCCTTGGTTAAACCCGCTTCTCGCGCGTAATTTGCGGCGGAATCGCGAAATCTGCAAATCGCAATCGCGCAATCGGTCAAAGCGGATTTATCTGCGGCGCGTTGTCTCGCAGTGCTTATGCAACCGCCGCAGAACGGGGATCGTCGAGCTGCTCGAGTGCCTCGAGCACCGGCCGCGTCAGATCGGGCATCGCGCGAGCGGCCCGGCCGAAGGCGACGATGACCTCTTCATCGGCGATCGGCGTCAGCGCCTCGATCACCTCGGCAGAGGGCTGGGTAAGGAGCAGCCAGATCAGGCGCGGCCGCGCTTCGGCGCGGCCGATGCGCCCGAGCGCAATGGCGGCGGCCGTGGCGACATGGGGATGGAGGTCGTCGAGGAGCTCGATCAGCAGCCCGTGCTGCGGTGCGGCCAAACGAACGCACCGGCATGCGCCGGCGCGGACCGAGGGATCGGCATCGCGCAGCAGTTCAGCCAGACGAGAAGGCGGCAGAGGCACCCCCAGCCCGGCGGCAGCGCTCAGCGCGGTGGCCAAAGTGGGGCCTTGCACGATTCGATCGGCGACCAGCCGAGTGACGACTCGCCGCGCTTCCGCGCCGCCGATCGCCGTCAGCGCCTGCAGCGCCGACACCTGCTCGGGGACCACCCTGTCGCGGCCGAAGCCGACGAGTCGCCGGCATAGCCTTTCGAGCGCCGGGATCGCCTCGACGAGACGGCGGCGTCCGGCCTCGGCGGCCAAACTCCGTGCCGTCGCCAGCCCCGCATCGGGAAGTGCGGCGATCAGCGCCGCGTCCGCCAATTCGGCGGCGCAGACGGGAGGCTCGGCGCTGCGGCTGTCCGGTTCGATGCCGATGGGATCGGTTGCGAAAAGGTCGAGCTGCTGCCCCGCCATCACTTCATGACCTCGCGATCAAACCCGCTGCTCAGGCGGGAGCTGGAGGCGGTAGCCGACGCCCAGTTCGGTCAGGATGTGCGTCGGTCGGGTCGCGTCGGGTTCGAGCTTGTGGCGCAGCCCGCGGATGAAGACCCTGAGATACTGCACTTCGTCGGCCTGTGCCGGACCCCACACCTCGCGCAGCAGATGGCGGTGGGTCAAGACCTTGCCGGCATGCATGACCAGATGGCGCAACAGGTCGAATTCCTTCGGTGACAGCTTGACCTCATGGCCGCCGCGAGTGACGTGGCGGCGCACGAGATCGACCGCGAGGTCGCCCGAGACAAAGACCGCAAGCTCGCCTTGCGCCTGGAAGGCGTGGCGCAGCGCAGCACGCAATCGCGCCATCAGCTCGGCCATGCCGAATGGTTTGCTAATATAGTCGTCGGCTCCAAGGTCGAGTGCCTCGACCTTGGAGCGCTCGTCGTGGCGCGCCGACAATACGAGGATCGGCACCGTCGAGGTCTTGCGGATCTCGCCGATCAGTTCGAGCCCGCTTTTGTCCGGCAGGCCGAGATCGAGGATCACCAGATCGGGCTTCTCGATCCCCAGCGAACGCAGCGCGCCGGCACCATCCTCCGCCTCGACGATCCGGTAACCGGAACCGACGAGGCTGGTGCGCAGAAAACGGCGGATCGGCGGCTCGTCGTCGACAACCAGTACGGTCAGCGCCTTAGCCATGCGCCATGACCGGCTCCCGCTTCGCAGGGATTTCCGGCACCACAGGCATCCGGATCATCAACACCGCACCCGAGCGGTCGCGGCGGTTGCGCGCGACGATCCAGCCGCCGAGCGCTTCGACAAAGCCGCGGCAGATCGCCAGACCTAACCCGGTCCCAGCGCGGCGGCGATCCTGCGCATGCACCCGATAGAACTTGTCGAAGATGCGCTCGAAATCGCCAGGCGGGATCCCGGGACCCTCGTCGACGACCTCGATCTCGACCAGGTCGCCGTCGCGGTTGGCCCGAATGTCGATGCGGCTGTCGGCAGGCGAATATTTCGCCGCGTTATCGAGAAGGTTGAACAGCACCTGCTCGAATAGGACCGCGTCGAGGCGGAGCATCGGCAGGCCCGACCCGATAGCAACCTCGACGCGGTGTCCGGCGAGGACATTCCCCGCGCGCTGCAAGGCCGAGCCGACAATCTCGGCGACATCGATGAGCTCGAGCTTCAATTCGATCGCGCCGGACTCGATGCGGGTCATATCGAGAAGGTTCGAGACGAACCGGTTCAAGCGCTCGGCTTCCTCCTGCAGGGTTGTCAGCAATTCCTCGCGTTCGGCGGTACCATACCTCTCCGGAAAGCTGCGCAGGCTCGATACCGCGCCGAGGATCGAGGCGAGCGGTGTGCGCAGATCGTGCGAGAGCGACGTCAGCAACGCGCCGCGCAGCCGCTCGGTTTCGGCCAGCACGCGTGCCTCGTCGAGCCCTTTGGCGAGCGAGATCCGCTCGATCGCCACGGCCGCCTGGTCGCACAGCGCGTCGAGCAGCCGCCGCTCGTCGGTTGTCAGCAGCGGGCCCGGCGCATCGCGGTCGATGCCGAGCACGCCGACCGGTCCGCTCCCAGTGCGCAACGGCAGAAAGAGGCGCTTGCCGCCGGGTAGCGTATCGGCGCCGCGCCCGGCCGCGCGGTTGTGCTCCCAGCTCCAGCGCGCCGCCGCCATATCGGCGGCGTCGAGCTGGTCCTCGGGCGGATAGCCCGACGCGACCTCGATGCCCTCACCGTCCTTGATCGGCATCAACAAGACACTACGGACATCCAGCATCGACGAGATCTGATAGGCGGTCGCCCACAGCAAATCGTCGAGTGCGCCTATCGCGGCCACCTTGCGACTGAACGCGTAGAGCTCGGCGGTGGTCTTGGCCCGCGACCGCGCGCTCAAAATCTGGCTGCGCGTCCTCGCCGTCAGATTGCTGACAATGACCGCCACGACCAGGAAAAAGAACAACGCGACGCCATTCTCGGGGTCGGCGATCGAGAAGGTGTAGAGCGGCGGGAGAAAAAAGAAGTTGTAGGCGAGCACGCTGACAAAACAGGCGAAGAGCGACGGCAAGAGGCCCCAGGCGATGGCCGAGGCCAGCACTGCCGTCAGAAACACCAGCGAGATGCTCTGCACCGCGAGAAATTGTTTGAGCAACAGGCCGATGCCAAGGGCGACGGCGACGGCGACGGCGCTGCCGAGGTAGCACTCGATCCCGATCGGTTCGATCTTGGGACGGGTCTGGACCGATTTAGGAGGAACGGAGTCGCTGTCATCGGGCGAGATGACGTGCACGCTGATCGGCCCAGTCTTGCGCACGAGCTCATGGACCACGGAGCCGTGCACCATTTCGAACCAGCGGGGCCGACTGGATTTGCCGATGACGATCTGGGTGATGTTGTTCTCCGTCGCGTAGGCGACGACGTCGTCGGCGATGTTGCGGCCAGGAATCGTGATCGTCGAAGCGCCGAGCCGCTCGGCGAGCCTCAGAAAGTCCGCGATGCGGTCGCGCTCGGCATCGGTCAAGCGCTGCGTTCGCGCCGTCTCGACGTAGATCGCCGTCCACGGCATCTGAAGGCGATCCGCCACCCGCCGGGCATAGCGAATGAGCCCCCCGGTGTTGGGCGCTTCGCTGACGCAGACGAGCACCCGCTCGCCCGCCGGCCAAGGGCCGGGGATCGCATGCTCCCGCATGTGCGACAGCAGCTGCTCGTCGACCCGCTGAGCGGTGCGGCGCAAGGCCAGCTCGCGGAGTGCGGTCAGATTGCCTCGCGAGAAGAAGTGGCGAACCGCACGCTCGGCCTGTTGCGGCACATAGACCTTACCCTCGTGCAGACGCTTGATCAGATCCTCGGGAGAGAGATCGATCACCTCGATATCGTCAGCCTCATCGAGCACACTGTCCGGCACGGTCTCGCGCACGCGTATCCGCGTGATCTTGGCGATGACGTCGTTCAGGCTCTCAACATGCTGGATATTGAGGGTCGCAAAGACGTCGATGCCGGCCGCGATGATCTCCTCGACGTCGAGATAGCGCTTGGGGTGGCGGCTGCCGGGCGCGTTGGTGTGTGCAAGCTCGTCGACCAGCACGAGCCTAGGGCGGCGCTTCAGGATCGCGTCGAGATCCATCTCGGCCAGCAGATGACCTTTGTAGTCGACCTGCTGCCTTGGGACTTGCTCGAGGCCTTCGAGCAAGGCCTCGGTCTCGCGCCTCCCATGCGGCTCGACGACGCCAACCACGACATCGACCCCCTCGCGCCGCATAGCCTGGGCCGACTGAAGCATCTCGTAGGTCTTGCCGACCCCTGGCGCGGCGCCGAGAAAAATCTTCAGCCGCCCGCGGCCCTCATGTTTGGCCGCCTCAAGCAGCGCCTCCGGGGACGGCCTTCCTTCGCGCTCCGCCATGAAATTAATATAATCCATACTGGACGGTTTGGCACATCTGGGTCGTGCATCAGTTTGCAGTCGCCGTCGATGCGCCCGACTTCCGGGCTATGCACACCGAACCGAATGCCGACAGCCGCAACAAACGGTTGCGTCGGCGATCTCCGGTCTCTGAATCTGCAGCAAATCTACAGCAAAAACTCTCCTTGAGGTTGAAACGTCCGTCCTGCCCGAGGGCCGGCAGGAGTGCCCTACCTTTCGAACGGGCCCCGGCGCTAAGCCCCGGCGGTTTTGGTGGAAGCCGATCAGCCATCTGCACCTCCTTTGCCCAGCCACGGTCCGTCTTCGCGCGGTCCCATCGGCAGGAAGTTTGCAATATGAATTCGGCAATTTTATGATCGTGGTTTTCGCAATAAGAGTGCTTCGCGTTCGAGTTGGTGAGCCTAGATGGCTGGCCCGCCGATATTTGCGAGAGTGAGGGGACGATCCCCTTTTAGCCGAAAGCAGCAGCGGGGCAATTTCTCGATGCCGGCTCGCTCGGTCTTGTTTGCATAAAAATTCAATACGTATCTGGTGGTTAAACCGGTCGGCTCTGCATTGCCGCGAATCGCAGCAACTTTCATTGACTTCGAGAACGGGGAACTCCAGGATTTTTCTACAGGAACGCCGGGGAGTGAAGCACGATGGGCCTCACTTTTCTCATGCTGGCTATGCTTTTGGGCTGCTATGCCCTCTGCGCGGCGCTAATACTGTTTGCGGAACACGTGATTCGGCCACGCAGCCCGGAGCCCGCGGACGCTGCCGATTTGCCTCAGGCTGACACCTTGCAGCAGGCCGGCATGCAGTAAGTTTCGGCGTTGCCAACCGGGTGTTCTCCCGGCAACTGAGGAGCAAACATGGCCCTCGACGTCCTTCTGGTGCTGCTGGTCCTTCTGGTGATCTACCTCTTTTACGCCGTGATCAATCCTGAGCGGTTCTAGACCGGCGTCGATCACACGAGCATGCAAGATGCTTCCATGAATGTGCCATTCTGGATGCAGATCGGGGTCACTCTGCTGATTGTCTTTCTGCTGAGCATTCCGGTCGGCCGATACCTTTGCGCCGTCGTCACCGAAGGACGGACGCTGCTCGATCCGGTCGTCGATCGGATCGACAATGCTATCTATCTGCTGATTGGCCGGCGGGCCGCCAGCATGCCGATGAATTGGCGAGCCTATACCTTCCACATGCTCGCCACCAATCTGATGATGGCGATCATCATCTACCTGATCCTCGTCTTGCAGGATCGCCTGCCGCTCAATCCTCGGAATTTCCCCGCAATGGAGCCGGTGCTCGCTTTCAACACGGCGATCAGCTTTATCACGAATACCGATTGGCAGGGGTACGGCGGCGAGACGACATTGTCCAACTTCAGCCAGATGGCGGCGATCACCTTCCCGATGTTCACCTCGGCCGCAACCGGTTTTGTCGTGGCGATGGCCTTCATCCGGGCCTTCATCGTCAAAGACCGCGGCGCCAATCTCGGCAATTTTTATCGTGACCTCGTCCGCTTCACGACGCGCGTGCTGCTGCCGATCAGCTTCGTGCTGTCATTGTTCATGATTTGGCAGGGTTCGCCGCAGACCCTCGATGCCGAGGTAATGGCTCACCCGACCCAGGGTGGCGAGCAGGCAATCGCGATCGGCCCGGTCGCCTCGCTCGAAACCATTAAGCACATCGGCACCAACGGCGGCGGCTTCTTCAACGCCAATGCCGCCCATCCCTTCGAGAACCCGACGCCGCTGACCGGCTTGCTGCTGAGCGTTTCGATGGCATTGCTGCCGAGCGCCCTTGTCATTTGCTTCGGAGAGATGATCGGCAATCGCCGCCAAGCCTGGATACTCTACGGCGTCATGGCCGCGATGGTCCTGATTTTCGTGCCGATCGCGGCGCTGTTTGAGCAGAGCGGCACTCCGTTCCTCGCGCAGGACGGCATCGAGCTGCAGGCTACGGCCGATCAGCCGGGCGGCAATATGGAAGGCAAGGAGACCCGCTTCGGCATCGCCGGCAGCAGCCTGTTCGCCGTCGTCACCACGTCCTTCACCACCGGCAGCGTCAACGCGATGCATGACAGCTTCACGCCAATCGGCGCATTGCCCGCGTTCATGGGTATGATGCTGCAATGCGCCTTTGGCGGGAAGGGAGTGGGGTTCCTCGCAGCCCTCGTTTATGGGCTGATCGCGGTGTTCGTCGCCGGGCTGATGGTGGGCCGCACACCGGAGTTCCTCGGCAAGAAGATCGAGAGGCCGGAAATCATTCTGGTGTCTCTGGCGCTCCTAATTCACCCGCTGGTCATCCTGCCGCCCTCGTCCTGGTCGATGATTGCCTCCTATGGGCTTTCATCGCTCGGCAATGCCGGTCCACACGGCTATTCGGAGGTTCTCTACGACTTCACCACGGCGGCAGCGAATAACGGGTCGGCTTTCGCCGGGCTCAACGGCAACACCCCTTGGTACAATTTGGCGATCGGCTTCGTGATCCTGCTCGGGCGGTATCCGCCGATCATCTTTATGATGGCCGTGGCCGGCTCAATTGCGGCAAAGCAGACGGTCCCGACCACCCTTGGCACATTGCGCACCGATACGGTGAAGTTTGGTGTTTTCTGGCTCGGCGTCATTCTACTCGTCGGAGCCCTGACCTTCTTTCCGGCGCTGGTTCTGGGCCCGGTCGCCGAATTCGGAGCGATGAAGCATCATCTGACTTTCTCGCCAGGACCATGATCGCGGGATTGGAAGAATCGCGCGTGCTAGGGAGCAAGCGGGCCCCGATGCACGGAATTTACACGAGCGACCTGCTGCAGCGGGCATTATGGGATTCGCTGCTGAAGTTCGACCTCCGCGTCCAAATCCGCAATCCGGTGATGTTTGTCGTGTGGCTGGGGGCCTGGGTTACCGCCTTCCTAACGGCGGATCCGATATTGTTTGGGCCCTCGAGCGCCTCGCGGGCCTACAACGCGGCGGTCACCGCCATCCTGGTCCTGACGGTGTGGTTTGCCAATTTGGCGGAGGCGTTGGCGGAAGGCCGAGGCAAAGCGCATGCCGATGCGCTGCGCCTGACCAGAAGGGAGCTCATCGCCCGCCGCGTGACGGAATCTGGAGATATCGAGACTGTTCGACCGGCCGATCTTCGCAAGGGCGACCTCGTCCGGGTCGACCGGAACGAAACCATACCGACCGACGGCGAAGTCGTCGAGGGCGTCGCCTTTGTCAACGAGTCCGCGATCACCGGCGAGTCGGCGCCGGTGTTGAAGGAGCCGGGGACCGACGTGTTTTCAACGGTAACGGCCGGCACCGTGGTGATCTCCGACAAGTTGTTGATCCGTGCCACGGCAGACCCGGGCGAGAGCTTTCTCGACCGTATGATCCACCTCGTCGAGGGCGCGCATCGCCAGAAGACACCAAATGAAATCGCGTTGACCGTCCTGCTCGCCGTCCTGACCTTGATCTTTGTCATTGTCGTCGCAGCGATGGCGCCGGTCGCGGTCTATTTGGATGCCCGGATCCAGGTCGCCGACCTGATCGCGCTTCTCGTCTGCCTGATACCGACCACGATTGGCGCGCTGCTATCGGCGATTGGTATTGCTGCAATCGACCGGACGGTCCGCTTCAATGTTCTGGCCATGTCGGGAAGGGCGGTCGAGGCGGCCGGCGACGTCCACACGCTCATTCTCGACAAGACCGGCACGATCACGGTCGGCGACCGGCGGGCGACCCGGTTTGTCCCCTTGGGCGATTGTACAAGGAGGGATGTTGCAGGGGCTGCCTATCTCGCCTCGTTCTTCGACACGACCCCAGAAGGCCGCTCGATCGTCGCGTTTGCCGAGGAGCAAGGTGGCAAACCCGAGGGTGGTTTGGACGGGGCACGAGGCCTCGACTTTTCCGCCGAAACGGGCATGTCGGGGACCGACATGCCTGACGGTCGGATCATCCGCAAGGGCGCGGTAAGCGCTGTCATCCGGCACGTGTCAGAACATTTCGGGACGCCCGAGGCGGACGGTCTTCGGGCGGCTGCGGACGAGGTCGCGAGAATGGGAGCGACACCTCTCGCCGTATCCGTAGATGGCGGGATCCTCGGCGTGATTGCGTTGTCGGACGTGATCAAGCCGGGCATTCGCGAGCGGGTAGCGCGGTTGCGGGCGATGGGCATCCGCACGGTCATGGTCACCGGGGACAACCCCGTGACTGCACACGCGATCACCGCGGAGGCGGGTCTCGACGACTTCGTGGCGGAGGCGAAACCCGAGGACAAGCTTCGCCTGATCAAGCGCGAGCAGGCCGCGGGGCGCCTTGTCGCGATGACCGGGGACGGCACCAACGATGCCCCGGCGCTCGCCCAGGCAGATGTCGGCGTGGCGATGCATTCGGGAACCAGCGCGGCCAAGGAAGCCGCCAATCTGATCGACCTCGATTCGGACCCGACCAAGCTCATCGACTTGGTCGCCATTGGCAAGCAGATGCTGATCACCCGCGGCGCACTTACGACTTTTTCTGTCGCCAACGACGTGTCCAAATATTTTGCCATGATCCCGGCAATGTTCTTTCTCGCATTGCCCGGGCTTTCGGACCTGAATTTGATGCGGCTGGCAACACCGCAGAGTGCGATCCTTTCCGCGCTGATCTTCAACGCGATTATCATCCTGCTCCTGATCCCGCTTGCGTTACGCGGCGTGCGGTTTCGCCCGATCAGCGCCGAGGAAACCTTTTACCGCAACCTCTTGGTCTATGGCGGGGGTGGCCTTGTGGCACCGTTCATAGGCATCAAACTGATCGATCTCGGCCTCTCGGCGGTACTCTGAGGAGAAGGCAGCTATGTTCGAGGTCCTGGTTCCGGCCCTGCGCGCCTCCCTGCTGTTGTGGGCCTTGTTGGGTCTCGTCTACCCGCTCGCAGTGACCGGGCTCGCCCAGATTCTGTTTCCGGACGAGGCCAACGGCAGTCTAATCCGGAGCGCGGACGGCACGGTTATCGGTTCGCGCCTGATCGGACAGCAATGGACCGGCCCGGAATGGTTTCACGGTCGGCCGTCGGCAACGACGGGCAGCGATCCGACCGATCCGACCAAGACAGTCGCGGCTCCCTACAATGCTTCGAGTTCGGGCGGGTCGAATCTAGGGCCGACCAGTGGAATCCTGATCGAGCGCCTGGCAGTGGACCGCAAGGCTTTAGATAAAACCAACCCCGACCTTGCCGGGACGCGAATCCCCGCCGACATGCTGACGACATCCGGCTCCGGACTCGACCCGGATATCAGCCCGGCTTATGCGGTGCTGCAAGTTCCCCGGGTGGCAGCAACGCGCGGCGTCACAGAGGAGCGGATCTCGGCGGTGCTGGCCCGGCATATTGCCGGGCGTACTTTCGGCATCTTCGGTGAACCCCGGGTGAATGTCTTGGAGCTTAATCTCGACCTGCAAGACCACTAACCCCACCAACTCGTAAAACTGGACACCGCGCGCTCGCCGCGGAGGACGCGAATGCAGGCTCCATCGGAGGCGCTTTTCCTCGCGCAGATCGTTCTGCTGCTCCTGGGAGGACGTCTGATGGGCGAGGCGATGCAGCGGATCGGGCAACCGGCGGTCATGGGGCAGCTGATCGCCGGAATTCTGCTTGGGCCTTCCGTATTCGGCGCGATCTGGCCCGAGGCGCAGCGCGCGGTATTCGCCGGGGGTCCGCAACAGAAGGCCATGATCGATGCCGTCTCGCAATTTGGCATCCTGTTGCTGTTGCTGCTGATCGGGATGGAGACCGACCTCAGGCTGGTTAAACAGGCGCGGCGTGCCGCCATCAGCACGGCGGCCGCGGGGATCGTGGTGCCCTTCGCCTCCGGGTTCGCGCTCGGCGAGCTGTTGCCCGCCGCAATGCTGCCGAAACCCGACCAGCGGATCATCACCTCGCTGTTTCTCGGTACCGCGTTGTCGATCGCCTCGGTGAATATCGTGGCGATGGTCGTGCGCGAGACGGGTTTCATGCGCCGAAACGTCGGGATGACGCTGATCGCCTCGGCCATCATCGACGACACGGTCGGATGGGTCATCGTCGCGATCACCCTCGGCCTCGGGGTTCACGGACATGTAGACGCGCTCGCCTTGGGTCAGAGCGTGATCGGAACTGCAATCTTTCTTGCGGCCAGCTTTACGATCGGGCGACGTCTCGTGTTCAGCATCATCCGCTGGACCAACGACAGTTTTGTCAGCGAAGTGCCGGTGGTCACCGCGATTCTCGTGATCATGGGGACGATGGCGCTCACCACGCATCTGATTGGCGTACATACCGCGCTGGGTGCGTTCGTGGCCGGGATTCTCGTCGGCGAGTCGCCGATCCTAACCCGCCACATCGACGAGCAATTGCGCGGCCTCGTCGTCGCCCTGTTCATGCCGATCTTCTTTTCGCTTGCCGGCTTGCAGGCCGACTTGACCATCCTGAAAGACCCGACACTCTTCTTTTTGACCATCGGTCTGATTTTGATCGCGAGCATCGGCAAGTTCGGCGGAGCGTTCGTCGGGGGCGCTCTTGGCGGCTTGAGCGCTCGAGAATCCCTAGCGCTTGGTTGCGGCATGAACGCCCGCGGCTCGATCCAGGTGATCGTCGCGTCGATCGGCTTGTCGATGGGCGCGCTCAGCCAGGATCTCTTCACCATGATCGTTGCCGTGGCGGTGGTCACCACGATGGCGATGCCACCAACCTTGCGCTGGGCCTTGTCGCGGCTGCCGCTGCGTCGCGACGAGCGCGTCCGCCTCGAGCGCGAGGCGTTCGAGGCCACGGGGTTCGTCACCAATATCGAGCGTCTGCTTGTCGCTGTGGACGACAGTGCGAACGGCAAACTCGCCTGGCACCTTGCCGACATGCTTGCCCGATCGCGCGGCATCCCGATGACTGTCCTTCACCTGGGGCCGCGCGAATCGGTTCAAGGCACCGACACAACGCCGGCGCGACCCGCCGAAGCGGCCGTAAGCGGCGTGAACGAAGCGGGCGAGATGGGTGGGATGAAGGTGAGAGAGGCCAGGGCTCGACGGCTGGACGTGGCCTTCCACGTCGGGTCTCTGGCGCCGGAGGCAGCGGTGACCAAAGAGGCGCGCAAGGGATACGATCTTCTGGTGATCGGTGTCGAGAGGACGATGGCGGCCCACGGCGGCTTTCATGAGCAGATCGCGCGGATCGCCGCCGGGTTCGAGGGCCCCCTCGCAGTGGCCGTGGCGCGCGGCGCACATTTGCTGGAACCACCGGAGCGCCGCTTGAACATCCTGGTGCCGGTCCGCGGTAACAAAGTCTCGCGGCACGGCGCCGAGGTGGCACTCGCTCTGGCGCGCGCCGGCGCCAGCGCGGTGACGGCTCTCTATGTCATGGGCACGGTCGGGCTCGGTGCCGCGCAGCGCCGCCTGAGACGGCCGACCAGGAGCCGGCGCCACGAGGAAACCATCCTCAAGGACATCGTCGAGCTGGCGGACCGCTATGACACGCCGATCCGAACAGCCTTGCGTGTCGATATCGCACCCGAGGATGCTATTCTGCGACAGGCGCGCCTCGGGCGCTATGATCTGGTCGTGATGGGGGTCGGCCGCCCGGCCGGCGAGACGCTTTATTTCGGCAAGATCGCGGCCGCGGTGCTGGAGAACTCGCAACACTCGATCCTGTTCGTGTCGAGCTGACGCGGAACTCCTTATCCCGTATTCCCGGATGACGCACTGATTTGCGCCGTTCCCAGTATCAATCTGGGCTAACCCAATCCGGAGCCCTGGCAGGGTAGCCTCCTTTGCGAGGGCAGCGAAATCGCAAAAGCATCGAGTGCGAGACTGGAGCGTTCTCGGGTCACGTCATATATATGAACAGTAATGAATTCCTACCGTGACAACGGATTTCGAATCTCATATCACTGGCCGGAAGGAGATCCGCGGCAGGCCGTTTCTGAAGCAAGGAGCCGACGCGGCCACCCACGCTCCTGATGCACGACCGCGTATAATCCGTCGATGAACAACTCGATTGTCGCGGGGGCTGCTGCACATTCCTTGCGAGCATAGTCGATGCTCGCCGACAGGCTCGGAAGATGTTTCACCGGCAGTGGCGATAAGCCATGCACGCTCCAGGTTCCCCGACCGTCACTGCAGATTTTCAGTTGCAAGCTCATGATAGTCGACTGCTTTGCTCAGTGCAGGAAGCCGTGCATCAGCACGAGGACGAAGCGAAGCGTCAGGATGCCGATCCCAATTGCCATTAACACCAGGAAGGTCCCAGCGACCTCGAGCGCAGTGCGCTGCCAGGTGCTCTGACGCGTTTCCACGGCGGTCGACCGAGGTGGGTGCCCTTGCAGTCGTGTGACATGACTTCTGCCAAAATCCAAAAGAGCCATGGTCAACTTTCCGATTTGTCACCCGGCGCGGTGTGCACGTCATAAGAAAGGATCGACCCATAAGTTTTCGAGCGGGAAGAGCGGCGCGTGCCATAAAGAACGCGAAAACGAGAGCGGTGATGCGAGAGCATCGGCGCCGCGAGGGCGGAATTCGGTCGGCCGCGCGAGCGGCCGGCCGTCACCGCTGCCCTCTCTCCCAACTCTGGAGGCGGGCGCTGTTGGTCCTCCCTGATTGGCCAAATGCCACGGGGTTTCAAGGGCCTCTAAAGGACCTCCCGTTAGCTCTTAATAAAGCCGGTCGGCTGCGCCTGATCCTGAGACCTATCCCCCACATTTCTTCGACTCTCGAACTTTCAGGCCGAGATTTCTCAGTTTCGCAACGCCTGAGAAACGCGAAAGGCCAAGGCGAAGCGGATAGGGTCGACCGTAGGAAAGACTGAAAGTTGCTTTCCGCCGATAACGCGAAACAAATGGCTGCAGGACTTCGCGCCTCCCATAAAGTGCTGTGCACGTAACTCGGCCGCAAGGCGCAGCGCTCAGGATCGTCCGGCGCGAGACTGGCCAATCAGGATGATCTCGTGTCGACGACCAGGTCGGCGAAGGCCGATCCGAGATCGTGTCGGCTTGCATAACGGCGCAGCATCTTGAGCACTGTCGATTTTGGGACGGGAGTCCCAGCCCGCATCTTCGCCAGGACCTTCGGATCCGCCTTTAGCGCCCGACTCGCTTCCGTATCGCTCGCATAATGCTGGGAAACCAGGTCACCCCATTGCGGGCAAACAAACCAGGCTCGGTCCTTTTTCTTGCTCATGGCCGCGGACCGCCCGGCGCGTCCTCGAGAATGCGCGCAGAGATTCCCCAATCGCGAAGACATTCGACCGCAATCTCGGCCTCTTCGCGCGATATCTGGCGAACCCGCGCCCCGCTGGTCACGCTGCGGTGAACCTTCAGACCCAGAGCCTCGGCGGCCGCTTGGGCATTGGCAGGAATGGCAAGGTCGACGAGATCGGCCATGCGAATCTCCATGTCTCGAATTTGGTCAGAGAATTGCGGGCGCTAACTCGTCGCGCCCGCAAGGCCAATATCGAGAGGCCCGCATAAAAAATCCATGTGAATCGGAGCATAGATTAACGAATTCGGACCGGTTGGCCCGAACCCGTGTCAATGGTCGACCGAGCTTAGTTCAGTGCCGCTGATCGAGCGCGAGGTTGAGTTTGAGTACATTGACCCGCTTCTCGCCGAGGACGCCGAGAAACCGGTCTTGGGTCATCTCGGCGACGAGGGTGCGGACCTTTTCCTCCGGTAGGTTGCGCGCCTTTGCGACCCGGGGCACCTGGAACTCGGCAGCGGCCGGTGTGATGTCGGGGTCGAGACCGCTTGCCGAGGTGGTCACGAGGTCGACCGGGATCGGCGCGGACGGATTTTCCGCCTTTAGCTTTTCGGCATCGTCCTTGACGCGGTCGATCAGCGCTTGGCTCGTCGGCCCGAGGTTCGAGCCGCTCGAATTGTCGGCCGCGTAGGGTACGGGAACCGTCTTTGTTGCATCGTTCGGGTCGGGCTCGGTCGTCGCCGACGGGCGGCCGTGGAAAAATTTGTCGTCCGTAAAGTTCTGGCCGATCAGTTCGGAGCCGATCACTGCACCGTCCTTCTCTATCAAGCTCCCATTGGCTTGATGGGGAAAGAAGAGCTGCGCGAGCCCGGTCATACCCAGCGGATAGACGAGACCGGTGATGACCGTCATGACGACGATCATCACGATGGCGGGGCGGATCTGTCTCAGCATCGGGTATAATCCTCAGGCAAGGCCGATGGCGGTGACGGCGAGATCGATCAGCTTGATGCCGATGAACGGCACGATGATCCCGCCGATGCCGTAGATCATTAGGTTGCGGCGCAGGATGCTGGCCGCACCGGTCGGACGGTATTGCACGCCCCGCAGCGCCAGCGGGATCAGCGCGATGATGATCAGCGCGTTGAAAACGATTGCCGCGAGGATAGCGCTCTCGGGGCTGTGCAGGCCCATTATGTTGAGCACCGCGAGCTGCGGATAGAACGCGGCGAACATCGCCGGGATGATCGCGAAGTATTTCGCCACGTCGTTGGCAATCGAAAAGGTGGTCAGCGCGCCGCGGGTGATCAGCAGTTGCTTGCCGATCTCGACGATCTCGATCAGCTTGGTGGGGTCGCTGTCGAGATCGACCATGTTGCCGGCTTCGCGCGCCGCCATCGTACCGGTGTTCATCGCCACACCGACATCCGATTGCGCCAGCGCCGGCGCGTCGTTGGTGCCGTCACCGCACATCGCTACGAGCTTGCCTTTGGCCTGCTCCTCGCGGATCAGCTTGAGCTTTTCCTCTGGCGTCGCCTGGGCGAGGAAATCGTCGACCCCGGATTCCGCAGCGATCGCAGCTGCGGTCAGCGGGTTGTCGCCGGTAATCATGACCGTGCGGATACCCATCTGCCGCAATTCGGCGAAGCGTTCGCGGATGCCGCCCTTGACGATGTCTTTGAGGTGGACCACGCCCAGCAGCCGATCGTCCTTGGCGACGGCCAGCGGCGTGCCGCCCTCCCTTGCGATCCGCTCGGCGATGACGGTTACTTGGCGTACCGCGTCCGAGACGGGTGCGGCGCGCAAGGCTGCCTGGGCGCCGGCGGCAGCGCCGCGCCACAGCGGCCCGGTGGTGCCGCCTTCGGTGAACGCAACAATTGCGTCGACCGCGCCCTTGCGGATCGAGGACCCCTCGACATCGATGCCGCTCATCCGGGTCTGCGCTGAGAACGGTATAAAGCTGGCGTTGAGCGGCGCCATCTCGCGCCCGCGCAGTCCGTATTTCTCCTTGGCCAGCACGACGATCGACCGACCCTCCGGGGTTTCATCGGAAAGCGAGGCGAGCTGCGCCGCATCGGCGAGTTCCGCCTCGTCGACCCCGGGAAGTGCGAGAAACTCGGTCGCCTGGCGATTGCCGAGCGTGATCGTGCCGGTCTTGTCGAGCAGCAGGGTGTCGACATCGCCCGCGGCCTCGACCGCGCGGCCCGACATCGCGAGCACGTTGAAGCGCACGAGCCGGTCCATCCCGGCGATGCCGATCGCCGACAATAGCGCACCGATCGTCGTCGGGATCAGGCAGACGAAGAGCGCGATCAGAACGACGACCGAAACGGCACCCGCCGCATAAGACGCAAAGCTCGGGATCGTGACGGTGGCGAAGACGAAGATCAGTGTCATTCCGGCGAGCAGGATATTGAGCGCGATCTCGTTCGGTGTTTTCTGCCGCACCGCGCCTTCGACCAGCGCAATCATGCGGTCGAGGAAGGTCGAGCCCTGTGCCGCCGTGATCCGCACCCTGAGCCAGTCCGAGGTCACGCGCGTGCCGCCGGTGACCGCGGACCGGTCGCCGCCGCTCTCGCGAATGACCGGCGCCGATTCCCCAGTGATTGCCGATTCGTCGACCGAGGCGACGCCCTCGATGACCTCGCCATCGCTGGGGATGAAATCCCCCGCTTCGACGAGCACAAGATCCCCCGGCTTCAGCGCGACAGCGTCGACGAGCTCGAAGTTTCGCGCCTGGGCGGCCTGCAGACGCTTAGCCTTGGTTTCGGTTCGGGTCCGGCGCAGCGCGTCGGCCTGAGCCTTGCCGCGCCCCTCCGCGACTGCCTCGGCGAAGTTGGCGAAGAGCACCGTGAACCACAGCCACACCGTTATCTGCCCCGAGAACAGCGCGTTGGTACCCACCACCGTGCTGGCGCCGGCGATCAGGTCGCGCACGAAAAAGATCGTCGTCAGCACCGAGACGATCTCGACGCAGAACATGACCGGGTTCTTGACCAAGGTGCGCGGATCGAGCTTGCGGAACGAGGCCCAGATAGCCGGCACGATCAGCGAGCGATCAAGAATCGCAAGCGGCCGCACATGACGTCTGATGAGCTCGGTTGGCGGCGTCCCGAAAGTCGGGGAGATGTCGGTCATGTTGGATATCCCTGGGAAATTCTCTTACTTACGGCGCCGGGAAGAGCTTGCCCTGGTTCATCGCGACCTGCTCGACGGCCGGCCCGAGCGAGACGGCCGGGAAATAGGTGAGGCCGCCCATGATCAGGATGACACCCATCAATAGCCCGACGAACAATGGTCGATTGGTCGGAAAGGTGCCGGCCGATGGGGCGAGGAGCTTCTTCTGAGCAAGCGATCCTGCGACTGCCAGCAGCGGGATGACGAAGATGAACCGCCCGATCAGCATCGCGCCCGCGATGGTCATATTGTAGAAGAGCGTGTTAGCGGAAAGTCCAGCAAAGGCGCTGCCGTTGTTGCCGGTCCCCTCGGTGTAGGCGTAAAGGATCTGGGTGAAGCCGTGCGGCCCGCCATTGGTGATGCCGGCGAGGCCAGCCGGGAGGACCGTCGCCAGGGCGGTCCAGCCGAGGATCGACAGCGGCAGGCTCAGCAGCGCGAGGATCGTCATCTTGACCTCCTTCGCCTCGAGCTTTTTGCCGAGATATTCGGGCGTGCGCCCGACCATCAGCCCGGCGACGAACATCGCGACGATGGCGAAGGCGAGTATACCATAGAGACCGGAACCGACACCGCCAAAGATCACTTCGCCGAGCTGCATGTTGACGAGCGGCACCATCCCGCCGATTGGCAGGTAGCTGTCGTGCATCGAGTTGACCGCACCGCACGAGGTGTCGGTCGTCACCGTGGCCCACAAGGCCGAAAGGGCGGGACCAAACCGCACCTCCTTGCCTTCCATGTTGCCGCCCGCCTGCAGTGCGCCCGGTGCGCTATCGACACTGAAGGCCGCGACCGCAGGGTTGCCATGCGCTTCGGACCAATAAGCGGTGGTTACGCCGCCGAGGAACAGCAAGCCCATTGCCGCGAAGACCGCCCAGCCCTGGCGCTCGTCGTGGACCATGCGGCCCAGTACATTGGTCAGCGCGGCGCCGATCGCGAAGATCGCGAGCAACTCGATCAAATTAGTCAACGCGCCTGGGTTCTCGAAGGGATGCGCCGAGTTCGCGTTGAAGAATCCGCCGCCATTGGTGCCGAGCTCTTTGATGATCTCCTGCGAGGCGACCGGACCTTGTGCGATCGTCTGCTTAGCACCTTCGAGTGTCGTTGCATCGACATACGCGCCGAGATTTTGCGGCACTCCCTGCCAGACCAGGACCAGCGCGCCCACGACCGAGATCGGTATCAGGATGTAGAGCGTGCCGCGGGTCAGATCGACCCAAAAATTGCCGACTGTCTTGGCCTCGCGCCGTGCGAACCCACGGATCAACGCCAGTGCCAATGCGATGCCGGTCGCCGCCGAAACAAAGTTGTGCACGGTAAGTCCGGCCATTTGCACGAGATAGCCCATCGTGGTCTCGCCACTATAGGCTTGCCAGTTTGTGTTGGTGATAAAGCTGACCGAGGTGTTGAAGGCGAGGCTTTCCTCGACGCCGGTCTGACCCTGCGGGTTGAACGGCAGGTACCACTGCAGCCGCTGCAATGCGTACAAGGTCACAAAGCCGGCGACGCTGAAAAACAGCAACGCGACGGCATAGGTCAGCCAGTGCTGCTCCTCCTTCTCGTCGACGCCGCAGCACCAGTAGACGGCTCGTTCGACCGGGCGGAAAATCGGACTCAAGAACGTCCGCTCGCCGGCGAAGACGCGCGTCATGTAGCCGCCGAGGGGCCGGGTGAGCAGGATCACGATCACACTGAACAGCGCGATCTGGACCCATCCGCTGATGGTCATCGAAAGCTCCTAGAACCGCTCGGGGTTGATCAGCGCGTAGACGAGATAGACCATGATGACGATGGTCACGATCGAGCCGAGGACATAGTCGAGCAGCATTTCACATTCTTTCACAGGCGAGGACGTAGAGCACTGAGGCGGCGAAAAAGGCGACGCCGAGCGCGATCATGACGGTATCAAGCATGGCAACAACCCACGAGTTTATCCCGTCTCGGGCGTGCCACACGGCGCCGAACCCGAGTCAGGATTAGCTGGTGCGCATCAAATGCACCCCTGGGCATTAAGATTCGAGAGGCATCGACGTCCTCGGACATAAGGGAACCGTAAAGATTTCGCGACAGCCTCAGTTGACCTCGTTCCCCTGTACCGCCCGGGTCAGCCTGACGAATTAACCTACATTAAGCTTGGCGACAGCAGCGGTGAGTGGCTGCCGTGTCATCCGACGATCAGGGAGCCGGATAGTGAATACCCCGGTTCATCGCCACCTGCTCGGTCACCGGTCCGAGCGACACGGCGGGGAAATAGGCGAGGCCGCCCATGATCAGCACGACACCCGCCAATAATCCGACGAATTGCGGGCTGTGCGTCGGGACCGACCCGGCCGACGGGGCGACGCGCTTCTTCTCCGCCAACGAGCCGGCAACCGCCAGCAGCGGGATCACATAGATGAACCGTCCCATCAACATCGCCGCGGCCAATATCGTGTTGTAGAAAACCGTGTTGGTGGAAAGACCGGCAAACGAGCTGCCGTTGTTACCGGTGGCGGACGCGAAGGCATAGAGAATCTCGCTGAACCCGTGCGGCCCGGAGTTGGCGATTCCCGCCAACCCTTGCGGCACCGCGGCTGCGAGCGCCGTGCAGCCCAGGATCGACAGCGAGTAGCTCAGGAGAGCGAGCACGGTCATCTTGACCTCCCTCGCCTCCAGTTTCTTACCGAGATATTCGGGTGTGCGTCCGACCATCAACCCGGCGACGAACATCGTGACGACGGCGAAGGCCAGCATGCCGTAGAGACCCGAGCCGACGCCGCCAAAAGTGACCTCGCCCAGCGCCATGTTGACGATCAATACCATGCCGCCCAAGGGCAGAAAGCTGTCATGCATCGCATCGACGGCGCCGCCCGCGTCGGTGGTGACGGTCGCGAAGAGCGCGGACGGGGTGATGCCGAAGCGGACCTCCTTGCCCTCCATGTTGCCCCCCGCCTGGAAAGCGCCCGGCGTCGAATCGACATTGAACGCGGCGAAGGCGGGATTGCCTTGCGATTCCGACCAATAGACGGTGATCACACCAATGAAAAGCAGGATGCTCATAACGGCGAAGATCGCCCAGCCCTGGCGCTGGTCGTTGACCATGCGGCCGAGCACGTTGGTCAGCCCCGCGGCGATCCCGATCAGCAACAGCATCTGAACGAGGTTGGTGAGTGCTGTCGGGTTTTCGTACGGATGGGCGGAGTTCGCATTGAAGAAGCCGCCGCCGTTGGTGCCGAGAACCTTGATCACTTCCTGCGAGGCGACCGGTCCCTGGGCTATCGTCTGCTTTGCACCCTCCAAAGTCGTCGCATCGACATAGGCGCTTAAATTCTGCGGCACGCCCTGCCAGACGAAAAGAAGGGCTACCACCACCGAGACCGGCAGCAGGACGTAGAGTGTGCAGCGGGTGAGATCGACCCAAAAATTGCCGATGCCGCTCGCCTCGCGCCGGGCAAAACCACGAATCAGGGCAATCGCCAGTGCTATGCCGACAGCGGCCGAGACAAAATTATGGACCGTAAGCCCCGCCATCTGGACGAGGTAGCCCATCGTGGTCTCCGGCACATAGGACTGCCAGTTCGTGTTGGTGACGAAGCTCACCGAGGTGTTGAAGGCCAGCACCTGCTCCACCCCGGCCTGCCCCTGCGGGTTGAACGGCAGATACCACTGCAGGCGCTCGAGCACGTAGAGCGTGACGAAGCCGGCGACGCCGAAAAACACCATCGACACCGCATAGGTGCGCCAAGACTGCTCCTCGGTCTCGTCGACGCCGCAACACCAATATACGAACCGTTCGATCGGGCGCAGGACCGAGCTGAGAAACGTCCGCTCGCCTGCGAACACGCGCGTCATGTAGCCGCCGAACGGCCTCGTGATCGCGATGACGATCAGGGCAAACAGCGCGATCTGCAGCCATCCGTTGCTGGTCATCGCAGCTCCTACAGCCTCTCGGAGCTTATCAGCGCGAAGAGCAGATCATGCCCCGCAATCTCTTTCGTCCCGCCGATGCCAATTATACCGACGAAGGGACCCGGATCATTTGATTCAGGTCAATTCGCGCTCCGGTTTCTCACATTATTCAGCAAACGCCGGCGGTTTATCGCGAAGCTTTCAAATTCACCGGAACAAGCTCGTTAGGAGCGCAATCACGAGAACACCCCAGAACAACGGGCCCGCCGACGGCGACGATCGCGTCCGCGACCATTTGCGCCACCTCGATGAGTGGGTCATGTGCGGACTTTGGCGCTCCATAGTATGGCATTTCTGGGGGCGATGCCGGGTATTCGGCTCGATCTACTCCGCTCGGTTCACTGTAGGACGGTGTGCGCAAAGACGAGCATAAAGCGAATCGTCAAAACGCCGATGGCGATACCCATGAGCACCAACAGTGTCCCTGTGGCCCCGAGCCCGGCGCGCGGCCGTGCCCGCTGCTCGTGCGGGAGGGTTAAGTGGTTGACCGGGCTGGGCACCATCTGCTGGCGCACAGCCCCTGCTCTTGCGAAATCGAAAAGGGCCATTGCCGACCTTCGAAAAACTGCGACCCCTTATAGAACGGCGACGGCGAATAAGATTTCGAGGCGAAACCCGCTCTCGCATTATAAGCAGCGCATAAAGACTGTTAAGAAAGCAACCGCTTCAAACCCGATCATCGCCAGCGCGGACCTTGCTCGCGATCCGGGTGCGGCCCACTTTCAGCTCGCGCGTGCTGCGTTCGATCTCCTGCGCTATCGCACTACGCCCGCGCTTCTATCTCCCTCGACGTCCGGGCGCTCGTCCGCACCTCGGCTTCTCGCCAGAGAGCGCGGCCGAGGGGCTCCGGCTCTCAGCGCATCTTTACGGGACGGGAACGACATCAATCTGGAGTCTTTACGCCCGCCTGCTCAGGTTCGGCGCGCCGGCGGCCGGCCCCGTCACCCGAGGCGGCTTGTGTGCTGGCGTTGATCACACCTTCGGGGTAGCGCCGCGCGCAACTGGTCTTATTACCGCGCGGCACGACTTTGAGAGCATTTCCATGGCTATCGCCATCCTCAAATCGTTCGATCGCGGTCGCGGCCTCGCCATTCTCCAATTCGACGGGTCGCCATCCGAGCTCGCAGCCCACGTGACGGGCAGCGATCGCGCCGTTATGTCCTCCGTCGTGCCGGGGCAAAGAATAGGTTCGACATCGGACGCGATCGAAGTGGAAGAACTTTCGCAGTAGATGTAAGATCAGCCGACAGTATCGCGTAGTAAGCTTCGCGTGGCCGTGAACCAGTCCGCCGAGATAGTGCCTCGCCAAAAGGCCGCGCGCCCCGTTGCTGCGGCCGAGCGCTTGCGCAGACGCATCCTGGTGGTCACCACGCTGGGGTATATCGGCTGCTTTGCCGTATGGACGATCTTCGCGATCATCGGCGTCGAAATCCAACGGCAGTACGGTCTTTCGGACACGGAGTTTGGGCTGCTCGTCGGCATCCCGTTCCTGTCAGGGTCCCTGATGCGCGTCGTGCTCGGCGTGTGGGCAGACCGGCACGGGGGAAGACGGCTCTTTCTCGGTGTGATGCTCATCGCGGCGGTCGCGACCTGGTTCGTGGCCGATGCGACCAGCTTTCCGGTGTTGCTCGTCGCAGGTCTAGGCTCGGGGGTTGCCGGCGGCTGCTCCGCCGTCGGAGTGCCATATATCGCGCAATGGTACCCGAGAGAACGTCACGGCACGGCGCTGGGCATCTTGGGCGCTGGCAATGTGGGCTCGGCAATCACCAAGCTCGGCGCTCCGTGGGTCATGCTCGCTTACGGCTGGCACGGCGTCGCCCGGCTTTGGGGGCTGCTGCTGCTGAGCACTGCCGCGATCTTCTGGCTCGGCTCGGCGGAAGATCCCAAGCAGGCGGCGCGGCACGCATCGGGGCAGCCGGCCGCGCCGCTGGCGGGGCAGATCGAGCCGCTGCGCCGTCTGCAGGTTTGGCGCTTCGGCCTTTATTACTTCTTCGTCTTCGGCGGCTACGTCGCGCTCGCGGTATGGCTGCCACATTATGTGATGGCGGTTTACGGCCTCGACATCAGGATGGCGGCCGCGATCGCCATCGCCTTTTCGCTGCCTGGCGGCCTGCTGCGGGCATTGGGCGGGGTCCTCGCCGACCGCTACGGCGCTCGCCGGGTCATGTATTGGTCGTTCATCGGCTCAATCGTCTGCGCCTTCATACTTTCCTACCCGCCGACCGATTACACGGTCCACGGCGTCAGCGGCGAAATTCGGTTCACCATCGCGACCGGGCTCCCCGTCTTCGTTCTGATGTTGTTGGCCCAAGCGTTCTTCATGGCGCTCGGCAAGGCCGCAGTTTACAAGCACATACCCGTCTACTACCCGGATCAGGTTGGCGTCGTGAGCGGTGCCGTGGGAGCGATTGGAGGGTTGGGCGGTTTCATTCTGCCGTTGGCTTTCGGCGTCATGAACGATCTCGCCGATGTGTGGACGAGCTGCTTCATGCTGTTGTTCGGCATCGCATCGGTGAACCTTCTATGGATGCACTTTGCGATCAGACGCCAGGAGAGCGCATCGGGCCCCGAGATTGAGCAATTCCGATTCCTCCCCGAGTTGCAGTCGAGCTCAGAACCCCGACGCGAGCAGCCTTAGGCCGAGAATACGCGGTATCCCACCTGCGTCGGCGATCTTCACGGCAAGGGATTATGTTAGCCGCTGGCATGGATCACGGCGGTTCGGCGCCACTTGGGTTTACGTGGAAGCACCCGAACGTAGGCGCTGTTACCGCCGACTTCAAATAATGCGAAACGAAGCGCATCCTTCTGGGTACGGAACACGCCGCCGACTGGGTACGGAACACGCCGCCGATAAGCCCTTCCTTGTCCTTCGCTACCCAATAACCACGCCCATTCTCGGCGATCTCGAAGTGGTGTGGTATCAATACAGGCAACGGCGCGAAGCTGGACATGCTCTCTCTGCTAACCCTGTTAATCCGATGCTCTTTCGAGCGTCTCAATACATTTGCTGATTACCGTTAGGGTTCGAGACGGGTTTGAATGCATTCGCGTTAATTCTTCATATAGACGGAGCTCAGCGCAAATCCGAGATCAGGGACCAGCACCACAGCCGGGCGCTCCTCGTTGCCGCGGGCTCGCTGCGTGCGGGCATTCCCGGCCACCCCATTACGCCTTCTTTATGTGACCCCGCTTCGCGCGCTCTCGAATTTTTATGCGGCGCCGGGCCATAACCTCGCGTTCCAATGGTCTGTCTGTTCCATGGCGATTACGGGCCTGCAGATCCGGCCTTCAATCTCGGTTCCGGGTCGACCTGGGTCGTCGACGCCAACTTGCTCAAAGACGCCCGCAATCTCGGCGAAGCGGAGGCGGTTCCGCGGCACCTTCTTCGGGGTGAGCCTGTCTCGTGGTGCGATCAAGGCTATGCATGGGTCGATCAGGATGCTGTCGGGTGGTTCTACCTCGCAGCCTTTCTATTCCTGATCCTGCCTTACGTGGTTACGAGGGCTAAAGCTTGGGCGAGGCAAGCGCCACGGCCGGGCGCTAGCGCGAAAAGGCTTGGTGGCCGCTCGCAGCTCCCTCATTGAGCCCGTTTTATTCGGAAGGAGAACTCCTTGCGACCGCTTCGCCTAGTTCCCGACGGTACGACAATCCAGTTCATGCGCGGTCGTTTTGCCGGCCTCATTGGATCAGCGATTCTGAGCACCCTCTCGGTGGTGCTCTTCTTTTACCCCGGCCTCAATCTCGGGGTTGATTTCCGCGGTGGTGTCGTTGTCGAACTGCGCGGGCCGCAGGCGCTCCAGGTCGACAAGATCCGCGAGGCCTTCGCGCCGCTCGGTTTCGGCGACCTCAGAGTGCAGGAGTTCGGCTCGCCTCAAGACGTCCTTCTCCGCTTCGAGAACAAGGCGAACCTCCAGGACGCGCAGCGAATGATCGCGTCCCGAGTAGCCGAGGCGCTGCCCGGTGTGCAGATCCGCCGGACCGAGGTCGTCGGCGCCAAGGTCAGCGGCGAACTGTTTCGTAACGGCCTGCTCGCAACCGGCCTCGCTCTCGTCGCGGTGCTTGCCTACATATGGTTTCGTTTCGAGTGGCAATTCGGCGTGGGCGTCGTTGCCACCCTGATCCTCGACATCACCAAGACGGTCGGGTTCTTCGCCGTCACGCAGATCGAGTTCGACCTGAACTCGGTCGCGGCGCTGTTGACCCTGATCGGCTACTCGGTCACCGACAAGGTCGTCGTCTACGACCGCATCCGCGAAAACCTCGGCAAGTACCGGACCATGCCGCTGCGGCAGCTGATCGACCTCAGCATCAATCAGACGCTGGGCCGCACAGTCGCGACGTCGCTGACCGTGGTCCTGTCGATCCTGCCGCTCGCGCTGATCGGCGGCGAGGTAATGCGCAGCTTCGGTTTGGCGATCATATTCGGGATCGTCATCGGCACCTCCTCGTCGATCTTTATCGCCTCGCCGATCCTGCTGTTCCTCGGTGAAAAACGGCTGCGGCCCTCCCAGACACGCGTTCCGCAGCCGAGCGAGCGGGCTGCCGCCCCGTAGACCGCTCCGTTCGCAATCGGCGCAACTCGGACGAAAGTTCACCTAGTCTGCCGGTATCGGTGTCCCGGCAGGCCGGCGCACGGTAGGATGCGGGCCAACAGCGCGCATCCGAGCCCCCAGGCATCCCCGGGTCCAGCAAGCTTCGACGCCTATGTTCGACACCGCTTTCGTATTGCTCGTCATCGCGGCGTTGCTGGTCGTCGTCGGGTTTTGCCAGCCGCTCGCCGCCTATCTGAAGCTGCCGCCACCCGTCCTCCTCGGGGTGGTCGGGGTGGCCTTGGGGGGCTTTCCCGCCGTCTTGTCTCAGCTCGGCTGGTCCGCCCGGTCCGATCCCTTCGCCGACGTCTTCGTCGAGCTGCCGGTCAACTCCGCGACGTTCATTTACGTCTTTCTGCCGCTCCTGGTCTTCGAGGCCGGCATCGTCACCGATGTACGACGAACACTGGAAGACGCGGCGCCGATCCTGCTGCTCGCCATTGTCGCGACCCTGATCACGACCGCGGTGATTGGTTTGGCGCTGTGGCCGCTCGCCGGCGTCTCGCTGGCGGTCTGTCTGCTGCTCGGCGCCGTCGTCGCTACCACCGATCCCGCCGCGGTCATCGCAATTTTTCGCGACGTCGGCGCCCCGGCGCGCTTGACGCGTCTCGTCGAAGGTGAGGCGCTGCTCAACGATGCGGCCGCCATTTCGCTGTTCGCGGTTTTGCTCGCGATGATCGTCAGTGCTCGGGAGCCCGATATCGGCTCGGGACTCAGCCAGTTCTTCCTGTCCTTCATCGGCGGCGGCGTATTGGGATTGCTTGCCGGCCGGGCGCTGCTTGCGGTTATTCCATGGGTCCGCGACGATCGCCTGGCAGAAGCCACCTTGACCCTGGCGCTCGCCTACGGTGTCTTCATCGTCGCCGAGCGCCTCTTTCACGTCTCGGGCGTCGTCGCCGTGCTGGGATCCGGGCTCACCATCAGTGGGCTCGGCCGTTCCCGGATCGCCCCTTACAACTGGTCGTTTCTGACCGATCTCTGGGACCAGATCGCCTTCTGGGCCCGTTCATTAGTTTTCATTCTGGCCTCGATCCTCGTTCCGCGGCTGCTCGGCGATGTCGGGCTTCGTGACCTGCTGCTGGTCGGCGTGCTCGTGGCAGCGGCATTCGCGGCGCGTATTCTGGTCTTGTTCGTGCTGGTGCCGCCGCTCGAGTTTTTCAAACTCACCCAGCCGATCAGCTCGGCATACAAGCTGGCGATCACCTGGGGCGGGTTGCGTGGGGCGCTGACCTTGGTGCTGGCTCTGGCGGCGACCGAGAACGCTGCCCTCAGCCCAGAGGTAAAGCGGTTTGTTGCGGTTCTCGCCACCGGCCTTGTGTTGTTCACGCTGTTTGTCAATGGCACGACCTTGCGCTTGGTGATCGATCTCCTAGGGCTCGTCCGCTTGTCGCCACGAAACCAGGTGCTGCGCGACCAGGTTCTGGCACTTTCTTATGCCGAGGTTTGCGATTCGGTTCGCGACATGGCGCGAGACCATGCGCTCGCTGAAAGTGCGATCGCGGAGGTCGTCAAACCCTACCAAGCCTGGATCGAAGCCGCGAACGCTCGCGATGCTGACGAACGGCTCATTGAGCGCGACCGGCTGGCCATCGCTCTTGTGGCGCTGGCCAACCAGGAACGCGTGCTCGTCCTCGAGACGCGCGCCGATCGGATCGCTTCAGCGGCCACGGTACAAGTATTATTGCGAAATGCGGATGCGCTGGTCGAGGGCGCCCGGGCCGAAGGCCGAGTCGGATACCGCAGAGCTGCCGAAGCCGCGCTCTCGTTCCCCATCGCATTCCGCCTTGCCTATTTCCTCTATCGATTTTTCGGGATCGTGCGGTTTCTCGCCGATCGCCTGGCAGACCGTGTCGAGCTGCTGTTGGTTATGCGGCTATTGGTGGACAGGCTCCTAGGCTTCAACAGCCGGCGCCTTGTCCCAATGTTTGGCGAGCGCATCACCGAGCTTACGGGTGAGATCATCGCGCGCCGTCGGGAAGCGGCGGGCGATGCTTTGGATGCGCTCCGTCGCCAATACCCCGACTACGTCGCGGCCCTCGAAATCCGTTTCCTGCGTCAATCGGCCTTGCGGCAAGAGACGGAGCGATACCAGGCGCTGTTCGACGAAGGGCTGATCCCGCAGGAGCTCTATGACGATCTAAAGCGTGGCGTCGCCGGTGCCAGCGCCACCGAACAACGCCCGCGCTTCGACATCGGACTGGATACCCATCGCCTGATCGAAAGGCTTGACATCCTGTCAGGCCTCGACGAAAGGCAGCTCGGCCGCGTAGCCATGCTGCTACGCCCACGGTTTACGGTGCCGAACGAGCGCATCATCCGCAAGGGAGACCGGGGTGACGCCGTCTTCTTTATTGCTTCCGGTGCGGTCGAGGTGGCGCTCCCGGCGGGGCCAGTGAGGCTCGGCAGCGGGGAATTCTTCGGCGAAATGGCTTTGCTTTCGGGCCGGCCGCGACAGGCGGACGTGACGGCTCTAACGTATTGCCGGTTGCTCGTGCTGAGAAAAATCGATTTCGAGCGTTTCATGGCGAGCAACCCGGAAGCGAGGGCAACGATCAACCGCATCGCAGCATCGCGCCATTCTATGAACCAGGATGACCTCGATCGGGCCACCGAACCCGCCTCCCTATAGCGAGCTCTGATCCCGATGCAGCCCGGGGCCTAGACCATCTCTGAAGACTTATAAGCGCTCGGAGTGACAGAGCGGCAGCCCGGTGGCTGCCGCTCTGCACGGACGATCACACGTCGTAGTAGAGGAAGAACTCGTAGGGGTGCGGGCGCAGCCGCATCTCATCGACTTCGCGGGCGCGCTTGTAGCTTAGATGGGTGTCGACGACATCCGGGGTGAACACATCGCCCTTCAACAAAAATGCGTGGTCGGCTTCGAGCGCGTTCAAGGATTCCTCGAGCGAGCCCGGGGCCGAGGGCACCTTGGCGAGCTCCTCGGGCGGCAGGTCGTAGAGGTTCTTGTCGATCGGCTCGCCCG
>Ga0209656_10000271_pt1 | contig 34605 bp, 31 predicted proteins | sample BogFormECP12_OM2_FD_188239 | JGI IMG/M metagenome (GOLD analysis project Ga0209656, IMG submission 188239) | Bog forest soil microbial communities from Calvert Island, British Columbia, Canada - ECP12_OM2 (SPAdes) (version 2) | ecosystem: Environmental > Aquatic > Freshwater > Wetlands > Bog ...
TTCAATCCCAGCCCGGACAAGCCAGAGAAGCGGATTCTCGGCCCGGCCCCTTTTGGCTAACAAATCAGAAGGAGCACTGGAGCAACTCTCGCTCAGCCACGCCGACAACCCGCGACCAAGCTCACTCATTCTATCGGACCCAGCAGCTGTCGTCAATTTCGTCCCAGATTGTGCGGGACTTGTTTGTGTAGGGGCCGATTGTGTTGGGCTTGATTGTGTGGGGCCGGGTCTCTGACCCGGCCAGGCCGAGCGAAGCTCGGCTGTCGCTGCCTCCTCAACCCCGCTCTCACCCACCACCGTGGAAGAGCGGCGATTCAGCGCCGCGTCACTCCCCCCATAAGATTGGACCTTCAGCCCCTGCGCATTCCTCCGATCCCACTCCGCAAACGCCTTCGGAGTCGACACCCCCACCTCCGGCGTCACCACCACACAATCGATCGCCGGCAAATCCACCAGCGGATACACCTGCTCCCCCCGCCCCACTCCGAGCACCGTCCCGCCCACCAGAAACAGCGGCAGATCCGACCCAACTTCCGCCGCAATCCGCAGCCTCTCCGCCGCGGGCAGCGCTTTTCGAAGGGCCCGCTGCAGCCCCAGCAACGCAGCCACCGCATTCGCCGAAGCTCCGCCCAGCCCACCCTGCACCGGCAGCCGCTTCTCAATTTCGATGACCACGCGCCCCTTCGCGCCCAGCGCCCGCATCGCCTTCTCCACGATGCGGAAGCACGTATTCGATTCGTCCTTCGGCACTAGCAAGTCATCACACTGAATTTCAATCCCCGTCCCGCGCCTTACGCTCACCCGAATCACGTCATGCAGCCCGATCGTCTGATACACCGTCAGCAACTCGTGAAACCCATCCGCCCGCGCCGCGCCAATGCGCAGCCCGAGATTGATTTTCGCAAACGATCGCACCGTGACAGTCATGGATGGATGATTGTAAATTCGATTTGCCGATTCTCGACCTCCTAATTGAAAACCCCGCGCCCCATCCCCACACGTTCCATGACCAACGTAATCTCGACCAAAACGGCTTCATTAGCGCACTCTGATTGTGATTTCAATCAAAAACGTCCACCCCAAGACGGCTTTCCCCCATTGAAACCGTAAGGCAAGACCTGCAAACACGAGTGCTGCCCCGGATTTTCCGTCCGGGACCCTGTGCAGCATTTTCCCGCAAGTTGGGATGTAAGCCGGTGCAAGCGGGAGCAAGTACGGCCAAATATCATGCTCGGACGATGAGAAGAAAAAGTATAGACCGGCCACGTCGCCGGCCGTCACGGGCATCAAGGGGACAGGTATGCGCCGAGCGGTCTTACCGTTATTCTTGACCTTGTTATTCGCCACCACCGTGGCGTTCTCGCAGAGTGACTACAAAGTCGTCACCGTCACCGACGGCGGCACAATTTCCGGCACCGTCAAATGGTCGGGGCCGGTCCCCCGTACGCTCGAGCTCCCCATCAGCAAAGATCCGCAGATCTGCGATCCCGATTCCAGGAAAACCGCGGACCTGGAGCGCCTCATCCTCGGACCGCAAGGCGGCGTCGCCAATACCGTCGTTTACCTGAAGAACATTACCAGCGGCAAGGCCATGGACCTGCCCGAACAACGCCGTCACCTCGACCAGAAGCACTGCCGCTACATCCCACACATCCTTCTGGTCCCGCAGAATGGCCCACTCGAGATGGTGAGCTCCGACGCCACCCTGCACACCATTCACATGGACGGCGCGGCCACCTTCAACCTGCCCTTCCCCTTCGTCGACCGCCCTACGTCGCGCTCCATGTCCACGCCGGGACTGGTACACTTGCGCTGCAACGGCGGCCATGTCTGGATGAACGCCGAGATGTTCGTCGCCCCGCATCCCTACTACGCCATCACCGACGAGAGCGGACGCTTCGAGTTCACCAACGTCCCGCCCGGAACCTATCAGATAGTGGCCTGGCATGAGGGCTGGACCCTCCTCGGCAAAGAGCAGGCCTACGACGTGCTGACCGAACACAGCGTGCAGCGCCCCATCTTCAGCGAGCCCCGGACGTGGGAGAAATCAGTGACAGTCAACGGCAATCAAGGCAGCACCGTGGATTTTGTGATATCGAGCAGTAAGTAGAGTTTCTCCCACACGGTAGGTTCTCCTGAGCAAGAGCACGCCTCAGCGCCCCACTCTAGCCGCTGTTAGTCGCGACGAGAGTGGGGATTTTTCGTGCCGGTGATCTGATGGTGCGGGTGCCCCATTTCTCGCGTCCTCTGCGAGAAGTGGGGATTTTGACTTTCGATTTCGTCTCTGGTTTATCCGCGAGAATCCGCGTAAATCCGCGGCGAAAAGAAGTGACTTACCCCCGCCGCTTATACAGCACAGCAAATTCAAACCCGCTGTTCGGCGGAAATAACTCCGCTACCTTCCGCAGCCGCTCGGCCAGCGCCGAAGGCGCCAGCAGCGGATAATCCCGCTCCCGCAGATCGTAATAATCCACGTCCAGATACAGCGACAACAAATAAATGGAAATCGTGTCGGAAAACGTCGCGTCCAGATATTCGTTCTTGTAGCGCTCATATTCCGCCGGACGGTCCGGACCGCCCGCCGTGGCCAGCTTGCGCGCATCCCAGGCGTCCAGAGAAGTCTCGCCGCGGATTCCTGCCTCCACCTGGCTCCACGCCAGCTCGCTGAACTCTTTCGAAACTCCCGCGCGCTCGACCAGCGCATGACCCACGTTGATATAAAACTCGAACGCCACCGAAAACTTGTCGTCCATCAAGCGCGTCGAGATGAACACACACTGCGAGTCGCCCAGCTTCAGGTTGCGATGGCACACCGCATTGTCGCTGAGCGCAACGTCATAGCGGTCCGCAATCACCGTTTCCTCGCCCTGGCTCACCGTCAACGGCACAAAGTAATACGCCTTACGCTCCAGCGCTGCCGCTACCTTCGTGGGCACTGCGGCAACCATCCGCTCCAGGTCAAACGAATTCACCGCGACCTCGCCCGCCGCGGCGTAGCAGATCCCGTTCGCCGCCTGAGAAACCGGCGTGACCCGCACCACCTCGGCCGGACTGCGCGTAATTGCTGGAGCCGCCTGCGACATGCCTACTATCTTATACGCTAGAAGCGTTCTATAAACGGCTCGGTTTTGGGTGGCGCAGCGCTTTCAGCGCTGCGATTCGCGCCTGCCCTTCGATGGGGCTTTAGCCCCTGAGGGGATTAACAGACCGGAAGGAGCAACCATTCCGCCATGAAAGATTTCCCTGCGTTCATGAAGCACCCCGCCAACCGCATCGCCACCACCAGCCAGGCCACTCCCGGCGTCGAAGGCTACGTTTTCGACGGAGCCGATGGCAGCCAGATGGCCTTTTGGACCTGCCGCGAAACCGCGCCCTCGGCGCCTCACGCCCACGAGTTCGACGAATACATGATCGTGGTCCAAGGCTGCTATACACTGATCTTCTATACGCCGAACGGCGGCGAGGAGAGAATTCCCATCCAGCCCGGCGGAGAATACTTCATCCCGCGCGGCGTGTTGCATGGCGGTGAAGTCGAGGCGGGAACCAGAACCATCCACGCCTTCGGCGGCCGCCGTGCCACTCGCATAGAGAGAAGCGCAGACCGGTAAACACTCTGGCCGTATACTGACTTCGTGACGACTCGTCACAAAGCCGAACGCTCACAAACAACCGGAAATCCTTTCTATAGCTGGCTTGGCATTCTCGTCTTTGCAGTCATCGCCCTTGGACTTCTGGGCTCTTTGTGGGCTTCATGGCACGCTGAGCAGGAATGGCTCCAATGGGGAAGCTGGCCATCTGTAAAAGGATTCCCCTCCGATACGCGCATTACCGAACATCCCATAGCCGAATTCGAAGCAAAGAGGGGGATCCGCCCGTGGTATGACGGCGAGTGCCTCGTGCGCTATTCAGTGGCGGGAAAAGAGTACTCTGTGTGGGCTGACGCGGCCACTGATTCCGATCCCAAGCAACTCGCGGTCAGGATGCGAACGTGCCCCATCACTTCTTACGATGTTCACTACGATCCCAATCGACCCTGGATCGCCCATGCGTTGGCTCCCTGAGTTTCCCGACGCGCTGGGAATAGTTTATCGTTGACATCAGTGGCGCCGCCGTCAAAATCCCGCTCGCCCCGCTGGTACGCGATCCCCGTCCGCGTTGCCCTGGTCACGTTCATCGGAACGCTGCTCTGCTTCGCCGTCAGCCTGCTGCTTGCCCTCCTGGGCACGGTAATCGTCGCGGCGCTTCGGGGCGTGCATCCCGACATGCGGATCGCCTACCGGCACATCGCACTGCCCATGGCCCTGGTCGGCGGAAGCATCATCTTCGCGCTCGCCCTGGTGATGGAAATCCGCCACTACCGCCAGGCCAAAACCCTGTCGGCCATTGAGAGGCTGAGTTAACCCCAAGCTGGGCTAGCTCAGGGTGGGCCGCCACGGCTCATGTGGGGACGGGCGCCCTCGCAAGCCTGCCCTGAGCGAAGCCGAAGGGTCCGGCCGGGCAAAGCCCGGCAGCTCTTCGCTACAATCGAAATCATGCCGCCGCGCATTGCCATTCCGATGCCGCACTTCTCCGACCCGGAGTATGCCGAGCGGGCGATTCCGCAGTACGAGCGCGCCGTCGCGCTGGCCGGAGGCGAACCGGTTCGCATCCCACTTGATCAGACCGACGACCAAATAAAAAAGATGGCAGAGCGCTGCGACGCCGTCCTCCTGCCCGGCAGCAAGGCCGACGTGGATCCCGCCCGCTTCCACGCCCCGCGCTCGCCTCACGCCGCCGCCGCCGACCCGCGCCGCGACGTCGTCGACAATCTTCTGCTCGACGACGCCTACCGCCTGCGCAAGCCAGTGCTGGGCATCTGCTACGGCCTGCAAAGCCTGAACGTCTACCGCGCCGGATCCCTCGTCCAGCACATCCCAGATTTTCTGCCGGAAGCAACCCGCGCCAAAGTAAACCACGAGGCCGGCGGCAAGATCGCAGTCGCCCACTCGGTCGAAATTGAACCCGGCTCTAATCTGGCGGAAATCGTGGTCGCGAGCAAGCTTGTCGCGAGTGAAGACAAGAACCGGGAAGGGCACGGCTTCAGCCGTGCCGGAAGATCCGCAAACGAGTTCGGGGCTTTAGCCCCTGAGGGAAAGCTCGTCCTCCCCGTCAACTCCTCCCACCATCAATCCGCCGACGCGATCGGCGACGGCCTGCGCATGGTCGCCCGCTGCACCGCCGACGGCATCATCGAAGCCCTCGAAGGCGCAGCGCTCGATCATTTCGTGCTCGCCGTGCAGTGGCATCCCGAACGCTCGGTGAAAGAGGACGCGGCCTCCCGCGCCATTTTCCGCGCACTCATCGATGCCGCGCGCCAGCATCGCGACAACCTCGAGGAGAAATCGATTTCGTAACGATTACTTCCTCTTCGCCGCTTTCTTCTTACCGCGCGGCGCCCGCTCCAGCAGCACCACCACATGCGCGATCGCGGCATTCTCCAGATTCAATCCCTCGGGCGTCTTGGCCTTCAACCCAATGCAATCGCCAGGCAAGCCCAGCAACTTCGCCACCCGCGCCCGAATCGCGGCTGCATGCGGACCGATCTTCGGCGCAGCCAGAATCAGGCTGGCGTCGACGTTCGCCAGGCCGTAACCCGCGTCCCGCACCCGCTTCAGCGCTTCCTGCAAGAAGATGACCGAATCCGCGCCCTTCCACTTCGGATCCGACGGAGGAAACAGCGCCCCAATATCCGGCGCCGCCACCGCGCCCAGCAGCGCGTCCGTAATGGCGTGCAGCAGCACATCCCCGTCAGAATGCCCGCCCAGCCCCTTGTCATGCGGCAGTGCAATCCCGCCAATCCTTAACGGAATGCCCGCCCGAAATTCGTGCGAATCAAATCCGTAGCCGATGCGGGTCGTTGGTCGTCGGTCTTGGGTCTTAGCCATGAGATGGTTAACGCCGGCTCAGGTAGAACTCCGCCAGTTCCATGTCTCCCGGGTTTGTGATCTTAATGTTTCTTGGCGAGCCCATCACCACCGCGACTTCATGTCCCGAGCGCTCAACGAGCGACGCCTCGTCCGTGCCCATGAACCCGTCAGCGGCGGCCTCGTCGAACGCCTTCTTGATCACGTTGTAATGAAATCCCTGCGGAGTCTGCGCCAGCACCACGCCGGCGCGTGGAATCGTGGCTTTGACAATGGCGCCTTCCGCCGTGCGTTCCACCTGCTTCACGGTATCGACGGCGGGCAGGGCGGCCAGGGCAGCGCCATATTTTTTCGCAGCTTCAATTACTTCGTGAATAATCTCCGCCGTCACCAGCGGTCGCACCGCGTCGTGCACCAGAACCACGTCATCGGCCGCGGCCGAAACCGCATTGAGCGCGTGCTCGACCGACTGCTGCCGGTGCTCGCCGCCCACCACCAGTTCCACCTTTTTCTTGACATCCGGCGCGTCCTTCGCCAGCCGCTCGCGGAATCCCTCGATTTCATTTTCGCGCAGCGCGATCCAGATCTCGCTCACCGCCTCGACCGCGCCAAACTTGCGCAGCGTATGAATCAGAATCGGCGTGCCCGCGAGTTCACTGAACTGTTTCGAGGGATGCGGTTTCTTGGTCTTGGCGTCCATCGCGCTGGGCATGGGAGCCATGCGCGTCCCCAGCCCCGCAGCCGGAATAATCACGATCACCTTCATGGCGGGCTGTAAGTATACGAGTGACTCAGGAAGAGTTCAAATCGGGTGGTACTCTAGCGCCGTCAACCGCGGACCGGTATCGGTGGCGCCTCCGACGGTATTACCCACTTCGCCTCACGCGCAAATCGGTTTGCAACGGACTTAGTCTTTTTTCCGAGCACCAGCCCGTGCGCTGGATCATTCGGCGGCTCGGTGTCGTAAACGACCCCTTGGCCGAGCTCATGCGCTAGCCCCGCCGTTATCGAGCAAAGCAGGTTATCAGGATAGCCCTTGAGCGCGTCTTCCACAGGCCGGCCTTGTTGTCCGAGAAGGGACTCAAATTGGATCGAAAGTTCGTCGTGCCTGAACGCTGCGGAAGAGATCTTCATTCGACCTTGATCTCCGGCGACAACCCAAAGCGGCGGAAGACGCCTTAGTAGCACCTCAGAGTCGATAATTCTGGCATCGTTCTGGGGCGCTGCGATCACCCAAGCCGTTCCAAGTATGGCTTCAGGAATGAAAAGCTCGGCCCCACAGGCCCTTCGTGTTCCTCGCGGCTGATTTCATCGAAATAGTAAAACTCGGTGCGACCGTTCGGGCCGAACTCGATTTCCAGATCCTTGCGACCACGATGCCATTCAATCTGAACGCCGGAATCAGGAGTGGGAACAACGCTTGGTGCTGGCGCATTCCGATCTAGCAGTTGATCGATTACAGCAAGGGCGCGGTTGATCGCATCCCGATCAATTCTGTCCGCCCCCTCACCGTTCCAATTGTCAGGCAGAGCAATTATGTCTGCGAAGCCCCGGAGCACCGGGTTGAACCAATCGGGCAGCGGGCCGCCGTTATCCTGATAGCTGAACTGTATAATCCGTCCTCGGGCCGGGAGGGAAACGATCCTTTCGACGGGCACCCGCCGCGACACCTCGGGTCGAGTGTCCACAAAACGGTCCTTCTCTGTCAGGTCTGCGAGTTGGCTGTACGTCGTGATTAAGCTTGCTTCCGGCCTGGTAATTTCAGCTGTTGCCACGGATGTCCGTCCTTTGCCAAATTCTGTGCATTTCCGCATTCGTCAAAGACGCGAATGACTTAACAATCCAACGCCGCCCAAGGTCGAAGAACTCAGCGCCACTTCCCACCTGGCCCCTCGCCGTCAGATGCAAGAGATACATCGGCTTGTTGTCCGTAGTCCGGAGAGCAGGCTGTATGTCAACGTGCAACCGCCCTACGGGTCGCCCTTTGTCGTCCGGGATGACGAAACGGGATTGAATCCGGACGTCTTCAGCTCGCCCGGGAATCCGGTCCGCTCTTGCCGCCCAATCGCTGGGTGTTACCCAAACGCTGAACACCTTGTCGAAATCTGCAAAGGTTTGCCAGCCTTCGCCGGCAATGATGTGGTTGACATAACTCACTTCGCATTGGTTGATCTTAGGCAGCCCTAGATTCCTATCGCTTAAGAAACGCTGGAATACGTCGAAATCCCTTTGAAAAGCATCCTTAACCCGCTCGTACCTAGGGTATTCTTCGCCCTGACCTTCTTTGCGCCAATTCCTAATGAAGCGATCCGCCTGGACTTGGATCATCTCGTTGCCGCGCTCGTTAACGAACCACATGCGGGGGACGGGAGGCTTATCGAGCGCCTGCAGCTGTAACCCAACCCTCGCGCGCGGGGATTCCGGAAACTCTTCCACGAATGGAGGTAAAGCCGCTTGGTCTTCTGTTCGGGGGAAATTGTCGGAGAACTCGTCCCACAAGAGGCCTAGTTGGGCGGTGCTGATCCCGCGCAACGACTCGAACTGGACAGACAAAACCGTCTCAACAACGGGGGGATTTGCAAAGTTTGGCAGATCGTCAGGCCGCGAAGTCATCGGAGGGTGGCTGCCCAAGTCAGATGCCTCTCGTATTGCTTGAACGCCATTCTATCTGATTATGACATGAAGGCAAGTTAGGCCCGCCTTAATTGGCTTTAATGCGGTTACGTTGGTGGTACGCCGTAGCCCCTCCGCCTACGTCCCCTGCTTCGTCTCCAGCCCACCCGGCGCGGGAACCGCCGTCGGCCCCGGCGGCGCCACTACGACCGGAACAGCCGCCACCGGCACAGCCGCTGCCTGCCGCGAGTACGCCGCCCGCTCGTCCCACTTGCCGAAGATCATTTTCCCCGCGGTCGTTTGCAGCACCGACGTCACCGACACGTCGATGGTCTTGCCAATCATTTTCCGCGCGTTGTCCACCACCACCATCGTCCCGTCATCCAGATAGGCCACGCCCTGGTTGTATTCCTTGCCTTCCTTCAGGATGAACACGCGCATAGTCTCGCCGGGCAGCACGATCGGCTTCAGCGAGTTGGCCAGCTCATTGATGTTCAGAACTTCCACGCCCTGCAGCTGCGCCACCTTGTTCAGATTGAAGTCGTTGGTGATGATCTTGCCCTCGTACAGCTTGGCCAGTTCGATCAGCTTCAGATCGACTTCGCGCACGGCCGGAAAATCATCTTCCACAATCTGAATGGTGAGCGTGGCGACCTTCTGCAGCCGTTGCAGAATATCGAGCCCGCGCCGTCCGCGATTGCGCTTCAGCGAATCCGCGGAATCGGCCACCAGTTGTAACTCGCGCAGCACAAACTGCGGCGTCACAATGATGCCGTCGAGAAACCCGGTCTCGGCAATATCGGCGATGCGACCGTCGATAATCACGCTGGTGTCCAGAATCTTGTAGCTTTTTTTGCCCTGCTTCTCGCCGCCGAAAATTCCGCCCAGCGCCGCCAGGTTCAGCAGATCACCCTTATTCGCACCCACAATCAGCCCGACGTAGGCCATCAGCAGCATGACCAGAATCTGTAGAAAGCTCTGGGTTTGGCCCTGCGGAATGCTGTTGCGGATGACCAGCGCGAACAGGTAGGCGCCGCAGATGCCGAGAAAACTTCCGATGGCCGCCCCGATGAGCCGCTTCAGGCTCACCATGCGCAGCTTCCATTCGAACAGGACTATCGCCGCCCCGATCAATGCGCCCACGCCCGCATCAATGTTGCGGGTCTGCCCAAAGGGCTCAATGACGAAGCAGGTAACCGCTACCACGATGACAAAAAGAAGACGTACAAGAATAAGATCCACGGTAAACCTCCGCGGATGCAGTTTGCCCATATGTCCATACCACCAGGCGATAGCACCCGTGCCGCCTCCGCGCCGCCCCGGCGGGAATCGGCCTTGCCTATGCGGAGCGCGCATGAATTAGGGGAAATACCGATGAATGAACGTGCGCCCCGTTCCGGCCTGCTGGGGCTTGGCCGGACGACCAGTAATCCAACGCCAAGAGTATATACCCGCCCGTAAACCGCAGGGGGAAATCTGCCCCCCGGACCTCAGACCTCAGACCCCGGACCTCAGACAGTGTATGTTGCCAATCTTTCCGACTCTGTCATCCTTGCAATGAAAACAGGCGTACCTGGGATTGGCGAGTGTTCGGCGAGGATGCTGCTAGCCGAGATCGGAGATATTGGGCGCTTCGGGAACCATGAAGCCGGGAACCGAGAAGCAATGACAGATCCATTTTTCTACCACGTATCCCCGCCCCCGCGCGGCGGCCACGCCCCCAGCGCGCGCCGCATCAGCGCGATCTGCCCTATGTGATAACTGTTGTGCGCCACCATCTGCCAGAGCACGCCCTCGACTGAGCCCGCAACTTTCTTGTCGCCCTCGTGTACGCTTTCCACTTCGCGCTGCAGTTCGTGCGGAGAACGCTTCGCCAGTTCGGCGAACTCACTCAATAACTCCGCCATCCGCGCCTTCAGCCGATTCCATTCCTGCTCGTCGGCAGGCGCCGACCCCGCCGGAAAACTCTCCGAATTGTGTTCGGGATACCTCGGCTTCTGCCCGCGAATGCGCCGCAACTCGTAATCCATCCAGTAATTCATGTGAAACACGAGCTGCCCTATCGAGTGCGGAAATCCCGCAACCTGCCGCGCCGCCAGCTCCGCGGAAATATCTTCGACACACGCCATGGGGTCGGCATGCGCGCCCTTACCGCGAAGCAGTTCGGTCAACGCTCGATGCGTCATGGAAATGGAAGATGGGAAGCAGATAGCTCTGTCATCCTGAGCGAAGCGAAGGACCCGTGCAGTCTCTCGCCGATGGCAGACTTCACAGGTTCTTCGCTTCGCTCAGAATGACAAAGAAAACCCCCGTTCCTAAGCCCGATCCGCGGCAAAGAAGTTACCGCCCCGCGAAGTACTTCTCCTCCAGAATCCGCCGATGATGCAACTCATGTCCCGCGATGATGTAAGCCAGCGCCCGCACGCTCACTTCATTCTTATTGGCCACGCCGCGCCGCATCCAGGCGGCCTCGTCGAGATTGCGCAGCAGAGTCAGCGTCGCCCGCCGGACCGAAATGTAATCCTCAATAATCTCCGCCAGCGGCGCCCGCGCAAACGGACCATGCTTCACGTAGTCGTCCTGTTCGAAGCCCTCCATCGGAGTCCGGTCGCCGCGCGCGATCCGCAGCGCGCGATACGCAAAAATGCGCTCCGTGTCGCACACGTGTCCCAGCACTTCTTTCGCGTTCCATTTATCGGGCGCGTAGCGAATGTCTCCGTCCCTCTCGTCGCGTCCCGAGAGCAGCATCATCATCTGCCGCCTCTGTGCGTCGAGCGTTCCTAGGATGTCGGATCCGGTGATCAGTGAAATGTAGCGGTCATAATACGGCGCATACTCGCCCGGCTCGGGCCGTGCGATCTTCAACGCTGCTGGACTCACCACGGCTGGTTCTAACATGCTCTGCTCCATCCCAATAATGAATTCGATCTTGTGGAGCGGCGGACGCCTTCGTCCGCCCCCGGACGAGGGCGTCCGGGGCTCCACTCTCAAACTTAGACTCCCCACTCCGGTTTCCGTTTTCGATAAATCTTCGACCCTGCAAGGATAACCCTCAGCCCCTGTGGAAGGGTACGGTCGCGGCAGTTTTTTCTGGGAGTCCTTACACATGCAATGCAAACTGTGCTCGGTTAACCACGGCTAGCCAGCCTTCCTAGGCGACGGCCGAAAGTATCATGCCAGTTACTCTGGACTGAAAATAAAGGATTTCCACAGCGCTCACTTTGAGACGGGGGAGTACAATTCGTTTTGGTCACGAAAGTGCGGCCAGTGACCCCTAATCCCAACCAGGAAAGGAATTTTTACCCCATGTGGAAGCCGACCAATCAGCCTCAGACTCCTGCGCAACCTGCCGCGCCGGAGCGCCCGACCATGCCTACCCCCAGCGCGCCCGCTATGGCCGCCTCTGAACCCGTCGCTCCCCGGCCGGTCACAACCACCACTGCGGACCAGGCTACCATTGGCAAGTCGCTGGTCATCAAGGGCGAGGTGACTGGTTCGGAATCGCTCTACATCGACGGCCGCGTGGAGGGATCCATCAATCTCGCCGGCAATCGCGTCACCATTGGGCGCAATGGAGTTGTTGCCGCCAACATTAATGCCCGCGAAATCGTCGTGCTCGGTAAAGTTCGCGGCAACCTCACCGCCAGTGATCGCGTCGACATTCGCAGCGACGGCTCGCTCACCGGCGACGTCGTCGCCGCCCGCATTTCCATTGAAGACGGCGCCTTCTTCAAAGGCGGCATCGACATCCGCAAAGGCGGCCAGCCCCAACAGCAGAAGCCCAACGGCGAAGACAAATCAGTTCCGGCCAGCGAGCCGGCCTCCGTCGGCGCAAGGGCGTAAGTTTCGCGTTACAAAAAATTTGGCCGGTCTTCAGCAGCGGGCAGCCGCAAGGATGCCCGTTTTGCTTTTCCGATGTAGCGCAAAGCTGCACTATACTGTAGGGGTGGATCGCGGGTTCAAAGCGATTCCAATGACCCGAAAAGATCTTCAAGAACTTTCTCGATTACGGCTGCGAGAGGCGGAAGCGCTCTACGAGGCGCGCCTCTACGATGGTTGTGTATATCTTGCGGGATACGCGGTTGAACTCGCTCTCAAGGCACGGATATGCCGCCTACTGCGAGTGAGCGAGTATCCGTCGGGCGATCTCGGGAAGGCCTTCAAGGTTCACAGTTTGGAGCAGCTAAAGGTGCTAGCGGGATTGAGCCCTGATATTGACGTCAGAAAGAATAAAGGGCTGTTCGACAACTGGTCCAAGGCGGTGGCTTGGAATCCCGAACAACGGTACGAATCGCCCGGCAAGTATCGTGCCGGCGAAGCCCGGGTTATCCTGGACAGCTTGACGGCTAAGCCAAATGGAGTGTTCACGTGGCTCTCAAAACGTTGGTAAGTCCCTCTGCGCTCGCGAAACAGGTGATCGGGTATCTCCAACAGATGACCGAGGAGAAGCGGGAGTTTGCTCTCGCCATGCTGGTTCCCTCTGAAGCCTTGTCCGACAGATGGAACTTGGTTCTGAGTGCACCGTGGATTGACCGCGAAGGTCTTAATGCTGCGATTCCCACGGTGACGTCCGCCTTGTTGAAGCATCTATCCAGAGTCAACGCAAAAAAGCTGGAAAGGATCTCCGTGTTGCCTACAAGCGACACCTTGGTCTCTAGTATGGCTTCTCTACGCATTTCGCCCGGCGAGGCGTATCTCATCCAGAACTATCCGTTAACTGCGAGGGGCGTAGGGGACGCTATCGTCTTGGTGGCGGGAGGACCTGGCACCAGCCGGAACGATCACCGTCAGACTTTGCAAACCCGCGCTTAGCCTCTGCTGAAAGCTCATGCCCATTTTCCCCCAGATTGATATACTTGCCCCCCTTTCTTTCAACCGGAAGAATGATCCGGAAGTATTCGTTAGCCATCAACTAAGAAAAAACGGCCGGGGGTGTTCCCCGGCCATTTTGCTTTCCGCGGCTTACTGCACGATCAAGGTAACGTTCACGCTGTGTGTCGGCGCCGAGGTACCGGTTCCGGTGGAAGTCACCGTAACCGTGTAGGAGCCGGCAGGAGTGCCTGTCGCAGCTTTTGTAGTGCTGTTTTCGTTGTCGCACCCAACCATGGTGCCCAACGTTACCAGCAGTACGAATCCGAAGCCAAGGCCCGCCCGGCGCTGGCGCCCTTTCTTGCCAGTCCCGGCCAGCAGCATGCCGAACAGCCCCAGGCCGCCCAGGCTGGCGAGCAGCATCGGTGAGCCCGGTTGTGATCCCGGACGCGCCGGCCGCATCATGCTGGCCGTCCCGCGCGCCGTGGTCTGGATGGTGAGAACGGTCGTGAGAGGTGCATTGCCGTTCGCCACAACCGACGCCGGACTGAACGAGCAGGTCGCCCCCGTCGGCAGCTCGCCGCAGGCGAACGTGATGGTTCCGGTGTAGCCGTTCAAGCCGGCCAGATTGAGCGTGTAGGTGGCAGAAGCTCCGGCCGCCACCGTCGCGCTCGGCGCAGGCGCCCCCAACGTGTAGTTTCCGAGAGTTCCGCTGCCGTTCGCGTTCAGGAAAGCAGTCAAGCCGCCGGAGTTGATGTTCCCGGTCACCACGTCGACTGTGCCGTCGCCATCCAGATCGGCGAGCGCCAGACCCAGGCTATTCCCGTTGCCCGGGAACTCGACCGGCGCGTTCACCGTGCCGTCGCCGTTGCCAAGCATGACCGCAACCGTGCCAAACGACTGGTTGATGTAGACCAGGTCCGGGTTTCCATCCCCGTTCAGGTCGAGCATCTGGATGTCCGCCGGATTGGGATAACTCCCCAGCGTCGTGCTGGGATACGCCGTCAGCGCTCCGAACGTGCCGTCCCCATTACCCAGCGCGATCTGAATCAAGCCCGGGTACGTCGTTCCCTGGCTCTCGGTGATCGCCATGTCCAGCTTGCCGTCTTTGTTGAGGTCGCCGAAGGCGACATAGAAAGGGTACCCGTCTGTGTCGGTGAACGTGACCGGCTTGAAGGTGCCGCTGTTGTCGCTGTTGGCCAGAAAAACTCCAACCGCAGACGGGCCGTACAACGCGGTGACGATCAGATCCAGGTAGCCGTCTCCGTTCAAGTCGGCCGCCGTGAGGATCGTCGGATTATTATGCGCCGTAACGTCATACGTCACCGCATCCGCGAACGTTCCATCCCCACGGCCCAGCAGCACCGAGATGGTGCCGACGCCCACGTTCGGGGTCGCGAGGTCGATGTTGCCATCGTGGTTGAAGTCCCCGGTCACTATATTCTGCGGATTCGATCCGGCGGAGAGGACAGGTCCCACGGCGAAGGTTCCGTCCCCGTTCCCGAGGAAAATGTGGATTGCGCTGTTGGTGTCCGAGGCCGCCACATCCGGCTTGCCGTCGCCATTGAAATCGGCGACCGTCACAAACCTCAGGCTGGGGCTTTCTCCGTAGCTCACTCCCGGATAGAACGTGCCGTCGCCCTTGCCGAGGTAGACCACGAATCCCGTGGAAGCATAATTACCCGTCTGCCCGACCACGGCATCGGGAATGCCGTCGCCATTCACGTCCGCGATCGCCACGCTGCCCGAAGTCGCGTACTGGTCGAAACTGTTGGGCAACGGATACGTCAGTGCCGCGCGGTAGCTGCCGTCGCCATAGCCTTGCAGGTAGACCATGTTGAAGTAGTCGTCGGAGGCCACCACGTCCAGCAGGCCGTCGCCGTTGAAGTCGGCGACCAGAGGCGCCGTCCAGGGGAATCCTCCAATGCCGTAGGTCACCTCTTCCGCCGCCACATGTCCCGTGCCGTCACCCAGCAGAATGCTGATGCTGCCGCCGCCTTCATTGGTAATCACGATGTCGCCCTTCCCATCGCCGTTCACATCCGCGATGGTGGCCGCGAACGGAGTCTGGTCCTGGTCGCCCGTGTTGTTGTAGTAGACGCCGGGCTGAAACGTGCCGTCGCCGTTGTTGACGTAGACCGTCACCGTATTGAGTTCGTAGCAGTTCACGCTGACGATCTCCGGCTGGCCGTCTCCGGTCAAGTCTCCAATCGTGTTAAAGCAGGAGTCGTAGCTGCCATCCCCCGTGGTCAGCAACACCGGCGCCGCCCAGCCGCTGCCGGAGGCCAGCGATACTCCCACCTGGCTCCCGCTGAATCCCGCGAAGCCCAGTTTGCCGTCGCCCTTGAAGTCGCCGAAGATCATCTCGCCGGGCGCCGGGCCCGTCAGGGTGGCCAGCGTCGATGCGGCCTTGAATGTCCCGTCGCCATTGCCCAGCAGTTCGATCGCGTTTCCCGGATTCAGATTGTCGAAGGCCAGCACGTCCAGCTTTCCGTCGCCGTTGATGTCGGTCAGCAATCCCCCCACCAGCGAGTTCGGCGACACCGCATAGGTCACCGCCGTGGCGAAGGTGCCATCGCCGTTGCTGATCAGCACATCAATCGACGCGCCGCAGCCGCCCCCGCCCCCGCCTAGCGGCATGCCCGCCCCATGGGCCAGCCCGCATGCTCCCCCGGTGGGATGCACCTGCACGATGTCGTCTTTCCCATCGCCGTTTACGTCGCCCACGATCAATGGATCGTCCGCATTGTTCGGCGTGTTCGTCAGCACCGCGGCCTTAAACGTGCCATCGCCGTTGCCCAGCAGCACCGAGATCGAATACGTCGACGTCTGTCCCACCTGGTTGTATACCAGTTTCGCGACGTCCTTCTTGCCGTCGCCGTTGAAGTCCCCCATCACCGGTTCGGTGTTGTCATCGTCTGTTCCGCCCATCAGAGTTCGCGCTGCCGATGTGAAACTCACCGTCGGCATGCTGCTGGCGTCGCCTACGGCTTGGTTCGAAAAGCGCCCCTTGCGAGGCGGCGTGGCGGATGCACTTCTGTTTGCCGCGGAAGCTGCGGCCGGCGCCAGCGTGCCCGGCTGGCCAGGACGCGTCGCCCGGCCGTCCTTCCTCGAGTGTTGTCCCTTACGTAGCGCCTGCTTCAGGTGGAACTGGCTCGACCGGCTCGGTTGCGCGTTGGACCCAAAACCCGGCAGCGAGCCGAGGAACAGCGTCATCAAAACTACGTACTTTTTCATTCGATTTTCCTTTTCAAAGTCTGAGATGTGCGGCTGGTTTGCTGCTCAACATTTGCCCGCCACGCGCTCACTCACGGTGCGATGGCGACTTGTTGATCATCGGTCAGACCCGTTGGTGGTGCGGCATACCGAGGTACATTTAGTTGTGCGGCGGGTTCGTGTTCGGGCAGGGTTCGTTTTTGGAACAGAATTTCGCCAGGAAAGCCGTAGAAGTAGTCGGCACTCCGCGCCAGGCGCGCGGCCCTTACTCCACCAGCATGCAGTCCCCGTAAGAATAAAACCGGTAACGCTGCGCGACTGCGTGCTCATATGCCCGCATCACATTTTCTTTTCCGCCCAGCGCGCACACCAGCATGAGCAGCGTGGACTGCGGCAAGTGAAAATTCGTCAGCAGCGCCCCCACCACCTGAAACTTGTATCCGGGATAAATAAACAGATTGGCCTCGCCCGCCCCTGCACGCACTTCGCCGGGTGCCCCATTTCTCGCGCGTTCTGTGCGCGAGAAAGCCTGCCCTGAGCTTGTCGAAGGGTGGGGATTTTCACCTTGCTGCGACGCATATTCCAGAGTGCGAACCGTAGTAGTCCCGACGGCAACGATCCTCCGCGATTCCCTCCGCGCCCGGTTGATCTTCTCCGCGCCCTCCTCCGAAATCGAATACTCCTCCGAGTGCAGCCGATGTTCCTCCACGCGCTCGCTGCGCACCGGCTGAAAAGTTCCCAGGCCCACATGCAAGGTGACTTCGGCGGTTTCAATCCCGCGCTCCCGCATCCGCGTCAGAATCTCCGGCGTGAAATGCAGTCCCGCCGTCGGAGCCGCCACCGATCCCCGCTCCCGGGCATACACCGTCTGATAACGCTCGCGATCCCCGGAAGAATCCTCGCGCGCAATGTAAGGCGGCAGCGGAATGTGCCCGATCCGCTCCACAAGTGCAAAGAAGTCGTTGGTAGCAGGGGACTGAGAATTGCCAGAATGCGCATATGGGGACAGCCGCCCAAGCCTGCCCTGAGCGGAGCCGAAGGGGCTGTCCGGGAGGGCGAAGCCCTCCGGCTCAAACCGAATCCGCCTCTCCCCAAACTCTCCTCGCCCGATCACCTCGGCCTGCAACTCATCCTGCTGCCCGAAAAACAGCCGTTCTCCCACCCCGATCTTCCGTCCCGGGCGCACCAGGCATTCCCATTCGTTCGGCTCCTCCTGTAATTGCCGCGTCAGCAAAACTTCAATGCGCCTCTGCGGAGAATCCGCCGGGTGCCCCATTTCTCGCGTCCTTTGCGAGAAGTGGGGATTTTGCAGCCCGCCCCGCCGCCCATAAAGCCGCGCCGGAAACACGCGAGTGTTGTTGAACACAACCAGATCGCTCGGCCGCAGCAGCTCCGGAAAGTCGCGGAACTGCCGATCTGCCAAAGTTCCCGCCTCAAGCCCCGCGCCCGAAGTCACATGCAGCAGCCGCGATCCAGCGCGGTCCGCCAGCGGCTCCTGCGCAATCAACTCTTCCGGAAGTTCGTAGTGGAAATCGGAGACCAGCACGCTCTCCGATTATAGGGACGCACTTTATAGGACGCACACTATAGGACGCACACTGCAATCGCGCCGCAACCCGGCGAAACTGTCTCTGATTTTTAACGAAATTGGGATTGTTTCCGTAACCTGCGTGCTGGTACTATGCAGAAGTTGAGCTGCGGCCGCTTTTTATCATTTCCCCCCAAGGGTAACCATGCCTACGGAGCGCAAACACAGGGAAGAAATCGTCCGCTACGGACGCATGCTCCACGAGCACGGGTTCGTGGCCGCCATGGATGGCAATCTTTCGGTGCGGCTGGAGCATGACCGCATCCTGGTCACCCCCACCTGCGTCAGCAAAGGCGCCATGAAGCCCACGGACATGGTCATCGTCGACTTAGACGGTCAGCATGTCTCCGGTCGCCGCAATGTAACCAGCGAAATCGGCATGCACCTGCTTGTCTACCGCATGCGCCCCGATATTCAGGCCATCGTCCACGCCCACCCCCCGACGGCTACCGGTTTTGCCGCCGCCGGCGTCCCTTTGACCGAGCCTTTGGTGTGCGAGGTAGTCATGGGCCTGGGCTGCATTCCGCTGGCCGGCTACGGCACGCCCGGCACCTCGGAATTGGCGGAGACGCTGGAGCCCTATGTGCCGAGCTACGATGCCATTCTCATGTCCAACCACGGGGTTGTGAGCTACGGCGACACCCTCGAACACGCCTACATGAAGATGGAAACCGTCGAGCACTTTGCCCAGATTGCCCTGGTCACGCACCTGCTCGGCCGCCAGCAGCCCCTGAAAGAAGTGGAAATCGAAAAGCTACTCGTCGCCCGAACCCGGTATTTTGGCGCGAAAATCGCCTCCGCCATACCCCTGCCCCGCGCCCCGCAAAAAGTCAGCTAGGCCGCGATTCGACTGCACTGAAAATTCCTCGATCCCTGCGGAATGCCAAAGGGCGCTCTACTTGGGCCGGCGCGTTCAAGCCGGTCGGCCGCCAAACGGAATGAGGCCCGGGTACGACCAGATCAGCACTGACATTTCTTGGCTAACGCCCGCGAAACATCAAACTGACCGTTGCCCGAAGATCGTTCTGACCGCGCGCAACCGCAGCGGCGCTGACGAAGGTTGTGCGCAGCAAGTCCGCGCTGACGCGGACTGAAAATGGCCCCTTGATGGGGTGCTCGATGCCACCGCCGACGGCGTCGGAAAACCGAACGACGTATCCTGCCAGATGGCGCCCGCCGCTGATCGGCACTGAGCTGTCCACCAGACCGACGCCGACAAGCGCATGAACAAACACGCGGCCACTCTTCCATTCCATCGGGTAGAATACCGGGCCGACAAGAGCGCTTAGGACATAACTAGAGTGACCGGTATTGGTTACCTCGGAACCGCGCGCGTAACTGATGTCAACCGTACCACCCCATCGGGGACTGAGATCGTCATGTCCGCCAAAATCGACGCCATTTAGGTTCTGGCGTCCCACGTTGGAAATCGGCAGCGAGAGGAATGTGTAGCCGGCACTAACGGCAAAGTGCGGACCAGCGGCGGCGGGCGATGGTCCGGACTCTGCACCACTCTGCCCCAGGGCACTCGCGGCAACTACAAGCAGCACACTGCCGATCTTCCCCGTAGACTTCATCCTGGGCCTACGGTGCCCGGCGGCTGGCTGCTGAAGGAGGATCAGATGTCCTTTCGACCGCACAAAGCCATTAAAGTAGCATTATTTCAGTTCTCCAAGTGAACTGATTGTTAAATTCCGGGCCGGGCCGAATCGGTCTGCAGCGGCAAGATGGAGACGAAACAACAGTCCAAGGGCGTGCCGCAGAACCTGGTTCCCGTTAATGCATCCCTGGTGACCGGGGGATTTGTAAGGACGCGGTTCTTCTCGCGTCCCCAAACACCTTTTTATTCTGAGCGAGTGCGAGCCCCGTGAGCGAGTCGAAGAATTCCTAAAGACTATCCTGCTTGTCCGTACACCATTTCGATCACAGCACGCAGCCGGTGCTGACCCGAGTCCGGGATGGCTGCAAAGCGGAACGGCTGTTCCGTCCAGGAAACAGGGCGCAGCATCTCTGCCGTCCCGGTCACTGGCCCCTTGGGCGTAACGAATATCAACTTGACCATTGAACCGGGTGGAAGGAGCGGGGCCAGTACCATCAGGCCGCCGGTCAGGGAAACGCACTGCAACTTCCCGGGAATCCGGTGGCCGTCCTGGCAGCGCAGGACAATGGGGATAGAATCCGCCAGCTGCAGCCGCTGAGAACGCCTTCCTGGCTCGGCTTGGACGATCTGAGTCACAAGCATCCAGTATGCCCTGGGTTCAGGATACTTAGAAGATCACGGAGGGGCTGGTACTCTTTCCACTCAGGCCTCAGAGCCAGACCGATTCCCCAGTTGAGGCGACGGCGGACCGCCCCACCCTTCGCGCTGCCCGACCCGCTGGGGAGTCAATGAGCGTAATGGGGGATGTTTACGATAGCTACCCTTGCGAGAGAGCAGTTCATGCTGGGACTCCCACGGTCGCAGACAGTGACCAACACTTGTGATAAACGGTCCAGGACCTGTAGACGATTCCGACAGGTGAGCAATTTTGAACAGTCCCCCTGCTTTCTTGAGACCTACTATTCCACTGAGAAAGTACCGTTGGGGCGGTCATGGGTTAGTGTCGGCCGGGAGTGACATTTGGACTCTCACGGCTACCGTCTTCTACCGATCACGGTTGGATATGGCGTGGAACTGAACCGGCGTCGGAACGTATACCCAGTGGGCCCAGGTTCAATTCGGAGCTCTTCACATGCATCGTTGGGATTGTGAAAAGTAGTGAAATCCTCCCTCCAACTTCCCGTGGAAAGGAAACGTTTATGAGCAAGACCAGCAAAGCACTTTTTCTCATTCTTCTGGCAACCGCATCCATCGCACTGACGTTCGGAATTGCAGCATGCAACACGAACCAAACCCCGGACACCGCCGCTCCAACTCAACCGGCGCAGCCCGACCAGTCGCAAGACCCAGCAGCGGCAGCCAACCTGGCCCCTGCGAGCCAGACTCAGACGACTGGAACTGATCAGCGGTACCAGAACGATGCTAATGCTAATAATGATTACGACGATGAGGACTCAAGCTACGGGCGGCCGGCGCTCGAAGCGTCCGACGCTCCACCAGAGCTGCCGGAATATTCCCAGCCTGAATGTCCTGGCGATGGCTATCTGTGGACGCCCGGATACTGGAGCTATTCTTCTCAAGGCTATTACTGGGTACCGGGCGCATGGGCGCGGCCGCCCGAGGTGGGTTATCTGTGGACGCCGGGCTACTGGGGATTTTCCAGCGGCAGATACCGCTACCACTATGGATTCTGGGGCCGGCACATCGGTTACTACGGCGGCATTAACTATGGATTCGGCTACGTCGGCGCCGGCTATCAGGGCGGGTACTGGAATAGAGATCGCTTCAGCTATAACCGTTCCGTCAACAACGTGAACATCAGCAACGTCCAAGTTTACAACCGCACGGTGACGAATACAGTCATCATCAACAACACCACCGTCAACGTCACCAATAACCGCTCCAGCTACAACGGACCCGGAGGCGTTACTCGCCAGCCTTTGCCGACTGAAATTGCCGCAACGCGCGAGCAGCGTATTCCTCCGATGAACACGCAGTTGCAGCAGCAGCAGGCAGCAGCACAGAACCACCAGCAATTTGCCTCTGTCAATCACGGCCGTCCAGCCATTGTTGCAGCGGCGCAGCCCATCGCCGCAGGCAAACCCATCGCCCCGGTGATTCCTGCGCGCGCTGCAGTACCCGCGCGACCGGCGCCGCCGAACGCGCAGCCCAATCGTCCCCAACCGGCTCCCGCTCCCGCTCCTGGACGTGCGGCGGCTCCTGCGCCTGCAAAGCCTGCTGAACCCATGAGGAAAGCAGCTGAGCCCGCACAACCCGCAGGCAAGCCTGCTACGCCGTCGGCTCCGAACAAGCCCGCTCCGGCCGCTCCCGAGCGGCGCACTCAACCGGCGGCTCATCCGCAACCAGCAAAACCGGCGACGCCGCCACCGACTCCGAACCAGCCGGCCCCCAAGCCAACCCCGAAACCCGAAACCAAGCCTTCTACCCCGCCTCCGGCTGCAAAGCAGGCGCAACATCCCGCGCCAGCTAAACCGAGCACGCCAACTCCGGCCAAGAAGGAAACGCCAAAAGAAAAGGAGAAGCCGAACTAAACAGGGAAGTATTGTTACCAGCACGAAAGAACATCCGGGCGGCAAAGTTCGCTAAGGTAGCTGTTGTAACCAGCGATTACACTCATTGACCACGAAGCACCGCGGTTACGTGATGGTCAAAGTCAGGGCCTGGCTGGTTCCGCCGCTGGTGCAGCCTAGATCGGCGGAGTTTCCGCTGGGAGTCTTGATGGTAACGCTGGCTGTTCCTGGGCCCGTGAGGAGTGCGGTCGTCAGCGTGACCTGCAACTGGGAACTGCTTACCACCTGGGTGCTAAGAGTCGTCCCGTTGATAACCACGACTGAGGACGCCACGATATGACTGCCATTCACCGTGAGCAGGAATCCCTGCACTTGCGCGAACGGGATGCTGGTAGCAGAGAGATTGGAAATGGACGGGGAGGGACGAGCGCTTCCACACAGGGGATTCAGTGCGTTGCAACCTTGCAGCACCAGCACGGCGAGCAGCAGCGTGCTGAGCGGCCGCAGGGAAGGGTGAATTCGGTTCATGCAGCATCGTATACCCTGGGGCGTGTTTGAGTGGCAACTTTCGATACTGTCCAACTTCAAAAAGATGTCGTCGGGAGTAACCCAGACGTAATCACTGCGATCCTTTTGACCTGTTATCCTTGAGCCACCCATAGTCCACTTAGAACGAGTCGGCCGAGCGCATGCGCCTGTTCGTTGCGTTCGTGTATTTGTTGTCGTCCGGCACGTTCCGAACGTTTCCTTTGCCGCCACGATGTCGAGTAAGGATGTCGAGTAACTAAGTTCCACGGAAATTCCGCGAGCCTCACTCTTCGCGGAAAAAGCTTGGGAGGCAAACACTTCGATGACAAACACACTGAAGCAGTCAGTCTGGTGCGGCGTAGTGCTCGCGGTTACGCTCGCCATGATCGCTCTACCAACGCCAGTATCCGCTCAAGACGACGATGATCCGCCCAGCCGCGTCGCCCGGCTCGGCTACATGCAGGGTTCGGTTTCATTCCAGCCCGCGGGCGAAACCGAGTGGGTCGGCGCCGTTCCCAACCGCCCCATGAGCACCGGCGACCAGCTCTGGACCGATGAGGACGGGCGCGCCGAAGTACAACTCGGCTCGGCCGTGATCCGGCTGGCGCCTAACACCGGCTTCTCGTTCCTGAATCTCGATGACGATACCGTGCAGATCCAACTGACCTCCGGCGCCATCAACATCACTGTGCGGCGATTTAGGGATGAGGACGACTTCGAAGTCGATACGCCCAACCAGGCGTTTACCGCGTTCCAGCCCGGACACTATCGCGTGGAGGCGAGTCCGGACGGAGACTACACCGTCATCAGCGTCCGCGCCGGCGAAGGGGAAGCCACCGGCAACGGTCAGAGCTTTCGGCTGCACGCCGGGCAGCGCGGCACGTTCAGCGGCAGCGGCACCGACGAGCTCTATGCCGACGTCGAGCCGCTTTACGATCGCGACGAATTCGATAACTGGTCCGACTTCCGCGATCAACGTTTCGAACACTCGCGTTCAGCGGGGTATCTTGCTCCGGATGTGGTCGGTTATGAGGATCTCGACCAATATGGCGACTGGCGCGACGATTCGAACTACGGCCACGTCTGGTTCCCCAACCAGGTTGCGGTCGGCTGGGCCCCTTATCACGAAGGCCATTGGGATTGGATTTCTCCCTGGGGCTGGACTTGGGTCGATGATTCGCCCTGGGGCTACGCGCCTTTCCACTACGGACGCTGGGTGAATGTCGGCGGACGCTGGGGCTGGGTCTCCGGTCCGGTTGCCGTGCGCGCGGTCTATGCGCCCGCGCTGGTCGTCTTCGTCGGCGGTGGCCCGGGTGGTTTCGGCGGCAACGTCGGATGGTTTCCTCTGGGTCCACGCGAAGTCTATGTGCCCTCCTACCACGTGAGCCAGGCCTACGTGAATCGCGTGAACATCAGCAACACCACGGTCAATGTCACGCAGGTGACCAAGGTCTATAACACGACCATCATTAACAACACGACGAATATCACGAACGTCACCTACGTAAACCGGAGCGTCCAGGGCGCAGTGATGGTCGTTCCGCAGCATGCCTTCACCAGCGCGCAACCCGTGGCGAAGGTTGCGGTGTCCATGAACGCGCAGCAAATCGCCGCCGCGCCCATGAGCGCGCGCGTGGCAGTCGCGCCAACCCACGAAAGCGTGCTGGGCGCCCGAGCGGCAAGCGTGGGCCACGTGGCCGCGCCTCCGGCAGCGATCGTAAACCGCCAAGTCGTCGCCAAGAAAACTCCGCCTCCACCGCCGGTGGCCTTCGCGAAACAGCAACAGGCTCTGGCCGCGCATCCCGGACAGCCCCTGGTCAGGAGTGAAGTGCAGACCCTGCGTCCAGCCGCCGCGGCCGCCGCGGCCGCGCGACCCATGGTGAAGCAGGCGCCTCCCGGGAAACCGGCCACGCCAAACGTAGGGCACCCGGCCAACTTGCCGAATGCGGCGCGACCCCCGCAACCCGCACCCGCGGCGAACCAGCCGATCAATCAGCCGATGAAGCCCATGAACGAGCGGCCCATGAATCAGCAACCCATGAACCAGCCACCGAGCAACCAGCCCATGAATCGTTCCGGCAATCCTCCGCCGGCAAACGAGCGTCCCGCTGTGGCAGCTCCGTCGCAACCGAATCGCGCACCAACTCCAACCCCGGCCCCAGAACCCGAATATCGTCCCGGAAACAATCGTGTCGATCAGACCCCGAACCGGCCTCAGCCCGCTCAGCCGATGAATCGTCCGCCGGCGGCTGAGCCGAATCCTGCCGCACCAGTTCGTCCTGAAGCTGCTCGTCCTGAAGCTACACGTCCTGAACCAGCGCGTCCGGAGGCCTCTCGTCCGGAACCGGCTCCGCGTCCACAAACGCCTCCACCCAGCGAGCGGCCGGAGCAGCGAACGCCCCCGCCCGCTGCGACGAAGCCCGCTCCGCCTCCGCCGGCGGCTAAGCCCGCGCCTCAGCAGAAGCCGAAGCCGCTAACGCCAGAAGAAAAGAAGCAGGAAGAAGAACGCCAGAAGCGCGAACAGCAGAAGCCGAACTAGAGGTTCCGTTCCCGCTCCTCGGAGCTAAGACGTCGGACGTTAAATAGTACCGGGCATCTTGAGTCTCCTCAGGATGCCCTTTGTTCTGCTTCCAAAGCGATCCGGATTCACTCTGTGTCCTCAGTGCCCTCTGTAGTAAAGATCTTCTCTCCTACTCCCCGCCAATCCGAAACCGCAGCCCCGCCCGGAAATTCACCGGCAGCGCCGGATACCCCACCACTTCGTTATACCGCCGGTCCAGCGCGTTCGACACGTCCGCATAGACGGTCACGCGCCGCTGCACTGCGTACCATCCTCCAAGATCCACGCGTACGTATCCCGCCGCGTGATCAATGCCGAAGCCGTCAAAATCGGAGTCCGCGCGCCGCCCGACAAAACTCCCGCTCAAGTTCCCGCCCCAGCGGTTGCCGAGGTAAGACAACAGCTCGGTCGCCGAATGCTTGGGCCTGCGCAGCAGCGGCTGGCCCGGGTTGTAGACCGGATCGTACGGCGTAGGATTATCCAAATACTGCGACGAAGTGTAGGTATAAGCCGTATTCAACAGCAGCCGGGGCCGAAGCTTCGCCCGCACTACGAATTCCGCTCCCTGCGCGAAAGCCTGGTTCACGTTGACATACTCGCCCGGATAATTTGGCGGGTTGTTCGTGGTTACGTAGTTGATCTGGTCATGAAACAAATTGTTGAAGTAAGTCCCGCTGAATTCATATTTGTTATTCAGGAAGTCCTGTTGAAAGCCCGCTTCAAAAGCCCGCACCCGCTCCGGCTTCAGCCCCGGATTCGGAATGTCGTACGGGTCTCCGGGCAATCCGTTGAACGTCTCTTCCAGCCGCGGTTCCTTGAATCCCGTGGAGTACGTAAAACGAAATCGCGTCCCGGAAAACACTTCATTCCCGCGCAGCGCCTGCAGAGTCAGCGCAACTCTCGGAACGCCGGTGTTGCCAAAAGCGCTGTCGTGTACAAACCGTCCGCCGGCGATCACTCCCAGCCGGCCCAGCGTCAACTCCTGTTGCACATACGCATCCTGATTTAGCCGCTGGCCGTGGTTCTGAGGCCCGTAATCAAGATCGCCGACAAACCCGTTCTCATTCTCCAAGCGGTAGCCGAACGTGGTGTGCGCCCAGGTACGCTCCGAATAATCCCCCTGATATTCAAATCCGCCGCGGTTGATGTGATCCACTGCGTTCGACGGGTAGTCAATCGAGCATGGAGTCGGAGAGGAAGTGAATGAACAGTTCTGCGAATTTACCCGCTGCGCGTCACCCGGGTCAAGCTCGTAGTAGCGATACAGATAATCAAATCCGGTGATCCGATGCTGCCACCCAGAAGGCGCGTTGATCGCCAGTTCCACGCTGCCCAATAAATTATTCAACTGCGACCAGCTGTCAGGATTCGCCGCCAGCGGCTCAAACGGCGCCGTAAATCCGTTCACCGGAACCAGCGGATCGTAGCCGTTAAAACTAAACTCCCCCGGCAGGTCGGTATGGCTGTTGGAGTGCCGAAAGCGCACCCGCAGGGAAGTCGCATCGCTCAGCGCCGCCCCGACGTTCCCGCCTTCCAAAGTATCGGAGTAAGCGTCGTTCACGCCCGATCCGTTCGAATTGAACTGATCCCCGAAAACGTTGTAGTCGAACTTACCGCGTGCTCCTGCCAGCGAAGCATGCCCGCTTTCGGTTCCCAGATTCCCGGCATCCGCGCCGAAGCGTAGTTCGGGAACGCGCGTGCTGCCCGCTCGCGTCCACACCTGCAGCACGCTGGTCATCGCGTCCGTTCCATACAGCGTGCTCTGCGCCCCGCGAACGAATTCCATTCGGTCGCCCTGGGCCAGCGACAGCGTACCGAAGTCAAACGTCCCGCCGGGCTCATTAATCGTGACCCCGTCGACGATCACTTTGTTGTAATTCGATTCGCCCCCGCGCACGAACAGCGACGACAATCCTCCCCGCTGTCCCGCTGTATTGACCACCGCTCCGGGAAGAAAGCGCACCGCATCGTCCGCTGCAATCGGCTGCATGCTTGTCAGCTGCGATGTGTTGAGCGTGTCAACGTCCGCTCCCGCCGCTTCTCCGGCGACAGGAGTCCGCGTCGCGCTGACCACCACGGTTTCCTTCGCCGTCGCCAGTCGCAGATTCACTGTAATCTCCGTCTGCACCGAAACGTCGACCGTTTCGGCCGCGAACCCCGGCGCCAGCACCTGAATCTGATAACGTCCTCCATCGGGCAAGTGAAAAATCGCCGAGCCCTCCGCCGAAGTGCTCTGCGTCGCCAGCACTTTACTTTCGTTCGGGCGCAGCAGCGACACCTGCGCCCCAGCCACTCCGGCTGATTGCGGATCCACCACTTTTACTTTGAGATCGGCTGCCGCCGCAGCCAGGGAAACACACAGAACTACAAGAAACACGCCCACGAATACGCGCATATTATCCTCCTTTGCACGCGAAAGAGGTTGAAGTAGACGGATCGCGCCGGTCTCCTGGCTTCGCGAGTAAGGATGCGTCACATCCGGTCACGCCCGCGGTCTTCCCGGGATTTCTCCCAGTGGCCGACGAGCAGTTTCCTCGCTTACAGTTGCGCGGCAGCGCGGGATTCTCACCCGCTTCCCTGTCTTCACCGAGCGGCAAAGACGCGCGTTCCGAACGAAGTTGCAATTAGCAAAGAACAAAGAGCAGAAACAACTGTCGCCAAGAATCTAACGACTGAAGACAATGAAGTCAAATCAAAGGTCTGTAGCGCCACTAAAAGCGGGCGGGTGCCCCATTCTAGCCGCGCTCTTTGCGGCTAGAGTGGGAGTTTTGACTTCCTCATCGATTACAAACTCCCATGCAACCAAATCCCTCACTTCCTCCACCTTCCCACCACATACAGCACAATCGAAATCACCACGCTGATCAGCACCGAGCTGGCCAGCGGAAAATAAATCGTCGTGTTCTTGCCCCGGTACACGACGTCCCCCGGCAGCCGTCCCAGTGGCAGGTGCGCCCGCCCCACAACCGTCAGCACGACGCCCGCAACCGCCAGAACGATTCCAAGGATAATCAGCACGCGACCAATATCCGTCATGTTCCCAACCCTCCCGAAGCTCCCGTACTCATCCTCAATATGGCCTGATCGTGAACGCATCCGGCACTCACGTGCCATTTACCGCATCTCAACGTAAATCTAGCCTATCGTGGAACGACGCCTCGCACCATCACAGGCTTGTCCTCGCACGAGGGAGTCAAAGGAGTTCACGATGGCAGCGCCGCAATCTCCTCAGTTCGAGACTCCGGGCAAGTACCGCTACGAGTTCGACCCAGTCAACAAAATCCTGATGACCCGCTTCGAGGGCTGCCTCACGCAGGGGTTGGTGGAGGAGTTCTACCGGGAGGGAAAAGAATATTGGCTCGCGACCGGCGCTCGCGCGGCGATTCTGGACGGCTCGTCGGTCACTCAGGTAGCCTTATCCTCCGACTTTATTCGCCAGCTGGCGAGGCAGGATCCAGTTCTCGAGTTGGCCGGGAGGCCTCGCGTTTTGGTCGTCCCGCGCACCGAAGTGTTCGGCCTGGCCCGCATGTTTCAGATCACCAGCGAGTCCAAGAATCCGCACGTCCACGTTGTACGTACAATGGATCAGGCCTTCGCCGTACTCGGCGTTCAATCTCCGAACTTTGAAGCTCTGCAGGACCGCCGGGCCGGCTGATATCGGCATCTCGGTCCTGAACAGCGGAGCACGCTCAACTTTCGAACCTTGCCTGCACCGACGGATCAAAACGTCGAGCCCTGTGCCGGCTTATTCTCTGCGGGCCGCACAGGAGCCGTGGCCGCAGTCACCTTCTGGGTCGCCACCCACTCATGCACTCTGGTCGATAGCACGTCCAGCGGCAGCGCCCCAGCGCCCAGCACTTCATCATGGAAATTGCTCAGGCTGAACTTGTCGCCGAGCTGATCCTTGGCATACTGCCGCAACTTGAGAATCTCAAGCTGGCCGATCTTGTAGCCCAGCGCCTGTGCCGGCCATGCCATATACCGGTCGGTCTCGCTCTGCACTTCGGCCTCATCAATCGCGGAGTGGTCGTGAAAGAAATCAACCACCTGCTGCCGCGTCCAGTGTTTGTAGTGGAAGCCGGTGTCCACCACCAGCCGGATGGCGCGCAGCATGTCGTCCTGCAGGTGACCGTAATAGCTGTACGGATCCTGGAAGAATCCGACTTCCTTGCCCAGCCGCTCCGAGTAGAGAGCCCATCCTTCCGTGTAGGCGGTGTAGTACTCGTTCTGGCGGAAGGGCGGAAGCTGCGGCAACTCCTGTGCAATTGCAATCTGCAGGTGATGGCCGGGGACGCCCTCGTGATAGGCAGTCGTCTCAAAATCAAGCGTAGTGCCCTTCTCGAAGTTGCTGGTATTCACCATGACGTGAGCCGGGCGCGATCCATCCTGCGCTGCTTCCACGTACGACGTGGAGGCCTCTTTCTCGCGGAACTGTTCAATCGGCATCACCAGCAGTTTCGCCTTCGGCAGACGGCCGAACATCGCAGGCAGCTTCCCATACATCTGGTCGATGTACTTCTGGTAGAGGTCGAGAATTTCCTGGCGGGAATGCACGTGGACCTTAGGGTTGGTCGCGAGCGATGCACTGAAGCTTTTGAGATCTTTGTAGCCCAGTTGATTGACCACCTGCAACATCTTGGCTTCGATCTCTTTCACCTGCGCCTGCCCGATCTGGTGAATTTCCTCCGGTGTGAGATCGGTGGTGGTGCTCTCCTTCACGCGGAAGGCGTAGAACTCGGCCCCATCCGGCAGCGCCCAGGCGCCCGGCTCCGTGCGCCCCTTCGGGGCGTATTCTTCTCGCACGAACGTGGTGAATTTGACATAGGCAGGCAGTACGGATTCGCGGATCGCGGCCAGACCGTGCTCGCGCAACCGTTTCTGGTCCGCCGCCGGAATCGAATCCGGAAATTTATCGAACGGCTGCGCGAACGGCGACGTTTCGGGCGTTTTTGTCGCCAGTCCGTTGGCCTGATCCACCACCTTCTCCAGCAAAATGCGCGGCGGCATCAACCCGTCGGCCATGCCCTTGCGCATCTGAATCACGTTTTCGTCCATGTAGCGGGGCATCGCCTTCAGCCGCGAAATATAGTCGTCGTAGTCTTTCACGCTCTTCAACGAGACCAGATTGACCAGTTGCGGCAGGAAGATATGTACTCCGCTGAACTGCGATACCGGCATTTCCCAGGTCTTAAAACGCGCTCCCTCCAGCGTGATTCGCAGGTCGCGCATCATCAAAGTTTTGTTCAGCACTTCCTGCTCCGGGAAGCCCGTAGTGTCGATGGCCTCGAAGCGCGCCAGAAATTTCCTGTTTTGCTCCAGATCGTCGTCAATCGCTTTCTGGGAGAAATCCTCCAGCTTGTCGTTCCACCGTTTGTCTCCCAGCATGGACGCGAAGGTGGGGCTGGTGCGCAGCGTGTACTCCCATTGTTCTGCGAGCAAATCGTTCAAGGCCTTCCTGCGGCTCTCGATGTCGCTCTGCGGTGGCGCTGCGAACCCAGTGGAACTTACCAGAAATGTCAGTAGCACAACCCAGCCCAAACCCTGCATGATTCAAGTCTCCTTCTGGAATTCAAAAAAAGCAGCCGCCATTATAAGCTGACGCGGCCTGGCTGAACCCGGCGAAATCGGTTTCATCAAAAAGAGCCGGGACATAACAGCTATGTTCTGTTGCAGGAAAGCATCAAACCGCGGGTGCCCCATCCTACCCGCGTTCTTTGCGGCTAGGGTGGGGAATTTGACCTTCCAGTTTGGTCGCGAATCCCGCAAAGATCATCCCTATCTTTGCATTGCAAAGTACTTGACAATCGCCGCCAGCGCCGCTACTCTATCCTCATGTTCGAGCCGCGACCGCATCGCATCCGGCGCTTCCCGCGCTCGCAAAGTTCCGCCGAGCAGACTCCGGGCACGCCGTTGCGCACCGCCCCGGAAGTTTTCGAGGACCTCCGCTTCATTCGCGACACCATGGAGCGCTCCGCCGCGTTCACAGCCGTCTCCGGCTGGGGACACGTTCTTCTCGGCTTTACTGCCCTCGCCGCGGCCTGGCTGGCCGCCCGGCAGATTTCGAACTTCGCCTGGCTGCGCGTCTGGCTCGCCGAAGGCCTGCTTGCGGCCGCCATCGGATTGCTCTCCTGCACCTGGAAAGCGAACCGCTGCGGCCTGCCCTTGTTTTCCGGACCCGCCCGCAAGGTCGCCCTAGGACTCGCTCCGCCCCTGGTCGCCGGAGCCTTCCTCACGTTCCTCCTGTTTCGCGCCGGCCTGCAGTCCGCCCTGCCCCCCACCTGGCTGCTGCTCTATGGAGCCGGCATCATGACTGGAGGCTCGTTCTCGGTTCCCGTCGTCCCCGTCATGGGCCTCTGCTTTATGCTTCTCGGCGGCCTGGCTGTCCTCGGTCCCGTGGCCTGGGGCGACTGGTTTTTGGCCGCCGGCTTCGGTGGCCTCCACATTGTTTTCGGACTCCTCATCGCCAGGAGGCACGGTGGCTAGACCGCTTCCATCCCACCGCAAGCACGCCAAGCCGGAGCCCGGGACTCGGGAGAAGCCTCGTGAAAAGACTCGGGTGAAGCTTCATGAGAAGGCCGGGGACCACGCTCGCGAGCATTCCCCCGCCCGCGCTCCCGAACTCCCCGAACTCGACCGCCTGATTCACGAGCGCATTCGCCTCGGCATCGTCAGCGCCCTCGCCACCAACGATTCCCTCAGCTTCAACGACCTCAAGCGCGTGCTCAAGACCACCGACGGCAACCTCAGCGTCCACGCCCGCAAGCTCGAAGAGGCGCAATACATTTCCTGCGTGAAGTTTTTCGAAGGCCGCGTCCCGCGCACCGAATACCGCCTGACCGCCACCGGACGCCGCGCCCTCGCAGAATATCTTGATCAGATGGAAGAATGGATCCGCGTCACCCGCGAAGAGTAAGGCTTTTCCTGTCAGGCCCCAAACCACCCCAATGCTCCGCCGAAGAGGGCTTCGGCACGGCGGCATTACCTTTGTGCATTCGAAATTCCTGCGCGAAAATGGATAATGACACAAGGAGCCAGCTGCTCTATGCTTGCTGGTCAATATATGCGGAAGACATCACATGACGTGTTAGAAATGGCGAACTACTCGCCGATGGAGGCAGTCCGTTATTTCCATATCCCGTCGTCGACGCTCGCGTATTGGACTGAAGCGCCCAATCAACTGGTGATTCTTCCATCGGACGAGCCACCGCTGCTTTCGTTCAAGAATCTCGTCGAGCTCTACGTGCTGGAAGGGCTGCGCAAGATTTACGGCGTACACACTTCGCGGATCCGTAGTGCGATTGAATTTCTGCTGAGTACTGAAAAATCGCGTCATCCCTTGGCCGATTACGATATCCGAACCGAAGGAAAGAACGTCGTTTTCTACAAGGGCGGGAAACCGCTGAACGCGTCGCTGTGGGGGCAGTATGAGATGGAGGAAATTGTCGGAACGTATCTGCGTAGGATCGAGAGAGACCCGCACGGCGTGGCGCTAAGAATCTTTCCCTACACGAAGCGGGAGCAGCTAACAAACAAAGAGCAGCCGCCCAAAACGGTCGAGATTAATCCTGCGGTCTGCTTTGGCCTGCCTGTGCTGCGCGACTCCAGATTAACAACCGGATTCCTGGCAAGCCGCTTCCGCGGCGGCGATTCGGTTCCTTCGATCGCACAAAGCTATGGTCGACCCGTGGCAGAAATCGAAGAAGCGATCGAGTGGGAGCTCGGGCGCTCTGTCAAAGAGAAGGCTGCCTAACCTAACTTTCTACCTTGACGAAAACTGGGACTGCCCTGAAGTCGTTGATGAGCTTCAGAGAGGCGGCATCCGCCACCGCATCTATAAACAAGACGTCCCAGCAAACGCTGGCTCACCCGACGAAGCCCTCCTCCCAAAGATTGGACAACACGGCTGGATCCTCATTACCGCCGACTGGCATCAGCGATATCGCCCGCGGGAGAGTGCGGACCTTCGTCGTCACATGGTGAAGCACTTTGTGATGCCCGGAAACTTGGGCGCGGAAGCAATGGCGAAGCTCCTTGTGAAAGCGAAGAACGACATTCGCGCTTGCTGCCGTGACAATGACCCTCCAATCAGCGCTAGTGTCCTTCGCAATGGAGGCGTCAAACTTTTGATGGACTCGAAGGGAAGTCTCCACGACAGGGGTGAAGAAAAGCTCTATCACCGAGGACGAATCACGACGCGGGTGCCCTACCGCCGTTGAAATGCGCCCGATGGAACCCACCCCGAACCAAATTGGTAAACTTACGCATTTTTCAAATTAACGCTTGCAATGTTTTGGATTCATCTGGTATAAACAATTCACCGAGAGCAGTGTGTGGCTAGCCGGGTGTATTGTTTGCAACTCTCGTCGCGCGTCCGGCATCTAATGAAGTGAGAAGGCATAGAGCCTTCAAGTTGTCCCGGCCACGGGACTTAATTCAGAAACACCTGTAGGTTTCTGAAGGGTACCTTCAAAGCAAGGACCTCCAAAAGTAAGATCTTTTCTCAATTTTCTGTCTTCCGCTTCGGCATGCGCCGAGATAATCGGTGCGTTTTTCAATCCAGAGCGGAAGGCCATACCGTTGCGCGTTTTTGAGTGCGTTGGGGCTAAAGCCCGCGTCGAGGTGGTGATCTGACGCGGCCCTAAAGGGCCGCTCTTCCACCCTTCGACTCGAGGTATATGGGCGCTTCTGCCGATCGCTCACCTGTCCGCCCCGGAATTCCCGATGTGGAAATCACGTGGAAATTCTGTGATTCGCTTGCGTTGACAGGGTCTTGCGCAGCAACGTATGGTTAAAAGGTTTCGAGGACAGCCGGATTCGCTCTTGTTGGGTTCGCCCAAAAAAAGCGGGTCCGTCTAGACCTGAATTCGCGCCGCTCAGGCGGATCGCGATTCGGTCTTTGACAACTCGGTTGAACGTGCCAGTCGTGAGAGAACGGATTCGGGCATAAGTCCGAAACGATCTCACAAGATAGACCGCCATGAACTTCTATTGCTGTTCCGGGATTCGTCCTGGGAGGCAAGCGGAGGCTGAATGGCGGCGCCATCCCGCGTCGTTGGACCGGAAGCAGCTTTAGCGAGCTGCCCACGGAAAACGCGGCGATGGCAGTCTGCCAACTACCCGTCGGCAGACATCAGGTTTCAAACGAGAGTTTGATCCTGGCTCAGAATCAACGCTGGCGGCGTGCCTAACACATGCAAGTCGAACGAGAAAGTGGAGCAATCCATGAGTAAAGTGGCGACCGGGTGAGTAACACGTGA
>Ga0209656_10000272_pt1 | contig 34484 bp, 32 predicted proteins | sample BogFormECP12_OM2_FD_188239 | JGI IMG/M metagenome (GOLD analysis project Ga0209656, IMG submission 188239) | Bog forest soil microbial communities from Calvert Island, British Columbia, Canada - ECP12_OM2 (SPAdes) (version 2) | ecosystem: Environmental > Aquatic > Freshwater > Wetlands > Bog ...
CGGCGGTCAACCTCGACGTCGGCGTCCAGCACGGGCGCTCCAGATGTAGGCGGCCAGCGGCAGCGGCAGCGCGACCACCAGCAGGACCAGGGCGTACGGCAGCGCGGAGGGCAGTCCGGTCTCCTGCAGCGTTGTATATATCTGCAACGGTATCCCCATCGGGTGGTAGGCGATGATGATCACCGCCCCGAACGCGCCCATCGCCCGGGCCCAGGCGATCGACAAGGCCATGGCCAGCCCGGGCGCGGCCAGCGGCAGCGTCACCCGCCGGAAGACCCGCCGCGGCCGGTCGCCGAGCAGCCCGGCCTGCTGCTCGAGCCGTGGCTCGACGCTGGCGAACGCCGACTGCGCGCCGAGCACGTAGTAGGGCGCCGACTCGTAGACCTCGGCGATGACCAGGGCCAGGAAGGTGTTGGTCGCGGACAGATTGAAATGTCCGAGCAGTTCGCCGATCGGCGTGTACGGGCCGACCATGAAGACCAGCAGCAGACCGATGACCAGTGGCGGCAGCAGCAGGCTGCACAGCACGCCGGTCTCCCATACGCGCGGGAACGGCAGTTTCCCCCGGGCCAGCATCCAGGCCAGCGGGGTGCAGAAGACCAGCAGCACGCCCAGGGTCACCAGCCCAGATTCCACCGAGACCACGAGCGGAACCAGCGCACCCGGGGCCGTCAGGGAGCTGACGATGGCGCTCCACGACAGGCTCGTCAGCAAGGCGATCACGGGGCCGAGCAAGGCCAGCCAGACAATGCCCGCGGCGGCCACCGAGACGACGGCGGACGCCGAACGCAGCCGCGGCTGGCCCCCGGCGAACCACCCCCGTCCCGCGGGGCGGCGCGGTCCCGGGGTTTCGTCGCCCTGAACCGCGCCGCCAGCGGCTGCCGCGGGGCTAGCCGCCCAGCTCACTCGAGATCGCGGCGGGGACTGAGCTTGTCGACCCGATTATCGTCGGGGTGAGCACGGTGAATCCGCCTGCCTTGTACAGGGCCAGGCCCGCCGGCGACAGCGTGTACTTGACGAACGCGACCCCGGCATCGGTGGGCTTGCCGATGATGGTGACGTCGATGACCTGCGGCGAGCCGGATTTGGTCGTGCCATCGGCCAGCTTAACCGTCACCGTCTTATATACGCTCGCGTACTGGGAGCAGCAGAGGTTGATCTGCGGCACCAGCGGGACGTAGGCCAGGTGCAGCTCGATCGCCTGGGTGACGAAGGCGCTCGAGGCGTCAAGCTGCCCGGACTCCAGCGTCGAGTCCAGCGAGGACTCGGCGTAGATCTGCGACGAGTTGGCCGTGCCGAAGTCCGTGGTGCCCAGGATCTTGGCGACCGTGTCCGACGGCAGGTGGTAGTAGGCCTGGGCGAGCTCCAGCATGTAGATGAAGTCCCGGCCCTGCGGGTCGACGTTGGGGTCGGTGCGGCCGAGTTTCAGGCCAGGTGTCTGGAGCAGGGTGAACAGGTTCTTCAGTGGCTCGCTGCCGTCGGCGATGGCCTTGAACTGGCTGGCGTACTTGCTCTTGGGGTTGTACGCCACGACCATCGAGGTGCCGGCGTACTGGATGTACCAGTTCGTGAACTTGGGCTCGAGCGGGGTGATGTTGTCACTGCCCACGCTCTGGAAGACGTTCGGGTGGATCTCGCCGGCGGCGATGTCAGCCGACAGGGTGCCGGAGGCATTAGCGTAGCCCGAGTAGCTGTACCCGGTGGCCGCCTTGAAAGCCGGGGCGACGACCTTCTCATTAAGGAACGTCAGCGAGGACGCATAGGCGACGTTGGCGGTGCCGGACACCGCGGGCGTGCTCGACGAACTGGCGCTGGACGACGCCGAGGTGGAGGTCGAGGTCGCGGCCGAACTCGACGAACTGCTGCTGCACGCGGCCAGCCCGGTGCACGCTATGGCGAGCAGAGCGACGATAGGCGCTCTTTTCCTAGTGAAGAACGAGATCATTCCTCGAACATTGCCACTGATACTTGCGTGGCGCAAGGAATCCAGACATCACTTTGGTGACGGCGCTAGCGCAGGACCGAATGGCGCTCCCACGTCGCGATAACCCCTTGGCACCCTCACCGTACTCGGGCATTGTTGACCGGGTGAGTACCCCCAGCCTTCCGCCGCCGGACACCGAGGATCTCCGGGGGCTGGCGCGCAGCCTCCGCCTGCTGCTCGAGATCGGGGTCAGGACGCTGTCCGAGGACTCCGGGCCCTCTGAGCTCGCGCTCCGGGTCACCGACCACCTCGGCTGCGAGCTGAGCGCCGTGGTGTCGGTGGCCGAGCGGTTCCCGATCTGGGAACACGTGAACATCCAGCGGGGGATCGACGCCTACCTCGCAGCGCAGCACAACGACGAGGAATGGTTCGCCGCGCCCGGAGCCGGGCAACGTCCGCACGAGAACATGCTGTCGCTGATCAGCACGCCTGATCACTTCGGCGGCGTCCGCCTCATGGGTCGGCGCCGAATCGCGGTCACCGGCGTTGCCAGCGGCACGGGTGACGCCGGAGTAGGAGCGGCTAGCTACGGTACGGTCGCCATCGGGCCGGAGGAGAACACCGAGGTCGTCACCCTTGGCCTGGTGACGGCCACGGCACCGGACGGCTCGCCGGTCGTGATCGGGGTCCGGGACGAAAGCCAGTTCGGGCCCCCGCTGTGCAGCCTGGAGATACTCGCGGCGGAACGGTCGGCGGCCGCCGCGACACGCGCCGAGATCGAGCGGCTGATGCGCGCCCACGACGCGTTCCGCGGGCAGGTGCTCAGCTTCACCGAGAGCGAGCATCACGGCAACTCACTTGTCTCGTTCCTGCCCCGGCCGGCGGTCACGGCCCGGGACGTGGTCCTGCCCGATGGCGTACTCGAGACCATCGAACAGCACATCATCGGCATCGCCGACTGGTCGCAGGAACTGCTCAGCGCCGGCCAGCATCTCAAGCGGGGCCTGCTCCTGCACGGCCCGCCGGGAACGGGCAAGACGCACACCGTACGCTACCTGACCGGGCGCCTGGCCGACAGCACGGTCATCTTGCTCACCGGCCGATCCATCCGGTTCATCGACCAGGCCGCCGCCCTGGCCCGGCGCCTGCAGCCGTCCATGGTGGTCCTGGAAGACGTGGATCTCGTCGCCACGGACCGCGATTACACGCCGGACGGAAACCCGCTGCTGTTCTCCCTGCTCGACGCCATGGACGGGGTTGGCTCGGACGCGGACGTCACCTTCGTGCTAACGACCAACCGGGCTGACATTCTCGAGACCGCCCTGGCGGACCGCCCCGGCCGGGTCGACCTGGCGGTCGAGATTCCAAGGCCCGACGCCGACTGCCGCGAGCGCCTGCTCCGCGTCTACGTGCGCGACCTGACCCTGGACGCGGACCTGGACGCGGTGGTGACCGGCACCGAAGGCGTCACCGCGTCCTTCGTCAAGGAGATGATCAGGCGTACCGTCCTGGTGTCACTGCGGGCCGGCGAGCGTCCGCCGGTGCTGCGCGACGCTCATTTCGCCGAAGTGCTGGCCGAGATGAACTCCGAACGCCACGCGCTTACCCGCTCGCTCCTCGGCGTCGGCCTGGGCGGCGGGGAACCGGCCGGGGCGGAGCCAATCGACCGCCCGGGACCCCCTGCCCGGCCGGTGCCCGCCCGTTATCGCCGCTTCCGGTAAGGGCGCCGAACCCCCGAGGCCGAGCCTCGCGCCCAGGATCGGGCGGTAGGCCGGGCGCATCCGTCACACTCGTCGCTGCAGTCCCACTTGCCTTAGAGGCGCTGCCACTTGGCCTGGCAGCAGAGCAGCGCGGCCAGATCGGTGAACGCGAGCAGCGCAAGTTCAGCCTCGGCCGACCAGGGGCGGCGGTCTTCCGACAACACCGCCACCACGCCCACCGCGTCCTGGTTATAGGGGATCGGGCTGGCCAGCACGGCCCGGACCCCGCGGGCGACGGCGTGCTGGCTGAACGACGGCCACCGGTCGTCCTGCGAGAGGTCTTCGGCCCGGACCAGTTCCTTGTCCTCGAAGGCCGCGATGCACGGACCTTCCTGGTGGCGAACCTGCAATTCCTCCAGGTGGCGCATGCGGTCGTCGGACACCGCGGCGTTCAGCAGGTGGTGATCTACGTCGGCCAGCATCAAGCCGGCGCCATCCACGGAGAAGATCGTGTGAGTGGTCTGGACGATCTGGTGCATCGCGTCCTCGACCCGCATCTCGCCGAAGCGCAGTTTGCCGAGCTCGTTCAACGCTTGACGTACGTCATGTATCGAGACGCTCATCTGCCCGCTCCCGCATCTTCCTAGGCTTCCGCGAAGGGCCAGGTCCGGATACTACCCGCGACTAATCCTTCTATCTCGCAGTACGCGTCGAGGCCGGTGAGCTCGAGGATCCGGCGGACAGCCGGGCCCGGGCGGCGGACGACCGGCCGCCGACCCTCCGGCAGCCACTCCCCGGTACCGGCGATCAGCCGCGCCGAACCGCAGTCCATGAAGCCCGTCCCGGCCAGGTCGAAGACCAGCCGTCCCGGCTTGTCCCGGGAGACCAGCGTCAGCTGATCGGCGAGGAACGGCATCGTCACCAGGTCGAGCTCGCCCCTGACGACGATCGTGGCCGCCCCCGGGGCGGACTCTACCTCGATCATGACCCGGCCGGCCCGCGGTCCGGCCTGCACCACGGCGTCGGCATCCGGGCCGCCTGGCGGCCTGCTCTCATCGGCCGCGGCACAATCCCGGCCGCTCATCAGCGGTGCTCCGGCACGGGACAGCCGCACGGCGAGGCCGACAACGCGCGGCGAGTTACGGGGAAAGGAACGGAACAGAGCCACGTCATGAGGACTCCCACTCAGCAGCAGCAAACAGGCGAGAGCCGGCTGCTGGCAGGGGGCCTCTTCCTGCTGCTAACCAGGAAGCTGCGGGGTCAGCATCGACCTTGCGGCGGGCCGCAGGGTTCTGGGCGGCGTCATGGTTGACTCAAGTATGCCCCAGGTTGGCCAGGTCGAAAGCCAACCACGCCACCCGACGGCAAGCCGTCGCTCTCGTCGTGGCTGGCCGCGCGGTTCAGCCACGGCCGGGTCCACGTCGGCTGAGCGGGTCTGCGAAGGTGTTGTCATGGCGTGGATTGAGCTTGAAGGTGCGGTCAACGTGCGTGACCTAGGCGACCTGCCCACCGAGGACGGGCAGAAGACCGCGGGGTCCCGGTTGCTGCGCGCGGACAACCTGCAGGAGCTGTCGGCGGCCGACGTCGCGAAGCTGGTGCGTGATATCGGCGTGACCACCGTGGTCGACCTGCGCAGCTCCAACGAGGTGGCCGCTGAGGGCCCGGCGCCGCTGGACGCCGTCGCGGGCGTGCGGCACGCTCATCACCCGGTGCTGCCCGAGGTGGGATCCAATACCGACATGGCGGCTGCGGCTCTGCTGACCAGGCGCGATCAGGACAAGTCCCGGTATCCGCGCGACCCCATCTGCGGGCACTACCTCGGTTACCTGGAAGACCGCCCCGATCAGGTAGTGGGCGCGCTGCGCAGCGTCGCGTACTCGCCGGGCGCGGCGCTGGTCCACTGCGCGGCGGGCAAGGACAGGACAGGGGTGGTGGTCGCGCTCGCGCTCACCGTGGCCGGCGTCCCTCCGCAGGCCGTGGTCAGCGACTACGCCGCCTCAGCTGAGCGCACCGAGGCCATCATGGACCGGCTGCGCAGATCGCGGTTGTACGCTCGCGACATCAACAGCCGGCCCGCGGACCTGCACCGGCCGCGGCCCGAGACCATGACGGCGTTCCTCGAGCAGATGGACGCGCGCTACGGCGGCGTCGTGGCGTGGCTGACCGATCACGACTTCAGCGGCGACGACCTGAGCCTGCTCCGCGCCAAGCTGCGTGACCGCTGAAGTCAGTAGCATGTAGCCACAGACCCTCGAGGCGGATACCGCTCACCTGACCGCCTGGCCAACACCTCATACGGTGGAGCACGTGCACGCGTAGTAGCCAGCATGCTCCGCCCAGGGTAATAGTTACCAACCTGTCTCCTAACGGAAACTTGCTGGCCATGGGCTAGATACCTGCCAGATTTGTTGGCTAGCCATCATCTCGACTTGTCTAGCCAAGATTCGGCATTTCGGTCCCCGTCCCGGGGACTGTGGTTTGGGAGGGAATTTTGCGAGCAAGGCAAGCTCTTGCGGCAGGTGCCGCGGTTGCCGCCGGCCTGCTGCTCACCGTCGGCTGCAGCTCCTCGAGTTCCAGCAGCGCTAGTAGCACCAGCACCAGCACCAGCGGCAGCACCAGCAGCGCCAGCACGACCAACTGGGCCACCGCCACCTCCATCGCGGCCGGAGGCGGCATGGGCGCGCTGGTTACGGCGGCTGAGAAGGAAGGCCAGCTCAACGTCATCACGCTGCCTGCCGACTGGGCCAACTACGGCACGATCATGAAGGACTTCACCGCCAAGTACGGCATCAAGATCACCGACGCCAACCCCGAGGGCTCCAGCGGGCAGGAGATCACCGCCGTGGAGCAGCTCAAGGGCCAGAGCCGCGCGCCCGACGTGGTCGACGTGGGCACGCCGTTCGCCGTCGAGGGCGCCAATGACCATCTGTGGGCTCCGTACAAGGTGGCGACCTGGAGCAACATCCCGGCTAACGCCAAGGACGCCAACGGCGACTGGTACGCGGACTACGGCGGCTACGTGGCCATCGGCTACGACCCGGCCAAGGTCAAGGTGGCGCCGACCTCGTTCGCCAGCCTGAAGAACCCGGCCTACAAGAACATGATCGGCCTCAACAACAGCCCGACGACGGCCGGCGCGGCATTCGCCGCGGTCTACGCCGCAGCGCTGGCGAACGGCGGCTCGTTCAGCAACATCGAGCCAGGCATCAAGTACTACGCGGACCTGAAGTCGATCGGCAACTTCGTCCCGACGGCCATCGGCGGGCCGACCACGGTGCAGAACGGCACCACGCCGATCCTCATCTGGTGGGACTACCTGCTGGCGTCCGAGGTGAAGCCGGTCGTTCCTGGCTTCAAGATCGTGATCCCGTCGGACTCCACGTACGCGTCCTACTACGACCAGGCCATCAGCGCCACCGCGCCCGACCCGGCGGCGGCCCGGCTGTGGGAGGAATACCTGTACTCGACCACGGGCCAGAACCTGTGGCTCCAGGGCTTCGCGCGCCCGATCGAGCTGTCCACGCTGGTGGCCAACGGGACCGTGGATAAGGGCGCGTACGCGGAGCTGCCCCCGGCCCCATCCGGCGCGCTCACGTTCCCGACCCAGGCACAGCAGGCCGCCGCCGAGAACGTCGTCACCCAGAACTGGCCGACACAAGTCGGCGGCTGATGGCGGAAAGCACCGCCCAGGCCGTGGCCCCGGAGGTACTGACCTCCGGGGCCGGGCCCCGCCGGGTCTCCACGTCGCTCCGCCGCGGGCTCAAGTGGCTGGGCGTCGTGCCTTTCGGCGTGTACGTCGCCCTGGGCTTGCTCGCACCCTTCGTCGCGATCGCGATCGCCGCCTTCAAGAACTCAAGCACCGGCGCCCTCACGCTGAGCAACTTCAACACCGCGCTCCACGGCACTTACCTGCTCGGCCTGAGGACCTCCCTCGTGCTGTCGATCGCCGCCGCGATCCTGCCGGGGATATTCGGGCTACTCATCGCCTACGCGATCTTCACGGCCAAGCGCGGCAACGTGCTCCGCCAGGTGGTGATCACGGCGTCCGGCGTGTTCGCCAACTTCGGCGGCGTGCCGCTGGCCTTCCTGTTCATCGCGACGCTCAGCACCACTGGCATCGTCACCGGATGGATCAAGGACCTCTCTGGCGTCGACATCTGGAACCACGGCTTCACGCTGTACAGCGCGTACCCAGGCCTGTTCGTCGTCTACATGTACTTCCAGATCCCGCTCATGGTCCTGGTCATCCTGCCCGCCCTGGAAGGCCTGCGGCCCGCCTGGCGCGAGGCGGCGGAGAACATGGGCGCCGGGACCTGGCAGTACTGGCGCTACGTGGGCGGCCCGGTGCTGCTGCCGTCGTTCCTCGGCTGCCTGCTGCTGCTATTCGGCAGCGCCTTCGCCGCTTACGCCACCGCCGAGGCGCTCACCGGCGGCACGGTCGCGCTGACGCCGATCCAGATCGGGGCGCTGCTGAACGGCAACGTGGTGGCCGGCCAGGAGAACCTTGGCTACGCGCTCGGCGTCATCATGGTCGTCATCATCGCGATCGTCATGATCATCTATACGATAATCCAGCGGAGGGCGGCGAAATGGCTGCGGTAGCTGACGTTGAGGCCGGAGCGCAGACGCCGGCGTCGGCCACCGGGCCCGCAGCCCGCAGGCGCAGCTTCCCGGTCTGGCGCTGGGTGATCTTGCTGGTCGCGGGTGCCTACTTCCTGATCCCGCTCTACGCGGCCCTGCGCTTCGCCGGGCTTAAGGCATTCGGTGACATCTTCAAGCAGTCCGGGTTTTACCCGGCGATCGGGCTGTCGCTGCGCCTCGCAGTGATCACCACGATCCTCACGCTGGTGCTGATGGTGCCCACCATCGTCTACGTGCACCTGCGGCTGCCGCAGATACGGCGCAGCATGGAGGGGATCACGATCCTGCCGATCGTCATCCCGCCGATCGTGCTGATCATCGGCGTGCTGAAGGTGGCGCCCGGGTTCCTGCTGAGCACGCCGTATCTGCTCGCGCTCGTGTACGTCATCCTGGCCATGCCGTTCGCGTACCGGTCGCTCGATGCCGGCCTGCGCGCGTTCGACCTGAAGACCATGGTCGAGGCGTCGAACTCGCTCGGCGCGAGCTGGCCGACCACGCTCTGGCGGGTGGTGCTGCCGAACATCCGGACCGCGATGCTCTCCGCCACCGTCCTCACGGTCGCGCTGGTGCTCGGCGAGTTCACCATGGCCAGCCTGGCCCTCTACGTGACCTTCCCGGTGTGGATCGTGCAGTTCGAGCAGAACAGCGGGCCGGTGTCGACCGCCGCATCGCTGCTCGCCCTGTTCGTCACCTGGCTTTTGCTGATGCTCATCGTGACCGTCGGCGGCCGGGGCGCACGCAAGCGCGGCGGTGCCCAGGTGGCCCTGTTCACCGTCGCCGCCCCGGCCGAATCCAGCCAGACCACGGGAGAGCCGGAATGACCACGAACACGGCCAGGGACGCCGCCGCCGACGGCATCCGGCAGACGGGCCGGACCGGCGGGACGAGCGTGTCGCTGCAAGACCTGAGCCGCTCGTTCGGGACGACCCGCGCCCTGGACGGGCTGTCGCTGGAGATCGCACCCGGCGAGCTCGTCGCGCTGCTCGGCCCTTCCGGCTGCGGCAAGACCACGGCCCTGCGCATCGTGGCCGGCTTCGAGTCCGCGGACACCGGGGCGGTCCTGGTCGACGGCAAGGACATCTCGTCGGTGTCGGCCGCCCGGCGCGACATGGGCATGGTGTTCCAGAGCTACAGCCTGTTCCCGAACATGAACGCGCTCGACAACGTGGCGTTCGGGCTCCGGATGCGCAAGCAGGGCTCCGCCCAGCGGCGCAGGCGGGCCGGGGAGCTGCTGGACACGGTCGGCCTGGGCCCGCAGGCGCAGCAGTACCCGCACCAGCTGTCCGGCGGCCAGCAGCAGCGCGTCGCGCTGGCCCGCGCGCTCGCCATCGAGCCCCGGGTCCTGCTGCTTGATGAGCCGCTGTCCGCGCTGGACGCCAAGGTGCGGCTGCAGCTGCGCGAGCAGATCCGCACGCTGCAGCAGCGGCTCGGCATCACCACCCTGTTCGTCACGCACGACCAGGAGGAAGCGCTGTCGATGGCCGACCGGGTCGGGGTCATGCGGCAGGGCAAGCTGGAGCAGATCGCCACGCCTGACGTGCTGTACGACGACCCGGCCACCGTGTTCGTGGCCGAGTTCGTCGGCGCCATGAACCGGATTCCGGCGGAGCTGCAGGCCAGCGCGAACCCGAGGACGGTAGCCGTGCTCGGCAGCACCGTGCCGGTCAAGGACCAGGAGCCGCCCGAGAATCAGAGTGAGAGTACCGTCGGCGGCGATGGGCCTGTGGACGTGCTCGTGCGGCCGGAGGGGCTGACGATGCAGGTCGTGGCGAACGGCAACGGGATCGTGACCCACCGGACCTTCCTCGGCTCGGTGACCCGGGTCCGTGTGATGCTATCAGGCGACGTCGCCGTCCAGATCGATAAGCCCAGCTCAGAAGCCGCCGCCCTGGCCCCGGGAACATCGGTCTCGGTGACGTTGCCGCCCGAGCCGGTGCTTATCGCCCCGCGACGGCCGGCTACTCCGTGACGTAAGGGAGAATGTCCGCGATCGTGTCGAGGATGAGCGGGGCCCCGGCCCGCTCCAGGTCCGCGCGGGAACTGGCGCCGGTCAGCACGCCGGCCACGATCGCGGCCCCGGCCCGCAGCCCGGACTCGATGTCGCTGGCGGTGTCACCGACCACCGCCAGCTCGCTGACAGCGCCCCCGCGCAGCTTCAGCAGGGCGATCAGCGGCAGGTCCGGCCACGGGCGGCCGCGACCCTCGAACCCCCAGAAGCCGGCGTCGGCGGGGGACAGGGCCAGGTCGATCAGCCCGCCCCAGACGAGCTTGTCGATGATGGCGCCCCTGGTGGCGGGGGAGAAGCCGGTGGCCAGGCAGACCCGGACGCCGGCCTGGCGCAAGGCCGTGATCGTCTCCTCGGCGCCCGGCACGGCGGCGACCGCGCCGCGGCGGACCGCTGCCGCGTAATGGTCCTCGAATGCGTCGTTGGCCTTCTGCGCGGTCTCCTCGTCGCCGAGAATACGGCGGAACACCTCGATCTTGGACTGGCCCATGCTCGATCGCACGTCGGTCATGGCCTGGTCGTAGGTGGCCGGGGGCAGGTTCTGGGCCCTGACGGCCGCGGCGAACGCCTCCAGGACGGTGCCGTCGTCGGCGATGGTGGTGCCTGCCATGTCCAGGCATGCAACGGTGATATGGGTCAACGGAAGGTCTCCTCTGCGATGGCGGGGGAACATGTCATGCCACGCCCGCCTGGCCCGGTGACCAGGACAACGCCGGGCTCGACCTCGGTCCGGTGGTATAGCGCATCCGCGGCCATGCCGGGGTCGACCTCACTGTAGACCCCGGCCCAGCGTCTTTGCACCTGCGGAATGGGCCCGCCGAGCAGCGCCTCCGCCCGGGCACGCAGATGGACGTAGGCGTCCTCGTCGACGTCGAACGCGAACGGCTCGGCGTATTCGTGCGTGTCACCGATGGTGAGCCCGCCGTCGGCCCGCTGGACCAGCAGCAGCTGGGCGCGGGCCCGCCCGGCCGCAGCGGCCTGCGGTGGCAGCTGGGCGCGCCCCGGCAGGTCGTAGGCGGGGTAGTAACGCAGCGAGTCACCGTCGGCCAGCGCCGTGGTGACCCGCTCGGCCAGTGGCGCCGTCTGCATCATCTGCAGCCGGACCCGCCGTACCCCGCCGCGGGCCAGGTATCGGCCGGCCACCCCGGTGTGCGCCGCGCCCGGGCACAGGATCACCAGGTCGCCCCGGTGCCAGGCGCCGGTGTGATCGCGCACCGCGCCCGGCATGATCTCGGTGACCTCGCGGCCGGGCAGCCACGTGTACCCGCTGGTTCCCTGACCACCGGCGGCGAGGTAGGCGCGCAGCGCGGGCAGCACCTGGCGCGGCTCGACGATCGCGTCGGCGCGGCAGAGCAGGCCGCCGGCGAACTCGCCGCGCAGGGCCGGGTTGACCGCGCGGACCGCGGTGGGGTCAAGCAGCTCGAACCCGCGCCGTTCCGCGTCGGGCAGCGCGGCCGCCTCCTTGAGTAGGGCGAGTTCGGCGTCCTCGGTAGCCAGCGTGAGCGAGCCCGCGGCCCGGAAGCCGAGCCCGGGGACCCGGGCGCCGAGTGCGGCCCACAGCTCGCGGGCGCGCAGCGCCAGGCCGAGTTCCGGGCCGGGCTTCCGGCCGCTCACCCAGACCAGGCCGAAGTTCCGCACGCTCGCCCCGCGGGCCTCGGCCTCCCGCTCCAGATGCACCACCTCGAAGCCGCGCCGCCGGGCGGCCACGGCGTGCATGGTGCCGAGCACGCCGCCGCCGACGATGACCGCTCGCTGCGTCGACGCCATGATCGCGAGTATAGTCATCTTCAAACTTGTATAGCCAACTCTGGCCCGGGACGGACGTGGCGAGGAATTCAGGAGGCGGCGTGACGAGCGTTCGGGAGGCGGCGTGACGAGCGCGGACCTCGAGCTCACGGCGGGCGGGCGGCGGCTGCGCTTCCCCGCGGTATGGCTGCGGGACAACTGCCCGTGCGCCGCGTGCCAGGATCCCGGCAGCGGGCAAAAACTAACAGACATAACCGATATACCGAACGATCTGGGCGTGGCAGCCTCGGCGGACGCAGGAGAATCCGTGCTGGTGACGTTCGCTCCCGATGGGCACCGGTCCGCCTTCTCGCGCTCCTGGCTGGCCGGACACGCACTCGACGGCTACGCCGATGGCGACGGGCGGACCGAGGACGACAAGGAGCTCTGGCTGCCCGGGGACTTGGCCCCGAGTAACCTGCCCCAGGCGGGCTGGCCCCGGTACCTGGACCGCCCGACGACCCGGATCCGGGCGCTTGAGGACGTGCTGCGCCGGGGTTTCGTCTTGCTGCACGACGTGCCCGCCGAGCCGGGCATGGTGCTGGAGGTCGCCGCGAGCTTCGGGTTCGTCCGGGAGACCAACTACGGCCGGCTGTTCGACGTCCGGGTGGAGCCCGAACCGGGCAACCTGGCCTTCACCAGCCGGGCGATCCGGCCGCACACCGACAACCCGTACCGCGACCCGGCCCCGACCGTGCAGCTCCTGCACTGCCTGCGCACCGCCGTGAAGGGGGACGGGCCAGGGGGTACGGGGGGCGGGAGCCCCCCGTACGCGGAGAAGGCCGGTGGGGGTGTCACTGGCCTGGTGGATGGCTTCGCGGCCGCCGTGGCGCTTCGGGCCACAGACGCGGAATCGTTTGACACACTGGCGAGAACGCCCGTCCCGTTCGGTTATATCGATAAAGAGACCGAACTGCGGGCCAGCCTGCCGCTCATCCAGCTCAGCCCGCGCGGCCGGGTCCGGGGGGTACGGTTCAACAACCGGTCGGCCCGGCCGCTGCGGCTGCCCTACGCGGAGGTCACCGCGTTCTACACCGCCTACCGCCGGTGGGCTGAACTGCTGGCGCGGCCCGAACGGCAGCTGAACCTGCGGCTGGCCCCAGGGGACTGCCTGGTCTTTGACAACACGCGGGTGCTGCATGCCCGCACGGCCTTCGGCATGACCGCTGGGTCGCCGGGCCGGCACCTGCAGGGCTGTTACGCGGACCTGGACGGCCTGGCCAGCACCTTGGCGGTACTGAGGCGACAGGAGAAGCAGTGAACGGGGTCGAGGTCATCGCGGGGCTTTTCGCCGGGCCGGGGGCTCGGGACTACCTGGGCGAGGCGGTGACGATCGGCGTGCACATGCGGCAGGCCGGAGCGCTGGCCGAGGTGGCCGGAGCATCCGCGCCGCTGGTGGCCGCGGCCCTGCTGCACGATGTCGGCCACCTACGTCAGGAGACGGACGACAGGCACGGCGACGCGGGCGCGCGGTGGCTGAGCCAGTGGTTCGGCGGAAAGGTGACCGAGCCGGTCCGGCTGCACGTGGCGGCGAAGCGGTACCTGTGCGCGACCGAGCCCGGCTACCTCGGATTGCTGTCGCCGGAGTCGGTCCGCACCCTGGCACTGCAGGGCGGTCCGATGACGCCGGAGCAGGCAGCCGCGTTCGAGGCGCTGCCGTTCGCGCGGGACGCGGTGGCGGTCCGTCGTTGGGACGACGAGGCCAAGGACCCGGCCGTCACGCCCCCGGCGTTCGCGCACTTCGAGCCGCTACTCGGCGGCCTGGTCAGGTCATCGGCGTCCGCGAGAGGGCGTTGACCGCGACCGAGTTGCGCACGCTGAACGCCACCGCGCGGCCCAGGTAGCGGTCATCGGACCATTCGACCGGCACCCCGGCCAGGTCGGTAGTGAGGCGGCGCTCGCGCAGCATCGGCACCCGCGGGCGGACGCCGAGCAGCCTGGCGTCCTCGGCGGAGGCCGGCACGGCGTCGATGACGTGTTCGGCGTCCGCGAAGACGACGCCCAGTTCCTCCAGCCGCTCGGTGATCGACTCCTTCTCCAGGTCCATGCCCGCCACGAGCACGCCGACCCGGTCCGGGTAGGCTCCGCGCTCGATCATCACCGGGTGCCCGGACAGCAGCCGGACCCGGGTCAGGTGGTAGACCTGTGTGCCCGAGGGGATGGCCAGGCGTTCGGCCTCGGCCGGCCTGGCCGGCCGGCGCTGCATCGCGACCACCCGGCCGCCGGGCACCTCGCCCATGGCCCGCGCCCAGCGGGAGAAGGACAGCAGCTCGCCGAAACTCTGCACCCGCGGGCCGCCGACGACCACCCGGCGCGCGCCGCGCCGGGACGCGATGACCCCGTCGGCCCGCAGCGCCGCGAACGCCTGGCGGATGGTGCCGCGTGACACCGAGTACCGTTCGGCCAGTTCATGCTCTGAAGGCAGCCGGGTGCCCGCCGCGTACTCGCCCGCCGCGATGGCCGCCTTGATGTCATCGGCCACCTTGCGGTACCGGGAGGTCACCTCCTGATCTGCTGCTACATCTGCCGCCATGAAATGAGCGTAGCGTCATCGCCGCCGATGAGGGTGGACGCTGCACGCGTCGCAGGCTTCCGCTACCTGGCGTATCTGGCGGCGGGGGGCGGGAAATCGGTACAATCCCAGCGTTTGACGGTAGCGTCCGGCCGCCGCCGCCCGGGGCCTGCCGCAGACGGCAGCAGCGGGGCAGGGCGAGCGGGCAGGAGAGACATGACCGAGCTCATCGTCGGCGGGCATCAATCCGACACGCATCAGAAGGCGCTGCGCATCAACCTGGATCCGCGCTGGTACGGGACGATCGCGGAGATCGGGGCCGGCCAGGAAGTGGTGCGCTGGTTCTTCCGGGTCGGCGGCGCCGCGGGCACCGTCGCCAAGTCCATCTCGGCCTACGACATGGCGGTCAGCGACGCCGTCTACGGCAAGGCGGACCGGTACGTCTCCGTCGGGCGGCTGCAGGGCATGCTGGACAAGGAATTCCAGCTCAACGTCGAGCGGCTCGGCGACGAGCGCGGCGACTCCAGCTGCTTCTTCGCGTTCGCCGACACGGTGGTGGCGCGCAGCTTCCGGGGTGGCAACGAATGCCACGGCTGGATGGGCGTCAAATTCCAGGCCCAGGCGCACGACGAGCCCAGCCAGATCGTCATGCACGTTCGGATGCTCGACGTCGAGGCCTGGCTGCAGCAGGAGGCGCTCGGCATCGTCGGGGTGAACCTGCTGTACGGCGCGTTCTTCGAGCATCACGAGCCGGAGCGGCTGATCGAGAGCCTGCTGGACCGGCTGACCGTCGGCCGGATCGAGATCGACATGCTCCAGTTCCGCGGCATCGAGTTCCGCGGCGTGGACAACCGGCTGATGGCGCTCAAGCTCGTCCAGCTGGGGCTGAGCGGTGTGGCGATGTTCGGCCCCGACCGCGAGGTGCTGCAGCCGAGCGAAGTGCTGCGTAAGAAAGCGGTCCTGGTCGAGCGGGGCAGCTTCCGGCCGCCGACCCACGTGAACCTCGATATGCTCGCCACAGCCAAGGCCAAGTTCGCGGAGGACCCCGCCGTGGTCGGCAAGCCGATCCTGGAGCTCACCGAGATCACCATGCGGAACCTGCTGGCGGAAAGGACCGAAGTCGACCGGCGGGACTTCCTGGCGCGCGCCGAGCTGCTGGCCGCCTGCGGCCAGACCGTGCTGATCACCGACTACTTCGACTACTACCGGCTGGCCGCCTACATCGGGGAACGGACGACCGAGCGGATCGGCATCGTGATGGGGGTACCGAGCCTTATCGACCTGTTCGACGAGAAGAACCACGCGCAGTTGCCGGGCGGGATCCTGGAGAGCTTCGGGCGGCTGTTCAAGAACGGCCTGAAGCTCTACGTCTACCCGCTGCAGCCGTCGCCGGACGACGAGCTCAAGACGGTCGATGACATCAAGGTCCAGCACGAGATCCAGCCGCTCTACGATTACCTGGCCGGCCGGGGCAGCTTCGTCAACCTGGACAACTACCGTCCCGAGTGCCTGCCGATCTTCAGCCGTGATGTGCTGCGGCGGATCGCCGCCAGCGACGACGCCTGGGAGACCATGGTTCCGGAGCAGGTCGCTGAGCTCATCAAGCGCCGCGGCTTCTTCGGCTACGTCAAGCCGGGCGCGCGGGACTGACCCCCTTCCCGGCGGCCTCAGCCGACGCGGTAGTCCCGCTGCGTGCTCGCGTAGCGGGCGAAGGCCTCCAGGGCCTGCGGGTTGGCCATGGCATTGCGGTTGGCGGCCTCGTCCGGCCTGGCCCCCAGCAAGATCTTGCGGACCGGCACCTCCATCTTCTTGCCGGTCAGGGTGGCCGGGATGGCGGGAACCGCGATGATCTGGTCCGGGACGTGCCGCGCCGTGTACTGGGTGCGGAGCCGGTCGCCGATCTTGCGGCGGAGCGCGTCATCCAGAACGGCCCCCTCGGTCAGCGTGACGAACAGCGGCATGAAGAAACCGCCGCCGGGCAGGTCCAGGTTGACGATCAGCGCGTCCGCGACCTCCTCGACGGACTCGAGCGCGGCGTAGATCTCCGCGGTGCCGATGCGGACGCCGTACCGGTTCAGGGTCGCGTCGCTGCGGCCGAGCACGAAGCAGCCGCCGCGCTCGTTGACCTTGAAGAAGTCTCCCTGCCGCCACACACCTGGGAAGTCGGCGAAGTAGGTCCGCCGGTAAAGCTCGCCGTCGTCGTCGTTCCACAGGCAGACCGGCATCGAGGGCATCGGCTGGGTGATCACCATCTCGCCGACCTGACCGGTGGCGGGCTGGCCCTGATCGTTATAAGCGAAGGCGGAGACGCCTAGGTGGCGGGCCTGGATCTCGCCGGCGTAGACGGGCAGCGTGGGCATCCCGCCGACGAACCCGCTGCAGATGTCGGTTCCGCCGCTGCCCGTGCACAGCCATAGGTCGGGCTTGACGTTGCGGTAGAACCAGGCGCCGCACTCCGCCGACACCGGCGAGCCGGCTAGCATCACGGCGGCCAGCGCGGACAGGTCGTACTTCTGGCCGGGCACCAGGCCGGCCTTGGACAGCATGTCGACGTAGGCGGGGCTGGCGCCGAAGAGGGTCACCCGGGCGTTCTGTGCCATCTCCCACAGCACGCCCGGGTCAGGGTAAGCCGGGTTCCCGTCGTAGAGCAGCGGCCGCACACCCAGCAGCAGCGAGCTGACCAGGAAGTTCCACATCATCCAGCCGGTGGTGGTGTGGAAGAACAACCGGTCGCCCGGGCGCAGGTCCAGGTGGAACGCCTGCAGCTTCAGCTGCTCGATGAGGATGCCGCCGTGGCTGTGGGCGATCGCCTTCGGCAGCCCGGTGGTACCGGAGGAGAACAAGATCCACAGCGGATGGCCGAACGGCACCTGCTCGAACTCGAACTCCGCGGCCGGCACGGGTGGGTGGTCCATGACCTCGTCCCAGGCCTGCGCCCGGGGCTCCCCGCCGATCGCCTGCCCGGCAGGTCCCGGCACGTGGATCACCTGCTCCAGGCCGGGCAGCAGCGCGATGATCTGCTCCACCTCGGCACTGCGGTCGTAGTCCCGGCCGCCGTAGCGGTAGCTGTCCACGCAGAACAGGATCTTCGGCGCCAGCTGCCCGAACCTGTCGCTGACCCCGCGCCAGCCGAAGTCGGGGGAGCAGCTGGTCCAGATGGCCCCGACGCTGGTGGTGGCCAGCATGGCGATCACCGTCTGCGGGATGTTCGGCATGCAGGAGGCTACCCGGTCGCCGGGGCGGACCCCCATGGCGCGCAGCCGGCTGGCCAGCACCCTGACGCCGTTTGCGAGGTCCGGCCAGGCCAGCCCCGCGAGCGGCGTGGTCTCCGACTGGTGATACAGGGCCGGTTCGCCGGGCCGCTCGCGGCGCAGCACGTGCTGCGCATAGTTCAGCCGGGCTCCGGGGAACCAGTCGGCGCCGGGCATGGTCCTGGTGCCGAGGACCGCCGTCGGCCGGACCGAGGCCTCGATGCCGCAGTAGTCCCAGACCGCCTGCCAGAATCCGTCAAGGTCGGTCACCGACCAGTGCCACAGCGCGTCATAGTCGGCGAAGTCAAGCCCGCGTTCCCGGGCGAGCCACCGGGCGAACGCGGTGACGTTGGCGCGGCTGACGCGGTCAGGTCCCGGCGTCCACAGCAGGTCACCTTCGCGAACCTGGCGTTGCGGCTCCACATCGCAGACGGTGCCACAAACCGGGCCGCCCACGCAATGTGGTGACCGCACAAACGCGGTCCCGGGAAATGCTGGCCAACCACGCTGGCCAGGCAGTGTGCCGACCTGGCGTATAGGGTGTCTTCAAATGTCTGGCCTAGACCTTTCCGCCCTGCAGGGGATCGACGTGCATGTGCACGTCGAGTCCGACGGGCACGGGCAGCTGTCCCTGGACGACGAGCTGCTGGCCGCATCGGCGAAGTACTTCAAGGCCGCGGGTGACCGGGCGCCGACGGTAGAGCAGATCGCGGCCTACTACCGGCAGCGCCAGCTGGCCGCCGTGGTGTTCAGCGTGGACGCCACCACCGCGACCGGCCATCCGGGGCTGTCCAGCGAGGAAATGGCCGACCGGGCCGCCGCCCACGCCGACGTGCTCATCCCGTTCGGCTCGGTGGACCCGCTGGCCGGCGAGCAGACCGTCCGCCGCGCCCGGCGGCTGATCAGCGACCACGGCGTACGCGGATTCAAGTTCCACCCCAGCCTGCAGGGCTTCTCCCCCGACGACAGGCGCTACTACCCGCTGTACGCGATCATCGAGGAGGCGGGGCTGCCGGCCGTCTTCCACACCGGCCAGACTGGCATCGGGGCCGGCCTGCCCGGCGGGCGCGGGATCAAGCTGCGGCTGTCTAATCCGATGCTGATCGACGACGTGGCCGCCGACTTCCCCGGCATGCCGGTCATCCTGGCGCACCCGTCGGTGCCCTGGCAGGACGAGGCGATCTCCATCGCCACCCACAAGGCCAACGTGTACATCGACTTGTCGGGCTGGTCGCCCAAGTACTTCCCGCCCCAGCTGGTCCGCGCCGCTAACTCGCTGCTGCAGGACAAGGTGCTGTTCGGCACCGACTACCCATTGCTGACCCCGGAGCGCTGGCTGCGCGACTTCGAGCTGCTCGAAGTCAAGCCGGAGGTCCGTCCCAAGATCCTCAAGCACAATGCGACCCGCCTGCTCGGGCTCGGCGGTCAAGAAAGCTCCTGAGGTCGTCGTGATTCAGACAGCCAAAGCGCACGGCTGAGACGCCGGGCGGGGCTCCGCCTGACGCATCGTCGCGGCCCCGCAGCTCGTGTTTCGGTTCAGTCACGAATCGATGCCAACTCTGATCCGGGCTTGCCCGTCACTTCGGACCAGCCTTGAATGAGGATTCATACCGGAGCCTCCTGCTGACCATGGCGAGGGAAAAGAGCGATGAATCCCGGTTCAGTACTTGAAGTGCAGGGCGTGACCGTCCGTTTCGGCGGGCTGACCGCACTCGATTCGGTCTCGCTCGCCGTCCCGCCCCGGCATGTCCTGGGCGTCATCGGCCCGAACGGGGCGGGCAAGACCACGCTGCTGAATGTGCTGTGCGGCTTCATCCGGCCCGATGCCGGCGAGGTGCTGTTCGGCGGCCGCCGCCCGCACAACCTCCGGCCGCACCGGCTGGCTGGCCTCGGCGTGGCCAGGACCCTGCAGGGGGTCGGCCTGTACGGCGGGCTGACCGCGCTCGAGAACGTCATGGTCGGCGCGACCTCCCGGGCCTCGGCCGGATTCTGGTCCGCGCTGCTCACGCTGCCGCGAGCCACCCGCGACGAGCACAAGCTGCGCGAGGAGGCCATGCAGGCCCTGGACCGGGTCGGCGCCGCACAGGTGGCGCAGGCCAGGCCCGGTGAGCTGTCCTATGGCCTGCGGAAGAGGATCGCCCTGGCCCGGGCCCTGGCGGGCAAGCCCGGGCTGATCCTGCTCGACGAGCCCGCGAGCGGCCTGGACGAGAGCGAACTGGCCGAGCTCGGCAGCCTCATCCGCGACCTGGCCACCGAGGGATCCCTGGTCGTGATCGAGCATCACGTGGACCTGATGATGTCCGTCTGCGACTCGATCGTGGTCCTCGATTTCGGGCAGGTGATCGCGACGGGCACGCCGCGCCAGATTCAGGACAATCCCGCCGTGACCGCCGCCTATCTCGGCGCCGCCGGCGATCAGGCTCCGGTCGATGAGGGCCCCATCGACGAGGCTCCCGCTGATGAGTAGGGCTGCGGCGGAGCACGACGGATCCCCGGCGCTGGCCGTCGAGGGGCTGGTCGCAGGGTACGGCGGGGTCGTCGCACTGGACGGGGTCAGCATCTCGGCCGGCACCGGCGCCATCACGGCGGTGCTCGGCGCGAACGGCGCGGGCAAGACGACGTTGCTGCGCGCGGTCAGCGGCATGATCAGGCCCCGGCGGGGGCGCGTCCTGCTTGGCGGGGCCGACCTGGCCGGCCGCAGCCCCGAGCAGATAGTCAGGGCCGGGATCGCCCACGTGCCCGAGGGGCAGGGGGTAATTCCCGAGCTCACCGTCGAGGAGAACCTGCGGGTGGGCATGATGTCCTGGCCAGGCGTGCTGAGCCGGGCCTCGGGGAGCCCGTCCCGCAATTCGCGGGCCGAACGGGCCGCCGCGCTCGACGAGGCTTACGGGCGCTTTCGGCCGCTGGCCGACCGCAGGCGCAAGCTGGCCGCCACGCTGTCCGGCGGCGAGCGGCAGATGCTGGTCATCGCGCGCGCGCTGCTGTCGCGACCGCGCGTGCTGCTGCTCGACGAGCCGTCGCTCGGCCTCGCGCCCAGGATCATGGCCCAGGTCATGGACCTGGTGGTCCGGCTGAGCCGGGAGCAAGGGCTCACCATCGTCCTGGTGGAGCAGAACGCGCGGAGCGCGCTCGCCGTCGCCGATCACGGCGTGGTGCTCAACCTCGGCCGGGTCGTCGCTTCCGCGGATGCCCAGACGCTCGCGTCCGATGTCGCATTGCGCCACCACTATCTCGGGTTCTAGTAGCCACTCATAGGGGAGCATGCCAGTGGTCGAGTTCCTCCAGTTCACGCTCAGCGGGGTCGTCTTCGGGATGATCTACGCCGCGATAGCGCTGTCCCTCGTGCTGATCTGGCGAGGGACCCGGCTGCTGAACTACGCGCAGGGGGGGATGGCCATGTTCACCACATACGTGGCCATCGAGGTCGTCTACCGCACCGGCTCTTACTGGGCCGGCTTCGTGGTCGCGCTCGCGGCCGGCGTCGTGCTCGGCGCGGTATGCCAGCTCACCGTCATCCGGCCGACCATGAACAAGCCGCCGCTCAACGCGGTGATCGTGACCATCGGGCTGCTCATCCTGCTCGAGGGCCTGGCCGGCATCTTTTTCGGCGGGCAGTACCGGTCGTTCCCCGCGGCGTTCTCGATCACCGGGCTGAGGATCGGCACGACGCCGCTCGGCGTGTCGCGCTTCGACGTGTTCGTCGTGGCGGCGGTGCTGGTGACCACGCTGGCGCTGGCGGCGGCGTTCAAGTACACCTCGACCGGACTGCGCATGCGTGCGGCGGCGTTCAACGCCACGATCGCCCGGCTGTCGGGCATCCGGGTCGCGCGGATGCTCACCATCGGTTGGGCGCTGGCGGGCCTGCTCGGGGCGCTGGCGGGCGTGCTGGTCTCGCCTTCCACGTTCCTGTACCCGAACAGCATGGATGCGATCTTCGTGTTCGGCTTTACCGCGGCGGTAATCGGCGGCCTGGACAGCCCGGTAGGAGCGGTGGTCGGCGGGCTGCTGCTGGGGATCGCGCTCAGTTACGTGGCGGGCTACCTGGGCTCCAAGGGCTCCGACCTGACCTCCCTGGTCGCGCTCGGCATCCTCGTCGTGGTGCTGATGATCCGGCCAGACGGGCTGTTCTCCGCCACCAAGGTACGACGAGTATGACCATGCAGACGCTGCCGCGCCGGCTCGGCGTCGCCGTGCTGGTGGCGTTGATCGTCGGGTTCCTGTCCATCAAGCTGAACGCGTTCCGCGACTACCAGATCGCCGAGGTCGCGTACGAGGTCACGGCCGTGGCCGGGCTGACCGTGCTGACCGGGCTCAGCGGCCAGATCTCGCTGGGCAATGGGGCGTTCATGGCCATCGGCGGCTACACGACGGCGCTGCTGCTGCTGCACCTCAGCTGGCCCTTCGTCGCCGCGCTGGTGGTGTCCGCCGCGGTCGCGGCCGCGGCCGGGGCCATCGTGGGCGTGGCCGCGGCCCGGCTGCGCGGCCCGTACCTGGCTGGCGCGACCCTCCTGCTCGGCGTCGCGCTGCCGAGCGTGGCGTACGCCTGGCCGGGGGTCTTCGGCGGAGATCAGGGCCTGAACGTCGCCTTCACCACGCCCGCCTTCCTCGGCGCGACCTTCCCGCTGACCAGGTGGCAGGCCTGGGTCAGCGCCGCGGTGGCGCTGGTCACCCTGGTGCTGCTGGCGAACCTGTGTTACAGCAGGATCGGCCGCAACTGGCGCGCGGTGCGCGACGATGAGGTGGCCGCCGCGCTCGACGGCGTGAACGTCGCCGTAACACGCATCCTCGCCTTCGTCGTGAGCGCCGTCTGCGCCGGGCTGGCCGGCTCGCTGCTGGCCATCGTGACCAGCCTGGTCGCGCCGGGCGCCTTCACGATCACGCTCTCCATCGCGCTGCTGACGGCAGCCGTGATCGGCGGCCTCGGCAGCCTGCCCGGCGCGCTGTGGGGAAGCCTCGTGATTGTCCTCGTGCCCACCTACGTCACGGACGTGGCCACCAGCCACGGCCTGTCCAGTTCCGTCGGATCCAACATCCCGATAGCCGCCTATGGCGTGGTCCTCATCCTCGTCATGCTCCTCTTCCCGCAGGGAATCCAAGGCGGGCTGCGACGTCTCCTCACCGCTTTCACCGGTCCTGACCCGAAGACCCGCACCTGGTACGGCGCATCGGCGGCCCCCGTCACGCCGCCGGCCGATGACGCATCGGCCAGCCAACATGAGAAGGAAGGCACTTCATGAAACGAACTCATCGGCTTCGCTGGCAGGCCGCGGCGATCATGACCGTAGCCGCCGTTGCCGTAGCCGCCTGCTCGTCGAACTCGAGTTCAAGCTCGAGCTCAGGCTCGAGCTCGAGCAGCTCAAGCTCGGCCCTGACCGCGTCCGCACCGGGAATCACCCCGACCACGATCACCATCGGCAGCCACCAGCCGCTCACCGGCCCCGTCGCGCCCGGCTACGACGAGATCGCTCCCGCGTCGACCGCGTACTTCAATTACGTCAACGCGCACGGCGGCGTTTACGGGCGCAAGATCGTCTACAAATACCTCAACGACGCCTACGACCCGACCACGACGGCATCGGTGGTGCGCCAGCTCGTGCTGCAGGACAACGTGTACGCGGTGTTCAACGGCCTCGGCACACCCACGCACCTGGCCGCGGTGAGCTTCCTGAACTCGGAAAAGGTCCCCGACCTGTTCGTCGCGTCCGGATGCGAGTGCTGGGACCAGCCGTCCCTCTACCCCGAGACGTTCGGCTGGCAGCTCGACTACGTGCGCGAGGGGAAGATCCTCGGGCAGTACGTGGCCCAGCACTTCAAGGGCAAGAAGATCGGCTACTTCTACCAGAACGACGAGTTCGGCATGGACGGCGTCAAGGGACTTAATTACGAGATACCGAGCTCGATGGTGGTCAGCAAGCAGAGCTACGTCACCACCAACGTCAACATCGCACCGCAGGTCGCGGCGCTGCGCGCGTCTGGCGCTCAGGTGGTGGTCGCGTTCTCGGTTCCCGCCTTCACCGCTCTGCTCAAGCTGTACGGCCTGAAGCTCGGCTTCAGCCCGACCCTGGTGGTCAGCGATGTCAACAACGACGTCTACACCCTGGACGGGCTGCTCGAGGCGTTCGCCAAGCAGAACGGCGCGACCGTCAACGGCAGCCAGCTCACCGACGGGATCATCACAGATGACTACCTGCCCACGCTGGCGGACACCAGCAACAGCTGGACCGCGCTGTTCAAGATGATCCACGACCAGTACGACGCGAAGGAGCCGTGGGACGGCAACGCGTACTACGGCGAGGCCGTGGCCTATACGTTCGTGCAGGCCATGCTCAAGGCGGGCCGGAACCCGACCCGGGCTGACCTGGTGTCGGCGGTCGAGGGCGGGCTTCCGCAGGGTCCCATGGTCGCCCCGTTCGCTTACGGTATGGACAACCACGACGGTGTCACCGGCGCCTTCATGGCGGTCATGAACAACGGCGGCCTGACGCAGGAGGGATCGGTGCTAACCACGGACACCACGGCGTCGGGCGCCATCACCACCTACACGGGAACCGAACAGCAGGCGCCGGCGAGTGGTATCCCATCACCGTGACGCTGCATCGGCCATCCCGCCCGGCATGAAGCAGGGATCAGCCTAATGACCGCCGAGATGAGCCCGATGGCGGGCGGGCGCGCCCGCCCGCCATCGGCGCAGTCCGGGCGCCAGGCCGACGAACGGCCGCCCGCGATCAAACTCCTGGCCGCGGCCGAAGAACTGTTCGGCGAGCGCAGCTACCACCGGACGACGGTCGCGGACATCTGCGCCCGGGCCGGGATGGCCACCGGCAGCTTCTACTCGTATTTCGGATCCAAGGCGGAGATCTTCGCCGCCGTGGTCCGGGCGATCAACACCGACCTGAGGCGGGCCATGAAGGCCGCCCTGGAGCACGCCGACGGCGGTCAGCGGGCCAGGGAGCGCGCGTCCTTCCGGGCGTACTTCGACATGCTGTCCCAGCGCCCCTGGATCGACCGCATCGTCCGCGAGTCCGAGTTCATCGACCCGGGCCTGTTCCGCGAGTACTACGAGCACCTGACCAGGGGCTACGCCCGCGGCGTGCGGACCGCCCAGATGGCCCGCGAGGTGGACGCACAGTACGATCCCGAGGTCATCGCGTTCGCCTACACCGGAATCGGCAACTTCGTCGGCATGCGCTGGGCCGAGTGGACGGCCGGCGGCCGGGTCCCTGAGGACGTTCTGCACGACGTGCTCGAGCTCCTGGCCCGCGGGCTGGCCCCGCGCGACCCGTCGGGTGATCCCGGCACTACCACCTGACCCCAGTAAACCCACCGGTGTGGACAACCCTGTGGAGTGCGTGTTGACGATACTGTGTGGACCTGGGGAAACTCCGCTGCGGGACGTGTGGACCGCTTAGCCGAGCGCCGCGGGCGGCATGTCGGCCGCGTCGGCCGGGCCCCAAGGCCGCGAGCCGAGGGCGGTGAGCTCGCGGAGCTGCATGGCGCACCACGGGGAGATGGGCTGCCGGCCGGTGCGCACCGCTTCGCAGAATTCGTCCCAGTCCACCCACCTGGTGTCCGCGACTTCCGCCGGGTCGGGATCGAGCGGGCTCTGCCCCATCAGGTCGGAGGTGTACGCCGCGTAGACCGGGCACAGCTCGTTTTCCAGCATTCCGTTGGCCATTCGCGCCTGGTACCGGAACCGGGGCAGGACCAGCGTGAGCTTGGCCGCGCTGATCCCGAGTTCTTCCCGAAGCCGCCGGAGCACGCCGCCGGATATGGGTTCGCCGGGCAGCGGGTGCCCGCAGCAGGTGTTGGTCCACACCCCCGGCCAGGTTCGCTTCGACTCGGCCCGCCTGGTCAGCAGGAACTGGCCGGCCTCGTTGAAGAGGTAGCAGGAGAAGGCCAGGTGCAGCGGCGTCTGGGCGTGATGCACGGACGTCTTGTCCGCCGTGCCGCTGGCGTAGCCGGCTTCATCCACAAGGACGACGCTTTCCACGTATTCCTGCCTGAGGGGTGATCGGGGAACAGGGCAGGGGTGAACACTACCTGATAAGGCCCGGCACCCGGCCCGCGAGCAGCAGGCAGACTAGTGCGACTCGCGTGGCACCTCATGCCCGCTGGCACCGACGAGGAAGTCCATGTCAACGCCCGCGTCCGCCTGCAGCACATGGTCGGTGTACAGGCGGGTCCAGCCCCGGCTGGCCGGCGGCGCGGGCGGCTGCCACCCGGCGCGGCGCTGGGCCAGCTCGTCGTCGGCGACTTCTAGCGTCAGCGTCCGGCCCGGGACGTCCAAGGTGATCCAGTCACCGGTGCGGACCAGGGCCAGCGGGCCGCCGGCCGCGGCCTCCGGGGTCACGTGCAGGATGACTGTGCCGTAAGCGGTGCCCGACATCCGGCCGTCGCAGATCCGCACCATGTCGCGGATGCCGCGCAGCAGCAGCTTCTTCGGCAGCGCCACATTGGACACCTCCGGCATGCCGGGGTAGCCGCGCGGGCCGCAGTACCGGATGACGAGCACGGTATCCTCGTCCACGTCGAGCTCGGGATCGTTCGACACGGCGTAGTAGTCCGCCGGCGAGTCGAAGACCAGCGCCCGGCCCCGGTGCTTGAGCAGGTGCGGCGACGAGGCGGACTGCTTGATCACCGCGCCGTCCGGGGCGAGGTTGCCGCGCAGTACCGCGGTGCCGGTCCCGGCCGGCTGGAACGGGTCAGCCACCGTCTGGATGACCTCGCGGTTCCAGCATGGCGCGTCCGCCACGTTCGCGCCGATCCCGGCCCCGGTCACTGTCATCGCGCCGGAGTGCAGCAGGCCGTTATCGTCTAGCTCGCGGATCACCGCAGGCAGGCCGCCCGCGTAGCAGAAATCCTCCATCAGGTACTTGCCGCTCGGCTGCAGGTTCACCAGGGTCGGTACGTCCCGGGCCAGCACGTCGAAGTCGCCGAGCGTCAGCGGCACGCCGAGGCGCCCAGCGATGGCGAGCAGATGGATTACCGCGTTCGTCGACCCGCCGATCGCCGCGTTGACCCGGATCGCGTTCTCGAACGCCGCTCTGGTCATGATGGCCGAAGGGCGCAAATCCCGACGCACCAGGCCGACGATCACTTGCCCGGCCCGCTGCGCGGTCTCGTACCGGCGGGCGTCCACGGCGGGCCAGGTCGCCGAGTACGGCAGCTGCATGCCGAGCGCCTCGGCCATCGAGGCCATCGTGGACGCGGTGCCCATCGTCATGCAGTGCCCGTTGGACCTGGCCATGCAGCCTTCGGCGAACACGCATTCCTCCTGGGTCATCCGCCCGGCCACCAGGTCTTCCTCGAATCGCCATACCGCCGTGCCCGAGCCCACGTCGGTGCCCTGGTACTTGCCGTTGAGCATGGGCCCGCCGGTGACCATCACCGCCGGCAGGTCCACGCTGGCCGCGGCCATCAGCAGCCCGGGCGTGGTCTTGTCGCATCCGGACAGCAGCACCACGCCGTCCAGCGGGTTGGCTCGCATCAGCTCCTCGGCTTCCATGGCCAGCAGGTTCCGGTACAGCATGGCCGTGGGCCGCAGCAGCGTCTCGCCCAGCGCCATGGCCGGGAACTCGAGCGGGAACCCGCCCGCCTGCCAGACCCCGCGCTTGACCGACTCGGCTACCCGGTGCAGGTGGACGTTGCAGGGCGCCAGCTCCGACCAGGTAGTCGCGATGCCGATCACCGGGCGGCCGTCGAAGACCTCGGGCGTGAACCCCTGGCTGCGCATCCAGGACCGGTGGCCCATCCCGGTCCGCCCGGTCGCGTCAAACCATTGCCTGCTGCGCAGTTCGCTGTTCGTTGTCATAAAGCAATAAGTAACATCCGCGCTGGTCCAGGAAGAAGGGGGCCCGCACCGGGCGCGTCCGGCGGTCGCCGGGGCACGCAGCACGGCCCGTTCGGGATAATTAATGAAGTGGCTGTTAGGGTCACGAAGGTGAGCCGTGTTCATGACTTGGGCGGGCAGACCGGGTTCGGGCCGGTGCCGGTCGGGCAAGACGGCGGGCCTCCGTTCGCCGCCGACTGGGAGGCGCGGGTGTACGCGCTGGCCACGATGCTGCGGCGTCGCGGGGTGTTCAACAGTGACGAGCTGCGGGATGCGATCGAGCGGCTGCCGCCAGAGCAGTACCTGGCCGCGGGGTACTACGAACGCTGGCTCGGGGCGATCGAAATGCTCGTCACTGAGAAAGGTGTCGCACCGTGAGTTACACCCTGGGTAGCCAGGTCCGGGTGCGGACCGGGGACCCGGACCATCACACCCGGGTGCCGCGGTACGTGCGCGGGCACACCGGGGTGATCATCGCGGCCCTCGGTCACTGGCCGGTGCCCGACGAGAGCGCCCGCGGCATCGACCCGCCGCGGGCCGAGACCTGTTACGCGGTCCGCTTTTCCGCTGCCGACCTGTGGGGGAGCGGTGACCACACCGTGACCGTCGACCTGTGGGAGTCCTACCTTGACCGGCCATGACGACCTGCCGACCGCCGCGCGGGCGCGGCGGCTGGAGGAACGGCTGATCGCGGCCGGGCTGACCAGCGACGACGAGATCGACGAGTATCTGACCCGGCTGTATACGATGGCCTCGCCGGTGAACGGTGCCCGGATGGTTGCCCGCGCCTGGATCGACCCGCGGTACCGTGACCTGCTGCTGGCCGACGGAACCGCGGGAGCGGCGGAGCTGGGTTTCGACCGGCTGGGCTACCAGCTGCGGGTTGTCGTGAACACCGAGACCACGCACAACGTCATCGTCTGCACTCTGTGCTCCTGCTACCCCGTATCGCTGCTCGGGCCGTCGCCAGGCTGGTACAAGAGTTTCGCCTACCGGTCGCGAACGGTGCGGGAGCCCCGAGCGGTGCTCGCGGAGTTCGGCCTGACACTGCCCGATGACGTCGAGATCTCGGTCTGGGACTCGACCTCGGAGGCCCGCTATATGGTGCTGCCATCCCGGCCGGCCGGGAGCGACGGGCTCGCCGCCGACGAGCTCGCCGCCCTGGTCACAAGGAACGGGCTGATCGGGACCGCCCGGCGGTAACCGCGAATTCTCGCTAACGGCCGCCAGGGCCACGGCCGACCGGGCCAGGACGTCCGGCGCCTGGGTGAAGGCCAGGCGCAGGTACTCGCTCGCCTGGCTGGTGGCGCTCAGCAAGCGGCCTGGCACTACCGCGACCCTATGCCTGAGCGCAACTTGAGCGAAGGCACCGCCGTCTGCCTCACCAGGCAGGCGCACCCATAGCGTGAGCCCGCCGTCCGGCTCGGGCCAGGTCCACTCGGGCAGGGCGGTCCGCAGCGCCTCGGTCAGCGCGTCGTACCTGGCCCGCAGCCACTCACCGCGCCACTTGACGATGTCGTCGTGCTTGTCGTTGAGCAGCGCGGCCGTGATCGCCTGCGGGAAGGCGGCGCTGCCCAGGTCGGCGGCCGCCTTGGCCGCGGCCACGCGGGCGACCAGGCCTGGGCTCGCGTTGATCCAGCCGGTCCGCAGGCCACCCCAGTACAACTTGGACAGCGAGCCGACGCTGACCAGGTTCGGCTGCCTGGGACCGAACGCGGCCAGCGGGGGTGGTGGCGTGTTGTCACCGAGGGGCAGTTCGGTGAGCGTCATGTCGTCGACGAACAGCGTGTCCGGATGGGCGGCGGCGAGCCGGGCCACGCGGCGCCGGTGCCCGGCGGGCATGACCATGCCGGTCGGGTTGTGATGGGTGGGAATCAGGTAGACCATCGCCGGGTGGTGCGTACGTACCACGTGCTCCAGCCGCTCCGGGTCCAGGCCAGCACCGGCCGGCATCCCGATAACCCGGGCGTCGGCCCGGTACAGCGCGTCGAGCACGCCGGGGAAGGTGGGATCCTCGACGGCGACCGGCTGGCCAGGCAGCACCTCGGACCGGATGAGCAGGTCTAGGGCCTGCTGGCCGCCGGTCGTGACGATCACCTGCGCAGGGTCGGCCGGCAGCCCGAGACGGCCCGTCAGATGGCTGGCGACGGCGGCACGCAGCGCGGGCAGCCCGTGGGGGAAGTACCCGCTGGTGCTGGTCGCCGCCTGCCGTCCGGGCCGGTCCAGGACGCAGGCCGGGTCGGCCAGCGCCGCCGCCACCTGCGGCGCGCAGTCCACCACGGCCAGGCTGAGGTCCGCGTCGAGCGCGGAGGTCTCGAGCAGGCCCGCGAAGAAGCCATTGGCCCGGTGCACCGCGGCCGGTGTCGTGCGGTGCGGGACGATGCGGGTGCCGGCTCCCTGGCGGCTTTCCGCCATGCCCTCGTCGCGCAGGAGCTGGTAGGCGGCGGCCACGGTGTTCCTGCTCACGGACAGGACGGCGGCCAGGTCGCGTTCGGGGGGCAGGCGCAGGCCCGGGGGCAGCTCGCCGGTGTCCGCCAACCGGGCGATCCGGGCGGCTAGCAGGCGGTACAGCGGGCCGTCCGCAGTCGGCCAGCGGCCGAGCAAATCCGCCATGGCGATCGCGCCCATGCCTCGGGAAGCCGCCGTGAAGGACCGAATTGGCTCTGGCATGACAGTGCCAATCATGGCAGCGTGGGTACCCTGGAGGCAACTGCATCATTCAGGGCCTGACCCGGGTAGCCGCCGTCAGCGGCGGCCCAGCTGTAGCTGGTCGTCCAGCGCACGCAGCGCGGGCAGGGGATCGGGGTTGAGGACCTGCACCGTCACATGGTCCGCGCCCGCGTCCAGGTGCGCGGTGAGGGCGCGGGCGATCGCCACCGCGTCACCGTGCACCGCGAGCGCGTCAATCAGCGCGTCGCTGCCGCCATCGGCGAAGTCGGCGTCCGTCCAGCCGAGCCTGCGCAGGTTGTTCAGGTAGTTGGTCAGGCCGAGATACGGATTCTGCACCCGGGGCCTGCCGATGGCGCGGGCCCGCTCCGGGTCGGTCTCGAGCACCACCTTCTGTTCGGGGGCGAGCAGCGGCCCGTCGCCGAGGACCTGCCGGGCCCAGCGGGTGTGCTCCGGCGTGACCAGGTAGGGGTGCGCGCCCGCGGCCCGCTCCGCCGCGAGCCTGAGTACCTTCGGGCCGAGGGCGGCCAGTACCCGCCCCCCGGCCGGGACCTTGAGGTCATCGAGCTCGTCCAGGTAGCTGACGAGCTTGGCGTAGGGTTGCTGGTACTCCTGGGTGGCTTCGGGATGCCCGATGCCGAGGCCGAGCAGGAAACGGCCCGGGTGCCTGCCCGTGATGCGGTGGTAGGAGGCCCCCACGGTCGCGGCGTCGTCTTTCCACACGTTGACGATCCCGGTGGCCACCGCGATGTGGTCCGTCGTGTCCAGCAGCTGCTCGACGACACCCAGATCGCCGGGCGGGGAGCCACCCACCCAGATGGTCCCGTAACCCAGGGCCTCCACTTCGGCCACGACCTCCGGGGTGAGCCCCGAGGGGTGCCGCCAGATACCGACCTTGCCCAGTTCGATGCTCATGCCACCGAACAGCCCGGCCGGCCCCCGTTTCATTCCGGACCGATGGCGCCGATTTGTCGGGTAAATAGCGTTGTCGGCGCGGCGGCGCGCGGCTATGGTCCTGGCGTGAGCTCATCGGGGCATGTCGAGGTGGCGCATGTCGGCCATGTGCTGCCGGACGGGCGGGCACTGCTCGACGACGTGAGCTTCCGCATCGGCGACGGGATCACTGCCGCCCTGGTCGGGCCGAACGGCGCCGGCAAGACCACGCTGCTCCGGCTGGTGGCCGGAGATCTCCAGCCGCAGTCGGGCACGGTCACCGCCACTGGCGGCCTCGGCGTCATGCGCCAGTTCATCGGCACCAACCGTAGTTCCCGAGAAGCGCCAATGGTCCGTGACCTGATGCTTTCTGTCTCGCCCCCCCGAGTGCGGGAGGCCGCGGCGCGGCTGGACGCGGCCGAGCTGGCGATGATGGAGCGCGACGACGAGCGCGCCCAGCTTCGCTACGCGGCGGCGCTGACCGAATGGGGTGAGGCCGGGGGCTACGAGGCCGAGGTGCACTGGGACGCCTGCACGGTGGCCGGGTTCGGCATCCCGTATGACCAGTGCCGGTGGCGCGACGTGAGCACGCTGTCCGGCGGCGAGCAGAAACGGCTGGTGCTCGAGTCGCTGCTGCGCGGCACCGACGGCGTGCTGCTGCTCGACGAGCCGGACAACTACCTGGACGTGCCGGGCAAGCGCTGGCTGGAACAGCAGCTAGCCGCCACGCCGAAGACCGTGCTGCTGGTCAGCCACGACCGGGAACTGCTGGCCGCGTGCGCGCAGCGCATCGTGACCGTGGAGGACCGGCACGTCTGGGTGCACGGCGGTGGTTTCTCCGGGTACGCCCAGGCGCGCGCCGACCGGATCAGCCGGCTCGAGGAACTGCGCCGCCGCTGGGACGAGGAGCACGAGAAGCTGAAGGAACTGGTCCGCACCTACCGGCAGAAGGCGTCCTACAACTCCGACATGGCCTCCCGGCTACAGGCCGCGGTGACCAGGCTGCGCAGGTTCGAAGAAGAAGGACCGCCGACCGAAGCGCCGCGGGAGCAGAACGTCAAGATGCGGCTGCGCGGCGGGCGGACCGGCAAGCGCGCCGTCATCTGCGAGAACCTTGTACTGACGGGTAACACCAGCTCGTTCGGCACCGAGATCTGGTTTGACGACCGGGTGGCGATCCTCGGCTCCAACGGGTCCGGGAAGTCGACTTTCCTGCGGCTGCTCGCGGGTGAGCAGGTGCCGCACGAGGGGCAGTGGCGGCTGGGCGCCCGGGTGCTGCCGGGCTTTTTCGCGCAGACCCATGCCCGGCCGGACCTGGCCGGACGGGCCCCGGTCGAGATCGTGATGACCGAGCACGCGCTGCTGATCAACGAGGCGATGTCCGCGCTCGCCCGGTACGAGCTGCAGTCGTGCGCCCGGCAGCCGTTCGGCACCCTGTCCGGCGGCCAGCAGGCCAGGCTGCAGATCCTGCTGCTCGAGCTGGCCGGTTCCACGTTGCTGCTGCTCGACGAGCCGACCGACAACCTCGACCTGCCGAGCGCCGAGGCGCTGCAGCAGGGCCTGGAGTCCTACCAGGGTACGGTGCTCGCGGTCACCCACGACCGCTGGTTCGCCCGGTCGTTCGAGCGGTTCCTGATCTTCACGCCCGACGGCAACGTCCGCGAAGCCACCGAGCCAACCTGGGACTAAACGGGACCGTCACGCCACCGTCCGGTCAGGAGATTTTCCCGAACGAGCGGTGGCGCGTGCGCTCAATCCGGTGCGAGCCGCACTACTCGGCGGCGATGGCGGCGAGCACGTCCAGCCTGGCCGCCCGCCGGGCGGGCCAGCTGGCGGCTACCAGGCCGAGCAGGCCGGCGAGCACGAGGAAGATCACCAGACTGGACGCCGGCACGACGGTGTCGGTGATGCCCTGCTGTTTCAGCGACGACACCAGCGCGATGCCCATGCCGGTGCCGATGATGATCCCGATGATGGCGCCGAAGATCGCGAGGATCACCGCTTCGGACCGGATCATCGTCCGGACCTGGCGCCGTTTCATGCCGACCGCCCGGAGCAGGCCGATCTCGCGGGTGCGCTCGAACACCGAGAGCATGAGGGTGTTCACGATCCCGATGAGCGCGATGAGTACCGCCAGGGCGAGCAGGGCGTAGACCAGGCCGAGGACCTGGTTGACGTTGGCCGTCTGGGCTTGCTCGAACTGGGCCCTGGTCTGGACCTGCAGGTTCGGATAGGGGGCCAGGGCGTGCGTGACGGCCGTGTCCACTGCGCCGCTGCCATTGGTACGCAGCAGGAGCGCACCCAAAGACGGGTTGCTGAAATGGGACAGGAAGAACGGGGCACCGACCAGGTAGCTGCCGATCAGGGCGTTCGCCTCGTATATGCCGCCGACACGCAGCGCGGAAGAACCGGTCTCGGCGAACTTCACCGGGATCGTGTCGCCGACCGACAGGTGCTTCGATTGCGCGGTCGTGGAGTCGATGAGCAGCTCGCCTTGCGCGAGGGCGGCCGGGCTGCCCGCCGTCATGCGCAGGATGAGCGTGTCGGCCAGGTGCTGTGTCGACACCGCGGTGAGCGTGGCCAGCGAATTCTGCACCTCGAACTGTGACCGGTAGACGGTGGTCGTCGTGGTGACGCCCGGCACGGCCGATGCCGTGGCCGGCGCCGACTGGCTGAGTTGTCCCGATCCGCTGGCCGTGCTCACGATGAGATCGGCGCTGATCGCCTGATCCACGCTGCTCGTGGCGGACCTGGACACCGAGGCGCCGAACACCGACATGGCGGCGACCAGGGCGAGACCGACCATAAGCGCCGAGGCGGTCTGCGCGGTGCGCCGGGGACTGCGCATGGAGTTCTCCCGCCCGAGCTTGCCGGGTTCCCCGAGCACCCGGGCCAGCGGACGGCCGATCACGCTCGACAGCGGGCGCGCGACCGCCGGGGCCAGCATGGCGACACCGACGAAGATGCCGACCGCGCCCACGCCCACGAGCAGGATGGCCGGCTTGGCCAGCCCGAAGGCCAGCAAGACCACGCCGACCAGGGCCAGGGCCGCGCCCCACGCGAACCGGCGCCGGGACGAGGCATCGCCGCCGGACTGGCGGTCGTCGAGCGCGGCGACCGGGGGGATGCGCACGGCATTGCGGGCCGGGCCGACCGCGGCCACCACCGTCACGCCGACGCCGACGGCGAGCCCGACCAAGACGGTACGCGGCTCGAACACCAGCGATCCCGTCGGCA
>Ga0209656_10000273_pt1 | contig 34483 bp, 33 predicted proteins | sample BogFormECP12_OM2_FD_188239 | JGI IMG/M metagenome (GOLD analysis project Ga0209656, IMG submission 188239) | Bog forest soil microbial communities from Calvert Island, British Columbia, Canada - ECP12_OM2 (SPAdes) (version 2) | ecosystem: Environmental > Aquatic > Freshwater > Wetlands > Bog ...
GGCCGGGACAGCAGCGAGCATGGGAGCTAAGTCCGCGCAGAGGAGCGCCGCGGCCGCCCAGGCCCAGGATGCCCCGCCTGCCCCTGCTCCAGCGGATGAAGCCGCCGCACCCGAAGCGGCCGCACCCGAAGCGGCCGCCCCCGAGGCCATCAACAGCGAGCAGATTGAAATGCTCAAGCAGCTCGCCGCGCTCAAGGACCAGGGCATCCTCACCGAAGAGGAGTTCGCCGCCAAGAAGGCACAGATCCTGGGCCTCTAACCCAGCAGCTGGGACGGCGCGCTCGTGCCGGGATTGGGTGAGGTGGGAGGTGGATGGCCCCGCCCGGAGCGGCGGACCGGGCGGGGCGAGTGTCGCTTAGCCTTGGACGCGGTGGCGGCTAGGACGCGACGGTCTCTTCCCGCGGCCGGGGCGCGGGAACGGAGGCGGGAGCGAGTTTCCTGGTCCTGATCAAGGTGATGATGACCAGCAGGCTGCACACGTTGAGGATGGCCGCGAAGCCGAACGCAGCCGCGATGCCGTAGGTGACCAGGTACTGCGACTGGGCGACCGGGTTCAGGGCCGCCGGCGGGTGGCTGGCCGCATGGGTGTACGCGGTGCCGTAGACCGCCACCAGCACGCCGAGGCCCAGGGCGCCGCCCACCAGTTGGAGCATGTTCACCACGCCGGACGCGGCCCCGGAGTCCGCCGCCGGTACGCCGGCCAGCGACGCGGTGGTCAGCGGCACGAACACCAGTCCCATGCCGAGGCCGATCAGCAGCATCGGGCCGAAGATGCCTGACCAGTAGCCGGTGGCAGGCGTCACCCGTGACAGCCAGGCCATCGAGGCGATCGCGGGCAGCATCCCGGCGATCATCAGCGGCTTCGCGCCCAGCCGGGGCATCAGCCTCGGCGCCATCCGGGAGACCCCGAACAGCGCGAAGGTCATCGGCAGGAACGCCACCCCCGCGCGGAGCGGGCTGAAACCCATGATCTTCTGCAGGAACTGGGTGAGAAAGAAGAACACCCCGAACATGCCCGCGATGAGCAGCAGCCGGGCGATGAACGATCCGGCCCGGCTGACGTCGGTGAACAGGCGTAGCCGGGTGATCGGCTGGCGGGCCCGGGTTTCGGTGACCACGAAAAGCGTGAGCAGGACCGCGGCGGCGCCGAACGCCGCCAGCGCCAGGGGGTCGCCCCAGCCGTCGGCCGCGGCCCGGATGAACCCGTACACCAGCGCGGTCACCCCCGCGGTAGCGGTCAGCGCGCCGGCCAGGTCGAAGCGGCCGGGCAGCCGCGGCGTCTCGCCGACGAACAGCGGTGCGATCGCCACCACGGCCAGGCCGATCGGCACGTTGATGAACAGCACCCATCGCCAGGACAGCCACTCGGTGATCACCCCGCCCAGTACCAGGCCGAGCGAGGAACCGCCGGTGATCACGCCCATGTAGATGCCGAGCGCGCGGGTCCGCTCGCGGCCCTCGGGGAAGCTGGTCACGATGAGCGCCAAGACCGCGGGTGAGGCGAACGCCCCGCCCACGCCCTGCAAGGCCCGGGCGGCCAGTAGCAGGCCCGCGGTGGTCGCGAGCCCCCGGCCAGCGAGGCGAGGGTGAACACGCTGATGCCGGCGACGAACATCCGCCGCCGGCCGAGAATGTCGCCGGCCCGGCCCCCGAGTAGCAGCAGGCCGCCTGACGTCAGCGTGTATCCGTTCAGCACCCAGGACAGGCCGGTCGCGGAGAAGTGCAGGTTGGCCTGGATATGCGGCAGGGCGATGTTCACCACTGTCATGTCCAGGATGATCATGAGCTGGGCGCTGAGCATGATGGCCAGCGCGATCCCGGGCCGCCCGGAGCCGCGTCTCGGCGATCCCGGACGCCTGTCGCGCGCACGGTCCCCGTTGCCCCCTGGCGCACCTGCAGCCCCATGCGGAGCATGCGGAGAAGACAAGATGCCTCCATGGTTGTCTGGTCATGCGATCTCGCGGCCGCAACGATGGAACATCGATGCCGTCCAGCGGGCTGTTTCAGAATCGATCCGAAGATCAACTTCGCCACTATATGTGGGCCGGATATGTCGATCCTGCCCAGCATCTTGTGCGGAGGTTCCTCCGCTTTGCGATTCTGCGACAGCCCGCCAGGCGACGACGATGGAGCATCGATGCGGTTGAGGGCAGGCCTCCGGTGGCTGACAGACCGCTGGCCGGGCGGTACGATCGGGAATGAAGCGGAGGTCTACTCCGGTTACTATACGGAGGCATCCTCCGTTTCGCCAGCGTATTAATCGCGCTTAGTCTCGGCACCTCCCGTAGGCCGACCGCCTAGACAAGGCCCATCCCGAAGCCCGTTAACCTGATTGCAATGACCAGGACATCTGACCAGGTGCCGCCGCGGCCCGCCGACCAGTTGCGGTCCGACGCGCGGCAGAACCATGCCCGGCTGATCGCCGCGGCCACGGCCGCGTTCGCCGAGAAGGGCGCCGACGCGCCGCTCGAGGACATCGCCCGGCGCGCCGGGCTGGGCATCGGCACCCTCTACCGGCACTTCCCCACCCGGCTCGACCTGCAGGCGGCCGTGTTCCGCAGCCAGGTGGGTAAGGTCTGCGGGGAAGGGGACGCGCTGATCGAGACCTTGCCGCCCGAGCAGGCCTTCAGCGGCTGGGTGCGCTCACTGGCCGGCTACCTGGTGACCAAGCGCGGCCTGTCGCATGCGCTGATCGAGGCGGTCGGCATCGAGTCGGAGCTGATCTCTTCCTGCTGGATGGCGATGCGCCAGACCACCGAGCGCCTGCTGGCCAACGCGCAGCAAGCCGGCGTCATCCGACTGGACGTGGACGCCACGGACGTGGTGCGGCTGGTGCACGGGGTGGTAGTGAGCACGGAGAAAACGCCGGAACGGTCCGACATGCTCCTGTCCGTAATGCTCGACGGCCTCCGCGCCAAGCCCCCAATTCAATGAATGTGACAACGTAGTGACTCTTTTGGGCACAGTGTCACATTCATTGACTGGCGAAGGTAACTGGCGGGGCTGACCTGACTGGTGGGGCTGGTCAGATAGCGGGCGGGCGGTTCTCGTAGGGGGTGCTGAGGACGACGGTGGTCCGGGTGGAGACGCCGCCGATGGTGCGGATCTGCTGGAGCAGGTCTTCGAGCGCGGCCGGGGACGTCACCCGCACCTTGAGGATGTAGTTCTCGTCGCCCGCGACGCTGTGGCAGGCCTCGATCGCCGCCAGGTGCTCGAGTCGCTGCGGCAGGTCATCGGGGGCGGCGGCGTCGAACGGCTTGATGGACACGAAGGCCGTCAGCGGCAGGCCCACGTCATCCGGGTCGAACACGGCGACATAACCCTTGATCACGCCGTCCTGCTCGAGCCTGCGCACCCGCTGGTGCACCGCGGACACGGAGAGGCCGGCCTGCTTGGCCAGCTCGGTGAAACTCATCCGGCCATTGCGGGTCAGCAACGACACGATCCTGCGGTCGATCTCTTCCACGTGGTCACGTTAGCGCCAACGGTCCCACGCTGCGACTTCATCACAATATAACGAAAAGGTAACGACGTTTACACTAATGTAACATCGCGGTTCGCGTACTTATCAGCAGGTCACGCCGAGGTTACGCTGCCGCCATGGCACAGATCATCTTGCAGCACGTGGAAAAAGCTTACGCAGGCGGCGTCAAGGCCATTAACGACCTGAGCCTTGACGTCAAAGACGGCGAGTTCATGGTATTCGTCGGTCCCTCCGGGTGCGGCAAGTCCACCGCGCTGCGGTCCATCGCCGGGCTCGAGGAGATCACCGGCGGCACGATCCAGATCGGGGACCGGGTGGTCAACGACCTGCCTCCGAAGGACAGGGACATCGCCACGGTGTTCCAGAACTACGCGCTCTACCCGCACATGACGGTCGAGCAGAACCTGGCGTTCGGCCTGCAGCTGAGAAAGACGCCCAAGGACGAGATCAAGCGCCGGGTCGACGAGGCCGCCCAGATGCTGGGCCTCGAGCAGTACCTCAAGCGCAAGCCGGCCGCGCTGTCCGGCGGCCAGCGGCAGCGGGTCGCGATGGGACGTGCTATCGTCCGCGAGCCGCAGGCCTTCCTGATGGACGAGCCGCTGTCCAACCTGGACGCTAAGCTGCGCGTGTCCATGCGGGGCTCGCTCAAACAGTTGCACGAGCGACTCGGCGTCACCACCGTCTACGTGACGCACGACCAGGTCGAGGCCATGACGCTAGGCAACCGCGTCTGCGTCCTGCGGGACGGGCGACTGCAGCAGGTCGACACGCCGCAGTATCTCTTCGAGGCGCCGGTGAACCTGTTCGTAGCCGGCTTTATCGGCTCGCCCGCGATGAACTTCGTCACCGCGGACCTGGTTATGGACGGCGGCCCGGCGGTCACGTTCGCCGGCTACAAGCTCGCGGTGCCGTCCGACGCGATAGAAGCCAAGCACGGACTCTCGGACTTCATCGGCAAGAAGGTCATCCTCGGCATCCGGCCCTCCGACTTCGAGGATGCCAGCCTGGCCGACGGCTCCCATGCGGGGAAGATGCAAATCACCGCCGGCGTCACCGAGGAGCTCGGCACCGAGATCCACGTGATCTTCACGATCGACGCGCCACCGGTCGAGCACGCGGACCTCACGAAGGCGGCCGAGACCAGCGTCGACGAAGACGAGGCCGTGTCCGCGCTGGTCGGCGGCAAGTCGTTGTGGACGGCCCGCGTTTCGGCACGGAGCCGGGTCAGGCCGGGTCAGCCGGCTGAGCTCGCCGTGGACACGCACCACCTGCATTTCTTCGACCCGGCCAGCGGCCTGTCCATCGGACACCCGCAGGCCGCGGTCGCGCTGGTGTAGCCCTCGTCCTGGGCCAAGTCAGGACACGCAAGTGGCGAGCGGCCCGGGCGCCACCCTGGTGCCCGGGCCGCAGCAGTCAGCGGACCGTGGGAAACTGTAAGGATGCAGCGGAATCCGGAGGAACTCTACGAGCTCGGTCCGGCCGCGCCCGACGTCGCAGGTGCACCGATGTTGCACTACCTAGAGGGCTTCATCGATGCCGGGACTGCGGGCCGCCTGCTCGCCGAGCACGTGCTACGTGCCTTCCCGCACGAGACCGTGGCGCGGTTCGACACCGACAGGCTGATCGACTACCGATCGCGGCGCCCGCTGATGACCTACGACAACAGCCGCTGGGAGAGCTACGACCCTCCAGAGCTGGCTCTGCACCTGCTGCACGACCAGGGCGGCCGCCCCTTCCTACTGCTGACGGGGCCGGAGCCCGATCACGAATGGGACCTGTTCACCAAGGCCGTGCTGGACATCGCGACCCGGCTCGACACTGGTACCGCGATCAGCTTCCTCGGCATCCCGGCCGGGATGCCGCATACCCGGCCGCTCGGGGTGATCGCGCACGCCACCCGCGAGGAACTGCTGACCGGCCACCAGCGGCTAGCGAGCCGGATCCAGGTGCCGGGTAGCGCGCCTGCCCTGCTCGAGCTGCGCTTCGGCGAGGCGGGCCGGGACGCGCTCGGCTTCGCCGTGCAGGTGCCGCACTACCTGGCTCAGGCCGTCTATCCCCCGGCTGCGCTGGCCCTGCTCGGCTCGGTGACCACCTCCACCGGGCTCGACCTGCCCGACGCCGAGCTCCGCGAGGCCGCCGACCGCACCAACGAAGCGATCGAGCGGCAGGTCGAGGAGTCGGCGGAGGTCACGGAGCTGGTCCGCGCGCTGGAGCAGCAGTACGACACCGCAGCCGAGAGCCAGCAAACCGGGCCAGATGCGGCGGCCGGCCTGCTAGCCGAGGGTGAGGCCATGCCCACCGCCGACGAGCTGGCCGCCCAGTTCGAGCGCTTCCTGGCCGAGAACCAGGACCGTACCGACCCGCCGGGCGGGTCCCCAGAGCGCCCCTAGCCGACGACCGCCAGCTCGCGCGGCGTGTGGTTCAGCCGCTCGCAGCCATCCTGCGTGCAGATCACGATGTCCTCGATCCGCGCGCCGTGCGGCCCAGGGTAGATCCCGGGCTCCACTGAGAACGCCATGCCCGGCTCGAGCGGCTCGCTGTTGCCGGCCACGATGTAGGGGTCCTCGTGCGCTTCGAGCCCGATGCCGTGGCCGGTCCGGTGGAAGAATGCCTCGCCGAAGCCGGCCCTGGTGATCGGCTCGCGCGCAGCCGCGTCGACCGATTCCGCCGTCACGCCAGGCCGCACGGCCGCGCACGCCGCTTCCTGAGCGTCGTACAGGACCTTGTAGTAGGCGGTGAACCCGGCCGGCGGCTCGCCGAGGGCGTAGGTGCGGGTGCTGTCCGAGCAGTACCCGGACGGCATCGTGCCGCCGATGTCGACCACCACGACGTCCCCAGCGGCCAGCACGCGGTCCGAGACCTCGTGGTGCGGGCTCGCGGCATTCGGTCCGGATCCGACGATCACGAAGTCCACGGTGGCGTGCCCCTCGGCGAGGATCGCCTCGGTGATCATCGAACCCACGGCCCGTTCGGTCAGCCCGGGCCGCAGCCAGCCAGGGACGCGCGCGTGCACGCGGTCGATGGCGGCGCCAGCCTCCCGGAGGGCCGCGACCTCGGCCGGGGTCTTCCTGATCCGCAGCGCCCGCAGCGCGCCGCCGGCCAGCGCCAGGCGCGCGCCCGGCAGCACGTCACGGAACTTCAGCACGGAAAGCGCCCACATCCGGTCGGACAGGCCGACCGCCGAGACGTTCCCGAGCCTGGCCGCCACCAGCCGGAACGGGTCGTCGGTCTCTTCCCAGGGGATCATCTCCAGGCTGAGCGAGCCGGCCGGGGAGGCCTGCGCCGCGGCCAGCTCCAGGCGCGGCACGAACAGCGCCGGGTCGCCTTCCGCCGGGACCGCCAGGCAGGTCAGCCGCTCGAGTTGCTTGGCGTCGTAGCCGATGACGTACCTCAGGTCCGGGCCGGGGGTCAGCAGCACGGCGTCGAGCCCGGCCGCGCCGACCGCCTCGCGCACCTGGTCGAGCCGGCCTGCGGGATACAGTTCGTCCGTCGTCACGTGATCGATGTTAGGCCTGCGGCGTTAGGGCTGTGAAACCGCGGTGACGAACCGGCTCAGCGAGGATCCGAGGCCCCACCGCTCGCCGAGTTCCTTCAGCCGGCCGGTGTCGGCGGGGACCACCGGCAGCTTCCCGTCGATGGCGGGCAGCGGGGCGTCGTCGGCGCACTTGACCACCGACAGGGCGACGTCCAGGTAGTCTCTGGCCTTCTCGAGCTTGTCCCGGCTGCCGCGCGGGAACCCGCCGTGGCCCGCGTCCAGGGCGGTGCTGATCCCCTCGATGCTGCCGAACGTGTTGATAAGCGCGGCCGCGGTCTTCTCCCCCACGCCCGGCACGCCGGGCAGCCCGTCGCTCGGGTCGCCGCGCAGCGCGGCGAAGTCGGCGTAGGCGCGGCCCGGGATGCCGTACTTCGCGGTCACCGCTGCCTCGTCGATCACGTCCATGTTGAGCAACCCGCGCACGGTGTAGATGACCCGGACGCCCCGGGCGTCGTCGACGAGCTGGAACAGGTCCCGGTCACCGGTGACCACGTCCACCGGGTCAGCCGACCGGGCGGCGAGCGTGGCCATCACGTCGTCCGCCTCGAACCCCGGCTGCCCCGCGACCGCCAGCCCGGAGGTGCGCAGCACCTCTTCGATCACCGGGATCTGCGCGGCCAGCGCGGGCGGTGTCTCCTCCGAGGTGCCGTCGGCGGCAAGCCGGTGCGCCTTATACGAGGGCACCGCCGCAACCCGGAAGGCTGGCCGCCAGTCCGCGTCCAGGCACGCGACCAGCCGGCTGGGCTGCCTGGCCCGGACCAGCCGGCCGATCGTGTCGAGCAGCCCGCGCACCGCGTTGACCGGGGTGCCGTCCGGCGCCCGGACGGTATCCGGCACCCCGAAGAACGCACGATAGTACAGCGACGCGGTGTCAAGCAGCATCAGCGAACCCACGCCCACCATCCTGCCAGGATCCGCGATCATGTGTCGTTAGGCGTCATTTCTGGCGCCCATTTGTCACATGATCACGCGCGGCTGGATTAGCGCGGGGCTGGGGCTACAGCAAGACGACCTGGCCGTCCACGATCTTGATCTGCTTCTTCGGCAGCGGGGCGGGGGCCGGGCCGGTCACCACGGCGCCAGTGGTGATCTTGAACTCGCTGCCGTGACAGGGGCAGTCGATGGTGCCGTTGGCGACCTCGCTCATGATGCAGCCCACGTGCGTGCAGACCGCACTGAACGCCTTGTACTGGCCGCGGGTCGGCTGGGTCACGACGACCTTCGCGGCGGTGTAGATCTTGCCGCCGCCAACGGGGATGTCGCTGGCCGCGCCGAGCACGATGCCAGTGAGCTTGGCGTCTTTCTTCGGCTTGTCCTGCGCGGGACTGCCCTGCGCGGGACTGGCCTGGGCGGGGCTGGCCTGGGCGGGGCTGGCCGGGCCCGGGCTCGACATCGCGCCCGAACTCGACATGGCCCCTGAACTGGCCATCGCGCCCGCAGTCGGCATGGCGGCCTGGGCCGCGGCGCCAGCCTGATCCACTGCTCCCGCCTCATTGGCGTCGTAGGGCACGGCTGCGGTGCTGCAGCCGGCCAACGCCCCGCCCAGCCCAGCCAGGCTTACCCCGAGCAGCACTCCGCGTCTCGTCGGGCGCGTGTACTGCGGAGCTTCGCCGCCCAGGTCAGGTTCGCCGCCGCCGGTAGATTCGCTGGCCCGTTTAGATTCGGGAGCCATTGACCGCCCTTCGCTCGTCCCGTGTCCGCCCCGTGACACCGTCTTAGGGGAGGCCGGGCGGCGGGCGCCGGGCATTGAGGTGATCTGTAAGAGTCCGGTAACCGTGCTGCGCAGCCTGCTGCGACGGTACGCCAACTGGCTTGGGCCGGCCCGGTATTTCTCGGACGTGCCGGGGTCAGGCCTCTTCCTGGGTCGGGCCGCCCCAGCCGGCCGCGAGCGCAGAGATCCGCCCGGCCGCGTCCGGCAGCGCCCGGCCGCGGCCGACCGCCACCCCCACCAGGTAGGCGGTGAGCGGCGCGGCGGGCCTGGCCACGCCATGGGCGACGTCGCGGGTGAGGTCAAGCACGGCCCTCAAGTCGGCGGAACTGGGGTCGAGCCCGAGATCCGCGCAGACGGTCGCCGTCCACTCCTCCATGGTGCTCATGAACACAGCCTACGGTCAGGGCAGGAAGCCGCCGTCGGCGGACGGCCTGCACGGCGAACGCCCGCCCGTCACCAGAGCACCCTTACCGTCCAGTATCCCCACGTCGCCTCCGGCCGGCTTGGCCGCTCTTACCTGTCCCTGATCGGTGCGGATATCGTCGAATGGTGGCGGGAACTGACCGGCACGCGCACGGCCCGACGTCCGGCTCGGACGCCAGGTGGCTGTCCGTTGCCCTGGCGCTGATCCTCGCCTTTATGGCCGCAGAGGTCATCGCGGGCGTGGCCGCGCACTCGCTCGCGCTGATCTCCGACGCCGCGCACATGCTGACCGACGCCGCGGCCATCGCGCTTGTGCTGGTCACCGCCCGGCTGGCCGCCCGGCCGCCGACCGGCGGGTACACCTACGGCCTTAAGCGCACCGAGATCATGTCCGCGCAGGCCAACGGCATCACGCTGGTGCTGCTCGCCGCCTGGCTCGGCTACACCGCGATCCGGCACCTGGTGACGCCGCCTGCGGTGAACGGCGGCACGATGCTCGTCGTCGCACTGGCCGGCGTGGCGGTCAACGTGGCGGCCACCCTGCTGATCGCGCGGGCGGGCGGCGGCCGCGGCGCACCGCGGAGCCTCAACCTCGCCGGGGCGTTCAGGCACATCGTCACGGACCTGTACGCGTTCGCGGCCACGGCGGTAGCCGGGGCGGTCATCGTGCTGACGGGGTTCGACCGGGCCGACGCCATCGCCACGCTGGTCGTGGTGGCGCTGATGGTGTATGCGGGCGCCGGGCTGATCAAACAGTCCGGGCGGATCTTCCTCGAGGCGGCTCCGGCCGGGCTCGACCCGGCGGCGGTCGGCGCGGCCATGGCGGCCCGCCCGCACGTCACCGAGGTCCATGACCTGCACATCTGGGAGATCACCTCGGGCATGCCCGCCGCGTCCGCGCACGTGCTGGTCGCGCCGGGCGAGGACTGCCACGCGGTCCGCGCCGACCTGGAGGCCTACCTGAGCCGCGAGTATGGCATCACGCACGCTACCCTCCAGGTCGACCACGCCGGCCTGCCGTCCGCGCCCGGGATGATAGTGGTCCGCGAGCAGCATTGCGAAGACGCACACGACGCGCACGGCCCGGCTTATCGTCCGGGCGACGCCCGGTAGGCACCCAGGTGCTCGGCCAGGAAGCCGAGCAGGGCCGCGTGACCGAGGCAATCGCCCCTGCCCTTGCCACGAACGGCAGCCGGGCGGACGACGACCGTCAGCAGCGCAGCCTCACCACGGCGGCCGCGCGGAACTTGGGGGCGCTACCCGCCGATGGCGGACATCGGGCGGTCGGGCTGCAGGAACGAGGGGTCGTTGATGCCGTGCCCGGGCAGTTTCACCGCGACGGCCCGGCGCCACGCCTCGGCCAGCTCGGCGTCGCTCGCCCCAGCGCGCAGCGGGCCGCGCAGGTCGTTTTCCGTGCGGGCGAACAGGCAGTTCCGGACCTGGCCGTCGGCGGTCAGCCGGACCCGGTCGCAGGTCCCGCAGAACGGCCGGGTGACCGAGGCGATGATGCCGACCCGGGCCGGGCCGCCGTCGACCAGGAACGCCTCGGCGGGCGCGGAGCCTCGCTGCTGCGGGTCATCAGGGGTCAGGGTGAACTCGCGGCCGAGCGCGGCGAGGATCTCCTCCGCCGTCACCATCTCGGCCCGTTTCCAGCCGTGCTGGGCGTCCAGCGGCATCTGCTCGATGAACCGCAGCTCGTAGCCGGCCTCGAGGCAGAACCTGAGCAGCGGCACGACCTCGTCGTCGTTCAGGTCCCGCATGAGCACCGCGTTGACCTTAACCGGCCCGAGTCCGGCCGCGGCCGCGGCCACCAGGCCGTCGAGCACGTCCGGCAGCCGGTCCCGCCGGGCAAGCTTGCGGAACGTCTCCGGCCGCAGCGTGTCCAGCGACACGTTGATCCGGTCGAGCCCGGCCGCGTGCAGGGCCGCGGCGCTGCGCTTGAGTCCGATGGCGTTGGTGGTCAGCGATATCTCCGGGCGCGGGCGCAGCTCCGCCGTGCGGGCGATGATCCCGGCCAGCCCGCGCCGCAGCAGCGGCTCGCCACCGGTGAACCTGATCTCACGGATGCCAAGCAGCTCGACCCCGACCCGGATCAGGCGCACGACCTCGTCGTCGGTCAGTTGCTCGGGAGCGGGAAGCCAGTCGAGACCTTCAGGCGGCATGCAATAGGCGCACCGCAGGTTGCACCGGTCGGTGAGCGATACGCGCAGATCAGTGGCGATCCGCCCGAAGGAGTCAGACAGCATCGTCCCAGCTTACGCGTGTTGACAACAACCTATTGGTTCTCATGGCGCCTCCTGTTACCGGCCCGGAAGCCAGGAATTGCCCGGCGCAATCGCACCTTGCGCACCGACTGTGTGCATCGTCAGCCGCGGTGAACCATCCCGTAGGCCCGCTCGGCCCGCAGCCGGACGACCAAGCGCCGGTCACGGACCATGGCCGCCCGGTAGTCATCCCAGTCCGGGTGCTCGCCCTGCACCGCGCGGTACAGGTCGATCAGCTCCTCCACGGCCGCGTCATGCGGGTCCCGGGCCACCGCCGACAGCTCGGCGTGCCCGTCCACCACCACGTAGGACCAGAAGTCGCCGCTGGTGACGTGGAAGCTGACCCGCGGGTCGCGACGCATGTTGCGCGTCTTGGCCCGGTCATCGGTGGTGGAGATCTTGATGGTCTGCTCCCCCGCGTACCAGGCATAGTTCACGTTGGACAGCTGCGGCCACCCGTCTTTTCTGAGGGTGACCAGCACTCCCTGCCGCTGCCCGGCAATCAGCTCAGCAAACCGGCCCTCGATCATGCCGCAAGAACAATCGCCGCCCAGCTGATGTTCCGCCCGGGCCCAAGCCGCGGCGCCCTGACGGCCGGTCAGGGTCGGCCGGTAAGCGCCTGGCTAGCCGGTGAGCGCCTGGCTAGCGGATGCGTCAGCACGGCTTGTAACCGCGCTGGCCGGCAGGTGACGTGCGTCCAGGATAACGCCGCTGCCCGGTCAGTCCGGTGCTCGCGCCGCCACCTGTTCGGTGACGGGCGGCGGGGCCGAACTGGTGCCCGCGGGCAGCCGGCCGGTGAAGGCCAGCGCCACCACGGCCACGGCCGCCGCGGCGGCGAACGCGGCGGTGATGCCCAGCCGAAGGTCGCTGCCTGCGGCGGCGGCTACGGCCGCGCCGCCCACGCCGATGCCGATCGCGGTGCCGAGCACGTCGGCCAGGTTCAGCGACGCCGAGGCCTGACCCTCCTGCCCGGGCAGCGCATTCCGCAGCATCATCAGCGACAGCGGCGCGTATGCGAGCCCCATGCCCAGCCCCGCGACGGTCCAGGCGGCGAGGCCCTCGGCCACCGGCACGGCCGGCTGCAGCATCAGGACCATCCCGGCGATGCCGACCAGGATGATCACCAGCCCGATGCGCACCAGGCGGCGTGCTTCCCAGGAGTCACTGAGCCGGGCCTGGGCCCAGGCGCCAGCCGTCCAGGCCAGCGTGGCGCCGGTGACGGCGAGGCCGGCCACCACCGGGCTGCGGTGGCGCACCGCCGTCACCGCCAGCGTCACGTAGGCGTCGGCGCCGAAGAACGCGAACGTCAGCAGGCCCCGGCTGGCAATCGTGGCCGGGAGCCCGGGACGTCCGGTCAGAGTCCCGGGCGGGACCAGCCGGCGCAGCGCGGGCAGCCCGGTGACGCCGCCGGCCACGACCAGCGCGAGACCGGCCAGTACCGCGCCGGACCCGGCCGCCAGGGTCAGGCCGGCCAGGATCATCGCCGCCCCGGCGGCCGTGCGGAGGCCGTCGGTCAGCCGGTGCTCCTGCGCCTCGGAGGCGGCGGGCGGGCCGAGGCGGATCAGGGCGGGCACGGCGATCGACCCGGCCACCGCGACCACCGGCAGCAGCCCCAGAAACACCCACCGCCATCCGAACAGGCGTGCCACCTCGGCGCTGATCGCCGGCCCGGCCAGCCCAGGCGCGACCCAGGCGGTGGACAGGACCGCCATCATCTTGGCCCGCAGCGTCTCGGGCAGGCTGCGGCCGATGGTGGCGTAGGCCACCGACGGCACCGCCCCCGCGCCCAGGCCCTGCAGGACCCGGCCCGCCACCAGCACGTCCATGGACGGAGCCAGGCCCGCCACGGCCAGCCCCAAGCCGAACAGCACCACCCCGGCCACGAACGGAACCGCCGGCCCCCTCCGGTCGGCCTCCCGGCCGGCCGCCACGATGCCGACCACGCTGCCCAGCATGAACCCGCTGAACACCCAGCCGTACAGGCGCAGACCGCCCAGATCCCGGACGACCACCGGCATCACCGTCACCACGGCCAGCGCTTCGGACGCGACGAAGGTGATCGTCAGGACCAGGCCGACGGTCAATGCCCGCCGCTGCGGCGCCCAGAGCCCCGGCACCTGGCCCTGGCCCATCGGGTGTCAGCGGCGCCTGGTGAGCCGCCTGCGGTAGACGATGCTCCCGGCGCCGGCCAGTATCGCCGCCACGCCGAGCACGAAGAGCAGCCCGTCCCGCAATCCGGCCGTGCCCCCGCCGCCGGTGACCGGGGCGGCAGGCGGGACATAGCTGGTTGACGAGGTGGCCGGGGCGGTGACCGTTTCGGTCACGGTGGCTATGGGCGTGACCGTCGCGGAGGAGGTCACCCCCGGCGTGACGGAGGCGGTGGAGGTCGCCGTGGTGCCGGACGCGGGGGTCGTGCCATCGGAACCGGGCGCGGTGACCGTGCCGGAGATGCTCACGGACGGCGTGAAAGTGGGCACATTCGGCGTCGAAGCGGACCCGCTGCAGGCCGAAACGGCCACGGGAGCCAGGAGGGTCAGGGCGCCCCAGCTCAGGGCGGTCAGCCTCGCACGACGCGCCGCCCCTGCGGTCGTTGTGCGCACCTTCATGGAACCCCTCCTCATGCGCCCGGCAGATGACGACTGTGTTTCCCGGTCCAGGCGTCAGAAACCCGGATACCGGAAAGGAAAAAAGCGTGACCGATCTGGTCGCCGCCCGCTGCGCCGCAGGCAGGTCCCCGAAAACGCCGGCGGCCATAAAGGTAAGGCCGGTGACCGGCGCGGACGTGCAATGGCCTGTTTACCATCGGAATATTAGGCTAACTGAGTAGAACATCCTGGGGAAGGGCGGCGGCATTGGCGGCGTGGCGGCGCATAGCCGGGTTCCGCGTGGTCGTCTCCTGGCCGCAGGCTGGCTACGCCGCGCCGCCGACCATGGTGCGAAGCCTGCGCGCCCGGGCGGCCGGGGTCGCCGGAGCCCTGCTCATCGCGGCCGGGACTGCCGTCCTGGGCGTCGCCGTCGGCGCCCAGGTGCACGCGCCGCAGCCGTCGAAGTCGGCAGCGGGCGTCATCGGTTCGGCCCGCGGGCCGTCGCTGCCCCGCTCGCTGCCGGTGTCGGTGGATATCCCGGCCATTGGCGTGGACTCGAAACTGCTGCACCTGGGACTCAACTCCGACGGCACGATCCAGGTGCCATCGCTCGAAACGAGCTCCGATATGGCAGCGTGGTACAAGTACTCGGCGACACCCGGCCAGATCGGGTCATCGGTCATCGAAGGTCACGTCGACAGTTACCAAGGGGCCGCCGTCTTCTTCCGTCTCGGCGCCCTCCGGCCGGGAGATACCGTCAATGTGACCCTCGCCGACGGGATCACGGCTATTTTCCGCGTCACGGGCGTGCGCGAGTACGTCAAAACCAGATTTCCGGCGAAAGCCATTTACGGCGCGACCGACTTCGCCGCCCTGCGCCTGATCACCTGCGGCGGCGTTTTCGACTACGCCACCGGCCATTACCTCAGTTCCACGGTCGTATTCGCGTCCCTGACCTCCTCGCGGCCGGCCCGCGGCTAGGCCAGCTGACGACAGCAGGGACAGCTGACCCTCGATGTCTGGCCGGAGTTTCTTCCGGTGGCGCCACCGCGGCAAGTCGTCGAGATACGAGGGACACCGGGGCGTGGTACCAGGCTCGTTCGGCCAAAAGGGGAGGGCGGACCAGCTCCTGGCCGGTCCGCCCTCCCCCGGGTCAGACTCCCGCCGCCGCGGCCAGCGCCCGTCCGGTCAGCACCCTGGCCAGGTGCCGGCGGTAGTCGGGTGCGCCGTGCAGGTCGGCCGGCGGATTCGTGCCCTCGTCCGCGCGGCCGGCTGCGGCCCGCAGCGCGTCCCGGCTGGCCTGCGCCCCGGCCGCGACGCCTTCCGCCGCCGTGGCCCGGACCGGAATCGGGCCCATGTTGGTGAGGCCGATCCTGGCCTCGGCGACGGACCCGTTGGACCGCCGGACCAGCGCGGCTACGCCGACGGTCGCCCACGCCTGCACGGTCCGGTGGAACTTCTCGTACCGGTACCCCCACCCCGGCCCGAGCTTGGGCACCCGGATCGCGGTCAGGATCTCGTTCGGCTCCAGGCTGGTAGTCAGGTAGTCGACGAAGAAGTCCGCCGCAGGGATCTCGCGCTCGCCGCCAGGGCCGCTGGCGATCAGGGTGGCATCGAGCGCCAGGACGACGGCGGGCAGGTCGCCGGCCGGGTCGGCGTGCGCGAGCGCGCCGCCCAGCGTGGCGCGGTGACGGACCGCCGGGTCGGCGATCATCCCGGCGGTCTGCGCGAATAGCCCGTTGTGCTCCGCCACCAGCGGGTCGTGGATCAGCTGGTACAGCGTGGTCCGCGCGCCGATCACCAGCGCGTCCCCGGTGTCGGTGACGCCGGTCAGCTCGGCGAGGCCGCCCACGTCGACCAGCAGTTCCGGGTAAGCCAGCCGTAGGCGCAGTAGCGGGAGCAGGCTCTGCCCGCCGGCGATGACCTTCGCGTCCTCCCCGCCGCCGGCCAGGGCGCTGACCGCCCCGTCCAGCGAGCCGGGACGGACGTAGTCGAACTTTGCCGGGATCATGCCGCGCCTCCGGTCTTCTGTGCCTCGCCGCTGTCTGGCTCGATGCCCTGCGGGCCGTGGCCCTGGGTCTGATCGCTCTGCCTGGCCGCATGCTGCTCGGCCGCACTGCCCTGGTGACCGCCGCGGGCGGTCTGGATCGCACGCCAGACCCGTTCGGGCGTGCAAGGCATAACGACGTCGTCGATGCCGAGCGGTCGCAGCGCATCGACGATCGCATTGACGACCGCGGGGGTGGAGGCGATCGTGCCCGCCTCGCCGACCCCCTTGACGCCCAGCCGGTTAGCCGCCCGGCTCTCGGTCCGGTCGGTGGTGAAGTGCGGCAGGTCGGCGGCCGACGGGACCAGGTAGTCGGCCAGCGTGGAGGTGACCAGGTTGCCGTCGTCGTCGTAGACCGCCTCCTCGTACAGGGCCTGCGCGATGCCCTGGGCGACGCCGCCGTGCACCTGGCCGTCCACGATCATCGGGTTGACCACCGTGCCGATGTCGTCGACGCACACGTACGAGCGGATCTTGACGAAGCCGGTCTCGGTGTCGACCTCGGTCGCGCACAGGTGGGTGCCGTGCGGGAAGGAGAAGTTGTCCGGGTCGTAGGTGGCGTCGGCGTCAATGCTCGGCTCGACCCCGTCGGGCAGGTTGTGCGCGGCGAAGGTGGCCAGCGCGATCTCGCCGATCGTGACGCCCTTGTCCGGGTCGCCGCGAACCGCGAACCGCCCTGGCGTCCACTCCAGGTCATCGGCCGAGGCCTCGAGCAGGCCCGCGGCGATCACCTTGGCTTTCTCGATGACCTTGTCGCAGGCCGAGACCAGGGCCATGCCGCCCACGGCCAGCGATCGGGAGCCATAGGTGTCCATGCCCTTGGGTGAGACCTGGGTGTCGCCGTGCAGCACCCGGATGTCCTCGAACGGCACGCCGAGCTGGTCGGCGACGATCTGGCTCCAGGCCGTCTCGTGCCCCTGGCCGTGCGCGCTCGATCCGGTGACGACTTCCACCTTGCCGGTCGGCAGCATCCTGATCGACGCCTGCTCCCAGCCGCCGGCGCCGTAGGCCAGCGAGCCGAGCACGCGGGACGGGGCCAGCCCGCACATCTCGGTGAAGGTGGAGATGCCGATGCCGAGCTGCATGGGATCACCGCTGGCCCGCCGCTGCTCTTGCTCCTTGCGGAGCTCGTCGTAGCCGAACAGTTCCTTGGCCTTGGCGGTGGCCGCCTCGTAGTTGCCCGAGTCGTAGGTCAGGCCGGCGATGGTGGTGAACGGGAACTCCTCGTGCGTGATCCAGTTCCGCTCCCGCACTTCCAGCGGGTCCACGCCCAGGTGCGCGGCGAGTTCGTCCATCATCCGCTCGACGCCGAAGGTGGCCTCGGGCCGGCCCGCGCCCCGGTAGGCGTCGGTGGGCATCTTGGTGGTGAAGATCCCCGTGCACTTGAACGCGTAGGCGTCCATCTTGTAGATGGCCGGGAACATGAACGCCCCGAGGAGCGGGACACCCGGCGTGACCAGCATGAGGTACGCGCCCATGTCGGCCAGCAGGTCCACGTCGAACCCGCGGATCCTGCCGTCGCCGTCCGCCGCGATCCTGAGCCGCTGCCACTGGTCCCGGCCGTGGTGCACGGTCATGTTGCCTTCGCTGCGGGACTCGGTCCACTTGACCGGCCGGCCCAGCTTGCGGGCCATCAGCACGGCCAGCACCTCTTCGGCCGTGACCTGCAGCTTGGATCCGAAGCCGCCGCCGACGTCCGGCGCGATAACCCGGATGTTCTGTTCCGGGATGCCGGTGACCAGGGCGAGCATGACCCGCAGCACATGCGGGATCTGGGTCGCCGACCACAGCGTGAACTCCCCGCCGACGCACGAGCAGACCACCGCGCGCGGCTCCATCGCCGCCGGGATCAGCCGCTGCTGGCGGTAGGTGCGCTCCAGCACGACGGGGGCGTCGCGGAACGCCGCCTCCATGTCGCCGTTGGCGAAGACCCACTCGAAGCTCTTGTTGCCCGCCTCGTGGACCTTGGGCGAAGCCTCGTCCAGGGCCGTCCGGATGTCCAGGACGGGCGGAAGCTGCTCGTAGTCGACCTCGATGGCGGCCAGCGCGTCGGCCGCGGCGTAGCGGTCGCGGGCCACGACGCAGGCCACCGCCTCGCCCACGTACCGCACCTCGTCCACCGCCATCGGCGGGTGCGCCGGGATCACGATGTCCGGGGTGACCGGCCAGGCGCAGGGCAGGCTGCCCTGCTCGGCGGCGAAGTCCGCGCCGGAGTAGGCGGCGATGACGCCCGGCTCACTGCGGGCCGCGCTGACGTCCACCGCGGTGATCCGCGCGTGCGCGTGCGGGCTGCGCAGGAAGGCGATGTGCAGCATCCCGGGCAGCGTGATGTTGTCGGTCCAGTTGGTCTGGCCGGTGATGAGGCGCTCGTCTTCCTTGCGCAGGCGTGCCTTGCCGAACTCTCCGGCCTGCGCCTGGGGTGCCTCGGTCTGCGCGGTCATTCGCTCACTCCCGCCTCGGCGGCGCGCCGTACGGCGCGCACGATGTTCTCATAGCCGGTACAGCGGCACAGGTTGCCTTCAAGACCCTCGCGGATCTCCTCGTCGCTGGGGTGCGGATTCTCTCTGAGCAGGTCGGACGCCGCCATGATCATCCCCGGCGTGCAGTATCCGCACTGCAGCGCGTGCTCCTCGTGGAAAGCGCGCTGGAGCGGGTGCAGGCCACCGTTCGCCAGGCCCTGGATGGTGGTGATGTCCGCGCCGTCCGCCTGGACGGCCAGGACCGCACAACTCTTGACCGACTCTCCATCAAGCAGCACTGTGCACGCGCCGCAATTTGACGTGTCGCATCCGATGGGAGTCCCCGTTTTGCCCACGACTTCTCTTAGGTAGTGGACAAGCAACATCCGAGGCTCGACGTGATCCGCATACTTCACGCCATCGACGGTGACGGTGATCTCTGCCATGCGATCTCCTCCCCTGACGAGCAGGACATATTCCTGGTGCAAACCTAGGACTACCAGTCTCACTGCACCAGTACCATGGCGGGTCCTGATTTTATACACGCGAAACTAACGGCTGCTCAGCACATTCGGGCCGGGAAACTCGTGGCCAATCGGCGATCGTATCGCAATCTATAGTTGCGCCAGTAAATTGAAAATTGCTCCCATTCAGAAGGGTCTCCGGTAGCCGTCTGTGAGGAAGTCCTGAGCGCTTGCGGCGGGATCAGCGGGTGTTCGCCAAGCCAGGCGTGAGCGCGACGGCGGATAACGGCAGCAGACCGGTGGAAGTCGCCGGCGCCGCGCCTGGCGCGGCACTCCCGAATGGAGAAACATCATGTCTACCGACACCGCTGACGCCGGGACCACCCTGTGTAAGCTCGAGCCCCGACCCCACATCTGGGACCTGGGCGGCACGATGACCGCTACCTTCGCCGACCAGACGAACCCGAGCGAGCCGGTCGGGTTCATCGACTCGAACCAGGTGCTGCTGGTCACGGTCACGGTCACGCTCACCGGCAGGATCCGGTACTACCTGTGCGACACGACGCTGTGCGTGAGCATTGCGTTCAGCGCGTGCGGGCCGGGATCAACCGGGGACTACTACAAGACGATCTACCTCGAGGGCGATTACAGCCCGTGCAACACGGACACGTGGGTGTTCGAATTCGAGATCCCCGGCGGCACGTTCAGTCCGGGCGAGTGCGGGCGGGAGTACGAACTCTGCATCACCCTGGGCTCCAAGGACTGCTGCGGCAAGGTCGGCTTCGTGTTCGGCACCTGCCATGACTACCACCTCACCGTGTCACCGCCCGAGACGGACGGCTGAGTCCACCCCCTCGAGGCCGGGCCGCCGGGCAACAAACCCGCCGCGTAGGGTCGAACCCATCCCCGGTTACCCCGGGCGACCGCTAACGTGTCCGAAGCGACCGGCACGACCGCGGCGGTGGTGACGATGGAGATCATCGACGCGCGGCTGACCGGGGACCCGGCGCCAGGGGGCGGCGACAGCGTAGGGGTGGAACTGCAGCTACGGGTTACGGGGATAGCCGAGCTTCATCGGGCGCTAGGGGCGAAGGTGGTCGGGGTGCTGTTCGGGCCGGGACCGCGGTGAGCCGGCTCCGGTCCCGGCCGGCTCGCTGCCCCGGATCTGGTCGTAGACGCGAGTCGTCTGCGCGGCGGGGATAATCCCGAACTCGCAGTTCAGCGCTTCAGCGCAGGAGCGGTACGCGGCGGCGGCCATGGAGCGGGCGCCGGTCTGGGCGTGACAGCGCATCTTGATCACCGTGGCGTCTTCGTTCCACGGCTCCATACTCAGCACCGGGTCGACCACGGTCAGGGCCGTGCCGTGGTCGCCGCGCTTAGTGAGCAGTTCACCCAGGTGAATGCTGACTTGCACGAAACGGGCGCGAAGCCGGTTGCGCTCGGGCGTGGCCCAGTCCGCGTCGGTAACCTGGCCGAGGAAATCGCCGCGGTAGAACTCTAGGGCCTGCTGGCCGAGCTCGATCGCCTCGTCGGCCCGCTGCGCGCTGAGGCAGCGTGACGCGGCGGCCGCGAGGTCGTCGAAGGCCTCGACGTCGACCCAGATAGGTACCTCGCGGTCGAGCCCGTACCCGCCGTCCGCACAGACGATGGGCTTGCGGTCGGGAGCGATCGCACGCAAGGTGCCGCGCAACTCATATACGGCCTGATGCAGCCGGTGACGTCCGCTGTCTTCGTCGGCGTCCGGCCACAGCGCCATGATCAGCTCGTCGCGCGACACGTAGCGACGGCGATGGGCGGTCAGGAACTGTATCAGCGACTGGGCCCGCTGCCCCTGCCAGTGAGCCACCCGCCGCCTGTCGATCGTGAGCTCGAAAGATCCCAGCATGCGCACGGCCAGCACGCCCGGCGTGTCCTGATGCGACCCTGGACAGCCAGGCGCCGACGCCAGCCGAGATGGCTCGGTGAACTTCTCAAGCAGGTCGAGCACGTCGCGTAGCCGGGCCAGGGCCCTGGACTCGCTCAGGGCCAGCCGCTCGCACTCACCCTCGAGCTCACGCAGCCGGCCGGCCAGGTCCTGCCACTCCGCCAGGGCGCGCCGGCCCGTCGCCACCGCGCTGGTCAGCGTCTCGTCGCTAGCCCTTGCCGCTCGGGCCTCCATCTGGCTGAGCCTGCTGATCACCGCCCGCGGGGTGAGCCGACCGCGGGGCCCGCCAGCGCCGACCCACCGCGGCCGCCCATGCCAGCGTGCCTGCATTTCGTTCTCTCCTGGCTCGTTGCCGTCCTGGCCGTCCTGGCCGGCCGAGAAGGTGTGCGGCGTCCTGGATTCCCGACCGTCTATTGATGAGGAGTCGCCTGCGAATGACTTTGATACCCAGGCTCCACCTCCGGTGCCTGCGCCTGCGCCTGGACCTGCCTGCTCAGGACGAGCTTGCCGGTGGCCGTGCGCTGGGCGATCGCCCGCAGGGCACCGCGAGCGTCGGTGAAAGGAAACGGCTCGACCGGAGGATCGTGCAGCCTTCCGGTCCGGCGCAACTCGATTAGCCGCGCCCACAGCTCAGCCACCGTGGCCGGCTGCTGCTCAAAGAACTCCCGGGAGGCAACTCCCAGCACGCCGGTGTTGCCCAGCAATAGCCGGTTCACCTTGACGACGGGAATCTCGCCAGCGCTGAACCCCAGGACGAGCAGCCGGCCTTCCGGTGCCAGGATGCGCAAGCTATCGGTCATCCGGTCGCCCCCGACCGGGTCGACCACGACGTCGACCGCCCGTTCTCCCAGCAGGTCGCGCACGGCAGCGAGCCAGCCGTGGCTGAGCACGGCGTGGTGTGCGCCGCACCGCAACGCGAACTCGCGTTTCGCCTCATCGCCGGCGACCGCGACCGTGCGCAGCCCGAGTGCCCTGCCCAGCTGGATGGCAGCGGTCCCGACCCCGCCCGCCGCACCGTGCACGAGCACTGTTTCGCCCGCCTGGACCCGCGCTCGGCAGACCAGCGCAAACAAGCCCGTCAGGTAGTTCAGCGGAGCGGCCGCACCCGCCTCGAACCCCATGTCCTCCGGCAAGGGCAGCACCCGCTCGGCCGGGGCGCTGACCACCTCCTGCCAGCAGCCGTGCGATAGCAATAGCGCTACTCGCTGGCCCGCGGCCAGGCCGAGGCCGGGCGGGGCCGACCGGACAACCCCGGCGGCGTCCATGCCGGGGGTGTAGGGAACGGGGACTTTCATCTGGTACGCGCCCCTGGTCTGCAGCAGGTCCGCGAAGGACACGCCCGCGGCGACCACGTCGATGACCACGCCGCCGTCGGCCACCGGCTCTGCCACTTCAGTCCACAGGACGTCGTCGGGTCCCGTGAAGCCCGCGATCATATGAGCGAACATCTACCACTCCTCCCCAGGACGATAAGCCTCTCCGGGTAGCGGGCAGTAGAGCCCAGCCGGTGAACCTTGTCCGCGGCCGGGCCGTTCCAGGGATAACGTCAGGGAGGCGGGCCCCGTTCAACCGTCCGAGAAAGAGGCAGCCATCATGAGGCGGGTCGTGCTCGTCGGCGTCGGGGTCCTCGTCACGCTGGCCGGAATCATCTTCACCCTGCAGGGCGTCGGCGTCCTCGGCGGGAGCGTCATGTCCGGCGTCACCTTCTGGGCCGTGGCCGGCCCGGTGATCGCGCTGGCGGGCCTGGCCCTAGCCGCTATCGGCCTGCGGGGTGGCCTGGCCTCCCAGGCCCGGCGATTATGCTGGAGATGTGACCGACATGGCGACACGGCGATTTTCTCGCCTCCCGGCCCGCGAGGGGCCGCCGGGAGGCGTTTCGTCGCGTTAGACGGCGACTTCGCTCAGGTGAGCTCGGAGCCGGGAGGGATTCCCCCGCCGAATTCACCTCGACAAGGAGTCACCGTGTCCAGTCCAGTTCCCTACCTGAGTCCTGCACAACTGCAGGCCGCTCTCAGCATCCGCGATCTCTCCGATCCCGGGGAGGGACCGCACGCTATCCAGATCCTCATCAGCCAGGCGGTCGAGGCGCTGTCACGCGCCTGGTCCTGCAAGGTCCGGTGGTGCCGTGGCCCGAAAGTCGTGCCGGTCGCTGACAACTACGACCGCCTGGGTTACGCCGTCGCCGCGGTTACCAGGGAAGCTCGTTACACCCATTACGTGAGCGCCGGGCAGATGCTCCGCAGCCATTCCAGCGCCATGGTCCCGCCCGCGCTCCGCAACCTAGCCCGGGATCCGGGCGACGACGTGCTGCTGCTGGTCTGCCCGGGGATGGTGTATCGCAGGGACGCCATCGACTGGCAGCACAGCGGGACGCCCCATCAGCTCGACCTATGGCGGATCACGCGCGAGGCCATAACGGACGCGGACCTGGACGAGATGATCTCGTCCTTGCTCGGTGCGCTCGTCCCGGACCTACCGCACCGGCAGGAGCCGCGGACCCACCCCTATACCCGGTACGGCCGTCAGGTCGACGTGCTGCAGGGCGGCCGCTGGGTGGAAGTCTGGGAATGCGGGCTCGCCCATCCTGGCGTGCTCAGCGCGGCGGGGCTCGCCGGCTGGGGCGGCCTGGCGCTGGGTATGGGCCTTGACCGCATGCTGATGCTGATCAAGGACATCCCCGACATCCGCCTGCTCCGGTCGGCCGATCCCCGGATCGCCGATCAGATGCGCGACCTCGACCGGTACCGGCCAGTCTCGTCCATGCCCCCGATCACACGGGACCTGTCGGTCGCGGTGCCCGACGACGAGGACGAGGAAACTCTCGGCGACCGGGTCCGCGATGCCCTCGGCGATGATGCGCTGTGCGTTGAGGAAGTCCGCGTGCTCTCCGCCACCGGCTGCGACCGGCTGCCCGCATCAGCGGCCCGCCGCCTCGGGGCCGGCCGGGCCAGAAGAACCTCCTCGTCCGCGTCGTGCTCAGGGACCTGGAGAAGACGATGACGAACGAGGCCGCCAACTCCCTTCGTGACCGGATTTACCTGGCGATTCACCAGGGGACGGCGTACCAGTGGGCGCATCAGGGCGCGCCGCCGGGCGCCGCGTGAGCGGGCGCGCGAGCGCCGCCTGGCACGCGGGCGGTAGCTTCGTCATGTCCGCCAGATCACCCGGCGTCCGGCTCCGGACGCTTCCGACCGGAACGTGAGGCCTTAGTGACCGCCGTCCTCGATCACCTCGCCATCGGCACGCCGACCCTGACTGACGGCTGGGAGCTCTTCGGCGGCGTGCTTGGCGGAACATGGCTCTATGGCGGCGACTCCCCCGGCTTCTGGTGGGGCCAGCTGGAGTTTGCCGCGGGACCGAAAATCGAGCTCATGACACCCACCGGCGGCCCCGACGCGGCCTTCCTGGAGCGCTTCCTGGCGACCCGCGGTGCCGGCCCGCACCACTTCAACTTCATCGTCACCGACATCGAGGCCACGCTGGTCCGGATCCGGGCCCTCGGCATCGAGCCCGTCCAGGTCAACCTGGCCAACCCGTACTGGAAAGAGGCGTTCCTGCACCCGCGGAGCGCCCACGGCATCGTCATCCAGGTCGCCCAGCAGGCCGGTTCCCCGCGGGTGGCGGCGCCGGGAGAGCTCCCCGAGCCCGGCCCGTCGGCCTTGTTCGACTTGATCGAGCACCGCGTCGGTGACCTGTCCGGCGCGACGCGGCTGTTCCGGGAGGTCCTGGATGGCCGGCTCGAATCCGGTGATGACGACGCGGCCGAGCTGGCCTGGCCCGGCGGCAAGCTGATCAGGCTGGTGCGCGAGGACGGCCTGCCTCTCGGCGGGTCGCTACACCACGTCCGTTTCACCCGCGCCGACGGCGCGTTCAGCACGCATGACAAGGAGCGCGCGGGCCTGCTGGCCAAGCGCCTCGGCCTGACCGTGGAACTAGCCGGCCCTTAGCGGAGGCGGACGGGAATCGGGTGCGGACCTACCTCGCGGACGGCGAGGACGTCGAGGTGATCTGCCCGGCCGCCCGCACAATGCGGGAGAAGGCCCGGACGCTGTCCGGCGACGCGCTCGGCGTCGAGCTCGACGAGCCCGAGTCGGACATCGTGGCCGACCTGCTCGAAGTGATCGGGCGGCGATTCCGGGCTGTGGGGGGAGACGGCGGCCGGGCGTGCAAGCGGGGCACACCGGACACATCCTGATCACGACCCGGTGTCACTTCACGCCCCTCGTGCACCTTCGCCCCCCTTCCCGCGTCTTCCGACGGGGAGAGCGTGGCGCTGTTGCCGCGTGGGGGAGGTAAAGCCGTGAGCGAGCAGATCCGTACCATCGGCCACGCCACCAAGGTGCCCGGAGATCCCGGGCGTGCCGCACCGACGGCCGGCGGACTGCTGGCCGGGGCGCGCTGGTGGCGCCCGGACCTCAGCCCTGACGACCGGGCCGCGCTCGGCATGTGGGCCGCCGCTCACCTGGCCCTTTTCACCCTCGCCTGGGCTGCCGCGTGGGTGTACCGCGCTGCTCCCAGCCACGCGCCGCTGACCGGGGTGTTCGAACACTGGGACGCGACCCTGTTGCGGAACATCGCCGAGCATGGCTACTTCTCGCCGCACTCGACGGCGAACAACACCGTGTTCTTCCCCGGCTATCCGATGACGCTGGCGGCGGCGCACCTGATCCTGCGCAACTGGGTGCTGGCCGAACTGGTCGTCTCCGGGATCGCGGGCTTCTTCGTCGTCGTCTCGCTGTCCCGGCTCGCCGGGGGGCACCGTGCGGTGCTCTACCTCCTCACCACACCCGCCGCGATCATCCTCATGGTCGGGTACACCGAGTGCTTGTTCCTGGCGTTCGCGATCCCCGCCTGGCATGCCGCTGCCCGTGGCCGGTGGTGGCGTGCCGCGCTGCTGGCGGGAATGTCCGGGCTGGTGCGCCCGGACGCGGTCTTCCTGATCCCGGCGCTGGCCGTGATGGCACTGACCGGCCCGCGCGGGCGGGGGCTGGCGAACTCCGCGAAAGCCTGCTGTGCCCTTGCCGGGCCCGCGGCCTACGAGATCTACCTGACGGTGCGCACCGGCACCTGGGAAGCCTGGGAAAAGGCGCAGCAGGCCGGCTGGGACCTGCATCTGGTCACCCCGGTCCAGGCACTGAAGACAACCTGGTGGGCGGCATTCCGGCACCCGTTCAGCGCCGCCGACGCGTTCGAGTTCCAGCTGGAGCTCGCTGCGATGGCCGCGATGGTCCTAGCCGCGCTCGCGTTCCTGTGGTGGCACCGCTGGCCCGAGGCCATGTACTGCGGGCTGCCCGCTCTCGCGCTCGGCACGCAGACCTGGTACCAGGCCTGCCCGCGTACGCTCCTGGTACTGTTCCCGGTCTGGATCGCGCTGGCCGGGCTTGACGCGCGCCGGACCTGGGTCCGGTACGTGTACCTCAGCGTGAGCGCGCCGCTCGCCGCGGTGGTGGGTCTGTTGTTCCTGTCGTATCAGTGGGCCGGCTGAAGCCCCGCGGCGGCTCCGCCCGGCTGACCCTTGACGAGCGTCGGGGGGCCTCGCTCCGGGTCAGGTCCACGTGTCGAACATGGCGGCTTCCTCCTGTACGGAACGCTATCAATCGGGCACGTACAGTCCATCATCATTTGGTCGCCGAGCGCAACTCCTTGCAATGAAACTGTCACCGAAATAGTCACGGCCATGTCCGGACCAGCGAGATGTAGCTATCCGGGTCCTATTTGGTCCGGTTCGCCCGGCGCGTGTCGTCAGGCGGGCGGTGAATGGGATGTGCCGACCGCACTGGCCCCGCAGCGGCACGACATCCCGTCCCGGAGCAGCGTTTATGCAGCTAGCGGAGGCGGACGGGAATCGAACCCGCCAGCGCCGCAGCGCAGCGCTCACCGGTTTTGAAGACCGGGGGGACCACCAGGCACCCAGACGCCTCCGCGTCGACTCTACTGCTGCTGTCCCGCGCCTACCGCGTCAGGCGGTGCAGGTCCCGGGGGAACGCGTGACCTCCCGGATGTTCTCGGCCTCGGTGAGCCGCCCGGTCCAGCGCTCAAGCCCGATCGCGAACCCGCCGTGCGGCGGCATGCCGTGCGCGAAGGTCCCCAGGTAGTCCGCGCAGGCGGCCGGGTCCTCGCCCCGCGCCCGGATGGCCGCCAGGTAGTCTGAGTGCCGGTGCAGGCGCTGCCCGCCTGTCACCAGTTCCTGAGCGCGTGCCGCAGCACCGCCAGCACGTCGCGGTGGTCGTCATCCAGGTGCAAGCGCATCGTAGGCTTGTCCCCGGCCGCTATGTCCGGGACAAGGGAGACGCGTGAGCGAAGGCGGGCACGTGTGGTGGGAGGACGCGGTCGTCTACGAGGTGTACCCGCGCAGCTTCGCCGACGCGGACGGCGACGGCGTAGGTGACCTGCCGGGGCTGCGGTCCCGCCTGGGGTACCTGGCCGACCTCGGCGTCGACGCCGTCTGGCTGACTCCCTTCTACCCGTCTCCGCTGGCCGACGGCGGTTACGACGTCAGCGACTACTGCGCCGTGGACCCGCTGCTCGGGACCATGACCGACTTCGACCATCTGGTCAAGGACGCGGCCACGCACCAGATCCGGATCATCGTCGACCTGGTGCCGAACCACTGCTCCAGCGCGCATCCGCTGTTCCGGGCCGCGCTGGCCGCGGCGCCCGGCAGCGCGGAGCGGGCCCGGTTCATCTTCCGCGACGGGCGCGGCCCGGGCGGCGAACTGCCGCCGAACAACTGGATCTCGCAGTTCGGCGGCCCGGCCTGGACGCGGGTGACAGAGGCCGACGGCCGGCCTGGGCAGTGGTACCTGCACCTGTTCGACACCAGCCAGCCTGACTGGGACTGGCGCCACCCGGACGTTCCCGCCCTGTTCGAGGGCGTGATCAGGTTCTGGCTGGACCGCGGCGTGGCCGGCCTGCGGGTGGACGTCGCCCACGGCCTGTTCAAGGATCCCGGCCTGCCGGACGTGGTGGGGCAGCACCCGCTGGGCGCGCCCTCCCCGTACCGGCACCGGCCCGAACTGCAGCCCCTCTACCGGTCCTGGCGGGCCATCCTGGACTCCTACCCGGTCGGCGGCTTCCCTGGATCGCGGACCGCCATCGGCGAGGTCTGGTACGACGTGCCCGACACCCTGAAGCCCTATCTCGCGCCCGGCGGCCTGCCGCAGGTCTTCAACTTCCAGCTGATCCTGGCGGGCTGGCAGGAGGCCGAGTTCCTCGGCGCGATCGACGCGGCGCTCGCCCTGACCGGCGGATCCCGCGCCCCGTGGGTGATCGGCAACCACGACGTGGCCCGCCCGGCGAGCCGCTACCGGCTGGACGATGGGTTTACGCCGCAGACTGTCGCCCGGCTCATCTCCCTCGGCGACCGGAACGCCGAGGTCGGCGCCCGGCGCGCGCGGGCGGCCGCGCTGCTGCTGCTTGCCCTGCCCGGATCGGCCTACATCTACCAGGGCGAGGAACTTGGCCTGCCCGAGGTCACCGGCATCCCGGACGACGCGCGCCAGGATCCCAGGTTCCGCCGCACCGCGGGCGAGGTCCCCGGCCGGGACGGCTGCCGCGTGCCCATCCCCTGGACCCGCACCGGTAAAGGTTTTGGCTTCTCCCGAACGGATGATGGTGCGTGCCCGGCCGAACCCTGGCTGCCCCAGCCGCCGGACTGGGGCCGGTACAGCGTCGAGTCGCAGCTAGCTGACGAGCGCTCCTTCCTGAGCCTGTACCGGATGGCCCTGCGGCTGCGCCGCGAGCACCCCGCCCTCGGCCGCGGCACGCTGCGCTGGCTCGACGCCGAAGGGCTGCTCTGCTTCGCCCGCGAGCCAGGGTTCCTCCTCGCCGCCAACCTCGGCGCGGGCCCAGCACAGCTTCCGGTCCACCGCGAAATCCTGCTCGCCAGCGGGCCCGTCACCCACGGCAGCCTGCCGCCCGACACCGCCGTATGGCTGTCGTCCTAGGCTTTTCTTCAGCAAGCGGCACTACCCTGAGGCCATGCCGAAGGTGAGGGTGCCGCGTAAGAACGTGACGCCTGGCGAGGTCGTCAGCGTTCTCAGCCGCAGGCTCGGCCCCGGCTACCAGGTGGAAAGCAACGGCGACCGTCGCGTCACCGTGCGGAAGAGCCCGCTGAAGTACGCGACCATCTCGATCGCCGACCAGCCGGGCGCCTCGGTCTTCGGCGTCCACGGCGGCGGCCTCCTTTTCCTGCGCATCCTCAACAGCTTCGGCACCGCCCGGCGGGTGGCCGACGCCCTGCGCCGCTCCCCCGAGTTCCGCAGCCTCTGACCTCACCGCCCGAGTACGGCGCGGAGCTGCCCGGTTGAGGGGGCGGGGCCCTGGCGGCCGTGCTCGTCGAGGTAGAGACGGCACGAAACCGACGGCGGCTGGCCCGGCCGGGCGAACGGGTCCGCGCCGTCGACAAGCAGCGTGGGCGAGCCGGTCAGGCCCAGCCGTTCGGCATCCGCCTGATTGGTGACGACCCGCCGGATGATCCTGCGGTGGCCCGCCTCGGCCAGCCGGGCGGCGAGCAGGTCCGCGCCGGGACAGCCCGGCACCTGCACAATCTCGAGCATCATGGCGGCTCCGGACCAGGTTGATAACATGCCGCTTGTACCGCACAGGTAGCGGCCTCCCACCAATTCAGCATGCCCAGGAGGCCCTGTCATGTCATCCGTCCGGGTGCGGCCGTTCCGCCGCGACGACCGCGACCAGCTCACCCATCTCGTCAACGCCCACGCCGAGGCGGTCGTGCCCGGCATGAGCGCGTCCGTGAACGCCGTCCTGGGCTCACTCGGACGCCAGCCCGAGGAGTTCATCGAAGATCCCTGGGTCAGCGACCGCATCACCCTGGTCGCCGAACAGCGCGACCGGGTCGCCGCCGCCGCGCACCTGTTCAGGTACTTCCCCGACGAGCGGGCCGGGCGGGCCGCCCGCGACGTCGGGGAGATCCACTGGCTGCTCTTCTGGCCCCAGGCTCCGGCCGGCAATCCGTACTGGCCCGACGCGACCGCGGCGGCCGAAGCGCTGATGACCGCGTGCACCGCCCAGTTCGGCCGGTGGGGCGTCACCCGCCAGCATGCGGGCGGAGAACTGCCCGTGCCGGGCGTGTACGGGGTACCCGAGCAGTGGCCGCACATCGCTGCCCTCTACCAGCGGGCCGGGTTCACCCACACCGGGCACACCGAGATCGTCTACCTGGCCCGGGTTGAGGACCTGCCCCGCCCGGCTAGTCCGCCGGTCCCTGGCCTGACAGTACGCCGCTCGGTCGGGATCAACGGATGCCGCCTGTCCGCCGTTCTGGGCCAGGAGGTGATCGGCTACATCGAGGTTGACACCCTGGCAGAGGGAGAACGGCTGTCCCGGCACGCCGGGTGGGCCGACGTCGGCAACCTGCACGTGGTGGCGCCCTACCGTCGCCGCGGCGTCGGGTCCTGGCTGCTCGGGCAGGCCGCTGACTGGCTGGGCCTGGCCCGGGTCAGCCGGCTGCTCGACTACGCCTGGCTGGAAGGCACCGACGGCGGCGGATGCAGTTACGACGACTACCGTGCCTTCCTGCCCGCCGTCGGCTTCCGCGAGCTCACCCGCACCGCGCGGGGCTGGACCCGGCCCTAACCGCAGGCGGCGGCGGTCGTCGGGGAGACGCTGGGTGATCCCGGCCCGGTCCAGGTACTCAAGCAGCGGGATCGCGACCCGCCGAGTGGTGCCGAGCGCCTGCCTGGCCTCTGCGGCGGTGAACGGCTGCGGCAGCCCGGCGAGGATCCGGGCCGCCTTGGCTTCCGCGCCCGGGGCCAGCACGATCTGCTCGGTCACCCGCAGCAGCAGGCCGGCCCGCGCGGCGGCGGCGATGGCTCGCGGGTCGAGCCCCAGTTCCCGCAGCCGGCCCGCTTCCGGGGCTATGAACGGCGCCGCCGCGAGGTCCGCCAGGACGGCCCGCACCCCCGCCACCAGACGCGGCGGCAGCGAAGGCGCCGACTGGAGGACCTTCGGTGGCTCAGCGGGCCGCAGGTAGCCATCCTGGAGCTGGATCTGGCCCCGGATACCCTGAGCCAGCGCCTCGATCAGCGCCCGGTCGGGCAGGCCGAGGGCGGCGCGGGCGGCCTCGGGCGGCATGCCGATGGCCAGCGGGTCGCGCTTGACGTGTGCGGCGACCGTCTCGGCCAGCTGGCGCCGCAGGCCGGCCCAGCGATCCGGGTCGGCGAGCCAGTCGCCTGCCACGGGCGGCGGCCCGCCGGGAACGCCCATGGCAGCCAGCGCGCCGGCCCGCAGGAAGCTGTGCCGGCGCAGCAGGTCGGCGGCCGAGGGGAGGTCCGGCCACGCGGCGAGCTCGGTCCCGGCCGCGGCGGCCGCGCCGCGCCTGGCGAGCGCGGGCGGCGTGACGTCGAGCACCGTCGCCCCCAGGATCGTCACGCCCGCGCTACCCGGGTCGCGGAGTAGGGCGCGGTCGCCGACGTGCAGCGGCAGCGCGTCGCGCAGCATCAGCCGGGCGGTGGCCGAAGCCCCCCGGGGGCCAAGGGGACCAAGGGGGCGCACCCGGGCCTGCGTGCGGGCGGAGCCGATGTGCAGGGTCATCTCGGGAGGCAGCGTCATCACGGGAGGCTGCGAGAGCCGGACGTCCACCAGCTTGGTCAGCGTCCAGCGGCCTGCCTCGATCAGGGCCATGCCGCGCGCCGGGAAGCCGGCCGGGATGCCGCGGAGGTTGACCGCGACGCGCGCGACGCCGGTGACCGAGGTGACCGGCTCGTTCAGCGATTCCAGGCCCCTGATCCTGGCGGGCCGCATGGACGGAGTAAGCAGCAGTTCCTGGCCGGCGGTCACCGTCCCGGCCGGCAGCGTGCCGGTGACGACGGTGCCGCTGCCCCGGATGCTGAACGACCGGTCCACCCAGAGCCGGACCGGGGCGGCGGGGTCGGGCGCGGGCAGCGCCGCCACCAGCCGCGCCAGCGCGTCCCGCAGCTCCGGCAGCCCGGCGCCGGTGACCGCGCTCACCGCTACCGCTTCTACCGCGCCCAAGCTGGTACGGGAGACGAAGCCGAGCGCCTGTCGCGTCGCCGGGCGGGGATCGGCCAGGTCGCATCGGGTGACCGCGAGCAGGCCGTGCCTGATGCCGACCGCGTTGATGGCGGCCAGGTGCTCGGCGGACTGGGGCATCCAGCCGCCGTCGGCCGCCACCACGAGCAGCACGGCGGGCACCGGGCCGACGCCGGCCAGCATGTTCGGCACGAAGCGCTCGTGCCCGGGCACGTCGACGAAGGCCACGCGCTGCCCGCCGGGCAGCGTCATCCAGGCGAACCCCAGGTCGATGGTCAGCCCCCGGCGCCGCTCCTCGGCCCACCGGTCGGGTTCCATCCCGGTCAGTGCCCGCACCAGCGCCGACTTCCCGTGATCGACATGCCCCGCCGTAGCGATCACCTGCATGGGCGCTCCTCGAGACCATGATCGTGAACAGAAACGGGCGGTATTTGCCCAAAACTGTTCACGATCATGAAATCGCCTTAGGCGCGGCTTTTGTGGCCGTGAGGATGGCGTGGACCAGGCGCTCGTCGTCATCCGGAGAAACTGAGCGCAGATCTAGCAGGAGGCGCCCTCCTTCTAGGCGCCCCACCACAGGAAGAACCTCGCCACGGGCCACTGCCTCAGACCAGCGCAGCGGAACCGCCAGCGATTCCGGCAGGCTCAGGGCCGCGCTGTCCAGTTCCACGCCAGGCGCACCGCCGCCGCCCACGGCGGCCTTGGCCGCCGCTACCTGGGCGTCCAGGCCTGCCGCGGCCAGACGCACCACGGCCCGTTCGGCCCGGTCAAACAGGGAAGCCGGGTCGGCGGCCAGCGCGCTGGCTACCGGCGGTACCGGTCCGGCGAGGGTAGCCTCAAGCGCCGCGAGGGTCAGCTTGTCCACCCGCAGCGCCCGGGCCAGCGGGTGGCGGGTCAGCCTGCGCACCAGGCCGGCCCGGCCGAACAGCAGCCCGGCCTGCGGGCCGCCGAGCAGCTTGTCGCCGCTCGCCGTGACCAGGGCGGCGCCGTCCCGCAGCCCGCTCGCGGCGCTCGGTTCGTCCGGCAGTAGCGGGTGCGGGGCGAGCAGACCGGACCCGATGTCGAATACCACGGGCACGTCCCCCAGCCCGGCCAGCTCGGGGACGGTGGCGGCGGCAGTAAAGCCCTCGATGCGGAAGTTGGACGGGTGCACTTTGAGGATAAAGGCGGTCCGCGGCCCGGTCGCGTCGGCGTAATCCGCGATCGTGGTCCGGTTGGTAGTGCCCACCTCGCGCAGCCGGGCACCGGTCGAGGTGAGCAGGTCGGGCAGCCGGAAGCGATCGCCGATCTCGATCAGCTCGCCCCGGCTGACCACGATCTCGTCGACGTCGGGGCTGGTCAGTGCGGTGGCCGCGAGTACCATGGCGGCCGCGTTGTTGTTGACCACCGCCACCGCCTCGGCCGCCGGGACCGCCCGGGCCAGGGCGCTGAGGGCCTCTGCACCGCGCCGGGAGCGCACACCTGCGGCGAGGTCGAACTCTACGTCACAGTGGCCGGCCGCCGCTACGATCGCGTCCACGGCCGCCGCGGACAGCGGCGCCCGTCCCAGGTTGGTGTGCACGAGCACCCCCGTCGCGTTGATCACCGGGGTCAGCGCGGCGGCGCGGGCGGGAAGTTCGGCCACGGCCGCGTCCGCGACCTCCTCCGGGGCGATCTGCCCGGCCCTGGCCCGCTGCTGGGCCCGGCTCACCGCCCCCTTGACCAGCGCCCGGCCCAGCCTGCGTTCGGCGTCGGCCAGGCGGGGATCGGCCAGCAGCAGGTCAGTGCGCGGCACGCGGCGCCTGTTCGGGGGGGCAGGGGGGTCGTCCCCCCCGAGGGACAGCGTATCCACGTCGCGAACGATACCCCCGCGGCATCGGAATACAGCGTCCCCTGGAGGGTAGGGACGGTGCAGTCAAGACCCGCACAACAAAAAAAGTGACTCACCCGGGAAGTGATAGCCATGGCTGGGATGCTGCAAATGCGGCGCAGTAGAGGAGCTTTCAGCGGATTCCTGCTGATCCTGCTCGGTCTGTGGGGCGCGCTCATCCCCTTCGTCGGACCTTATTTCCACTTCGCTTACACGCCGGATACGGCCTGGACCTATAACACGGCCCGGCTGTGGCTGGAGATCCTGCCCGGTGCGGCGGTATTCCTCGGCGGCTTCCTCCTCATGATCGCCACCGGGAGGCACGTCGCGCTGTTCGGCGCGCTGCTGGCCGCGGCGGCCGGCGCCTGGTTCACGCTGGGGCCAGTGCTCAGCCCGCTGTGGAACAACCACGTCCCCATGGGCGGCTCGCCGGCCGGCTCGACCGTGTACATGCGCACCATGGAGCAGCTCGGCTTCTTCACCGCGCTCGGCGTCGTCATCGTGTTCATCGCGGCGGCAGCGCTCGGCCGCGTCGCGTCCGTGACGTCCGGGATCAGGGCCGTCGAGCCCGAGCCCGTCCCGGCCGAGACGGTGCCGATCAGCACCGCACCTGCCAGCACCGCACCTGCCAGCACCGCACCTGCCAGCACCGCACCTGCCAGCACCGTGCCTGCCAGCACCGCGTCCGACCTGCCCCTCCGCACCCGCGCCGATGCCGTTCCGGC
>Ga0209656_10000275_pt1 | contig 34399 bp, 29 predicted proteins | sample BogFormECP12_OM2_FD_188239 | JGI IMG/M metagenome (GOLD analysis project Ga0209656, IMG submission 188239) | Bog forest soil microbial communities from Calvert Island, British Columbia, Canada - ECP12_OM2 (SPAdes) (version 2) | ecosystem: Environmental > Aquatic > Freshwater > Wetlands > Bog ...
TTGCGTTTGATGGCTACCAGAAAAGCAAACTAATCTATTAGAATCAACTAAATAAATACAAAATGTATGGCTATAAATGAAATTGGAAATGGCTGCGGATTAAGCACTGAAGCGGTTCTCGCGTCAAATCATAAAAGAAGACGCGCCTAGAGACCCGACGCACCTCAAACGGTATCTGCGTTGGCATCGGTCGATACCGTCACTTCACGGTAAGAAGACTCCTCTTTTCCTCGAGCGAGACAAGCTTTGACGCGGCACTGCTCAATGGAACAAGCCTAATCCGCCTGCCGCCGAAATGATTTTTATCTGCGATAATAAGCATCGGTGAGTCGCCGCAGTGCAGGACATGCGCACCGGGATCAGGCCCAGTTTCTAGCTGCGATCGCTTTCGCTATGGGACGCGCAGCTTTTTGTCGCCTCCTCGCTTCGCGGTTTTTTTCGCGTTTGCGCTCTTTTGCTTCCCGTAGCTTCGCGCCGGCTTCTATTCGCTTTGCGCAGTTTATTGCGTCGCCGCACTCCGCCGCGCTGGAAAAGAGCCAAGCCAACGCCAAACCTACATCATCGCTGCCTACGCCATTTCTGTGATGTTTCCCCGACCGATCTATCGATTGTATGCTCATCACAACTGTCGGAACGTTGTTGTCGGGTCAGTGTCCAATCGGAGCGGGCTAAGCAAATTCGAAATTTGTGGAACGAGGGAAAATTCGATTCGAAAATCGGTGATTGCTGCGCACGACGTACAAGCTCTTGCGCGGTGCTGTTCTCCTCGGGCAGATGTCACCGTTTGTACGCCGTACGGATTATCGGACCTTGCGGCAGCGTTATTCGGAAACAGATCTTGTCAGGCCAGTGTCCAACCAGGACGCCGAGAATTAAGGAGCGAGGGTATAAACGGACGCAGATCACACAGTTTCGCCCGAGCCGAATACAGCATTAGGACATCGGTACTTCCGCCAGCGGGCCGCGAAACCGCCGCTGTTCGCATAGGGAAAAGCGAACGGGCTAGGCGAATTCGGAATTTGTGGAACCACGGAAAATTCGATTTGAAAATCGCTGATTGCCGCGAACGGCGTACAAGCTCCTGCGCGGCGCTGTTCTCCCCGGGCGGAGGTTACCGTTTGTACGCTGTACAGATTATCGAACCGTCCCTCTGCGATTTTCGGAAACAGAGGTTTATCCCGGTTAGCAGTTACCCGTCGGCCAACAGCGGGGTTCTCCGGGCCGCGATTCCAAAACCAATCTTCTCCAGGTAAACGCGAGGTCTACGGCGCTGGAATACCGTCAAAAACGAGGTCTATCACGGTTGAGGGGGTTGCTCGCCGGCCAAAAGCGAGGGATCTTCCCAAGATGAGAGAGAGGTTCACTCAGCTCGAGCCTCCGGCAAAAACGAGGTTTATCCCCGAGCCTCCTATGGGAGCCCGACTGAAAAACGAGGTTTATCACGGTTGAGGGGGTTGCTCGCCGGCCAAAAGCGAGGTCCTCCAGGGCGAAAGAGAGGTTCATTCAGCTCGAGCCTCCGGAAAAAACGAGGTTTATTCCCGAGCCTCCTATGGGAGCCCGACTGAAAAACGAGGTTTATCACGGTTGAGGGGTTACTCGTTGGCCAAAAGCGAGTCCTCCACGACGAAAGAGAGGTTCATTCAGCTCGAGCCTCCGGAAAAAACGAGGTTTATCCCCGAGCCTCCTATGGGAGCCCGACTGGAAAACGAGGTTTATCACGGTGAGGGGTTGCTCGCCGGCCAAAGGCGAGGTCCTCCAGGAGTCAGCTCGAGCCACACCGTCAAAAGCGAGGTTTACCCCGGGTGGCCTCCTCAAGATACCCCTCTCGGACCCCGAGTGAGAAACGAGGTTTATGGCGGTTGAGGTTTACTCGACCGCTCAATCGCAAACCCCTCTCAAAGAGAGTTCGGCAGACACGCTAAGAGTTCTCGCGCACGTGACAACCCTCAGTGTACCGCGTTTTGCCGTGATTTTTGCTCGTTTTTTCCTAACTTTGGATGCTACGCTCCTAGATCAGCCCTTTTTATGCAGCGATTTACTCAAACTTCGGATCACAGGGTTGCAGGTTCGAGCCCTGCCGGGTGCAAAGGAGTGTAAAAAGCTTTAAATAAATAACTTACGAGACAGCGTCTTACCCGGTGACCAACCTATAAACAGTAGCTGGGCTCAATTTTGTACTCACTCCTTGCGCGCTATAACGCTTTTTAGAACTCTCTTCTCTACTGGTTTTGAGAGATCCACTTCGGGTAGAAACGGATTGGAGGCCTTTTTCCGGGCTTGCTCGCGTTCTCTGTTTAGTTTTTCGCGTTCGAAGCGTTCGCGCTCTTGTTTCTGCGCCTCCTGACATTTCTCGGCGTCCTTGATTACGCTGGGATACAGCACCTCGGGATCGTTCCGTTTGCGTTCCTCAAGTAGGAGATCAAGGGTTTCTTCTGATTTTCGAGTTTGTGCAGCATGCTTTTGGATACAAAAATTGTGTTGGCAAATTCTTTTTGCTGCTGGTTGAGCAATTCGCGCAGCTTGCGCAAGACATGGTTTCCGGTCGGTGGTCTCATAGTTTTCAAAGTGTCAACTATTAAGGATGAGGACGAGCAGGATAGGCGTTGTCGAATTCCATGACGCAAATCGACGACGATTTTCCAGAAATTCTGAAACTTCGAGATTGAAATCGCTTTGTATTACTTTAAAAGAGACTAATAAAAATCACGATTCTGTTTCCTTTTGTTAATTAGCCGGCTTAATCGGACGATGGCGAGTGCCATTCACGGCGCTTAGCGCTTGTACGACGGGAGTGCGAAAAATAACCTTAACTTACTAGCGATCACAAATGCCTGCGGATTTGTGACTTGTGCAAGGAACTGGCGTTAGAGTACCCAGTGCGCAGGAAAGTTCAGTCGTAATTTATACAACTTATTGGAATTCAACGTGTTGTGCCGCCAGTTCCTGGAGAGGCAGCGATTATCAAGGTTAGAAAAAGGGCCCTCTGCTCGGGATCGGAAATGTCCTGCATGAGGCCCGCAAATCCTCTGTGAGCGAACCTCATCATCTATCTGCCCTAAACTTTTGAGGATGCATCGTGGAACAGCGAGATTCAGGAGCGGGGACTTCTGGTCGCCATGAGTGTCCATCCGAAGACGCTTTGCGCGTGATTTTGTGGGACGAACGTCGAAGTGACAGCAAAAAGATTTGCGATAGCATCCGATGCGCAGGAGCGCAGCCTCTCCTCATTGATGAGCTTTCAGATCTTGGCCGTGTCAATTGTTGCACTGAATGCTGCGTTGCGGTGGTGGTCACGGGCTCCAGATCCGGTGGAATCGGGATGCAGGTCATTCGCGATCTAAAAGCTAAGGGGTTCAAGGTTATCGCTTGTGAGAAAGGGGCCGGATCCTGGCCGATCAGAACCAAATGCCTGCCGCTTCTCGCTGGAGCCGTCCAGTTGCTTGACAGCTCCGCCAAAGACTTCCCTTGCGACCTTCGTCAAGTGATCGAAGGTCTAGTGCGTGCCGAGGTCACGAAGCGCAGCGAAGAGCACGAGGTCAAGGCAGCCATGCATCGCTTGGGAATGATCGCCGAGAGCCCCAATATGCTGAGGGTCTTCCGGTCGGTGATTCGTTTCAGCACGCTGAGCGATTTGCCCGTACTGATCACGGGCGAAACCGGTACAGGCAAAGAGGGTCTCGCACGGGCTGTGCATCGTCTCGATCCGGAGCGGGGTCGAGGACCTTTCGTAGCGGTCAATTGCGGCGCAATCAGCGCCTCGCTCGCGGAGAGCGAGCTTTTCGGCCATCGCCGGGGCGCTTTTACAGGCGCGGAACGCGAGCGTAAAGGCCTGATTCGTTCAGCCGATGGCGGCGTGTTGTTTCTTGATGAAATCGCAGACCTGGAGGTTGCGCTGCAGACCAGACTATTGCGAGTGCTACAGGAAAATCGGGTGCTCGGCGTCGGCGAAGACGCAGAAGTGGGAGTGAGCGTGCGCGTGGTCGCCGGGAGCAACCGCGATCTCGAGCAAATGATCCAGCAGAATCGATTTCGCGCAGATCTTTTCCATCGCCTCAACGTGCTTTCCATTCACGTGCCGCCACTCCGAGATCGTCCAGAAGATCTGCGACCCCTCTTAGCGCATTTTTTGCACAAGTATCAATCGCTCAGCCCGGCTGGGCCGGTTACGGCCGGGACGGATTTTTCGGAAGCGCTACGGCACGTCTCACTACCTGGCAACGTTCGGCAACTCGAAAATCTCGTCCGCCAGGCCCTGGTGCGCAAAGCGACAACTTTGCCACTGAGCATTAGCGACCTGCCAGCCGAAATATTGCTCCAACTGTTAGAGGGGGAACAAGAGCCGATGACCCGGAAATCGGACATGGCCATTTTCGATGCTCAAACTGCTGTGAACTTTGTGGTCGACCTGCTGGAAGCAAACGACTGGAATCTGACGCGTTCGCTGGCAAGCTGCGAGCGACAGGTGCTGAAGGCCGCATTGGAACGAATGCGAGGGAATCAATCGCAGACCGCACGGCTGCTCGGGATCACCGCTCGGAGCATTTACAACAAAGTGCGCAAGTACCACCTCACATCGTAGTGTACCAAGCCGGAAAACATTTTCCGGAAAGATCTGCAAAAATCCGGAACATTCTTTCCGCCTGCGCCGACAAGCGCTTGATCAATCGCGCGCACAAAGAGATCGAGAGACACAATTGTTTCTTTTTCTATCCTGAGTTGCGTGAGAGAACGCGTCCCCCACAGGCGACCTGGCACACGCAAAGCTATATGAACCGACAGACAGCGCAGAGCGCCGAATCGGTTCATCAAGAGCCTCCAAAAAATTGTGCGAAACAGCTGGGTCACTTTTCGAATATGCGATGCTTACGTCCCCGAGCCGGTGCAAATCCTCATGGAGCTTCATGGCAAAGATCAATTGCAGGGAAAAGTCATCGACGTGTCAGATGCCGGCGGTCAGGAGGAGGCATTCGCCGTAGTCGAAATCCAGGGACTCTCGCAGCCGGTTGTCGTGCCCGTGAAGCATATCAGGAAGAACACCTTGTGAGTCAATGGGATTCGCTGCCGAAACAGGTCGCGGACGTCACACGAGCGCGGTTTACGGAAATGAAGGGATAACGGCGATGACTTCGTCGGATCGCACAGTCAAGTCCATCGACCTCTGGAGAGAAAACAATTGGTTTGCAATCCGCACAAAACCACGTCGCGAGAGTTTTGGCTCTAAGAACATCGGCACGCTTGGCATCGAAGTTCTGCTCCCTCGAATCAAACTCGAACGGCTGGTGCGGGGAGCTGCTCAGGAAGGAACCAAGCCGCTGTTCCCCGGTTACTTCTTCGCCCGATTTTGTCCTGAAAACCATTTTGAATCGGTTAAAGCCGCCCGCGGCGTTCTGCAGGTGGTGAGTTCCGGACGAACGCCAATTCCCGTGTCCGATTATATTGTACGGGAAATTCAGAATCGCATCCAGGAAGACGGTCTAATCCGAATCCATCAGCAAGCTTTGGCGCCGGGAACACTGGTGAAGATCCAGAGCGGCCCGTTTGAAGGAATGATGGGCAGGGTCGAGCGGGAGTTGGATGACAAAAGGCGCGTAGCGATCTTCCTTGAAACGCTGTTTAACGCACGGGTACTGATCGAAAGACGGTGGATTGAGGCGGAGGCGGCATAGCCGCCCCCACCGAAGAATTTCCAGGATGAGAACGGCTCTAAAGCCGTTGTGCGGAGCCTGCCCAGATTCAGCTTGACCCCGCGTGCCGCTGATAGCCTGTGCCGGTACGCCTGCCCCTTAGAGAAATTGGCCGTGATCACACTAGAAAAAGCCTGCATTTGAAAAGAGAGGATCTATATGCCTGCAACTTTAACCTATCCCGGCGTCTACATCGAAGAGATCTCGAGCGGCGTACACACCATTACCGGTGTCGCCACATCGATTGCCGCCTTTGTCGGTTGGGCACCCCAGGGCCCTGCCAGTCAGGCGACTCTCGTAGAGAGCTGGTCCGACTTCCAGACACAATTCGGGGGATTCAGCCAAAGCAATGGATCACCTAACTACCTGGGGTACGCAGTGAACCAATTTTTTAATAATGGCGGCCAGCAAGCCTATATCGTCCGTCTGGCGGCCGACGGCAACGACGGGACCATGCCGGCCGGTGCGGCAACAGCCAATATAACGGACACCAGCAACAACATTTTTCTGACACTTCAAGCTGCGAACCCGGGGAACTGGGCGACCAACTACGGGATTGTCGTCAAGGTGCGCACGACCGACCCTACGCGGTTCAGTCTCTCCGTGGTGTATGTGCCCGCTGCCGCAAATCCTCAGGTCGTGGAGTCTTTTCAAAACCTCTCCCTTTCGCCTTCCGATCCGCTCTATGTTGTAAGTGTCATCAATTCCGGTTCGAAATTTGTCGCGTTCGCACCCGGTTTCACTCCGCCCACGTTAGTGCTGCCTGCGAGTTCCAATATTTCGACTGCCCCTTTCATGCTGGTCGGGACCCAGCCCATTTTCCTCCAGGATTTGAGTTCTCCGCCGAACACCTATCTCGAGATTCAAGCGAATCAACCGGGCAAGTGGCCGACGAACTTTGCGGTTTCGGTTAAATCAGCGAGCAACAGCCTGCCTAATAATTTCGATCTCGAAGTACTGTACCATCCTGCCGGCGGTCCGGTAGGCCTGGGTTCGGCTCCTATCCTCGTCGAATCTTTCCCCAATTTGTCCGTAAATCCCAACGACACGAACTATGCGTTCTCCGTAATTAACTCGGAATCGAATTTTCTGGTTGTGCCTTCGAGTTTCACGCCGATTGCAGGAGCGGCTACGGTCGTTCTGAATCTTCCCTCGTCATTTCCGGCGACGCCGACTGCGCAGTTGATTTCCAACGGGACCGTGACACTGCAGGACCACGGTTCGCCGCCGGTCACACTGGTAGCTCTACAAGCGAGTGCTCCCTCCACCTGGCCGTCCAATTTCGGAATATTGGCGCAAGCGGACGGAACAGGCTTTGATCTGGAGGTCGTCTATTTTCCGCCGGCAGGCGCGGTGGGCAAGGTCGCATTACCCGTCGCGCTGGAATCTTTCAAGGCGCTCTCGGTCAGCGCCCCAAACATTTCCGCGTCCCAGTTTATTGCTTTGCCTGCGGGCTATACGCCGCCCACCCTGGCGTCGGCCTTGAGCCTGCCGAAGAGTTTTCCATCCGTCCCCACGATGCTTGTTCCGAATCTGGACGGCACCGTGCTGCAACCGAACACCGCAGCTTTTGAAAATAACATGCTGGATACTCACGGCAATGGAACGCATGGGGTTTTTCTGCTTCAACGCGTCGACATCTTCAATCTGCTTTGTGTCCCCGGGGAAACCTCCAAGTTGGGCGGCTCGGCCGCAGTCCTCTCGCAGTTACAGGCATTCTGTGTCCTTGAGAGAGCATTTCTCATTATCGATAGCGACATAAACGATACCTACGCGAGTCTGCAGCCAAACGGCCCAAGCAGTGCGATCATCGGCGCCGCCTCCACAAACGCCGCCCTCTACTTTCCCTGGATCCAGGCGCCGGATCCTCGGTTCGGAAATCGTCTGACTTACTTTCCACCATCCGGTTTTGTCGCAGGCATTTACGCAGCGACGGACAGCAATCGGGGAGTCTGGAAAGCTCCTGCGGGCATTGACGCCGGTCTGACGGGCGCGTCCGGCCTTCAATTCAACCTGACGGATCAGGAAAACGGCGATTTGAATGTGCAAGCGATCAATTGCCTGCGGCAATTCAGAGTGTACGGCAACGTTGTCTGGGGCGCGCGCACGTTGCAGGGCAACGACCAGGCCGGTTCAGAATGGAAATATATACCGATCCGGCGTCTGGCCCTGTACATCGAGTCCAGCTTGTATGAGGGAACCCAGTGGGTGATATTCGAGCCCAATGACGAGACGCTCTGGGGGCAGATCCGGCTCAACGTCGGCACGTTCATGCAAGGACTGTTCCTTCAGGGCGCGTTTCAGGGGAGCACTCCAGCGCAGGCATACTTCGTCAAGTGCGATTCGGAAAATAATCCGCAATCCAGCATAGACCAGGGGATCGTGAACATCCTGGTCGGTTTCGCCCCGCTGTACCCGGCCGAATTCGTTGTAATCCAGATTCAACAGCTCGCCGGTCAACTTCAATCCTAAGGAGACAATTCCGTGGCTATATTTCCAGCAAATCCACAGCGCCGGGATCCGTACAAAAATTTCAAATTCCGGCTGAAATGGGACGGCAAATACGTTGCTGGCATCAGCAAGGTCAGCAGCCTCAAGCGGACAACCGAAGTGGTGGAACATCGTGAGGGGGGCGATCCTTCCACCTCCCACAAGTCGCCAGGCCGGAACAAATTCGATGCCATCACACTCGAGCGGGGTCTGACCCAGGATTTGAATTTCCACGACTGGGCCGGTCTGGTCTGGAATTTTGGCGCCGCGCTGGGGTCGGAAGTTTCTCTCGCGAATTTTCGAAAGGATATCTACCTGGAATTCTATAACGAGGCCGGACAGCTCGTCATAGCCTACAAAATTTTCCGATGCTGGGTTTCGGAATACCAGGCGTTGCCGGATTTGGACGCGAACGCCAATGCGATTGCAATCGAACACATCAAACTCGAAAACGAAGGCTGGGAACGGGACACGAGCGTCACTGAACCGAAAGAACCGTCGCTCACGAGCGTGGCGGCGTGACAGGTGGCCTGCAGTTTAGCCGATTTCTAGTGCATGTTTCAGTCGTTCCTCGCATGCGGGCTTTGACCAGTTTTGATTGCCTCAACCTTTGGGAATCAGGGGCGGGTCTGCACCCTCTGGATCAGGGTATGTTGGCATTGGGGGCGGCTATGCCTGACGCACCCGAAGAGACGCTGGCTGACTGGCCTTTAGGCCGCCGAAACATGGCGTTGGCGCAACTCCGTTGCGCCTCCTTCGGTCCGCGGCTTTTGGGCTGGACTGCCTGCTCCCGCTGCGGAGAGAAGCTGGAAGTCGAATTCGACGCTCGATTGCTGGCGGATGATGCGACGAGCCACGGGCGGGCCCTCGAGGAATCGGTTGTCGTTAATGGCCGATCTTTCCGTTTGCCCACCGCGCGAGATCTGGCCAACGCTGCGCGGGAGACCGACGAGCGCCTGGCGGCGATCCGGCTCGTGGAAAGTTGCCGTTTAAAACCAGCAGACTCTCCTGCCTGGTCGGACGAAGAGTTGGAGCAGATCGGGCAAAAACTGGCCATGGCAGATCCGCTGGCTGAAACCCGGCTGGCGCTGCGTTGTCCGGCTTGTGAAAATGAATGGGAGGAGAACCTCGATATCGTTTCCTTCCTCTGGCGCGAGATTGAGGCGCGAGCGCGCAAACTTCTCTTTGAAATTCACACTCTCGCCTTGGCTTACGGCTGGACTGAAGCGGACATACTGTCGCTCAGCGATCGCCGGCGCACGCTTTACCTGGAGATGGCGCAATCATGAACGGGTACCTTCAGCGGATCGCCCTCACCGCTCTCAGACCTGGCGACTCCATCCAGCCGGTTCTGGGATCGGTCTTTGCTCCAGCCGAGGCTCCTGGCATACCCGAGATGCCCTCCCTGGAAACGACGCGGGCCGTGGTTGCTCGTGCACGGCGCGAATCCGGAGAGCGAACCGATCTGACTTCTTCTTTCGGATCGCCTCGCACTCCCGATGGGGTTGACCTAGCGCCTGAACCGGACTCCACGGAACTCGAATCGACAACGTTGGCTCCGCGCCCCCTTTCAACTTCACGTCGTGCGCCCGGGCTACGTGGTCCAAAGCAAAAGCAAAAAAAGGATATCGAGCCCCTGCTCCCGGCGGAGAGTAGCAAGCTGCTCCCAGAGGGAGCGCCGAAGTCTGAGGGTGAACCGACGGTGAGTCCGGCCCCGAAACCAAGATTCCAGACAAGGGAACCGGCACCCGCAAATCCAGTTGTAACCGGGCAGGCGCCGAGAGAGCGAGCTATGGAGCCTCTGCAAGCAAAGCCGACCACCGGAACAGCCTCGATTCAAACTGGAACTTCGATCAGACCACTCGTTGATATTCCGGGAGCCGAATACGGTCCACAAACGGGTACCGGAAGTTCCATCAAGAGAGTCATTGGGGTTCTGCGAGGCGAATCGGCCCCGGGCAAAGCTATTCCAGACGAAGAAACGTCAAGAGAACCGGCGGTTAGCAGCCCGAGAACCGAACGGATGCCTGAGACCGGCGTCGCAAGCCAGCACGTGCGGATGCCTCCCGCAACTCCATCGATCCCGTTCAGATCCGGTTCGGAAGCAAAAGAGGGTATCGGGCCCATCCGCCGTTCGCTCCGGTCCGAACCGGATGAAATCCAGATCCACATCGGCCGTATCGAAGTCGTCGCGGTACAGCCGGCTCCGGCGCAACCGGTTTCACAGAAAGCGCAGCGAGCAACGCCGTCGTTAGACGAATATTTGCAACGGCGCGACAGGAGGTCCGGATGAGCAACGCTCTCGCCATTGCCGGGACTTCCGCGGTGTTGTACCAGATGCTCAACAACGTTTTTGGGAGCACCGGCTTTGGCTCCGTCACAATTACTGCATTGGCTCCCGACATTGTTCAGACTTCCCAGAACAGCGCACCTACACTGCAAGTCAATCTGTTCCTTCACCAGGTCACGCCGAATGCGGGCTGGCGAAACGTTGATCTGCCCTCCGTCACAGCCGATGGCAAGAGCCGTTTGCGAAATCAACCGCTGGCCCTGGATCTCCACTATTTGCTCACGGCGTATGGCAAGGAGAACTTCGAAGCCGAGGCACTTTTGGGATTCGCCGTTCAGGCATTGCACCAGACGCCCGTGCTGGCGCGCAGCGATATCCAGGCCGCGCTGAATCCGCCTCCTTCCACTGGAAACAGTAATCTGAATGGCAGCCTGGATCTGGCCGGACTGGCCGATCAGGTTGAAATGTTGAAGGTTACACCCGCTACCCTGGGCCGGGAAGAAATGGCCTGGCTCTGGACGGCGCTGAAAGCGGACTACCGGCCCACGTTTCCGTTTCAGGTCAAGGTCGTATTAATCCAGGCCGAGGGTCCCACGAATGCCCCGTTGCCAGTGGCAACCCGAAATATTGCGGCGCAGGCCGGACTGCTCTCCTCGATCAATTCCGTCACCCTGCCTCCCGGCAAATCCGCGGCTTCCCTCGGCGATACGGTGACGGTTTCCGGGTTGGGACTGAGCAACGCAGTCGGCGTCACCCTTTCCAATACGTACCTTGGGGTCCAATTCGGTCCGATTGTTCCGTCAACGGTCACGAACACATCGATTCAGTTTGTTTTGCCGAATATCCCGGTCCAAGCGTCTCCCCCGTCGACTCCCTTGCCATCAGGCGTTTACTTATTGTCCGTACAAGTCCAGCCGACCACGATGCCCGCGCCAATCAGCTCCAACAGCCTGCCGCTGGCGATCGCACCGCAGATTACTTCCGCGCTGCCGCCGTCAGTTACCGGCGTGTCGTTCACCCTGAATCCGACGTGCTCTCCTGCCGTGCTGCCGAGACAGCAGGTCTCGTTAATCGTGGGCAGCCAGGGAGTTTTGGCTGTCCCATTCCAATCGAACACCAATACACCGGTATTCAATTTTTCGAACGTCGCGCCCGGAACCTACCTGGTCCGGTTGCGGGTCGATGGTATTGATAGTCCGGTAAGCTACACGCCGGCTCCAGGCTCCCCAACCATCCACGTTACGTGATGGGACCATCAGTCTCGAAAATCCGCTGGATCGATGCGAACCAGGCCTACCTGGTAGCCGAATTCGCGCGCTTGAAGCGTCTGCTCGATCCGGCCTCTTCGGAGGAAGCTTGCGCGACAAGCCACGACGAGGCGCGCGCCGCCTTGGAATCGCCGCCCGCGATCGACAGTCTTTCGCAGCTGTTTGGGTTAAGCACTTTTGAGCGCGATCTGGTTTTGCTTTGCGCCGGAGTGGAAATGGACTCGAGGCTTGCGACCCTCTGCGCCGAGACCCAAGGGCACCCGCAGCGCACATACGCCACGTTTGGCCTGGCAATGGCGATCTTGCCGCAGCCGCACTGGAGTGCGTTGACCCCCACGCGACCATTGCGCCGGTTGCACCTCGTGGAATTGGAAATCGGCCACGGGCTGACATCAGCCCCGCTGCGTATCGATGAACGCATTCTGCACTATCTTGCGGGGATCAATATCCTGGATCCGCAGTTACAACCGGTGCTTAGACTCAGTCCCGCTCCGGTATGGATTGCCGACAGTCACAAGTCCCTTGCTTTCGAAGCGGCACACTCTCTTGAGGGCCGTTTAGACCTGCCGCCGATAGTCAACTTTTGCGGAGACGATCCGGAGGGCCAGGAAGACGCCGCTTCGATGGCCGTCCGGCACTTCGAAATGCAACTATTGGTCATCGCTGCTGAAGACCTACCTGCAACGGGCGCCGAAATCGAAAAAATCAGCAGCCTCTGGGAACGGGAGTCGATCCTGCTGCAGGGCGCACTACTGATTCAACTGGGGAACGGAGACTTAACGGCATCCGCCCGCCGTCTGTGCGAGCGGCTCCCAGGCCCGCTCTTCCTCGCCAGCCGGGAACCGGTGAGCTTGAATCGCCCTGTTCTCCGGTTCGATATCCATAAGCCGCCGCCAGTCGAACAACGGCGCCTTTGGATGAGTGCGTTGGGTCCAGCTGCCGCAGGCTTGAACGGCACGCTGGACGAGTTGTCCGAACAATTTCGCATAAGCGCGAAGAGTATTTTCAGCGCCGGCGGCTTTTTGAGCCGGCGACGAGGCGTCCTCGAGCGTGAGGGGGTCTGGACAGCCTGCCGCTCTTTTTCCCGGCCGAAACTGGAGCATCTGGCAGAGCGCGTCATTCCATGCGCCGGCTGGGATGATCTTGTGTTGCCGGCGCTGCAAAAACAGATGCTGCGCCAGTTGGCCGCGCAGGTGCGCCACCGGATGAAGGTCTATGAGACGTGGGGATTTTCCGCCAAAGGGCGCCGGGGCCTGGGTGTAAGTGCGCTGTTTGCGGGGGAAAGCGGGACCGGAAAGACAATGGCTGCCGAAGTGCTCGCCAAGGAACTCGACCTGGACCTGTATCGCATTGACCTTTCAGCGGTTGTCAGCAAGTACATCGGCGAGACCGAAAAAAATCTGAAGCAGGTATTTGACGCCGCGGATGAGGGAGGTGTGCTTCTTCTGTTCGACGAAGCGGACTCTCTTTTCGGCAAGCGCGCCGAGGTTAAGGACAGCCATGACCGGTACGCCAACATTGAAGTCAGCTATCTGCTCCAAAGGATGGAGACCTATCGAGGTCTGGCAATCTTGACCACAAACCTGAAAGCTTCGATGGACCGCGCCTTCCATCGACGCCTGCGATTTATCGTAAATTTCCCGTTTCCGGACACCGGCCAGCGCGAAGCAATATGGCGGGGAATATTTCCACCCGACATTCCCAGGCAGGCCCTGGACACAAAAAAACTGAGTCAGCTCAACGTGGCGGGAGGAAACATTCGCAACATCGCTTTGAACGCCGCCTTTCTCGCCGCGGAGTCGAATCGCCCGGTCGAGATGACCCACGTGCTGGAGGCTGCGAAGATGGAGTCGCAGAAGATCGACCGTCCGCTGACTCAAGTCGAGACCCGGGGATGGGTATGAACGGCAGTATGCAAAGCGTCCCCGCTTTGCCTCCTTTCCGAGCGATGCAAACCGAGACGGTTTGCGTACCATGAGCCGTATCAACGTTACGATTGATCACATCGTGGTGCGCGGTTTCGAACCTGGCGACCGTTCTGCTTTGCTGGAAGCTCTCCAAACGGAATTGCGCCACGTCCTCACCGACCCAGCCGCGAAGGCAACGTGGGCTCACCCCCAACGGACGGAATTGTTAAACCTCGGCCGCATGCCATTTTCAGCGGGACGTTCGGGTAGCAAGGACCTCGGCAGCCGAATCGCCAGAGCAATCGGAAAGGGATTGAAGCCGTGAACCGACCTGCTTTTGCACGAACATTTGGTACTGCGCCAGAATTTGACGCCAGGTCTTCTTCTCCGGTTCAGAACGTTGCCTGCGCATTGGGAAGCAGAACAAGCGTGATTATGAATAGCGGCAATGACCGCGTTACACTGGAGAACTACTCGGTCAGCAACCCGGCGGTCCAGAATAGCGACTGGGAATTTCAGATGTATGGTTCGGCTGCAAAGGCCGGGCAGACTTTCTACGAACAGCATAAAGCGACCGGACAGCACGGCGATGCGCCAACCGCTATGCAAGTCGAAAAACGGTGAGGAAGGATCCCCATGGGCTTCAACGTCGTGAGTCGCTGCACGATGTCCAATCGTCGTCCGGCCAGCGTGTAGTTTTAACCGGTATCTATCATCAAACTGATCTGCGCATGCGGCCTAAAACTCCTCGGGTGTATGCAGGGTATGTCGCTATCCGGTTGCGCGACGGAATCGATGTGAACCTGGAACCGAGCTGGTCCGCGGCCGCGATTCGCAACTCCGAGGAAGTGGCCCGGTACGAAGGCAAACTTGTGGAAGTCATCGGCGTGGTACATGGCGAAGCCCCCGAGCCACCCGAACCGGTGGCGTATATCACGAATCCATGCATCTCTCCGGTCGAAACGATTCGGCTCTCACCCGGCGACGACGCCCGTTAGCTCATGAGCGGCTTTCCTGATTCCCCCCGGCTCGTCAAGGGCGGCATTGTGACGATGGACCCGGATACGTCTGCAGTCCGGAGCGTAATTGCACTGCAATACAACCCGGACTCCCTGAGCCGGACCCTGCAAATACAAGCAGTGCCGGGAGGTCAGGACGGCGTCCGGGTAGACGTGCTGCGATTGCGCGGTCCGGCGATCGAAACGTTGAAAATTGAGGCCGAAATGGATGCGACGGACCAACTCGAATTTCCGAAGCAAAACCCGACGGCAGTCCAATACGGCCTGCTTCCTCAGCTTGCGCAACTCGAAATGCTCGTCAATCCCACGGTCGAAACGCTCGAGGCGGACGACAGCATGGCCAACGCCGGCACACTCGAAATCATCCCGCTGGAGCAGCCGCTCACGCTGTTCGTCTGGAGCAGGAGCCGAGTGATGCCGGTGAGGCTGACCGAGTTCTCGATCACCGAAGAAGCGTTTGACCCGAATTTAAATCCGATCCGCGCCAAAGTAAGCCTCGGTTTGCGGGTACTGAACGTGGACGACCTCGGATTCTCCCATCCGGGAGGGAGAATGTTCATGACGTACCTCAGCAACAAGGAGCAGTTGGCGTCTCGCGTACCTAACACCGCCATATCCGTTTTGGGATTGAGCGGCCTGCCATGATAAATCCGCTACAAGCCCTGTTTAAACTGGGGGTTATTCCGCCGGTTTCGTTTCCAACCGACAGCCGCTATTACGGCTTCAGCACGCTCTCCTACACGACACCTGACGGCCAAACCGTTACCTATCTGGCCCGGCGCTTCGTGCCGCAACCAGGGGCCCCCCAATTTTCTACGATTGCGCAACATACCGTTCAGCAAGGAGACCGGCTTGACCTGCTGGCGGCCAAATATCTGGGCGATCCACTGCTCTTCTGGCTGTTGTGCGATGCCAATGGCGCGATCCGGCCTGCCAAACTGGTCGAGACGCCCGGTGCAACCTTGAACATCACTATGCCTCAGGGGGTTCCTGGAGGAACGAATGCTTGATAGCGTCCAGCTGAGTTTGCTGATGGGGCCGGTCTTTCCCGTATCGGTACCGCGTGAGGTGCTGGATTCGCTGGTGAACGTCGAAGTTACCGTGAAGGACGTGGGCACGAGCGGGTTCAAACTTGTTTTCAGCATAAATAAACAGTCGCCGCTCCAGATACTTTTTTTGCTGACAGGCGGATTGCCCCTGCTCTTTATGCGCGCCATTCTCGTAGTGACGGTCAATGGCGTGGCCGATGTCCTCATCGACGGGGTGATCACGAACAATCACATTTCCCCCGGCGACAAAGGCTCCAATTCAACGCTCACCTTGATGGGCGAGGATTTGACTGCGCTCATGAACCAATCCAAATGGAGCGGGTTCCCGTTCCCAGCCTGCCCGGCCGAAGCCAGAGTCGCCCTGCTTCTAGCCAAATATGCGGTCTTTGGCATCGCGCCGCTCGTTATCCCAAGCATTTTGATGGACATTTCCCTGCCGATCGATCGGATTCCTAGCCAGAAAGGCACCGATCTGGCCTATATCCGCTACCTGGCAGAACAGTCGGGGTACGTCTTTTACATTGACCCGGGACCGACGCCAGGCATCAGCAAGGCATACTGGGGTCCGCAAATCAAGGTCGGACCGGTGCAACCGGCGCTGAGCTCGGATATGGACGCATATACCAACGTGGAAAGCTTAAGTTTCAGCTTCGACCAGCAGAAGAATAAGATCCCGATCGTCTACATCTATATCGAAGAAACGGGCGTCAGCATTCCGATTCCGATTCCGCCCATTACCCCTCTCAATCCGCCGCTCGGCGCAATTCCACCCTTGCCCACCAATCTTCTGCCACCCGATCTGACAGCGTTTCGGGAGGACCTCGCGAAGCGGCCAATCCCGCAGGCAATCCTGATGGGCCTCGCAATAGCGGCCGAAAACGCCGAAGCGGTTTCGTGTGAAGGAAGCCTGGATGTGACTCGATATGGCGGCGTTTTGAAGGCCCGGCAACTTGTGGGCGTCCGAGGCGCGGGCCCCGCATTTGATGGGCTTTACTACGTCAAGAGTGTCACCCACAGAATCAAGCGAGGAGAATACAAACAAAGCTTTACGCTTACCCGCAACGGCTTGGTCTCCACCGTCCCGACCGTATCACCATGAGCGATCAAAATTCTGGTTCTGCAGACGGTGGCGCCCAGCGCTTTTACGGCAAATACCGGGGGCTGGTCATCGAGAACATTGACCCGGAACAAATTGGTCGCGTGCTGGTACAGGTTCCGGATGTCCTGGGAGAGACACCCTCGAGTTGGGCTATGCCGTGCGTACCGGCGGCCGGAATCCAATCCGGGTGCTTTATTGTACCGCCGATCGGCTCTCAGGTCTGGGTCGAATTCGAGCAAGGGGATCCGGACTATCCGATCTGGACGGGAGGGTTCTGGGGACTGGTCGCGGATGTCCCGATCTTTGCAACAGCGCCGCCCGCCATCCCGCCAGGTCAAAACATCCTCCTCCAGACAACAGGACAGAACATGTTGCTAATAAGCGATGCGCCTCCGTCGCCGGTCACGGGAGGAATCGTGCTCAAGAGCGTCAGCGGCGCGATGATCGTGGTCAACGAAACCGGAATTTATATCAGCAATGGCCAGGGGGCGATGATAACGCTAGTTGGTCCTGCGGTAGCGATCAACATCGATGCATTGACGGTGATTTAGTAATGAAGCCCAAGGTAGCATAGGCGTCCCCGCCTGTGCAGCGCCAAGACGAGCCGTACCAGATCGGGTATAGCTGCCGAGAACCGTCCCACGTGTATGCAAACGTCTTTTGTGCCGACCACCCTGCAAGTGAACAGGCGAGGACGCCTGTTCTACTTTGGTGCTCACAGGCGTAAGCCTCGGGAAGCGAGAGTAGTACTCTGACATGCCAGGTCCGATTCTCCATATGGGTGCGACGGTGCTGTGTGCGCACGGAGGCCAAGCGATACCGACGGTTCCGAGCCCGCGAGTAATGGTATCGGGCATGCCGATCGCCACGATCGCGGCTCCCTATTCGATTGCGGGATGCGCGTTTGTGCCTCCGGCAGGGAACGGACCCTGCGTTACGGCGCAGTGGATCGTTGGCGCGGTGCAAGTCATGTCTGAGGGGCAGCCTGTGGCAATCATGACGGGAACGGCGACCTGCGTGCCGACCGGCACGCCGCTCATACCGGTGCAGGCACAAATGCGCGTGATTGCGACGTGAATTAATTACGGAGGATCGTCAGACATCCTTACTCATGGAATCAAGATGAGCCGGCAATCCTGTGAGGTAGGGTCACATCTCCGAGGCGACCTCTTCGGCGACGCGAGCGGCAGCTATATCCGGCTAAGCGTGGCTACCCGTCCGGCGGCTGCCGGAACACAGGCGAGGACTAGCGGAGTTCCTCTGAAACTGCGGCGCAGGAATGACAGCCAATGAACGTCAACTTTCCTTACCAGTTCGACGGCCGGGGGCGGACTTTAGACCCTCAGAACAATTATGTGGCTCAACTGATCGAACAGGTTCTGTTCGCCTCGCCGGGCGAGCGGGTTAATATGCCGGATTTCGGCAGCGGCCTTTTACAGCTTTTTTTCGCGCCCAACAGTCTGGAAATGGCTGCAGCTACGCAGTTTGCCGTGCAGGGCGCCTTGCAGAAATGGCTAAGCGGCTACGTTAGGATCCAGTCGGTAACAGTCTCCGCCCAGGAGGCTGTGCTCTCGGTCACCGTCCAGTACACCCTCCTCGGTACGGACGTCAGTCAGGTGCAAACATTCGTTTACGGGGGTCAATCGTGATCTACAATTGCTGCGCTGAAAACCGGAAAAGCGCAATCCGCAATCAGGTAGCGCAAGCGGTTGCCGCCCACCAGCCGATTGCCGTTCCCAACGGCCTCGACTATCTCGAGGTTCTCGACGGAGGCGCTCCTGTGGGTGTTCCACGGCAGCAAACGTTATTCCTGCACTTTCTCTACGGTCTGAGCCAGATGGCGCCCGTCGTCACATGGTCGCCGGACAACATCCTTATAGCGGGGGGAGCCAGCATCACCAACATTCCGATCGCGTGGGTCGTTCCGGCGAATTCGGTAGCGGGATCGTCCCGGCCGGATGTCGCCGCTTTGACCCAGGTGGTCAACAGCCTCACGGATCTGGACAATGTCCTCGTCATTCGCACAGCCAGGCCGGGTGATTTCTCCCCTTATACCCTGGGTCTGGTCAATTCCGCCGCCCAGGCAAGCCAGGCTCCCTTCGAGGTAACGGGGACATTAGCCGGCTTTGATTCCCAACTGGCTGAGGTCGACTTCTCCTTCAAGGTTGAGTGCGGACCGGATTTTGATTGCGCGCCTCTGTCTCCGAATTGTTCTCAGGCGCCGCCGGCACCGCCACAGATCAATTATTTAGCGAAGGATTACGGCAGTTTTCGAACACTGATCCTGGACCGGCTCAACCAGCTTTTGCCGTCCTGGGGAGCCACGAGCGAGGCGGATCTCGGAGTCGCGCTCGCCGAACTGATTGCCTACAAAGGCGACTATCTCAGCTACCAGCAGGACGCAATCGCTACCGAGGCCTACATCGAGACGGCTCGCAGCAGGGTATCGCTGCGGCGCCATGCGCGTCTGGTTGACTATCACGTACATGATGGCTGTAACGCCCGAACCTGGATCCAACTGACGGTCGCGGGAAACCCGGGTGACGCCGTTTTTCTGGATCGCACGCTCACCCGATTCTATACCTATGCGCCCGGGATGCCGTCTAGCCTTGCAGTAGGGGCGGGCAACGAAGAAGCCGCATTGCTCAGTGGGGTGCAGGTTTTCGAGCCGATGCAGGATGCGCTCTTATATGCGGCGCACAATCAGATGCTTTTTTACACCTGGGGCAACACGGAATGCTGCTTGCCGAAGGGAGCTTTCGAGGCAACACTCAACGGTTCCTATCCCAATCTGCAGCCTGGCGACGTCCTGGTCTTCCAGGAGATGGTCGGGCCCCAAACCGGTAACAACGCAGACGCCGACATCCGTCACCGTTGCGCAGTCAGACTGACGCAGGTGGCAACGGTCGACGCCAACGGGAATCCCCTCGTTGATCCGCTCTTCGACCAAAACGGAAATCCGATCTCGAATCCCACTTCTCAGAAACCGGCTTCTGTCACCGAAATACAATGGTCTCAGAATGACGTCCTTCCCTTCCCGGTCTGCATTTCCTCCGTTTACCTCGACTCCAACGGAACAAGGCAAACCCTGACGAATGTGAGTGTGGCTTTGGGCAATGTAGTTTTGGCCGACCACGGGTTGTCTATTTCAGGGACGAACCTCGGAACAGTGCCGGCGCCCCGGCTATTTTTGCCGCCCAACCCGGCTGCGGATCGCTGTCAACCGACTTCGCCGGTTCCACTTCCAGTCCGTTACCGGCCTGAAATTCCGGACAGTCCGCTCACCCAGGCGGTTCCACAGCCACTAGCCGGAATTCCTGTTACACCGAATGTTATGCTTCTGGGAGGAACCGGCTCCGCCAACCTAACAGACTCCAACGGGCTCGTTTGTCTGATGGTTCAAGCGGTCAATCCCGCGCGGTGGCCGCAACTTTTTGGCGTGATTGCGCATCAGAACCAGACGACGCCCGCAAATTTCGATCTTTCCGTGGTTTACAGCCCAGGCGGGGCCGGGGGCATACCGGTCACGGTGGAAAAGATAACGAATCTGTCGTTCAAGACCACTGACCCGAACTACCTGGCAGTTCAGATTAACTCTCTTTCGAGACTGGTCCAAGTTCCTTCGACTTATGTGCCACCCGCGACATCTCCATCGAGTTATTCCTCGACTCCGACGATGCTTCCAAACACGGGAACCGTGAGTTTGCAGAGTCTTGACAGCCCGCCCGTGACCTATCTGACTCTCCAGGCCACTGCGGCCGGCGGCTGGCCCCAGGCTATCGGGGTTTTCGCCCAGCAGATTCAGCAATCAGCGTCAAACGGGAACCAGGAGGCATTCTCCACATTCAACCTTGAGATCGTTTACTATCCCTCATCGGGTGGTATTGGTGTGACACTGCCGGTGCCCCTCGAGCAATTCGGCCCTCTTTCGCTAGTCAATATTTCCAGTCAATTCAATTCCCGCCTTGTCGAGATTAGCAGCTTTGCAGCAGCTCCCGATATCAGCCTGGCAGCGTCCGATCTGATTAATTTCGATCCAACCGACGCTGTTCCGGAAATCACGCTGGAGGGAACATTGAATGGAATAACGACCGAGTGGAACCCCGAACAGGACCTCCTGGGAAGCGCCCAGTCGGATCCGGTCTTCGTGGTGGAGATTGAGTCGGACGGCACAGCGACCTTGCGGTTTGCTACGCCCGCTGATCCGGGCTCTGCATCAGACGCCACCAATGGCATGGTTCCGGAGTCAGGAACACAGTTTGTTGCCAGCTACCGGATTGGGAACGGAAGTGCCGGAAACGTGGGCGCGGAAAGTCTTGTTTATCTGGCGGCCGTCGACGCCCGGATTCAGTCCTGTACCAACCCGTTGCCGGCGACGGGAGGCACCGATCCTGAGACTAATGACCAGATACGGCGCCGGGCTCCGCAAGCCTTTCTCTCACAGGAACCAGGCACGCTGCAGAGGTCAGTGACCATGGCAGACTACGAAGCTGTGGCAGAAAGCAACCCTCAGGTGGACCAGGCGGTCGCTTCGCTCCGCTGGACCGGCAGTTGGTACTCCGTATTTATCGCAGTCGAACCGGCCGGAGGCGGCAATCTGACTCCGAGTGTTCAAATGTCTCTGAAACAAAACGTCGAACGTTACCGATTAGCCGGTCAGGACCTGCAACTTGAATCCCCCCAATATGTATCGCTGCAGATTGAACTGCAGGTTTGCGTGGACCCGAACTACTTCCGGGAGGACGTCGAGCGATCCCTCCTCCAGGTGCTGGGCAATAAGATATTACCGAACGGCCAAAAGGGCCTTTTTTACCCCGACAACTTCACGTTCGGCCAGACCGTGTATCTGAGTCCGGTTTACGCTGCGGCTCGATCGATACCCGGCGTCATTTCGGTTACCGCTACTCAGTTTCAACCGCAAGGGATAGGTTCGCCTCAATACCTTGCTACGGGACAAATCAAGCTCGGATCCATGCAGGTGGCCCGTTTGGACAACGATCCCAGTTTTCCGGATCATGGTCAGTTGACATTGGTGATGGAGGGCGGGAAGTGAGGGCGGACCCGAACGGTAGGGCCAAGCTCCGCCTTGGCCGCCGCAAAATTTAGCCTTTAGACTTAAATCAAGGACGAGACGGCCTGTCCGCCATAGTCCGGCGGTCGCCGGACGAAGGAGGAAGCTCGTCCCTAGCGATCGCGCAAAAACTTGTGAGCTGCACTGGCACATCCGATTGCAACTGCGGCTGCTGCCTTGGCACCAGCGTCCAGACGCCGGCGCCTCGAAGCAATCTGCCCGGGCTTTCTTCCGTATCCTACCGGGTGGGAACCTGGGCCAGCTTCAAAGAATCCATGCTGGCCCGGCTCTCGAGCTCTGACTATCCCGCGCTTGCAGCGCTGAAGACCCGGGAAGATGACGACTTCACGGTCGCCCTCGTCGATGCAACCGCGATGGTGCTCGATGTCCTGACATTCTATCAAGAGCGCCTGGCTAATGAGAGTCACCTTCGCACCGCCGGGCAGTCCCGATCGTTGACCGAACTTTCCCGGTTGATCGGATATCAGCCCTCGCCGGGCGTGTCGGCCTCTACGTACGTGGCCTTCACCTTGAGAACGGCCCCGGGTCAATCCCCGGATCCTTCCACGCCGCCAATTACGATCCCTAAGGGAACGCAGATGCAGAGCGTCCCGGTGCAGGGGCAGCCGCCACAGGTATTCGAGACTTTTGCCGATATCCAGGCGAAAGCAGACTGGTGTGCTTTGCCCGTTCTGGCCGCGCAGCCCTGGGTCCCGCCGGGCACTACAAACAGCATTTATTTCAGCGGGACTACGACCCAGCTGCAGCTGGGAGATTCCCTTCTCATTCTCGGTGTAGCCCGGGAAGAATGGAATACCAGTGCCAGTCAGGTGCCGAGCGAACAATGGGCTGTCGTTGTCATCAACCAGCTATGGACCGACAAGATTCGTAATCTTACTTATGTCTCCTGGGACGCAACACTCACACACGCCAGTAACGGGTCTCAAGATCCCTGGAGCGCCGCCAAGGTCTTTGCGTTTCGCCAAAAGGCGGCTCTTTTCGGGTATAACGCGCCGAATCCCAAGCTATTCGTTAATTTAAACCAGGCGACTGCCTCATCCATTCCGACCAGTCTTCCGGGATTGATTAATGCGCCCGGTCCGCCCGCTACGAGTGTGTGGCAATGGCTCAATTACAATATTGCTTCGCCCAGCCAGATTGATCTGGATGCCAGTTACCCAAAGATCGTCGCCGGCAGCTGGTTTGCGCTTACCAGTGAAGGCGTTGCGCAGCTCTATAAAGTCCAAAGTGCACGCACGGTGTCTGTCGCGAACTTCGGCCTCAGCGGGAAAGTCACCGAACTTGCCGCCGATTACCAGGATGCTTCAATCAACCCCGGTCCCACCCCGACCGGTTCGCAGCCAACTTTCAGCGGCTTCACTCTTCCCCTGACGGAGGTCTGGGCACAGAGCGACCCGTTAGAAGTTGCAGACCAGCCATTGACCTATCCTCTCTACGGAACTTTGTTGGATCTCCAGGATCTCCGTCCCGACCTGCTCGGCGCACAGGTCGTGGCCCTGTCCGGCAAGAGACAGAAGATCGCCGTCGAGAGCGGTGAAACCGGCCTGTCCTTCATTCCCGACGATGGGACCGCACAGGTCCCCTTGAACCCGGGAGATGTGCTGAGGTTGACCGACCCGACGCCGCTGCCGCTGTTGACCGACGGGTCCATCCCGGATTGGAGTCTCTCGAGTACCACATTCACGCTAAGCGTTGAAGATTCCAACGGCAGAACCGGCACGGTGTCGGCCGCGCTGAACCAGTTTGTGCTGACCGCTTCGGGACAAAGCGATCCTGACATCAGCGAATATGCCCTGGTCTCAACCTTAGCGAGCATCACTTTCCCCTATCCCCACACCCAGATCCAATTGCAGTCGAACCTCGCCCATTGCTACGATAGGAATGCGACGACAGTGAACGCCAACGTGGCTCTTGCCGCAAACGGGCAGTCGGTGAGCGAGATCCTCGGCAACGGGAGCGCTGCCACCCCGAATCAGACCTTTACATTGAAGCAAAGTCCGCTCACCTACGTGCAGGCGCCGACGCCGACCGGAAGGCAAAGCACCCTTCAAGTGCAGGCAAACGGAGCGGCCTGGAACGAAGTGCCGAGCCTTTTCGGAGGATCCTCCTCAGCCCGAGTTTTTGCGACTCTGAACCAGTCCGACGGGACGACCGATGTTCTGTTCGGAGACGGAGTGGAAGGCGCAACGCTACCGACGGGCCAGAACAATATCCAGGCAAACTACCGAATCGGGTTGGGCTCGTCGGGAAATGTCGCAGCCAACGCCCTCACGACCCTGGTCGATCGGCCTCTCGGAGTGAGCGGTGTGACAAATCCCGAAGCTGCCACAGGAGGCCAGGATGCCCAGTCAATGGACGACATCCGATCCAACGCGCCTCTGGCGGTGCTTACGCTGGGCAGGGCGGTCTCGATTGTCGACTACGAAAACTTCGCAACCACTTTCGCCGGTATCGCCAAGGCATACGCGGTCTGGATTCCGAGCGGGCCGGCGCAAGGAGTCCTCCTGACCGTGGCGGGAGCCGGCGGAGCCGCATTGGCGCCCGACAATCCGACTCTCGGCAATCTGGTCGCCTCACTGCAGAGCTACGGCAATCCGCTCATCCCGATTACCGTGCAGTCATTCGTCGAAACACTTTTCGGCCTGTCGGCAGATATCCAATACGACCCGGCCTATATTCAATCCGCAGTTCAGACGCAAGTGCTGCGGATGCTGTCAAATGCCTATGGCTTTGCGCAGCGAACTTTCGGCCAGGGCGTTTCGGTGGACGAGATTGCAACGGTTATCCAGAACGTGCCCGGAGTTATTGCGGTCAACGTCACAGAGGTCAATATCACCGCGAGCAGTACCGGCGGCGATCTGGCTAGCCTGTCCACCGGCTTTTCACTTTCGACCTGGAATAACTGGATGGCGCAACAGGTCATCGTTCCCAGGAATTTTGCGAATTCTCCGAGAGGGATTGCCGCCTATCTGCCATCCGCCAATACACAATCCTTACCACTTCCGGCGGAGATTCTGGTTTTAGACCCGGATCCGGGTTCAGTGATTTTGGGGGTGATGTCATGAGCGGGGAGAGGCTTTTCAATCTTCTGCCGGCTGTGTACCGCCTGAGGGACTCCCAATTGGCGCAGTCCATGAATCTGCTGAGCGGATCTGAGACAGCGCAGCTCAGGGCCTTGCAGACGAGCGCGTCGCCGCTGACGGCGGCTCAACAGGCGCAATTAGAACAGCTTACTGCAAAGGGGGCTCGCGGACCTATCCAATCCCTGCTGATGCTGATCGAGGAACAACTTGCCGCAGTGGAATATGACCTGAACCAACTTTACGATGATCAATTCATCGAAACGTGTGCTGAATGGGTTATCCCTTATATCGGTGATCTGATTGGCTACCAGCTTGTCAACGGCGTGGCCCCGGCGATTGCCAGCCCCCGCGCTGAGGTAGCAAATACGATTTCTTTCCGTCGCCGCAAAGGCACGGTCCTGGTCCTCGAACAATTGGCGCGGGACGTAACTGGTTGGGGCGCGCACGCAACCGAGTTTTTCAAGGTACTGGCGGTCACTCAATACATGAAACAGGTCCGGCCCTACAGATATTATGCACCCGATCTGCGTTTCTGGCAGACGCGGGAATATGTCGACACGGCGTTCGATTTCACGGCGCACACCGTCGATGTCCGCCGGATTGCGGTCGAGCGCGGCCGGTACAACGTCCAGAACATTGGAATCTTCCTGTGGTCACTGAATGCCTACAGCCTCACCAATGTCCCGGCGACGGCAGTCGACGCCAGCGGCCGCTTCTTCCGTCTGAGCCCATTGGGAGAAGACATGCCTCTCTTTAACAACCCCGTTTCTCAAGGTTCTGAGGTCGCAGCCGCTTCCCAGCCGGTGAACGTGCCGGATCGATTGCGACGCCGCGTGTTGTGCCAGGACATTCAAAGCGGCGTCGCGGCGGTTTACTATGGACAACAGAAAAGCCTCGCTTTGTACCTGAACAATACGCTAATAAACCCGTTCCAGGTCCAGGTCTGCGACCTCTCAGGGCAAGACGGAAACTGGGCTAACGTTCCAGCGATTGGCGGTTCTTACCTCGCTTGTATCGACGCGGAGCTGGGCCGGATCGTCCTCGCCAATCCGCTTCAATCATCCCCGCCGGCCGGATCAGTAACGCCCCAATTGCAGGCTTCGTTTTACTACGGTTTCAACGGTGATATGGGCGGAGGGGAATACTCGCGATCCACCAGTTTCACCGTCCAGACAGAGGCTGCAGTCTTTCCATTTCCAGATAGTTCGACTCCAGCCCGCTATACGAGCTTGCAGGATGCTCTGAATTTTGCTGCGTTCGCTGCAGTCAACCTCGCCGGTGACGGTCAGGTTGCGGTCGAAATTACCAACAGCGGGATTTATTCCGAACCCGGTTCTCCGGCGTTGCAAATCAACGTTCCGGCGGGAGCAACCATCGAGCTGCGAGCGGCCGACGGTTGCCGGCCCACTTTGGTTCTCGGGGGTGAGATCTCGGTCACAGGAGGTACGGAGAGCACCTTTACCCTGAACGGAATCGTTATCGCGTATGCGCAACCTTCGGGTACAGGTCTACCCCCGGCTTTACTTCATGTCCCTGATAGCGGTGCCAACCAGCTTGCCAATCTTGGATTGACGCATTGCACGCTCGTTCCGGGATGGGCCTTGACGCCGGCCGGCACTCCCCAGCCTTCCTATGCGGGTTTACCGGCTCTGCTCGCGGAATCGTCGGGCTTGCAGATAGTGGTTCAGAAATCCATCCTCGGCGGGTTGCGGGCCGGCCTCGGCGCTACGGTAACTCTTTCCGACGGCATCGTGGACGCCACCAACCCAAGCGGCGTTGCTTATGCGGGACTGGATGGGGTCGGCGCGGGAGGCAGTCTCACGCTCACGGCTTGCACCGTTATCGGGAAAATACATGCCACGCTGTTTTCGCTGATTTCCAACAGCATCCTCTGGGCAATACTCCCGGACGGTGACAGCTGGTCTGCACCCGTTCTAGCCGATCGGAAGCAGGCGGGTTGCGTCCGCTTCAGCTATCTTCCCGGCGGCTCGGTAATACCCCGGCAGTTCGAATGTGTAGAAGAAAACTCAGCCGGGCCTCGCCCCATCTTTCACTCGCTCCGCTACAGCGACCCGGATTACGCAAAGCTTTCACCATCCACCGACCCGTCGATACGCCAGGGAGCGGATGACGGCGGAGAAATGGGCGCCTTCCACTTTGTCCTGGCGCCCCTCCGCGAAAACGATCTGACGGTAAGGATTCAGGAATATCTCCCGGTCGGTCTGGAATTCGGAATTTTTTATCAAACTTGAAGGAAATCGACTATGAGTTTCGATACCAGCCGTTTCACTTTTAACGCGTGGAATGATTACCTCGGCGTCCAGATGCAGCAGGGACGGGTCCAACTGGACTCGGACTGGAATGAATGGCTAGCCGAATTCGCAAGACGCATCCAGGCCGGAACTCTCGATATCCTTGGGCTGGCCGGCGTGCCCTCCTGCACCCCGTTCGGATTTAAGATCAATGCCTATCAAGACGCGGCCGGAAATCACATCACGATCGGCGCCGGTCGAATGTATGTGGACGGCCTGCTGATCGAGAACCGGGGACCGGTGGGACGCGCGCAATGGGATCGCTGTCTGACGGAATGGTCAGGATCTCCGCAGGGCGGTACCGAAGTCGACGTTGATTACACGAACCAGCCCTACCTTCCAGGGGCTACCATACCCGGCAACGGACCCTTCCTCGTCTACCTGGATGTCTGGCAACGGGAGGTGACTTATATCGAAGACCCGGATCTGGTAGACAAAGCGGTTGGCATTGACACCACCGGCCGGCTGCAGACCGTCTGGCAGGTTAAACTGCTGGACGTCAGCAGTGTCACAGGCGGAGTCACCTGCACCACGCCGGACTCGGCTATCCAATCGGCAAGCGTGAATTGGGGAACCTCTACCCAGCCCCCGTCAAGCCTGCTGATCACGGGCGTTGTCCCATTGCCCTCGTCCGGCCCCTGCGCTCTCAGCCCGGCAACAGGTTTTACCGGCCTCGAAAACCAGCTCTACCGGGTCGAGGTTCACCAAGGCGGAAGCTCCACTTCGACTCCGCAGGCATCCTTCAAGTGGTCGCGTGAAGATGTTTCAGTCGCCACCGGAGTCTCCGCCATCTCCACCGTCACCAACTCCGCAGGCGTCACGGCCAGCCAGCTCGCGGTTCAAAGCATGGGCCGCGACCAGGTACTCGGATTCGCCCCTGGAAACTGGATTGAGATCATCGACGATTTCCTGGAATTGAATCCCCCGATCTTGAGCGGCCAGGCTCAAGCGGGAGAACTGCACAAAATCGACAGCATCAATCAGGCGGCCAGAACCATTACCTTGGATTCGACGGTCTCCTCCACGAATTTTCCGGTCGATGGCTCCAATCAAACCAATCCAGCCCGCCATACTCGTATCCGGCGGTGGGATCAGGCAGGCATAGTGTACGCCTCTCAAAGCGGCGGCGCCTCTTTCTGGTTCGACCTGGATATCAGTGGAAGCACTGGGATTCCGATTCCGCCCCCGGACACTCCTCTCATCCTGGAAAACGGAATTACCGTTGCTTTCGAAGGCAGCTCGTTCCGAACAGGCGATTTCTGGGTCTTCGCTGCACGCACCGCCGATGGATCAGTCGAGACGTTTAACCAGCCGGCGGCTGCCCAGGCGCAGCCCCCTGCACCGAACTGGAATGCTGCGACAGCCTACAATCCCGGGCAAATCGTAACGAGCGCCGGAGTCTACTTTGTTTGTCTGGCCGCCAATACCGGTCAAGCTCCACCGAACGCAGCGTTCTGGGCTCCCCAGACACCGCCGTTCGGAATCCATCATCATTATCGTCGCCTCGGCACTGTCGACTTCACCGCGAAGCCGCCGAAGGTCACAGACTGCCGGCAGATTTTCCAACCGCTGGCGAATCCCTGTATTCATGTCACCAACGTCCTCCTGGCCGCTAACCCCCTCCTGAACGATAGCACCGTCACCGTTCAGGCATTGGCTAACGGGATCACGGTTGTCTGCGACGTTCCGATAGATTCTGCCATCATTACGCAGCCCACAGCCCAGCCGCAGTCAGCTTCCGCGTGGAACGCAGCGACGAACTACCCGGCAGGCCAGGTGGTGACTCTCGGGGGAATATTTTACATCTCCGTAGCACCCAATGCGGGCAAAACTCCGCCTAATTCAGCCTTTTGGGCTGTCGCCCAGTTCAATTGCCCCATCTGCTATGTGACCGTAGGACTCCCCTTTCCGGCCAGTCCGCCTTCGGGGGGGTACAATCCCCTGGTCCTTTCAGCGACGGTCAGCGTGGCCTCAAATACGCTCAACTGGATTCCGACGCCTGCCGCTCAAACAGCGCTTCTTAACCAGACCACCCCAGGCGCGCCGCCACTATTGGCACGCCTGACATTGAAGGGGAATTTCATATGGGCGCACGACAATCCGGCAGTCTATCTCAATGGAGCCACGGTTGGTGTGCTCAACACGGGTGCTGGTCCGCAGGCAAATCTGCGGCTGCCCACTGGCGACGGCCGGCGTTATGCCGACTTCGAGATGTGGTTCTGGCTCGTCTCCCAACCTGCTGTCACATTATCTGCGACGGCCATTAATTTCAGCACCCCGCAGACTGTTGCCTCTGCAAGCGCTCCGCAGTCCGTCACCTTGACGAATAACAGCGCGACCACTGCGCTGACTTTCCCCGGCGCCGGAATTAACGTCACGGGCGCGAACGCTGCAGACTTCAAGGTGACAAATACGTGCGGCACATCGGTTGCCCCGGGCGCGAGTTGCACAATAACCGTGATATTTACCCCCGCAGCGGTGGGTACCCGCACTGCTCAAATCAACATTACCGAAAGCGCCGACAGTAACCCGCTCGTGATTACCTTGACCGGAACCGGCATACAACCGCAGGTGAGCGCCTCACCAGCCAGCCTGGTCTTCCCGGCGCAAATCGTGGGGACGACCAGTGCCGCACAGACTTTGACGCTGACAAATCCCGGCAGTTCGCAGCTTACGATCTCCGGGATCGCGATCGAAGGCACCGACTACACGCTGAGCAGCGCATGCGGCGGAAGCTTACAGCCCAATCAACAATGCACTGTCAGCATTCAGTTCCAGCCGGTCGCTGCCGGCACCCGGACGGCACAACTCCAAGTTCTATCCAACGCAGGCAACGTCTCGGGCGGAACCCTCTTAGTCCCTCTGACAGGAACCGGTGTCGCAGGGGCGCCGGGAGTGAGCGCTTCAGCCGCCAGCCTCGCTTTCGGATCGGTTTCCACCGCCTCGAGCAGCGCCCAGGCGGTGACTCTGACGAGCACCGGTAATACCCCACTCTCGATCACACTCATCCAGATAACCGGCACCAACACGACCAGCTTCTCGCAAACCAATACCTGTGGCGGCACGTTGCAACCCAGCCAGCAATGCACGATTACGGTTGTATTCAAACCTCTCGTTGCAGCGGCGCTTTCAGCCCAGTTGCAGATCGCACACAATGCAGCCGGCAGTCCGCTTATTATCCCGCTGAGTGGTACCGGCTTCACGCCAAAGAACGAAGTAAAAGACGCCAAGGACTCGGGCGGTGGCAAGGGCGGCACCGGGCTGGAGAAGATCCAAAAGGACAGCGATACGCATCTCCAGACGACGCCCCAGGTCCAGATGGCCGCCGCTACCCAGTTCACAGGTGGGAGTGCTACGAAAGCGGCGTTCATCACCCCGGAAGAACGTCCTCAAGTCGGCCCGCAGGCGTAAAATATACGCACCACCCCCGAACGGAGCCGAGCCCAAAGTAGCGTAGGCATCTTGCCTGCGTCACGCTGCACTTGGTTCGGCCGCAACGGCTGCAGCTATCAAAAAGCCCCACTTGCTACACCTCGTCGGCAACGCAGGCTCATGATCGTCATCGTAGCGAACCGGTGGGACCAGACTCCCGCGTTGGTTGCTTCGCAGTGGGCGCACCAACCTGTCGCAGTCCTGACCTCTGTAGATCTTTCTGTGAATGGCTGGCGCCAGCGCCTGAACAGTGCAGACGGCGCGACAGCAGTCGCAGAAGGAAAGGTGCTGGAACAAAGCGAAATCACCGGAGTGTTGACTCTGCTGCCCTGGATTTTCGAAAACGAACTCGTTGATATCATTCCTGAGGACCGAAGTTATGTCGCCGCTGAAATGACTGCCTTTCTCTTGTTCTGGCTATCGCGACTTCGATGTCCCGTGCTGAATCGACCTACTCCGACATCCCTTTCAGGGCCTTACTGGCGGCGTGAGAAATGGGTCAGTGTCGCCGTCCACGCCGGAATCCCAGCAGAGCCTGTACACCGAAGGGCGGGTTCGCCAACCGGCTCTGTCGGCGACGAAGCGCCGCCGATCGGCGCGACGTTGACAGTGGTTGGAAACCGGGTGCTTGGAAAAGCCGACCCCGTATTGGAGCGGCATGCAGTATGCCTCGCCCGTCTTGCCGGAGTCGACTTGCTCGCAGCTCATTTCTCCGGGCCGGATCCTGACTCAAATTTCGTCAGCGCTGACGTTTATCCGGACTTCTCAAGAGATTCGGTAGCGGATGCGGTGCTCGAGTATCTGCGGGGCGGACTGACGAGGTTGTGAGTGAGCTCCGCCGAAACAATTCTGCTCTGGGGCATCCCAGCCGACCCTCCGCTCGCCGCGGTGCGAGACAGGCTTGCACGATCGGGCTATGATGTCACTTTGCTCGACCAGCGGGCGATCTGCGACACGGAAGTTGAGTTATTTGTAGGGAATCGTGTCGAGGGTGTGGTCCGCGTGGGCGCCGACACAGTCGATCTCGCCACCGTAAAGGCGGCTTATCTTCGGCCCAACGACTCGCGCAAATTGTCTGCCGTTGCGAGCGCCGGTGAGAATAGCGAAGCGTGGCGGCACGCTCTGGCCGTTGAAGATATCCTGTTTTCGTGGTCGGACCTGACTCCTGCTCTCGTGCTGAATCGGCCATGCGATATGGCGGCTAACAGCTCGAAGCCCTATCAGGCGTCCTGGATCGAGTCGCTTGGATTTCTCATACCCGATACGTTAATAACCACCGACCCGGACAGCGCGCTGGAATTCTGGCGAGAACACGATCGGGTAATCTATAAATCCGTCAGCGGGATTCGAAGTATCGTGTCGTCTTTAACCCTCGAACATATGCACAGGTTTGCGAATATAACCTCCTGTCCAACCCAGTTTCAGCAGTACGTACCGGGCACTGAGTATCGGGTGCACGTCGTCGGGCAGGAGGTGTTTGCCTGTAAGGTGATCTCGGAGGCAGATGACTATCGCTACGCGACCGGACGAGTCGACATGGAGGCCTGCAGTCTTCCCGGCGATATCGCTGCCCGGTGCAAAACAGCGGCGGAATCGATGAACCTTTTGGTGGCAGGCCTCGACCTCCGCTGCACACCGGACGGGCGATGGTATTGTTTCGAAGTCAATACTTCCCCAGCGTTCACCTGTTTCGCGGACGTGACCGGCCAACCTATTACAGAGGCGGTTGCAAACCTCCTGGCGTCCGGGTCGAAATGAAAATGTTCACCAGGCGGCAGCGCGAATGCGTCGATCCCAATTCCGCCGAGGGAGAATGGAACAACGCAACGCGTAGCCGGGACCGCGAACCTGCATTGCAACAAACGGCCGGGAAAGCGACTCGAGCGAGCGACGCGCCACCGATCGTACATGATGTGTCGCGGTCATCCGGCCAGCCTTTGGATCCAGATACGCGAGCCTTGGCGGAACCTCGCTTCGGCCATAATTTTGGCCGCGTACGAGTGCATACAGACGCGAAGGCGGCCGAGTCAGCGCGATTGCTGAACGCCCGGGCGTACACGGTTGGGGGTCATGTCACATTCGCAGATGGAGAGTACCGACCTTCGAGCGATAAAGGCCTGCGGCTACTCGCCCATGAACTGGCCCACGTTGTGCAACAACGGGATGCTTCGGCTATTAGCAAGGATGGCTCGTTGAAAGTCAGTGCACCGGACGAATACGCCGAGCGCGAGGCTGATCAGGTCGCAGATGCGCTCGTCAGCCGGCCCACCGCGCGGCGGTCCCGCCTCCCGCATGATTTCGAGGCGATACCTGTTTTGAGGCTCCAGCGACAGGCGGCAGAAACCACTGTGAGCGTTACTTCCGGCGGGTCCACGGCACCAAAGAACCTGCCCCAAGGGAAAGGTGGCAGCGGGGCTGTGATTTACAGCTATTCTGCCCGCGCGCAGAACCCGCCTAAGGACAAGGACCCACAGAAGGAAGGGTTGTCCTACAACATCTCCTTGCCCGTATTGGTTTATCCTCCAGCCACCCTCAAGCCGCCGAAGGTTAATCTGTTCGTATTCTTTCATGGAATGCGGGCGGACTACGGGGAGGGAAAGAGCCAGGGTTCCGAACCGATTGCGCTCTGGTCACACCTCGCGGAGGCCGTTGCCGGCACGGATCGGGTTGGCATTGCTCCGCAGGCTCCCGCCACCTGGCGAACCAGACAGAAAAAGGCAGACGATCCGGACAGTAAAGTCTGGGAGCCTGCGACCGCCCAATGGAATGAGGCCCTCGCCAACGTCGGCTTCGACGGATTGGTCAAAATCGCGTTAGACGGTCTCACTCACGACCTCGGGCTCACGACACCGCTTGTGCCCGGCGACATTCATGTAGCGGGCCACAGCGCAGGCGGGAAAGGGATAACGGAGGCGACCAACCGCAAACGGGGCGCCCGAGCTTTGGCGGACATGGTCCAAGACGTGACTCTCCAGGATGCCGGCTACCCTGGTGGGTGGGATCGTCTCCTGGACTGGTTCCTGGACGGCAGCCCGGGAAAGACAGTGCGGGTGCTCATGTCCCAAGGGGAGGGCGCGCCGGCCAGCAAAGGAGGGACGCGGTCCGTGCTCACCGATTGGTTCAATGTCAAAACCATTAATCAAACCATTGCCAATAAAAATAAGAGCGAAACACTCAAAGCCGAAGCCGTTAACGTCCCGGATCCGAAGGATCAGAAGCCCAGGCCGGGCGGCTTCGTACTGGAATCGCAACTGATAGTGAAGAACAAGAAGACCGGAGACATCCAGGGAACGATGGTGGCCTTTTTTCACCGGGTGGCGGCCATTACGAGACAGTGACATCTTCGCTTGGCGCAGCAGCGGCCGCCGGGCCGAATATCACCGCCGACTTCCTGGGCGAAGCCAAGCCGGGGAACTACAGGGTTATCAGCGAATCAACACCGGTCTACGAGGACAAAGAGCTTAGCAAACCGATAAAGCGCGCGCCTGCCAAAAAGGGAGAAAAATCGGAGCAATTGTCTCTTTCACGTGACACGACAGTCGAGGTTGCCGCGCTGGAACCCGTGAAGCCCGAGAAAGAGATGGTGCGTTACATCGCCAAAATTAAAACTAATGACGCTGAAGGCTGGACGCCACTTGCCAGTTTGGCTCAACCCACAGCGCCGATGAAGGTCC